>Ga0187870_1000050_pt1 | contig 156843 bp, 142 predicted proteins | sample June2016WEW_13_1_3_FD_132974 | JGI IMG/M metagenome (GOLD analysis project Ga0187870, IMG submission 132974) | Peatland microbial communities from SPRUCE experiment site at the Marcell Experimental Forest, Minnesota, USA - June2016WEW_13_150 | ecosystem: Environmental > Terrestrial > Soil >...
CGCTGCACTGACCGCAAGAGCGCCCATCGTCTCGCCCAGCTCGCCCTGGCGATCACCTTCCTCATCACCGCCAAGCTCATCGACTGGCGAGATCGGTGGTCACCTATCCGCTGAGGCTCTAAGTCGACACCGTCCTAGTGGGCGAGGTCCCGGGTGAGGACGGCGAGGCACTCCGCCGCCGGCAACGGCTTCGCGAAGAGGAATCCCTGGATGCAGGAGCAGCCGGCGCGCTTCAGCCAGGCGAGCTGGCCGGCCGTTTCCACGCCTTCGGCGATGACGGTCGATTCGAGGGCGCGTCCCATCTCGAGGATCGCCGTGGTGAGCCGTTGCACCTCCTCGTCGTTCTCGAGGCCGCTCACGAAGCTGCGGTCGATCTTCAAGATGTCGATCCCGAAGCGCCGAATGCGTCCGAGCGAGGAGTAACCGGTCCCGAAGTCGTCGATCGCCACCCTGACGCCGAGCTTGTGGAGGGGGTCGAGCGACTCGTGGACGAGTTCGAGGTTCTCCATGAAAGTCGTCTCGGTGATCTCGAGGGTGACGAGCCTGGGGTTGATGCCGGAGGAGTCGAGGGCCCTGCGCATCATCTCGAGGAACGACCCCGCCTGGATCTGGCGTGGCGAGACGTTGATGGCGATTTCCCACGGCGCGTCAGGCCGCTCCTTGTTCCACGCGCTCACCTGGCGGAAGGCCTCGCCGGTCACCCACTCGCCGATGGGCACGATGAGCCCGGTCTCCTCGGCGATCGGGATGAACTCGTCGGGGCACACCAGCCCGCGGGTCGGGTCCATCCAGCGGATCAGCGCCTCGACGCCGATGAACCGGTCGTGGGTCACGTCGAGGATCGGCTGGTAGTAGAGGACGAACTCACTCTCCGCTAGGGCCCGGCGCAGACCGGCCTCGGCGTTGGCGCGGGCGAGCACCGAGCCGCGCAGCGACTCGTCGAACAGGACCGCGCAGTCGCCGCCGCTCGCCTTGGCCTCGACGACCGCCAGCTCGGCGTCGCGCATGAGGCGTTCGGGCGACTCGTCGCGGCTGCCGAGGGCGATCCCGATGCTGACGGCGACGACCACCTCCTCGCCGTCGAGGACGACCGGACGCTCGAGCGCTGACTGGACATTGTCGGCGAAGCTCGTCATCTCCGCCGGGTGGGCGACGGCCCCGCGCACGACGACGAACGTGTCGCTTTCCAGCCGGCCGACGGTGTCGGTGTGAAGGCTGCTCTCGACGAGGCGCTGCCCGAGCTCGACGAGTAGCTGATCGCCGAGGGCGCGGCCGAACGTCTCGTTCATGGCGTCGAAGCGGTCGACGTCGAGGACCATCACGCCGACGAAGCGGTGGCGGGCACGGGCCCACTGGATCTCCTGCCCGATCCGGTCGGCGACGAGCGCCCGGCCCGGGAGCGAGGTCAGCGAGTCGTGGAGCTCTTCGAAACTGAGCTGTTCCTCCATCCGTCGGAGCTCGGACTCGTCGAGGAACTGGCCGAGGATGCCGACGACCTTCCCCGAATCGTCGTGGATCGTCGAGATGAAGACCCGGCCGTGCACGAGGTGGCCGTCGGCGTGGATGTAGCTCCTCTCCTGCGTCCAGGTCTCAGCCGCCCCGGCGAGGATGTCGGCGAAGACTTGCTTCTGTCGTTCCACGTCCCCGGGTTGCATGTGCTCTGAGAGCCTGGCACCGACCAGTTCCTCGCGGGAAAGGCCGAACACCTCGAGGAATGCGTCGTTGATGATCTGCACCCGGCCCTCGAGGTCGAGCGTCGCCGCCGGGATGTGGCTCTGCTCGAACAGCTGCAGCCGGTAACGGGCCTCGAGTTCGCGTTCCCGCTCGGCGCGCTGCTGCTCCGATATGTCGAGAACCTGTTGAATCACGCCGATGATCGATCCGGAGTCGTCGCGCAGCGGCTCGTAGAACAGGCGTGTGGGTATGGGGTGGCCGTCCGCGTGCAGGAAACTCACTCGGATCTCGCTGAACTTCGCGGTCCCGGCCAATAGTTCGGTCAGAAGACTCCCAACCGGCGTGGCGTCCTCGGGGGTGACCATCGATGCGGAGGGCATTCCGACCAGCTCCTCACGCGATCGCCCGAGGAGTCGGCAGATCGCGTCGTTGACCATTAGCACCCGGCCACCCTGGTCGGTAACCACGGCGGAGATCGGGCTCTGGTCCAAAAGGAGTTCGCGGAAGCGGGCTTCGGCCTCGCGTTCTGCCTCGACCCGCTTCTGCTCCGTGAGGTCGAGGACCTGGCCGATGACGCCGACGAACGATCCCGCTTCGTTGCGCATCGCACTGGTGAACACCTGGCAGGGGACGAAGTGGCCGCCGCCGTGGCGGAAGCGCAGTTCGAGTTTGTTGCTGTTTCGTCCGCCGCGGAGGTACTCGGCCATCCCGCGCGTTTGGGACTCGCGATCGTCGGGGTGGATGTGCTCTGCGATCGGGGTGCCGACTAGTTCCTCGCGCGTGCGACCGAAGAGACGACAGGTCGCTTCGTTGACCGACGAGAGGCGACCCTGCGGGTCGACGGCGGCGGACGGGATGAAGCTCTGGTCGAAGAGGAGCGCGCGGAAGCGGGCTTCAGCCTCGCGTTGTGCCTCGACCCGCTTCTGCTCCGTGAGGTCGAGGGCCTGGCCGATGATGCCGACGAGCGCGCCCGTGTCGTCGCGTACCGCGGAGGTGACGAGCCGGCAGGGAACGTAGTGACCGTCGGAGTGGCGGATATGTACCTCGGCGTCGTCGGTGTCCTGAGTTCCGTCGCGGTACCTGGTCATTCCCTGGGTGAGCCTGTCGAGATCGTCGGGGTGGACATCGTCGAGAAACGTCGATCCGATCGCATCAACAGTCGAACGGCCGAAGAGGCGCCTGGTCGCTTCATTAATCAGTACCAGATTGCCCCGCGGGTCGATGATGACTCCGGGGATGGGACTCTGCTCGAGCAGGAGCTCCCGAAGGCGCGCCTGCTCCTCCCGTTCAGCTGCGATCCTCTTCTGTTCGGAGAGGTCGATTATCTGACCGATGACGCCGACGACCACCCCGAAGTCGTCGCGCAACACGGAGACGTACATCCGCGTGGGCACGCGCCGGCCATCAGCATGGATGAAGCCGATCTCGGCCTCACCCCGGTCCAGGGTGCCGCTTATGTAGTCGGCGAGGCTCTGCGTCACGCTCCCATGGTCATCCGGGCCAATGTGGTCGACGAAGGCGGATCCGAGCAGCTGCTTGCGGGAGTAGCCGGAGAGACGAACGAGCGCGTCGTTGACAGCAATGACCATGCCCTGTGTATCGATGGCCCCCGCGGCGACGGCGCTCTGTTCGAAGAGCACGTGCGCGAAACGAGTCGCGTGGCGGCGTTCCTCCTGAGCCCGCTTTTCCTCCGTGAGGTCGACCCCCTGCGCGAACAATGAGATGACCGCACCCGACTCGTCACGAATCGCCGCGATGATCAGGCGCACCGGGATGATGTGCCCGTCGGCGTGGAGGAAGCGCACCTCGCGCTCGGCCTCCTGCCGAGTACCGGCGAATATCTCAGCCGCAATCGCATTGTCGGGCGCGGCATCCTCTGGGTCGATTATGTCTGCGAAGGCCCTTAGTTTGAGCAACTTCCGGCGCGAGTACCCGAACAATTGGGTACAGGCATCGTTCACCCACAGTGGGTGACGGTCAGGGGCGAGGATCGCCGTCGCGATGGGGCTTTTCATGAAAGCCTCCCGCAGGAGCCCTTGCATGCTCTTCTCCTGCGCTTCGGCGCGCTTCTGCTCGGTGAGGTCGATCGCCTGCGAGAGGAGCGCGACGATCGTGCCGGACTCGTCGCGAATTGCCCCGGTGAAGGCACGCACCGGCACGACGCGTCCATCGGCGCGCACATAACGTTTTTCGCGGTCGTAGGTCGTCCGGGAGCCCGCGAGCAGCTCGCGGAAGAGCTCTTCCTCCTGGGCGACATCGTCGGCGTGCGTTATGTCCAGGAAGCTCTGCAGTCTGGTCATCTCGTCGCGGGAATACCCGACGAGCCGGGTGTAGGCGCTGTTGACCCAGAGGGGACGACGCTCGATCGAGACGACCGCCGTCGGGATCGAGCTCTGATCGAACACCCGTCTCCAGTGGGAGAACGTCTTTCCCCCTGCAGGTGTTCGGAACTGCCCGGGCGATGTCGCCTGGAGGAGCTGGCTCATCGTCTCCGTGACGGGGTTCTGCGAGCCCGCGTCGCGCGGTCTGCTTCGACCGGTCGCCCCGTTGTGGTTCGACTCCGCCGCAGCAGGAGCCTGGGCCACGGCCGTGAACCCGATGACGAGGCCCCTGCCGCGGATCGGCGTCAGCGAGAAGGGCGCCTCGACCAGCTTCCCTGACTTGTCGAGTTGTAGGCAGGTGCAGTTGTCGACCTGGTTGCCAGTGAGGATGCGCGCGAGCTCCCGGCGGAACCGGGAATCGTTTTCCGGGGCGACGAGCATCGAGACACGGCTGCCCGCGGCCTCGAAGTCGGGGTAGCCGAACAGGCGCTCAGCGGCTCCATTCCAGGTCACGAGGACGGCCCGGGTGGAATGCCGGTGCGAATCCCCGTCGGGGCCGTCGAAGACCGCCGAGAAGCGGGCTGCCTCGCTGCTGGATGTGGAGTTGCCGGATGTCCTGTGAATGGCGAGCGACGCGCCGACGAAGTGCCCGGCGACGTCGTGCACCGGGGATATCGTCAGCGTGCTCTTGAATCGGTTCCCGTTCTTCGTGCATACGAAAGCGACGACGCGTTCTGCACTCCCTCCAGCTCGGAGACGCGCGAAACCCGCCTGCAACCTCGACGAGCCGGCGGAATCGAAGAGGAGCGAGGCATGACGGCCGCGGGTTTCTGTGGCTGGGTAGCCGAGAAGCGCCTCGGCGGCGGCGTTCCAGCTCCCGAGGCAGAACTTCGAGTTCAGAAGGACGAATGGCTCGTCCCACGATCTGGCGACCGTTCCGAACCTTGCGAACAAGGTTTCAGCCATGGACCCACCCCAGCTGAACATCCGCTTCATCCCGGCGCCGCGGGAGAATTGTTCTGGCGGTCAGCGGAAACCCGATCGGAACTCCCAAATCTAGCACGGAACGTGACAGAATCTGTGCCTTCTCACTTGGAAAGTGCATGTCGGATTCGTGAAGCACCGAGCGAAAGCGCGGGCCGTGCGCAATCGCCCCCCTCGGTAGTAGATCGAATTTCTCCCGGGTCGAGGGACTCCACATCGCGCTCGTCGTGACAGGGGCGAGGATGGAGAGGGCGTCGTCGGATGAACCGGCGATCGCGACAACCTTCTCGAACAGGGTTGCGGCCATTCTCGTCCGCCCTGCCCAATTTCGGGCTGTGTATCTCGCCAACCAATGACCGTGTCATCGATGATCGGCAAATGGCATTCTTCTGGTGAAGCGACCGTAACACACGACTCAACGGCAGGGCGGTATTTCCCGAGTGTCGCGGCTCATCGTCCCGCATCAGGGTTGTTTCGCGCAAGCCGGCACACACTGCGACTACTGGGTCGTCGCGCGCGCACCGCCGACCGTCAGACGGAAAGTAGGTGTCTCAGCGAACAGCGCCCCGACTCCGCGGCTCGATAGGGCAATATCGATGCAGCGCGCTGTGTCGAATTGGGCGTCGAAGGTAACGATTTCAAAGTGGGCCGGAAACCGCGGCGCGGCGTCGGATCCATCGAGCCGGGTGTCGGTTGTGGCGTCACGGCGGGGGGTCACGCCGGATGGTTGGACAGGTCCGAGGTGATTCCGGCGCGACTCCTTCGACACCGGGGGCAAGCGGCTCGCGACGACAGGGACGCTGGACAGCCCTCGACGCGGTCTCTCGATAGTGGTTACCGTCGGTGCCCGTGGGCGCGGGACTAAGGACAGGCGGGGCGCAATCGCGCACGTTGACGCCCCTTTTGGCGATGGTCCTGACGTCGTCGCTTGTCGCCGCCACCGGCTCGCTCGCGAGTGTTCCTCGGGCCGCGGCCTCGTCCGGCACCGGAGACCGTTCCCGGATCACCGCGCTGGAGCGGCGGATCGCCGCGGACGGAGCCTCTGCCAAGCGTGTCGTCACGCGCTATGACGACGCCGCGGCGAAGGAGGCCATGATCGAGCGGCGCCTGGCGATCACTGGACGCGAGCTCAGGCACGGTCTGGCAGCGAAGGAGTCGATCGGCCGTGAGCTGAGTCAGATCGCGGTGGAGGCCTACGTGGACGCCGACAACGGCGGGGGCGCGGCGACCGTACTGGATGTGCCGGGCGATGAGTCGGAGGCCGCCGGGGTGTACACGGACGTCGCCACGAGCCAGCTCGTCACCGCCGTCTCGACCTACGAGGCCGACGAGCGCTACGTCGAGCAGCAGCAGTTCGCGCTCCGGAGCGAACAGGCCGCGATCAAAAGGGTTCTCTCCCAGCTGCTCCCGGACCGGAACGCGGCCGAAGCCGCGGTGGCGAAGGACGAGGCGCTCCTGCGGAGCCTCCGGGGCGACCTCCGGCGTGCCCTCGCTGCTGACATCGCGAGCGATGCCTCGGCTGATGCCGCTTCCGAGACTGCACTCGCCAAACAGTCGGTCGTCGTGTCCGACCCAGGGTCAGCACCTGCCCCGACGCCCGGGGCCTCGCAGTCATCTGGTCCTTCCGTCTACGAGAACCCCCTGCGCGCCGTCGGCTCGCTCTACCCCGAGCGGATCGACCAGGGTGTCGACTACGCCGGCTACGGCCCGATCTACGCGATGGGCGATGGGACGATACTCAGCACAGCGAACGCCGGCTGGCCCGGGGGGACGTACATCACCTATCGGCTCAGTGACGGAAGCGCGGCGGGCCTCGTCGTCTACGCCGCCGAGGACATCGAGCCGCTCGTGCAGGTGGGCGAGACGGTGACACCCGAGACGGTCCTCGGCACCATCTACGTGGGACCCGACGGGATCGAGACCGGCTGGGCGGACAACGGCACCGGCGACACGATGGCGAGGGACGCCGGCGAGTTCTACGGCTGGAACTCGACGGCGTTCGGGGCGAACTACTCGCAACTCCTCGTCTCCCTCGGCGCCCCCGGGGGAGTTCCCCAGAACGAGCCCCCCACCGGCGTCCTCCCGCCTGACTGGCCGACGTGGTGACTAACGCGGGCACGGGCGCTGCTCGGGGCCTGCTCGCAGGGAGGTCCCCGCGTCGGCTGCGGTAGGGTGAGCCCTGGTCGGCCGCCATTCCTGACCAGGGAAAACGGTCGTGCGAGCGATGACGGGCTGTGGCGCAGTTTGGTTAGCGCGCTTGACTGGGGGTCAAGAGGTCCCGGGTTCAAATCCCGGCAGCCCGACTAGAAAAGTCCAGGTCAGCGGCCACTTATTTCTCATCGGTAACTCGCCCGACTAGTTTGTCACCCGGAATGTAGCCACAAATGTAGCCATGGATTCCGGGGGTGTAGGTGTGGCCAGGAATGCCGACCGATCCAAGCGCCGCGGGCACGGCGAAGGCTCGATCTACCGCCGTGACACCGACGGCCGTTGGGCCGGTTCGGTCAATCTCGGTTGGGAGCAGGGACGGCGTCGCCGCAAGGTTGTCTACGGCCGGACCCAGGCCGAGGTGGTCCGCAAGATCAAACAACTCCACGCCGAGATCTCGAAGGGTCTCCCTCCTCCGGACGACCGGACCACCGTCGAACAACTGCTCCACCGTTGGCTTCGCGATGTCGTGCCCAGTCGCGTGGGCCCCGCAACACTCGAGAACTATCGGCTCATCGCTGAACACCACATCATTCCCGAACTCGGCAAGAAGAAGCTGACCGCGCTCTCACCAGCCGACGTCCAAGCGCTCCTCCGTCGCAAACAGGAGACGCGACTTCCCAGACGGGTCCGAACGGGTAACGGGATCGTGGAGCAGCCCAGCCCCGCTGGCGGCTACTCGCCCCGGACCGTCAGGCTCATTCGCGTAGTGCTCGGCCAAGCCCTCGGGCAGGCGGAGCGATGGGGGATGGTCGGGCGAAACGTCGTCCGACTCACCGACGGGCCCCGAGAGCCGAAAACCGAGGGCCGCACTCTCACGCCGGAGCAGGCCCGGTCACTACTACAAGCCGCGAGTGGCGAGCGACTGGAAGCGGCGTTCGTCGTCATGCTCTCTCTCGGCCTGCGCAGAGGCGAGGTATTCGGTCTCCGATGGATGGACGTTGACTTCGAGAGCAACATCCTCACCGTTGCCCAGGCGCTCTCTCGGGTCGGTAGTCGTCTCGTCCTCGGTCCACCGAAGACCGAACGGAGCCGCAGGAAGATCAACCTTCCGGCTCCGGTGGCAACCTCACTCCGGGCCCACAAGAAGCGCCAGGCAGCCGAGCGGCTCTTGGTCGGCGAATCGTGGCCAGACACCGGCCTTGTCTTCACAAGCGAGGTTGGTACACCACTCGATCCGGCGAACTTCCGACACTCGTTCGACCGCGTCGGCGCCAACGCGGGTCTTGTGGGCTGGCATCCCCATGAGCTCCGCCACTCTTGCGCTTCGATTCTGCTCGCGCAGGGAATCCCAATCGAAGTCGTGTCCCGAGTCCTCGGCCACTCGTCGATCCGTATCACTGCCGATGTCTATGGCCACATCCTCGATCCGCAGCGTCAACAGGCCGCGGAAGCGATGACAGAGGCACTCTGGCCGTAGCCTGGACTGTTGGTGCGTGACCGCGAACCGGCAGCGAGGATCGCGTTGGACGTTCACGGTCTCTTCTTGACCGACCAGCGTTTCGAGTGAGTGCCCGAGCCGGGTCCGCCTCCAGGAATCGACCAAGAATTCGCAAGACGCGCTGGGTTGTGGAGTCGATTCCAGTACCCGCAGCACTATCGGGGATGAATGAGACTCTCGTAGTCCGGTCTGGTTGGACGGCCGCCATAGCGCGCGTATTGTCGTCGTCTAGCAATCGGTATCGCTCAACGCGCCGATACTCAAACCCGTTTAGACATGGCGCGACGGGGCGAGTTCGAGTGGTTGCGCAGCTCGCGTCTTGCGACTCGCGAGAGCGGCGCCGATCCCAGCGGGAAGGGTCAAGCAGAGTGACACGGGATGGATGGCCGCGAAGACGATGCCGGCAGCGAGGAGGACCGGCCAGGCTGCTCCGGGCACGCGCCGCCCTTTGCAGGCGACGAACGCGACCGCTCCGATAAGGAGTGCGATGGCGACGAGCACCCAGAAGATCGCCACTGCTGCGACGACAGCTGCGAGTCCGCCGAGAATGAACAGCGTCCCGAGCGGGTGCCGTCGTCGACCGAGCGCCCACACGAGCAGCGCGCCCGCGGCGCCTGCCTCGGCGAGCTTGCGACGCGTTGGGCCAAACTGGTCGGCGATTCCCTGTTTGTATCCGTCCTGGTAAGCGCGGGCCTCGCGCCTCCACAGCGCGAGGTCATCGGCTGCGAGGTCACCGCCGAGCTGCGTGGGAAAGGTCATCGTTCCTGCTCCTCTTTGTTGACGTCGACGGTACTCCGCGGGTGTTCGCGAGGCTCCCAGGGGCGGCGCGAGGAGCCTCGATCCCGACGAGGTGGGCGAGCGCCGGCCAGCCCAGTTCGCTTGCTCACCTGCACCCACTGAGACCGTGTTCGCAGCGATTGCTACTGAATGCCATGAAGGGGGACCTCCCCCGGTGAGAACTTGGGTTCTCTCCGGAACCACACCGAAGGAGGTCCCATCACCATGTTGCACGCTGGATTGGATCTTTCAAGACGCCGGGTCGATGTTCACGTTCTGAACGAGGCCGGCGAGACGCTGGTCGTCGACGCCTTCCCTCCCGACGCGGACGGCCTTGCCCATCTCGTTCGGCACGTCGCGTCCTTCCGTGAGGAGGTACACGCCGTCATCGAGTCGATGAACGGGGCCCGCTTCGTCCACGACACTCTCGAGCTCCACGGCTGGGGCGTCGAGATCGCCGATGCGCTCAGGGTGAAAGGACTCGCTCCGCTCGCCTGCAAGACCGACAAGATCGACGCCAAGGTCCTCGCCGAACTCTCTCGGCGCGACCTCGTGCCGGCGATCTGGCTGCCCACCCCGTCAGTTCGCGCCGAGCGCGAGCGGGCGCGTTTCCGGCTCCACCTCGTGCACCACCGCGTCGCGCTGAAGAACCGGATTCACGCCACCCTCCTCGCGTTTGGACATCCCTGCCCAGTCTCGGACCTCTTCGGAGAGTCCGGCCGAGCGCTGCTCAATCGGCTCGCGATCCCTGAACCTTGGGCAGGCACGGTCAGCGCCTCGCTCCGGCTCATCGACGAGCTCGACGGCCAGATCGACGCCACAGAGCGGGAGTTGCGCCGCCTCGGCGCCAACCACCCCTACATGTCGCTCTTGCAAACAGTGCCAGGCGTCGGATGGGTGCTCGCCTACACGATCGCCTCTGAGGTTGGCGATATCGCTCGCTTCGAGAGCCCGAAGAAGCTTGTCGGCTACACCGGGCTCTGTCCTCGTGTCTACCAATCCGGCGGGACGGACCGTCGAGGCCGGATCGCGAAGAACGGCCCCACCTACCTGCGCTGGGCGCTCATCGAAGCATCGATCCACGCCTGCAAGAGCCCGCTCTACAAGCCCGCCTACGACCGCACCAAGGCTCGTCTCGGACGCGATCGCGGCGGCAAGGTCGCTCGCGTCGAGCTCGGCCGAAAGCTCGCCGAGGCGATGTGGCACATGCTCACCAAGGGGGAGCGATTCGCTCCGGCAAGGTCCCAGGCTGCCGCTCTGGTCGCTTGACGACCCTGTACTGAGTTGGACCGCCGGAACGTTCTCCCACCCGACCTGATCTTCCCAGAAGGAAGCCATAGAGAGATGAGAACTACCCCAACGACACCCCGGGCGCGGTCAGCCCCGCAAGTCATCCCTTGACACCCGGTCCCCCTTCATAGAGAGCTGCCGAAGGAGGGCGCGCTCGATCCGTTTTGGGGGCGCGATGATGATGTTGATGGATGAGTCGACCCTCTATGAGCTGCTGGGGGTGCCCAGGAAGGCGACACAGGAAGAGATTCGGACTGCCTATCTCCGAATATCTAAGCAAGTCCACGCGGATAAAGGGGGTAGCGACGCCCTCTTTCGCCAAGTGAACACCGCGTACAAGGTCCTGTCCGATCTGCAGGCTCGTGTTCGGTATGACCAGGAACTCGATGGAAATGCCGCAAATACGGCGGCAGACCATGACACTGCTCCTGGTTGGCGGCGCGTGAACGACACCGCTGACGGGAATAGCCAGTGGACCTCACCTCCTCCGCGCCCTGACGGTGGGAACCCACCACCGGCCTCTGGCACATCCCGTGATTACTCACCAGCGACTGCGGGGTCGTCGCGTGCCACCGGACTTGCTCGGCATCCGTCAGCAGTTGTCCTCGCGGTCGGGTTTCTTCTCCTCATGATCGGGTCGAGCACCGGCGGCACCGGGCACGGGATTGTTTCCTTCGGTTTCATGGTTGTGGTGCTCGGAATTGTGGGGATGATCGGCCATCGTCGAGCGGTTGGTCGCGAGCGATTCCGCCGAGCCAGCATGTACGACATTGACTTCATGTCTGGCCAGCAGTTCGAGCTTCGACTTGCAGAGGCATTTCAGCACGCCGGATGTCACGTGAAGCACGTTGGAGGGAAAGGTAACTTCGGCACGGACCTAGTGCTTGAGCAGAACGGGGTTCGTACCGTTGTTCAGGCGACGCGGCGGAGCGGTCCGGTGGGACAGCCCGCGGTCCAGGAGGCAGCTATAGCGAGGGCTCATTACGGGGCTCAACGCGCGATGGTTGTCACCAACTCGGTCTTCACTGAGAGCGCCAGGGCGCTCGCAGCGAGCAACGCAGTCGAGCTGTGGGATCGATTCCTCCTAGGCCAGTTCATCTCAGCGCAACTTCAGGCCCCACCCCAGAACGCCATGGCCATGTTCGCTGCCGAGCTACGTGCAGGTTGTCCTGTCGTGCTGCGAGGCATCGGAGTCTTCTTCTTGGGCCTGTTTGCAGTGTTCTCGGCTGTTGACACCTCGCGACGTCGCACGCGACATCGCACGCGACGTCGTTGGTAGTCACGAAGCGATGAGCCGATCGGTGACACCCAGAGGAAGTGGGTCCCCCGTCTCACGATCGGGACGGCCACTAGATGTGCGCGGACCTACCAGATTTGAGTACGAGACGGCTGACGCTGTTGGCTTTGACGTGGTGCCGTTGCGAGTGCGCAAGCAGCTGCGATCGACGGATCTCATCGGGACCGACTATCTGAGCGCTACGAGTGATGTTCCGGTGGTTATGAAGCGGCCGGACGGGACCTTTCACCAGTCCGCCGAGGCCTGGTGGGGAGACGAGAGACAGCTCCTCGTGTTCGGTTACGAGCGCGAGATGAAACGAGTGGGTGAGAAACAGTTCCGCCCGACGAGTACATGGAGCGTCAACGGCGTCCTGAGGCGTCTTGGCCGGGTGGGCGGCCCGGAGCGCTCTGTGTGGCGGTTCGATGCATCAGGCGCTGGTGCAATTACCCACAAGATACCGACGACCGATGATCCTCTCGACCTGCTGCCACTCGAACTCGTGCGCCCCTTGCGAGGCGGTAATGCGGACGCTTGGCAACTCTACGGAAAGGGATGGGCCAGTGAGACCGTCGTCGCCATGAGCCTTAGCACCGGCCGCGCACTGTTGTTCCGCGCGGTTCGCGAAGCGGCGTCGCGCAGGGCGCTTTCCCCAGCAGACTGGCATGTCGAGACGCTCAACGCTCCGGTGATCGAACACGCACCGGTGCGGATAACCTGCCCGTGAATCGTGAGTTCTGCCAGATTCCGGCCTGCTGTGGAAGCTGAAAACCCTGTTATGAAGACACCAGTATCCGAAATGGTGCCACGCACGCGGGCACGACGTCGTAGGCGACGAAGCGCGCCCTCTCCTTCGCACTCGCCGAAGAATCCTGAAGGACCCCGATGCCCACTCCACTGTTCGGCGCCATGCACCGTCCTGGTGCGCGGATCGCTTAGACGGAGGCGGTACGTAACTTGCCACCGAGACCGAGACCCGAAAGCTCTGGCCCGCTCTCCGGCTATTCGAGGGTCGGCAGGAGGTATTCGGCGCCACTCCAATGTCCACGATCATTCCCTTCCTCGCTCGTCGAGTTAACCATCAGGCTCGAGTCGATGGTGAGACGCTCATCCCTCACCGTCTGGCTGATCAACCGTTAGGGGTGCGTGTCATGCTGTACGCAGATCGGCGCCCAAACCGTCGGCACGCGCCACGTACGTGTGGATGAGGCAGCCGCTCCGTAGCCTTTGGGTTGCCCGGACCTGGGTTGGGAATGAGGTGCCAAATGGAGCCCCTTCGCAGCCACGCGACGATCCGTCGAGCCGATGGCTCAGTCGAACACGTTGACCTCGACATGCCACCCGAATTTCTGATCTCACCCAGCGATGACTTGCTTGAGATGCGGATGTCGGGTTGGCAGCACGCGGATGAACAACACCCTGCCGGCGGGGGACGACCCGGCTATCGAGTCGCGTACAAGACCGTGAAATTGATGCCTGCTAAGGACATCACAATCCCTCTCCCTCAGGATTCGCGTCTCAAGGTAGCCATGGGGAGTCTGAATCGGGGCGGTGTGCACACTCCAGACGGAGTGCCTGGGCGTCAGCCGGCTCACCACGTCGTTCCCGAGTACGGAACGCTTTCCACGGACATCACTGGAGCAGTGCGCTACATCAGATGTCTAAATCCAGCGATGTCTTTCGAAGCGTGGGAAGAAGAACTTGGCGGGTTGTCTTACGTCGAAATCATCTGTGGAGTCGAGGATGCTGCTGCCAATGACCCTGACGCGTTACGTGAGGCAGGCCGCTCGAAGGTAGTCGCGCTCAAAACGATGCTCGACCTTATGTTTGGGCCTCGCCTCCTCGGAATCCCCCTACTCGAGGAAATCGGCGAGGTGTTCGACGACTGGCACTGGAACCGTCGGCTCGACTCGGTCTTGCTGTCAACGGAGCTTCAGGTCAGATCGGCCTTCCTCGACCCCGACGCCTTCGTGGGCGCGGCGGGTTCATTCATCGCCGCGTACGAGGGATTGTCAAACGAGGATCAACGACGCTTTAGCCTCGCTTGCCAGTGGTATTGGCTGGCGGACGCGGAGCCAGACCAGGTGAATCGCTTTATCCAATTCTGGCTCGTGATCGAGAGTCTCGAGATGAGTACGACAGACATCGCTCCGGTGAAGAGGCGCCTCGCGACCGTGCTCGGCACTAGCGACGGAGTAAGTGATTTCGTCGGTCGTCTCTTCGGCACTCGCGGTACTCTCGTGCACGGCGATTCAGCGTCAGTCTCGTCGGACGACCTCGACCGGGTCGAAGCGCTCGCGCGGATTCTCTTGACCGCTCGAGTCGCAGACGTAAGAGTCGCCGCCGTCCCGTACCTCCGGCAGATCCAGTCATGGTTACAGGCCAACTGACCAAGAGAGCGGGTGACCTGACTTCTCTGTTGCTTCGCACGCCCAACGACGTCGCACGCACCCTGCTCGGGGGCATGCCTGGCCGAGTCCTGACGGCTGCAAAATGGACGCTGTTGGAGTGCTTCAGTCAACCAGCTCGACCCGGATTGGCCCCACGTCAGCTACTCGACAATGCATCATCAGTCGTCGATTGCCTCGATGCCAAGCTGCTTGATGCGTTCGAGGTTGTCCTTCATCGCCTGAAGGACATCGGGGGCGTGCCCTTCCCAGTCCGTGAGTTCGCCCATGACCAATGGCGGGTCGCGAGAGCGGTACGACTTCGTCGGGTTGCCGGGGAATTTCTTGTCCGTGAGTTTGGGTCGTCCTCGATGGGGCCGGTTGGTTCCACAATGTAGATCCGACCGGGGCCTTCGCCGATTGCCAGTTCTGCTCCCCAGATGGCGGCGTCCACTGTGGCCGTCAGATAGACGTGGTTGGCTTCCTTGCGGCTGCCGAAGTTGGAGTTGTAGCTGCGCTCAATCAGGTCTCCGGGCTTCAAGTCGGCACATGTGCCGTGGTAGTAGCGCTCCGGGCTTTCGTTGCTCATGATCCCATGGTGCCATGCGAAGGCAGGGCGGCATGCGCGAACTCGGACAGCGGCGGTTGCGACTGCCCCACTCGTGCGGTTGTGCCACGGTTGCGGATTGGACACTCGCAGCAATCGCGTCACTAGGGGTCCAGTGAGTCGACTAGCGACGCGACAAAGCTCTCGAGATCCCTTGCCCGCACCATTCGGCGACGCCCGAGCCTGACCGTCGGCAGGTCATGTTGTCCGAGAATCTCGTAGAAGTGCGCCCTTGAAATACCGAGGCACGCCGCTGCTTCCACGATCGAAAGGAGGAGAGGTGGTCCCGCGGAGGCAGGTCGAGTTCGTGCCGGAGACTCGAAATCTGGTCTCATCGGTTCAGGTAAGAGTGACTGGCTCATCGTCGTTCCTCTTCTTTGTCCAAGAACTCGACGACGATCCCCGTGGGGTCGTCGGCATCCCTCGCTGAGCGTGGGCTCGTGGTACGTCGTACGAAGTCGAGCGACGCGATGACCTCGGTTCGAAGCTCCCACGCCCGCGCCGTTCCGACCGGGCGATCCTCGACGTCGCGGTGGTGGCCGTGCTGGCACGCGACGAGACCGTTGCCGAGCCAGCGCGTCATCCGTTCGTAGAAGGAGGGAAGGGTGTAGCTGTGCCAGTACTGCGCGCCGCCGATCGAAGCGTGCGGCGACTCGAAGGCGTGCCAGCGCGCCCAGAAGAGCGTCGTCAGCTCCTCGACGAGCGCGCCGTGCTCTGCCCAGCACGGCGGGATCCGCTGCTCGGGGCACTGGCCGTAGCGGGCGTTGAAGTAGGAGACAAAGCTCGAGAGGAGTGCGAAGAGCTTGTCGGCATCCTCGGCGTCGAGCTCCATCCAGTTCCACGGCCGGGTCGCCGAGGAGAAGCTGAACGCGCCGGCGAACCCCCGAGCCTCGCCGGTCCAGCACCTCGGCACCTCGTCCCGTTTTGCCGGGTCGACGATTGTCGCCTCGATGGTCGAGCTCACGGGTGAGCTCCTCTCGCTTGGTCGTTCGCGGCTTTCGCCGCGGCTTCGTCTGTTGCGATCAGTTGCGCGTCCTTTCCCTCCCAGGTGCCGGGCGCGTAGGCGAGCACGGGTCGCAGCCGCCCCCAAAGGAGCAGCAACTCGCCTTCGCCGAGCGTGTGGATCTCCGAGGGGGTGAGGACGGCCTCGTCGACCTGGGAGGTCGAGACGCTCGTCCGGTCTCCCGTCGATCCTTCGTTGAACGATCGACGTGGGACCCGTCGGGTGCCCGAGAGGCGCGAGAGCTCTTCGAGGTCCTCGGCGACGGAGAGCCCGCCGAAGACCGCGGTGACGGTCACGGCATTGCGGATCGTCGCCGCGCCGGTCGATCCCCAACGCGCGGTCGCTTGGGAGAACGACTGCATCGACAGCACCGTCGTGATGCCGCGGCCTCGCCCGTCGGCGACGAGGTTCGGCAGTCCCGGAAGGGGCACGATCGAAGGTGCCTCGTCCAAGAGGGCGAGGAGCGGTGGGTCAAGCCGGCGGCCAGGACGCTTCGCCGCTTCATGCTCCGCTGCGACGACGAGCTCGTCGCAGAACGCGGTGATGAGCGGTCCCGCGCCGACGGAGGATGATCCCCGGTCCTTCGCCAGCGCGTAGATCGTCGTTGCGCCGTCGAGCGCCGCGGCGATGTCGAAGGAGTGTTCGGCATCGACGGCAGAGCGCTCGAGCACCTCGTCGTGCTGGAAAGGCGCGAGGGCCAGGTCGACCGAGCGCATCACCCCCGACGTCGTCTCTGCGGCCCCAGACGTGTGCTGGTGGAGCCGCGCCCCCCAGTCGACGCGCCCGTCGAGGTGCTCGGAGAGGATGCGAAGCGGCGCCGGGTCGGAGGGACTCCCGGCCCAGCTGACGACGTCGGCGATCGTCGCGCCGTCGAGGGCCGCGGCATGGAGGTAGGCGGCGAGGACGGTGATCGCCGAGCGGCGGAAGAAGCTCGCCGAACGGAGGTCGCCCGCCTCGCCCGCGGCCGAGACGAGCGCCCCGGCGCGACGCTCGGCGACTGCGGAGTCTTCACAGCCGACGACCGGCGACCAACGAAGCGGCTTGGCCGCTGGCGCGAGACCGTCCGGATCGAGGGCGAACACCGAGCCGAGGCGTTCGCGCGCCTTGGCGCTCACCTCGTAGAGGTCGGGTTTCGTCGCCGTCGCGAGGCACGGGCCCGGGTGCTGGCGGAGGATGCGGGCGAGGACCCGCAAGGTCTTTCCGGCGCCTGGGGGAGCGACGAGCTCGAGCGAAGTCTCCCAGGAGGCGACGAGCTCCACCCCGCGAGGCCGGCGAGAAATGCCGAGGGGATAGCCGACCTCCTGTTGCGGAAGTGTTTGTGGAGCGAGCGACGGACGGGTGATCGCCGCGTGGCGCCGCGCTGCCTCGACGCTCGCGACTGCCGTGAGCTCGGCTCTCGATGCGAACCCGTCCGAAGCAGTCGCGCCGCGTCCCATGGCACGGAGGAGGAAACCGCTCGTGACGATCCCGATCACAAGGAGGGCGCCGAAGACCGTCCAGTAGACGGGCGCGTCGAGGGCGGCGCCGCGCCGAGCTGGTGGCGCCCCGAGCGCGCCCGGCCTCGTGAGACTCTGAACGAGAAAGCGCGCTGACGAGCCGACCGAGAGGAGCCCGAAACCACCTCCATGGATTCCGAGCGCGACACCGCGCGCGATGTCCGCCGCGAGAATCGCGAGGGCGAACCCGACCAGCGCGATGCCAAGGCCAACGGCGTCTCTCGGGAGCCTCGCCGTGCCGTCGAGTTCGTCTCCTCGCGCCGGTGTCATCCGGACAACCTCGCGTCGGTGTCGGTGAAGGATTCTTCGTAGGGGCTGCGGACGTGACGGACGAACGCCGAGCGTCCGCGGACTCGCCAAAGGGCGGTCGCCTTCGGCAGGCGAGCAAGCATCTCGGCCTCGGGGGAAGAGAGCCCGAGCGAGCGCTGCGTCTCGGCGAGGACGTGGGAAGAGGTGCGGAAGACGACCTGGGTCTGGGTGTCGGCGATGAGACCGTCGCCGATCTTCGAGGTCGCACTGTCGCTGTCGGCTTGCGCGCCGAGGTCGGTCACCCGGTGGCAGACGGCGACGTTGGCGACGCCCCGGGCCCGGGCGAGCTTCCAGTTCTCCTGTAAGAAGCGCGCCGCCTCGTCCTGGCCCAAAAGCGACCAGCACTCGTCGACGACGAAGAAGCGTCGCGGCACCGACCACTCGTCGCTCGCGTCGCCGACGAGGTAGCAGGCCTGGAGGACCGAGATCGCGGCGAGCATGACCAGGCGTAAGAGCGCCTTGTCCGAAAAGACAGCCGAGACGTCCAACACGATGCCGGTCCCGGTGGCGGCGATCCCACCGAGCGCCTCGCGCCCGTCGAACATGCCGGCGAGATCGCGCCGGACAAGCTTGTCGAGAAGCAGCCAGAGCGGCCGCGCGAGGAGCTCGAGCTCACGGCGTGAGGTTGCCCCGCGCGCCGCCATCTCCTCGGAGGGGGACTCGAGCAGCGTGGCGAGATCTGTGAGCGAGGCGCTCCTCTCGCTCGGGCGGTTCTCCTCGGCGGCACCGATCGCCTCGAGCGCCCAGCCGAGGACCGCGTCCTCGGCCCGGTCGAGGCCGTGTCCCGCCAGCGAGGCGAGGAGCGCCGCCATCAGGTGGTGGCGACGGAGGAGTCGCTCGGCAGCGGTCTCTGTCGAACCCGGCACGGTGCCGAGCGGGTTCATCGCGTGCGGCCCGCCGGGACGAAGTTCGAGCCGGGTCATCGACAGCGCCTCGGCGAGTCCTTCGTACTCCCGCTTCGGGTCGACGACGAAGGCCTGCCGGCCGACCCCTCCCCGTCCCAATAGTCCGACGTGCCGGGCGAGGAGGCACTTGACGGCGGCGGACTTCCCGCTCCCGGGCTCGCCGAAGACCATCACGTTCGGGTTGTCGAGCGCGCCGTCGGCGTAGAGGGCGAACGGATCGTAGTAGTAGAGCGCGCCGGACGGCCAGGTTGTGCCCATGAGGATGCCGCGGGGTCCGAGCCCGGAGTCGGCCTGGAAGGGATAGAGCGAGCAGCATTGCGCCGTCGTCATCTGCTGTCTGCCAAGGCGAAGAAGGCGGGACTTTCCTGCCGACGAAGCCTGGTTGCCGAGCAGGGCGCTTTGTCCGTGACGACCATCGACGAGAGCCGCGTGCCGGCTGCCGACGGCGCTCATCGTGCCCTTCCGGGGGCGACTCGCCCGAGGGGGAGCGCGGCGACGAGTGCCTCGGCGTGGCGGAGGTCGAGGGAGCGGAGCTCCATGCCGACGTTCGCCGCCGACTGGCACGTGCGCTCGCACTGCCCGTCGAGCTCATCCGGACTCTCGGCGGTGACGTCGACGAGGCCGGCGACGAGCTCCATCTCGGCGCCGGATTCGAGCTCCTCGTCGAGGGCCTCGGCGGCGAGCTGGGCGCGACGCTCCTCGGCGCCGACCCTCCGGCCCTTCAGCTCGCGTTCGTCGATGCTCGCGCCCACACGGGTTGCCACTGCGAGCGCCTGGCGGCGCGCGAGGCGGCGTCCGAGCGGGGTGTAGATGACCGTGAAGCTCCGCGTCACGTCCTGTTCGCAGAGGAATCCGGCGAGCCAATCGGCGCGCACAGACAGTCGCGGCCACTCGGCGACGCGGAAGATCCGATGGACACTCCCGTCGGTCCAGATGAAGCGTCGGTGCTCCTCGACCGAGAGTGGGAATCCGTTCTCCGGGGTGACGAGCCCGGCGAGGTCGGCAAGGCTCAGCCCGCGTCGCTCGAGGTGACGCCTGGCCGTCGGGTCGAGGCGGTCCCGGAGCGCGCGTGCGATCGCGCCGGCCGGCAGCGGGCCGACAGCGAAGAGCCCCGCCCGGGCGAGCATTGTTGTGAAGAGCTCAGCTTCGTCCAGGAGGCGCGTGATCGCCGAAGAGAAGCGGTCGCTTGTCTCGCCGCGACCCACGCGGACTCGCCCGATGCCGACGGTGAGCGTGACAAGCACCTCGGAGGAGACCGCCCGCCGAGCAGTGCCTTCGAGGAGGTCGCCGTAGGAGGAGGCGATCGCTTCGTCGGGCTCGGCGCGGCTCGTCTGAGCGAGGTAGGCGAAGTGCCCGGCGAGCGGGGCCGGCGCGACGAGCTGAGACCACGTGACGCGGGCGACCGGGCTCTCCTCGCGGGCGAGGCTCGCCAGCGCGTCGCCAAAGGCGGCGAGCCGGGCGTCTTTCTCCGCGGCGTCGGTGAGGAGGAACCCCTCGCCGTGGATGCGAAGCACGAGGGAGAGCGATCCATCTGCCCGATCGGCGATGAGCCCGACCCGTCCGGAGCTCCGACCGAGGGCGCGCTCGGCATCGAAGTCGTAGAGGGTGATACCGGTGAACAGGGGAGGGAGCCCGGCCCCGCGCCACGGCGCGAGCGCGGCGGACCACCGGTGGCGACCGGCGACCTGGCGCGCGCTGAAGCGCGCGAACGGCCCGAGGAGCGAGACGAGGTCCTCTCCACCCGGAGTCCGACCAGCCCCAGCTCCGACGAGCAGCACCCCGGCGACGGCGAGCGCCATCCGCCCGCCGATCCCGGCGCCCGTCACGACGAGGCCGAGGAGCCCGAGGCCGATCCCGGCACAGCAGATCGCGAACTGCGTCGCGGAACGACGGTGAATGAAACCGAGTCCGTTCGGGCGGGTGAGGCGGTAGTGGCGCGCCGCGGCCGGGTCGTTCATTGCCACTCCTGTGCTGATCTCTTCGAGGACGCGGACGAGCTCGGACTGCCAAGGTCGTCGCCTCGTCGCGGGGGTGGCGTCGCGTCCCGTGGCACCCCAGGCGACGCGCTGGTCGGCGAGGCGTCGGAGGCGCGCGCAGGCGAGCTCGCGGGCCGCGGCGGGGCCGCGGCGTGTGAGCTCGGTCGGGGAGCTCCCGCGCCCTCGGACCCCGAGGGACGTGACGGAGCGGGACGTGGCGAGGTGGGGCCGCGCGGCGATGGCGTGGACGGCGGCCCAAACGGCGACGCGCCCGACGGGGGAGATCCCGGGCTCCCGCCTCCGGGTGCCGCGCCGGCGCCGGTGAGCCCGCGAGCCATCGATGAGAACCCGCCGACCGACGAAGCGGCGCCGACCGCCGAGAGCGCCGCCCGGGCGGGACGGCGCTCGAGACCCTCGGCGGCGATGATCGCCTCGGCGCCGAGCAGCAGGCGGAGCAGTACGAAGGGCGCGAAGCAGGCGACGAGCAACACGGCGAGTGCCTCTAGAAGCGCGCCGGTCGCGGCGGCGAAGGAGCTCGAGTGCCCGAGACCCGAGAGCATCGCCGAGCCGGTCGCCAGCGCGAGCGCGACGACGATCTTCGAGCAGATGAGCGCGAGCCCCCCTTCGACGTACCGCCGACGCAGCCCGACCGCCGACGGATGGACGCTCGCCGCGAAGATGAGCGGACCCGCCAGCACGGCGAGGTAGATGAGGGCGCTCCGGCATAAGAGCTCCGCCCAGATGCCGAGGGCGGCGAGGATGACGAGCCCGCCGGCGATCAGCCCGACGATTCCCGTCCCCGCGATGGCGCCGGCGAGTTCGCCCGAGACGAAGGTCGAGAGCGTGCCGGAGGCCCCCTTGGCGATCTCGGCCGAGATCTCGTCTGATGCCGAGACGAGCGCGGCGGTCACCCCGACCAAGAGCGCCATCTCGAGCACGGCGATCGGGAGGCGGAGCGCGGCCCGGGCGAGGAGGCCGTGGTCGGCGGAGAGGAGCGCCGTGATGATCGAGCACATGAAGGCGAGGGCGAGGAGCGACCCCGAGACGGCGAGCACCCGCTCGAAGACCGCCATGCCCGAGGACGACCACCAGCCCCCGGAAAAGACCGGGTCGCTCGTCGTCTTCACGAATCCCAAGAGCGCGCCCACGATCGAGGCGGCGCCCTGCCCGAAGAGAGCAAGCGCCGCCGAGAAGATGGCGTTGGCGATGTCCTTCGCGAGGGTGAGCGGGTTGAGCGTGATCCCCAAGAAGGCGAGGACCGGGGCGGCGGAGACGGCCATCTCAGTGGATCGCCGTCAGGCCGTTCACGATCGTCGGCGTGAGCCCGAGGCCGAGGGCGCCGAGGAGCCCCAGGATTGCGACTGACTTGCCGTGGTTGGCGCCCTGGAAGCTCTGCTGGGAATGCGAGATCCCCATCTTGGCGAAGCCGAACATCGCCGTCCCGGCGCAGGCGATGGCGCCGCCGTAGAGGGTCCAGTTCAAAAGGTCCTGGAGACCGTTGGCCCCGGGCGGCGCGACCGGGCTCGCCGAGACGGCGAGGGCGGTTCCCTCGATGACGAGAAGGGCCCATCCCACGACGAGCAGCGCGGCGGTGGCCTGCCCGAGGCGGGCGAGGCGACGGCGCTTGACGCTTGCACGCCTGTCGGTCGCGCGCGGACAGGGATCGGTCGGTGAGCAGTGGAGTCCTCGCATCGGATGCCTCCTTCGTCGGCCCTCTTCGGGGCGTTCGGCGAAAGTGTGCGCGGGGCGGCTCCCAAACAAGCTCCCGATTCGGCTCCCTTTTCGAAATCGACCTCCCGAACAAGCTCCCGATTCGGCTCCCTTTTCGAAACAGAGCTCCCGAACAAGCTCCCGGTCGGCAGTCAAGCTCCCGATTGGAGATCGTCTCCCTGCTCAAGGCTCCGTCGCGCTCTCGTCCGGCGAACGCGTGAATGGAGATGTCCCGTTGGGGCAGTTCGGAGTCGGGCGAGCTCTTCGTCAGATCGGGATCAGCGACGCGACGGTGTGCGGAGACCCGTACCGGCGAGCTTCGACTCTTGGTGTTCGAGCTCACCGAGGTCGGGAAGGAGCGGGCGGGCCTTGGCGATCGCCCAGCGAGTGAGCTCTTCGGAGCCACCCTCGGCCTCCAAGTTCGCGAGCTCGCGGGCGGCGTTCGCGACCGCAAAGGCGATGTTCGAGAGCACACCTTCGGTGTCAAGCCAGGTGAAGCGTCGAGAGGCGAGCCCGGGAACGCCGTCCACGAGCTCGAGGGCGCTGACTAGGGCCTCGCGCCGGCGCTCCGGATCGGAGGCGGCCGACCGGGCGATGCCGACGAGCGCCTGAAAGCGTGTCCAGTCGCTGCTCACCTCTTTCGACAACAGGTAGAGCTGGTTGCCCGACGCGGCGGGAACGAGTTCGGGACCGATCGCTCGTCGCGCCGCGCCGGCCGCGGTCCACACCGACTTTCCCGATCGCGAGGCCTGTGAGCGCGGGGTACCGAGCGTCTCCTTGAGGCGTGATGGCGCCGCCCGGTAGCCGTGAAGCGCGAGGTAGGCGACGAACTCGACCGCACCCGCAGTCGGCTCCTCGTGGAGCTCGCCGACCAGGTCGGGAACCTCGCGAAGGATCCGCACCTCGACCGGCCCGGCCGGGACGACGGGAGCGTGAGCCGACCCTTCGACCTTCGCCGGCACGTCCTCTGTGTCAAGGGCCAATGTCTCGACGTCTTCAGTCCCGACGTCTTTCGTTTCGGGCTCCGGGTGGGGGACGGGAGCGCGCGGAGCTTTGTCTTTCGGTTGGGGCGGAGGCGGCAGGGGTGACTCCGGCGAGAGGGGGAGGGGGATGCCGTAGGGCTCGACAAGGAGTTGCTCGCCACGCTCGACGACGACGAGAGGCGCACCGAACAGCCCCATCGATGTCGCCTGCCGATCACCCGAACCGAACGAGGGGAGCTCGTCGTGGAGCTCCCCGGGCCCCTCGTCGCCGAGACGGAGCGTCACGATGCCGGCATCGCGTGCGAAGTAGCTCCCGTCTTCGTCGGTTCCGATCTCGACGAGCGGTGCGGGCTCTGCGTCAGGCGAGAGCCGAACGCCCCGGCCGAGCTCGATCAGATCCTCGAGCTCGACGGACGGGTCGAGCGACCAGAGGAAGCCTCCGGCGCTGGGCCGAAACGGTGCCGGCGCGACCGGACACGGCGCGTGGAGGAGGACCTCGACCCCGGCGGCACCGACGCGGAGGACGGCAATGTCCGGCCCGTCGTGATCGTCACCGGTGGGGCTGATCGCGGCTAGCGCCCGAAGCGTCCCCTCGGCCCAGCGCGCCCGCTCGTCGGAATCGATCGACCGCGCCGCTTCTCGGGTGTCAGCCGAACGAGGCGGATCTGGCTGTTCGTCAGCTGGCCGAGCAGTTCCGCCTGAGTCTAAGGGCCACGTCGCGATCGCGCCGGCGATGCAAAAGACGAAGAAGCCGATCCCGATGTCGTAGCAGGCGTGATAAGCGGCTGATCCCGGTCGCGAACGAAAGAACGCGAACACCCAGGGGGCCACGGCGACAAAGACCGCCCGACGCGCTGTCCGCCAGCGGTCCAGGCGTCGCTCCTGCGCCGAGGCGGCGCGAACCGGGGCGCTTCTTCGCACGAGGCGAGGATCCTTTGCGCGTCTCCCGTTCCGCCTCCCGCCCCGGGAACCGTCCACCCCTCGGGGGCCTTCGAACGAGAAAGGCACGCGTTCGCACGGCCGCCGGACGGTGTCAAGGGTCGCTGCGGGCCTCCGCTTCGCTCCGGTTCTCGCTCGGGCTCCGCCCGCCCCCTGACGCCGCCCGACGGCCGTGCGCGGGCTCTTCCAGGCCAGCAAGGCGGGGGCCTTGCCGGCCCAGCCGACACGAAGGAGGACGTTATGACTACATCGGACAGGCTCAACGAGACCCACGAGAGGCTCGTCGAGGCGATCGAGTCGCTGACGAGCGGCGAGGACTGGCAGCGCATGCTCGACCTCGCGGGACGGTTCCACACCTACAGCGCGAACAACGTGTTGTTGATCCTCAGCCAGCGCCCCGACGCGACCCGGGTCGCCGGGTACCGGACCTGGGGGACGCTCGGCCGGCAGGTGTGCAAAGGGGAGCACGGCATCGCGATCCTCGCCCCTTGCGTCTACCGGGCCCGACCGGTCGACGAGAGCGACGAGCGGGACCGCCCCGCGCTGGCCCGGGTCCTTCGGGGGTTCCGGGTCGCCCACGTCTTCGACGTCGCCCAGACCGAGGGAGAGCGGCTCCCGGACGTCGCGCCGACCCTCCTCGAGGATGACGCGCCGGTGGCGCTTTGGGGACGGCTCGCCGTGCAGCTCGAGGCGGCGGGGTTTTCGCTGGTCCGCGGGGACTGCCGGCCGGCGAACGGGACGACCGACTACCTCGCCCGCACGGTCGTCGTCCGGGACGACCTCGCAGCCGCCCAGGCGACCAAGACCCTCGCCCACGAGCTCGCCCACACGATGCTTCACGACGGGAACGAGAACAGAAGCTGCCGCGGAGTCGTCGAGACCGAGGCGGAGTCGGTCGCCTACCTCGTCTGCCAGTCCGTCGGCATTACGACCGACGCCTACTCCTTCCCGTACATCGCACGCTGGTCGAACGGCGATCTCGACGTCGTGCGGGCGACCACCGAGCGGGTGATCAGCTGCGCCCGGGCGATCCTTCAGACCGCAGGTCTCGAGTCCGTCGCCGGGGCACGCTGCTGAGTGTCGTGGGCGGTCGGCTCGTCCGACCGCCCACATTCCCGCAGCCGCCGGGCGCGTCGGTAGTCACGACCACCTCGACTCGTAAGCCTCGGTCCATGAGGAGGTGGGCATCTCGACGACGGAGAGCTCGACGAACGCGGCCGCCCCCTCAGTGGCGAGCGCCTCGACGAGCTCCTCGTGGAGGGGAAAGGCACCAAACAGCGCCCCGCAGGACGCGCAGCCGTTCGAGAGGTAGGCGGCGCCGACCGTCCTCGAGTGGCGCCGCCGCACCTCGCCGACCCGCCACCGCTCGCGCGCCTCCGCCGGAAGGTACTGCCAGGCGAGGGCCAGCAGCTCCTCGTCGTCACAGACGACGAGCTCCTCGGAATGGACGTCGGCGTCTGGCTCGGCCATCCCGACGATCGGAGTCGAGACGTCGCCACAGCGCCAGCACCGGTAGGGGAGGCCGAGGAGCACGACGTCGACGAGTGGCTCGACGGTTGCCTCGTTGAACCTCTCTCGGGCGATGTCGACGAGCATCGAATGCGTCTTCACCTCGACTTTCGACGCCTCGTCTGTCTCTTCGCCTCTTCGCTTCATGAGCCATCCGGTTCGCATGCCCTCACAACTACCAGTCGGCTCTCTCGCTCTCCTTCTTGTGCCCACGCTCTCGCACTCCTGTCGTTCTTGAGTGCAAGGTTGCTCTTGCCTTCTTGTCACTTGAGTTGAGCTAACCCGAACGAGTCCGGCTTAGACACCCTTGGAGATACCGGCCTACGGCCGGTATCTCCGGCGTCGTGCTCCTTTCGCACTCCCTTTGGAACGCGTTCGTAATGCCCCGCTCTTACCGTCATCTCGATGATTCTCTCGGTCACGGTCCTCGGCTCGAACGACGGCACGCCGCTCGCGGTGATCGGCCAACGCATCGTGGAGTACCTGGAAGGCGGGCGCGCGGTCGCCGGCGGGCGCCGTCCGGGCAGCATCGTCGAGCTCCCCTCTCCCGAGGGCGGCACCGTCGCCTACTACGCCGACTCGGCGGGGCTTCGACCGGGACAGTGGGTGCTCGGGAGGTCGGGCGAGGTCGACCCGGCCGAGCTCGCCACGCTCCTCGCCGGTGTCGATCCCGCCACAGGGGAGCCGCTCATCTCGGCGCGGGGATCCTCTGGACGCGCGGAGCGCTGGCGTCGTCTCGCGCTGGCGCCGACCCGACTCGACAAGGAGTGGTATTCGACGAAGGAGGCCGCATCGGTCCTCGGGATCACCCCTTCCTACCTCCGCTGCCTGCTCCGAGCACGGGTGCGAGCCAGTGATGACGATGCGGACGGCATCAAGATCGACAGCTCCGGCGCCTGGCAGATCAGCAGGGACGCGGTCGTCCGCATCTCGGAGCACCGCGAGCCGCCGAAGGTCGTCGCCGGCTACGACCTCACCTTCTCGGTCCCGAAGTCGGTGAGCGTGCTCTGGGCGGGAGCAGACGAGGGGACGCGCGCCGCGGTCCTCGAGGCGCTCGACGAGGCCGTCGCCGGGGGACTGCGCTATCTGGAACGACAGGCGTTCAAAGTGAGCGTGAGGAAGCGCCCGCTGCCGGCGAGCGGCATCGTGGCAGCGGACTACCTCCATACGACCTCGCGTGCCCTCGAGCCGCAGCTTCACCACCACGTCGTTGTCGCCAACTATGGCGTTGGTCCGGACGGGAAGGCCCGCGCCCTCGACGCGCGCTTCGTCTTCCACCACGCCAAGACGGCGAGTTTCCTTGCCGCAGCCGAGCTCCGCCACCAGCTGACGGCCCGTCTCGGCGTCACCTGGACACCGGTCGAGAACGGCATCGCCGAGATCGAGGGCGTCCCCGCCGCCGCGCTCGAAGAGATGAGCTCGCGGGCCCGCGAGATCGCCGAAGCGACCGGGGAGCGCGGAGTCTCTTCGGCCCGGGCGCGTCAGGTCGCGGCCTGGGACACCCGCGCCGCGAAGGACCACGGGGTCGACCTCGATGCCCTCTTCGCCTCGTGGAACGAGCGCCTCACCGTCGCCGGCTACGACTCGGAAGCGAGAGCCGACGTCCTCGACCGCGTCGACGGACCGGGCATCTTCACCGAAAAGGAAAGGGTGCAGCGATTCCGTGAGCTCCTCCGCTCCGACGGCCTCACCGAACATGACGCGGTCTTCGACCGCCGTCACGTCGCCCAGCGCCTCTCGGAGATCGCCGGCGATCGGCTATCCGCTGACGCGATCGACGCGCTCGCCGACGAGCTCATCACCCACCCCGAGCTCGTCGAGCTGAGAGCGACCCGCGAGAAATCGGTGAAGCGGGTCATGCGCCGCACCGATGGGCGCGTTGTCAAGTTGCCGGGGGAGCGGATCTACTCGACCACGTCGATGCTCGCCCTCGAGCGCCGCGCCCTTGCCGCCTACGAGCGCGGTCGCGAGGCGAGAGCCGGGATCGTACCGGCGGAACGCACGGAGCAGGTCCTCGGCACGGAGCGCTTCGCTCGGCTGTCCGAGGAGCAGCGACGTTTCGTCGAGTCGCTCACCTCGTCGGGGATGCGAGTTCAGGCCGGGGTCGGGGCGGCGGGGAGCGGGAAGACGACCGCCCTCGAAGCAGCGGTCGCTTGCTGGCAGGCGGGGGGCTACCGGGTGCTCGGCGCGGCGGTCGGCGGGACCCAGGCGGTCGTTCTCTCCGAAGAGACCGGGGTCGAGGGTCGCACTGTCGCCTCGGTGCTGGCGCGCTACTTCGATCGCGGCGATCTTGCGAGCATCGACGCCCGCACCGTGCTCCTGGTCGACGAGGCGAGTCTCGTTTCGACCCGCGACTTCGTCGCGCTTGCGAAGGCAACCGAAGAGACGGGCGCCACCCTCCGCCTCGTCGGCGATCCCGCCCAGCACTCGGCGGTCGCGGCCGGGGGGATCTTCCGCTTCCTCACCGAACACCACCCCGACGAGACTCCTGCCCTCAGCCACCTCTATCGCCAGCAGGGCGAGGAGATGGCAGAGGTCCGTCTCGCCAACGCCGAATACCGGGAGGGGAAGATCACCGAGGCGCTCGAGCGGTTGCGGCGCGATGGTCGGATCACCGAGGCCGAGTCTGCCGACGAGGCCTACGACCTCCTCACCTGCGCCTGGTATGCGGAGCGGCAGAAGCGCGTCGCCGAGCCGGAGCGCCGGTGGAGCGCGATGACCGCCGAGCACCATTTCGAGCGGCGCCAACTGAACATCCGCGCCCGGGCGCTCCTCGCCGGGGATGGGACGCTCAAAGGACCGGAGCTCACCGTCGCCGGCCTCTCGTTCCGGTCCGGCGATGAGGTGATCGCCCGGGTCACGGAGCGCTCTCTTCGCGCAGAAGAAGCTCCGCGTGACGCCTACGTTCGCAATGGGTCGCTCGGGACGGTCGTCGAGGTGCAGGAGCACGGGCTCGTCGTCCATTTCGATCGTTGGGGAAGGGTCGCGGTTCCACGCGCCTATCTCGAGCGTCAGGTTTCTCCCGGTGTTGTCAATGGCCTCCAGCACGCCTACGCGCTCACGACCCACTCCGCGCAGGGCCACACCTTCGCCGGCGCATCCCCGCTCATGAGCGACGCCTCGAGTGTAGAAGGTGCCTATGTCGGGATCACGAGGGCGCAGTTCGATCTTCAGGCCGTCGTGATCAGAAGACGGGATCTCTCGCGACCCGACGCCGACGATGTACTCCCCGTACTGCGTGATGAGACGAGCGCGTTCCTCGCGACTTCGCGCCGGCTCCAAGGAATTGGCCCGAAACGACTCGCGAGCGAGTTCGAAGTTGTGCAATTACAGAATGACGATGAGGTCGCACCGACGCGTCGGGCCACGAAGCAGAAGGAGGACGAGATCGAAGCAGAACTATCAGAAGCGAAGCCTTCGGTCCAGAGTTCTCAGTTCTCAGCACGACGAGCAACTCAATCGATCGAAGAGCAGCTGGTGATTGAGGCGGATCGAGCAGTCGCGGCGCCGTCAGGGCCGACTATCGGGCCGTAATGAGCCGAAGCGGGAAGAATGGTGCGCATTACGACTGCGACAGGCAGTCTTGCGAGGCAGACTGCTTGGATGGACTCGCTTGAGTTGCATCGGCGCCTTTGCCGTTTCTTTATCTGGGACTGCTCCGGATTCAGTTGACAGGATGACAACCAAACTCAGAGCAGTCCCCACGATGTCGAAATCGCGTTGACACGCGGCCGACAGAGATGTCCATGGGCCAAGGTGCGGCGAAAGCGGGAAAGTTGAGTCTCGGCCATCTGGTTAGGCGGGTCACCAGATACTGGTCGTGAACAGCGTGGGCTCGATCTCGCGGGCCATCTCGACGATGACTTGGCGATGGCATCTGACATCGGTGACTTCGACGCACAGGACAGCGACTCGTTCCTGCCTGGCCCGTTTGACGAGCCTTTGAAGGGCCTCTCCTGAGCCGTTCTCCAGGCGAAGCCGCATTCGTTGGCGTCCGTCTTCGAGAGGCCCCTTGTGGAAGGAGGCCCTGTTGTCGGGCGGATTTCCGAGGTCACGCTCGTGAACGTACTCAATACCGGCCGCGGCGAGTGTCTTAGAGAGAGACCCCTTGGAGAACCCTGCGCGCCGGCTCGACGGAGTCAGACGCACGTCAACGACCGCGTCAATCCGGTGTTCCCGCAACTTGTTGATGAACTGATCAATCCGGAGGTCCTCGTAGCCGATCGTGTAAATACCGTCGGAACGCTTCATCTCTACCGTTCTACTCCAGCTTCGAAGGCCCGCGGGGTCAAGACTCATGAGAGGTCTCCATCGCAACCATCCGCGGCCCGTGCATCTGATGCCGCGATGCTGTTTGGGTGGACCAGTCGGGTGATGACGGCGTCGGTCAAGGGTTGAAGATGGTCGTGCTCGTCAAGGCGGCTCCCGTTCTGACGAGCCAGCTAGAAGAGACGATGTGCGTTGCCGGTGCACGAATCGATATCGGCGAGCCCCAATGGATCCGCCTGCACCCGGTCCCGTTCAGAGACCTAGACGACGACAGCAAGTTCGCCAAGTATCAGGCCGTTTCAGTCGCTGCTCATCGCCCTCGCTCAGACCGGCGTCCGGAATCCTGGAGCCCTGTCTATGGGTCGATCGCTCCAGCTGAGTCGATGGGCACGGACAACGGGTGGGCGCATCGGCGACAGCTCGTTAGTCGCTTGGGCGAGGCGACCATGTGTGATCTCATCGAGGCGAATCGTTCCGGGTCAGGACCGGGAACACCATCTCTCGCCGTTGTTCGGCCGGTTGAACCGCCAACTTTGAAGATCACAGCCCGGAACGAGGCGCAACTGACCAGGTGGCGACGCCTCGCTGGAGCTGCCGCTTCACGCCAGAGCCTTTTCGATGATCAGAACAATCGAAAGCCTGACTTCGAGGTCGTGCCGTGGCGCTTCCAGTACGAGTTCCGATGCCTCGCGCCCGAATGCAGCGGCCACACCCAAACGATTGTGGACTGGGAGGTGCTCGCTCTGTGGCGCCACGTGTGGCATCGAACCGATTGGCGCGAGCAGATGCGTCTGAAGTTCGAAGAGACGCTTTGGAACGGTCGCGACTCGGTCCTCTTCGTTGGCAACCAGGAGCAGTACCCCATCAGCTTCCTCGTTCTCGGGGTGTTCTGGCCACCGGCAGGGCCGGCACAGGGAGTTCTCGATCTGTAGAAGGCAATAGACCGGCTGTGATTCGTGTCAAGTTCGGTAGACGACAGCTGGCGCGCACCCGGTTGAGTTGGACACCGATTAGTGGAGGGCCAAGATGACGCTCAGACAACCTTCGCGCGCGGCCATTTGTGTAGCCAAGCGCTCAGACCCGGCTAGACGCGGATAGATGTCAAGGGATACAAGCATCTGTTTAGAGTCGCTCTGTGGACTCTGATGGACACCCGGATATCCGTTCGAGTTCCCTGGGGGTCAAGAGATTCGAGGATTCGAGTCCAGTCGCATACCGTCGCCTCCACCGATAAGTGCAGGGAGAGAGGGACAGGCGCGGGAAGAGGCGGGAGAGACCGGGGACAAGGAACCGGGGCGAGACCAGCACGGTGGGGCATGATGAGGCATGAGCCAACCGGACTCAGCCGACGCTGTCGGCGGGGATCAGTTCCGGGAAGTGATGGCGCCGACAGTGGAGGTCATTAGGCGCCTTACATCTGCTCTGAACGACGTCACTCCACGGCACGGAAACCAACCCTGGGCCTCCTCGCGGGCTATGGAGGAGATCGCTGCCGAGGCGAACACTCTTGCTTCAAAGTCCAGCTGGACTGGACCTATCACCGACACGCACAGTTTCGGAGGTATCACCCTCATTGCTGCCTCCGACTATGCGCGAGCCTTTGTTGAAGCCATCGGGGGCAGCCCGACTCCGGTGTTCGCCCACCTCGTGGTCGCGCGGTCCGTCTTCGAATCGAGTGTCGTGTCAGCGTGGCTGAATGACCCCACTGTCAACCCTGTCGAACGCGTCAAGCGAGGTCTATGTGAGCAGCTCTACAGTGCTATGGAGCTTGTGCGCCTCGGCATTGAAGATGACGCGGCCGAGCGCGTCGCGCGCTGGAAAGCGGTCGCTGCTGAGTTCGGCTGGGAGACACGGAGAAATCGGGACAAGCCGGTAGTCGACACGACTGAGCGTCCCTCCGTCCCCCGGGGAATCGACAAGCTCCTGGTTGGCGAAGGAGATTGGCGGATCGGCCGTGCGCAGTGGAGCTACCTATCGGCTGTCTCGCATGTGACTTGGTGGGGCCTGCGGCAATCTGTCGTCGAACCTCCGAGTGATCCGGGCGTGTCGGGTCTCTCCTTGGCTGGCGTCGGCACCACAGCTGCCTCGGTCTTCTCGCAGGCTGTCTGCGTGGTGAGGGCCGTAAGGAAGGCGGCGAGTGCTCGGTTCGCCCTGATGGGATGGGAGGACACCGAGTGGAATGCCGCAAGTTCCGAAGCGGAGGTCTACGAACGGGCCGTCATCAGCTCCTTCCGGCCGGTAGTGGGCTAGTTAGCGCTGGTGTGTGACCTCGGACGACCCCACCAGGCGTTGAGCTGACGTAAGCCGCCGGATCGACGGGCCCTCCCGGCGACGGTCGACTGGTGTACGATCAATGCCCGTCAGACACTGTGTGCGTGTGACGCTTGACGTGTACGTGTGAACGTGGTATCATCGTCGCATGTCGAACACACGGGAAGCGAACAAAGAGGGTCGGCACCTGGTTTTGATCGATATTGAGAACCTGGCGGCGACCCCGAGTCCAACAACTGAAGAGGTCGGGATGGTGACGAGCGCCCTTCGTGACGTGGTGCCTGACTTCGATGAAGCTCAACGCATCGTCGCCTGCAGCCATCACGCTGCTTCCACCGTGGCATTCGCGTTTCCGACAGCGCGACACCTGTGGCGCTCGGGTCAGAATGGAGCCGACCTGGCTCTTTTGGGCGTGTTGGAGAATGAGCGAGTGGACGAGCGGTTCGAACGGGTGACCATCTGCTCGGGCGACGGGATCTTCGCGGCGAGCGCAGCGACACTCGCTGGTGCCGATGTCGAAGTCACAGCCGTCTCGCTGGAAGGCCACCTGGCCGCGCGGCTCCAATTCGTGGCACGCCACATGGTCTTCTTGCCACTCGTTTCCGGAACTGCTTCGACAGGGACCGCAAGCTGATGGCTGAAGTGGGATCCGATCTGATCACGATGGCTGACATCGCGCGACTCGCCGGCCAAAGCCGGTCCGCTGTCGGGAACTGGAAGGCACGCAACCCGGAGGACTTTCCGGCCGAGAGCGGACGAGGTCCGCGTGGCCCGCTGTACGACCGAGCTGAGGTCACTAAGTGGCTTGAGGCATCGAACTGGCTCGACAGGCGGCCTCCCGAAGTAGCCGCCGTGTGGAGCCTCGCCGACCAGTTGCGTGCAGACATGACGACCGAAGACGCCATGTCGCTGATCCTCGTTTTGCTTGCAGTCATGTCCACCTCGAGCCGCTCGGAGTGGAAGCGGATCGAGCAAGCTCGCCCTGGCGAGCTAGACGAGACGCTGCGCGCCGTCGTCCACGCCCACTTTCCCTTTGCGGAAGAGGTGATGCCTCACAACCGGCTGGCTGAGTCGGTCGCGCACGCGGTCTCCACCTTCTCGAGTCTCGATCGACCGCACCTGGCACTCATGGCCGATGCCCTGCTGAATCAGACGGCGGAGTGGATGGGTCCTCGCGGTGGCGAGTATCTGTCTCCGCTATCCGTTCGAAAGCTGGTCGTTGCGATCGCCGAGGCAGTCGGGTCTGTCTACAACCCTGCGACTGGAATCGGCCAGCTGATGGTGGATGTCGTCTGCGCTGAGCAGTCGCGCGTCACCGAAATCGTCGGCCAGGAGATCAACTCACGAGTTCGGGCAATGTCACGGCTCAACCTCGCCGTCCACCACGTCGACGCGAAGGTTGCACTCGGTGACGTCTTCCGGGACGATCACTATCCACAACTCCGGGCGGACCGCGTTATCGCCGTTCCCCCTTGGAGCCAGAAGATCCCCGTCCTGGAGCGGCTGAGGGACGATCCGAGGTGGTTGTGGGGTGAGCCAGGATCCAACGATGGCAATGTGGCCTGGATACAGCACTGCCTGTATCACCTCGCCGATGGTGGGCGCGCCGTCATCGTGATGCCGAACGCTGCACTCTTCGAGAGCGGTCGCGCCGGTCGGATCCGTCAGCGGATCGTCAAGAGCGGGCTGCTCGACGCCGTCGTAGCGTTGCCGCCCGGTCTCTTCACTACGACGGGTCTCGCTTGCGCCGTGCTCGTGTTCTCGAAGGGAAGGCCAAACGCAGGCGGGAAGCCTACGCCGACACTCATGATCGACATCTCCGATGTAGCGGAGCGCCATGGCCGGCGCACCACCTTGGACGACGACCTGATTGACGATGTGGCTCGCACGTACCACGCGTGGCGAGCGGGAACAGCACCCACGTCTGAGCACATCGCCGTCGCACAGTTCCAAGATCTGGTCGCAAATGACTTCGTCATCGATCCGGGCCGGTATCTCGCGGTACCGCACCTTCAGGTGGACGCCGGCGGAGCCAACCGCAGACGATCCCAACTTCTGGAACAGCTCGAAGATCTCACCCTGGTGAGCCAGGATGCCGACGCTCAACTCAAGGCGATCCTGGGGGCACGCCGATGACGACTTTCGAGGAGATCCGATTGGGTGATCTCGATGAGGCCCTCACCATCACGAGGGGCTTTCCCACCCAACGCGCAGAGCCCACGGGCGAGGTGCGCGTGATGTCTCTAGCGGCCCTGCGCAATCAGGCTCCCCCCAAGGCCTTCGCCGATCGAGACGCCATCGCTGACCTCGGACTCGACCTGGCCCAGCCGGGCGACGTTCTCGTGGCGGTCGAAGGCGGGACGGTTGGAGAGGCGCTGGTTGTTCCGGAGGGCATCGACGAGTTCGTTCCCTCACAGCAGGTGGTCACGCTCCGGGTCGTCGACGCCGCTCGGCTCGATCCCTGGTATCTGGGCGCGTGGCTGACGACCGATCCCGCACACGAACAGCTTCGACGTCTCGCCCGCGGTCAGGGAATCCAGCGCATTCCCATCAAGGATCTGGCGTCCCTCACCGTGCGAGTTCCCCCGATGGCTGACCAACGCGAGATCGGCCGACGGTTCCGTGCCTTCGAGAACGCAATCCGAGCCCATCGCTCCGTCACGGCATGCCTGGAGGAGCTACGCGACGTCGACCTTGTCGCGACGTTTGCTGATGTCGGCACTCACCACTCGGACGAGGCGACATCCACGAAACGAAAGGTCATCACACATGGCCGTTGACGACGCCTCCCCTACGCCATACCGGACACGAAGGACTGCACCACCGATGGTCACGACAGCTTTGCCACCCAAGACCGACATCTACGACATCGCGGACCGACTGTGGGCGACCGCCGACGAACTACGCGCTAACTCTCACCTGAAGTCGTCGGAGTACTCGATCCCGGTCCTCGGACTGATCTTCTTGAAGTTCGCCGACAGTCGCTTCGCCGAGGCTGCAGCCGAGATGCCGCCCCCGTCATCCCGTCGAACAATTGGAAAGGACGATTTCCAAGCCAAGGGGGTGCTCTACCTCCCGGCGCAGGCACGGTTCGCCAACCTGCTGGAGCTGAAGGAGGGCGACAACCTCGGCAAAACGATCAACGATGCGATGGCGGCCATCGAGGAGGAGAACCCGGCCCTGAGGGGCATCCTCCCTCGGACCTACCAAGCACTCACCAATGACACCCTCGTCAACCTGCTGCGTTCGGTGAACTCGATCCTCGGCGACGTTGAGGGCGACGCCTTCGGCAAGGTCTACGAGTACTTCCTCGGGAAGTTTGCTATCGCCGAAGGCGCGAAGGGCGGGGAGTACTTCACACCGACGCCCATCGTCCGCCTGATCGTTGAGATCATTGAGCCGTTCAACGGCAGGATCCTCGACCCGGCTGCCGGTTCCGGTGGCATGTTCGTCCAGAGCGCCCGGTTCGTCGAGCAGCACCGCAGCGACAAGACCGCGCGGCTCTCCATCTACGGCCAGGAGCGGGTAGAGGAGACGGTCCGGCTCGGGAAGATGAACCTCGCCGTCCACGGCCTGGAGGGCGACATCAGACAGTCGAACACCTACTACGAGGACCCCTTCGACTCGACGGGGCAGTTCGATTACGTTATGGCCAATCCGCCATTCAACGTCAACAAGATCGACAAGTCGAAGTTGGAAGGCGACAAGCGGTTCCCGCTCGGGATGCCGAAGGCTGACAACGGCAACTACATCTGGATACAGGTCTTCTACTCCGCCCTCAACGAGATGGGGCGCGCCGGGTTCGTCATGGCGAACTCTGCGGGCGACGCGAGCGGCTCGGAGTTGAACATTCGCAAGAAGCTGCTTGCCGAGAGGGCCGTCGACATCATCGTCGCAGTCGGGCCGAACTTCTTTTACACGGTGACGCTCCCCGTGACGTTGTGGTTCTTTGACCGTGGCAAGCGGGGGACGCAGCACGAGGACACCGTGCTGTTCATCGACGCCCGCAAGGTGTTCCACCAGATCGACCGGGCACATCGCGACTGGACGCCGGACCAGATCGAGTTCTTGGCCAATATCGCGCGGCTGTATCGGGACGAGAAGGTCGAGAGCGCCGAGGGGTCAGCGGACCTGATGGCTGCATCGTTCCCTGATGGCGTCTACGCCGACGTGCCGGGCCTGTGCGCCGTTGCAACTCTGGACCAGATCGAGAAGCAGGGCTGGAGCCTCAATCCAGGTCGGTACGTGGGCGTGGCCGAGGCGGAGGACGACGGCATCGACTTCCGCGTCCGCCTGGAGGAATTGAACGAGGAGCTAGAGCTGCTCAACGCCGAGGCGGCAGAGTTGCAGGAGCGGATCGCCGCGAATGTAGCGGAGTTGCTCGGATGAAGGACTGGCGGACCGTAACTATGCAGGAGCTGATGGCAGAGTTCTATGACGGGCCACACGCTACGCCGCCACCAGCAGCTGAAGGTCCAATCTACCTCGGCATTAAGAACATGACCGAGGACGGGCATCTTGACCTCTCTGACATTCGGCATATCGCAGAATCCGACTACGGGGCGTGGACACGTCGCGTTGAGCCTCGACCGGGGGACGTGATCTTCACTTACGAAGCATCACTCGACCGCTATGCGGTCATTCCTGAAGGATTCCGTGGAACGTTAGGGCGACGGGTCGCACTCCTCCGTCCACGACCCGATGTTGTTAACACCCGATTCCTCTTGTATTTATTCATTAGCCCAACCTGGCGAGCGACGGTTCAGCGCCGTATCAACGTCGGATCAACTGTGGACAGGCTGCCGTTGACTGACTTTCCCGCGTTTCCAATTACCATTCCACCACTCCCAGTTCAGCGCAAGATCGCAGCGATCCTCTCCGCCTACGACGACCTCATCGAGAACAACAATCGCCGAATCAAGTTGCTGGAGGAGATGGCCCAGCGCATCTACCGAGAGTGGTTCGTTGACTTCAGGTATTCGGGACATGAGAGCGTTGCCCTAGTGGACTCGGAGTTGGGACCGCTTCCACTGGGATGGGAGGTGCAGCCGCTCTTTGATGTCGCCAACATCACGTTCGGATTCCCATTCAAATCCGCGCTCTTCAATGGTGACGAGGGCCTGCCAGTGATCCGCATCCGGGATATACCGACAGGCGAGAGCGCGACATTCACGACCGAAGAGGCTGGAGACAGCTATCTCGTGAGCGACGGAGACATCCTGGTCGGAATGGACGGAGACTTCCATATGAGCCGGTGGGGGGCAGGAGAAGCCTGGCTCAACCAGCGGGTTGCTCGCTTCCGAGTTGCTTCCGAATCCCTCTGCAGGTACTCGCTCTTCCTCGCGCTGGAAAAGCCGATTTCGGATTGGAACCAAGCAATTGTTGGCACGACCGTCGCTCACTTGGGAAAGCGACATTTGGAGCTCATCAAGGTGCCCACGCCCCCGATCTGGCTAGGCGCTCGGGCCGCGGCGCTTCTAGACCCGCTGTTTGATCTGGAGATCCGCCTTCGAAAGGCAACTCGTCAGCTTCGCGCCACTCGTGATCTCCTCTTGCCCCGGCTCATCTCTGGCGAAGTTGACGTAACCGACCTCGACATCGCGATGCCGGAAACCGCGGCGTGACACCTCCACCTTCGGGCCGCTACAGCGAGGACCAGCTGGTGGAGCAGCCCGCCATCCACCTCTTCGAAGAGCTGGGCTGGGAGAGCGTAAACGCCTACTACGAAACCCTCGGACCGAACGGCACACTCGGCCGGGACAACCGATCTGAGGTCTTCCTGGTCCGCCGTCTGCGTGCCGCTATCGAACATCTCAACCCAGGCGTGCCAGCCGAGGCCGTGGAGCAGGCGGTCGCAGAGATCACGAAGCCTCGGACCGTCATGTACTTCGCCCGAGCCAACCAGCAGATCCACTCGCTCCTGCGTGACCGCGTCGAGGTGGCCGTCCGTCAGCCGGATGGGACGACGTTGCCGGAGAAGCTCACCGTCATCGACTGGGAGAACCCCGAGAACAACGACTTCCTGCTGGTCTCCCAGCTCTGGGTCCACTCCGACCTATACCACCGGCGCACGGACCTGGTGGGCTTCGTCAACGGCATCCCGCTTGTGTTCATCGAGCTGAAGGCGTCCCACCGCAACCTCAAGCACGCGTACGACGACAACCTGTGCGACTACCGTGACACCATCCCGCACCTGTTCATCCCGAACGGGTTCCTCATACTCTCCAACGGTGCCGACACCAAGGTGGGGACCATCACCTCGGGCTGGGAGTTCTTCTCAGAGTGGAAGAAGATCAACTCCGAAGGAGAGGAGGGATCGGTCTCGCTGGAGACCGTGATCCGGGGCATGTGTGCCAAGGAGCGCCTGCTCGACCTCATCGAGAACTTCGTCGCCTTCCAGGAGCAGCCCGGTCGGTTCGTCAAGCTGCTCGCTCGCAACCACCAGTACCTCGGCGTCAACAGCGCGCTGGCCCGCATGGAGGACCTGCGGCATGCCCCACCGGAAGAGCGCGGCAAGCTCGGGGTCTTCTGGCACACGCAAGGCTCCGGCAAGACGATGTCGATGCTGTTCTTCTCCCAGAAGGTCCTCCGCAAGCTGCCCGGCAACTGGTCGTTCGTCATCGTTACCGACCGTGAGGACCTAGACGACCAGGCGTACCGGGAGTTCCAGGCCGCGGGCGTGATCACCGAGAAGCACATGCGAGCCACCGGCTCGGCCCATCTGCGCCAGCTGCTCAGTGAGGATCACCGTTACGTCTTCACGCTGATCCACAAGTTTCGGACCGAGGCAGGCCAGACCCATTCGGTCGTCTCCGAGCGTGACGACGTGATCGTGATCACCGACGAGGCTCACCGCACCCAGTACGACGTCCTAGCCCTCAACATGCGCAACGCGCTGCCGAACGCCGGGTTCCTCGGCTTCACGGGGACGCCGCTCATCGCAGGGGAGGAGCGCACTCGCAAGGTGTTCGGGGACTACGTCTCGATCTACAACTTCGCCGCCTCGGCAGCCGACCATGCGACGGTGCCGCTTTTCTACGAGAACCGCATCCCCCAGCTACAGATCGCCAACCCGACCTTTGGCGACGACCTGATGGCCATCGTAGAAGAGACTGACCTTGACGAAGAACAGGAGCAGCAGCTCGCTCGCGTCCTCGGCCAGCAGTACGAGCTGATCACCCGAGACGACCGCCTGGAAGCGGTGGCCAAGGACATCGTTGAGCACTTCCTCGGCCGCGGCTTCCCCGGCAAGGCCATGGTGGTGTCCATCGACAAGGTGACCGCCGTCCGCACCTACGACAAGGTCCAGCGATACTGGGCCGAGCGCCTTGAGACCGACGAACAGGAGCTGCGGAGCGGCACCCTGACCCCGGAGCGGGCCGACCTGTTGGAGCGTGAGATCAGCTTCATGCATGCCACCGACATGGCCGTGGTCATCTCACAGTCCCAGAACGAGATCGTAGAGATGGCCGAGCATGGCCTCGACATCAGGCCCCACCGCAAGCGCATCGTTGAGGAGAAGCTGGAGGAGAAGTTCAAGAACCCCCAGGACCCCTTCCGCCTCGCCTTCGTCTGCTCCATGTGGACCACCGGCTTCGACGTGCCGTCGCTTTCCACGGTGTACCTCGACAAGCCGCTCCGGAACCACACCCTGATGCAGACGATCACCCGCGCCAACCGGGTGTTCCCCGAGAAGAACAACGGCCTGATCGTCGCCTACGTGGATGTCTTCAGCAACCTCCAGAAGGCCCTGGCCATCTACGCGACCGGGGGCACGGCGGGCGTGCTGCCCGTCGAGGAGAAGGGGGTGCTCATTGAGGCCCTGCGTGAAGCCGTCGATGACCTCCGGGCCTTCTGCACCGCTCGGGACGTGGACCTCGACGCGCTCGGTCGGCTGCAGGGCTTTGAGATGGTGGCTGCCGGGAAGCAGACGGTTGAGATGTTGATTGCGGATGACGACGAGAAGATTGCCTTCGTCTCTCGCGCTGCGCTGGTGAACCGCCTCTACAAAGCCATCCTGCCGGACAAGCGGGCCAACGAGTTCAGTCGCGTACGAGCCGTGTCGAAGGTGCTGGCGGACACCATCGCGTCTTACACCGAGCGGGCCGACATCTCCGGGGTAATGGGCCGCATCGAGCAGCTCTTGGACGAGTCCGTTGCCGCGCAGGAGTACCTGATCCCCGAGAGCGACGCCAAGGCCCTGTTCGACCTCGCCGCCGTGGACTGGACGGGGTTGGAGGAAGCCTTCAAGCAGGGTCGCCAGCGGACGGCAACCCAGCGCCTTCGTTCGATGCTGTCGGCCCGGATCACCGCTCTCGTTCGGCTGAACCCGTCGCGGGTCGATCTGGTCGAGCGGTTCGAAAAGCTGGTCGCAGAGTACAACGCCGGGTCCATGAATACCGAGGCGTTCTTTAAGGCGCTGCTGAAGTTCAGCGACGCGCTCACCGAGGAGGAGGCTCGTTCGCTCTCCGAAGGGCTGACCGAGGAGCAGCTGGCCGTCTTCGATCTGCTAATGCGACCGGCACCGGAACTCTCGGACGACGAGAAGGCACAGGTAAAGAGGGTCGCTGGCGAGCTGCTGACAATCCTGAAGCGCGACAAGATCGTCCTCGACTGGCGCAAAGAGCAGGCAACCCGAGCTTCGGTGCGTGTCACTATCGAAGAGACGCTCGACCGGCTACCCGAGAAGTTTGATCGCCAGCTCTACGCCCAGAAGTGCAGTGCCGTCTATCAGCACGTCTTCGATAGTTACTGGGACGACGGCCACTCCGTCTACGACAGAGCGGCGTAGACAGCTCGCGGAGTGCACGCTCCGTCAGCGGTCGCGCTGCCGTTGACGCCATCACGCAACGAGTGCCAGATGAGCAGCGACGCTCACTAGAGCAGGTGATGGCCGCAAGGTTAAGACACGCCGAGCCAAGGGCACGGGTCTCGCAGTGCCCGCCGACTGGCCGGCGGTCTGAGGGAGAGGTGGCCGAGCCGCTCAAGGCACAAGCCGGCTCTCTCAGTGCTACTGCTCATCCCCAGACCGACTGGACCGGGGCGACATGCTGGTCCTCGTCAGGGGATCTCCCGATGTCACCCGACACCCGACGCGGGTGCTGCCGGTGCTCCGGTGGCACTCTGGCGTGTGGCAAATCAGATTGGGGCAGGCGACGCGCGGCGGGGGAGGCGACCGGGAATCGTGTAACCCGCACGCAAAACCCGGAGGTCGAACGGGCAACAGCCGAGACCACTCCGGGCAGCTTGTCGCATGCGTCACCGCCGTCCCGACGAGGGAACACGTGGCCGCAAACGCGTGTCGACGATGAGCGTGTAGCGACCCGGTATCGGCAGGCGGTGGCCGAGTCGCCTCCCGAACCCCGAGAAGACCTCTCGTATCAGCACGTTGAGCGCGGGTCGGCTCGACCCCTATTCCCCCTAGTTGGGGCCTTGGTGCCTGCCACCCAAGAATTCTGCGACACCCAGTTCGGATTCGGCGCCGTCAGGCGACCTACCCATAGAACCCCACTACCGGACCCGAAAGGACCCGCCAATGACCACCGCTCCTGACTCAAGCCCCGGCTACGAACATGACCATGTTCGTACTACGGTGCGAACCCCCGCCGGGGCCAGCCACACTTTCACCTTCGAGAAGAGCGAGCTAGTTGTCTCTGCCATTGCGACTGCCGTTGAGCACTTCGTCAAGGCCCATGAGCTGGGTTCGGACGATTACGGCCTGGCTCTGATCCGTGCAGGTGAGGCCGTACCCATGCTGGACACCGACGAGCTGCGTGCCTACGACGTCGTTGATGAGGACGTGCTGCACCTCATCGTGGAAAGGCCCCAGGTCGACGGATGACGCTGCAGTCAGCGATTCTCGCTGATTTGCTCAACACCGAGGTCGCGATCGCCCAGGAGCGCCTGGGTGATCGTGTCTCGGCCATCTTCCGCGTTGGTACGCAGGTTCACTGCGTGATCGAGGGAACCAACCTGGGCACGGCTACCTTGCGCCTCGAGGGCGCGGGCTACGACGCGGAACCGCTCCAGGTAGCCGTGATCATGCTGGATGGCCAGGTGGCCCCGCGCGAGGGCTGGCCCGGCAACCTGTTCCATAGCGTCCACCCGGTTCTCGGTCGGCCATTCGCCTGCGTGCAGGGGACTTATGAGTACCACTGCCTTCCGTGCCACATGACCGACCGGTGGGACACCCACAGGGGACGCCTGAGGCTCGCCGAGCTGCTGTCCCACCTTGTAACGAAGGCCCGTCAATGAGCGCCGTCATCGTGGAGACGGCGGTGCTCGAGGAGGCTCGAGCTTTCTTCGAGGAGAAGGGTTCCTTCGGCTGCGAGGGTACGGCCATGATCGCCGCGACCGGCTCCGGACTCGCGGGCCGGTTGGTCGTTCCCAACCAGCAGGCCAGTCCGGTACCCAGGTGCTGGGTGGAGGTCACGATGACCGGCAAGCTGCAGCTGGCGGCGGCACTCGGCCCTGATGACCGCTACGTCGCCCGCATCCACTCGCACCCCGGCGAGGCATTCCACAGCCCGGCCGACGACGACAACCCGACTCTCACCTTCGAAGGAGCAATCTCGATCGTCGTGCCCTACTTTGGCTTGGGGTTACGCCGGGGTCTCGACCCCTGTGCTGTCCTCATCCGCCATGGCGCCAACTGGGTGGAACTCGCACCGGGCCCCGAGCGCGACCGGGTTCTGGTGGCAAGGTGAGCGATCCGCGCCTCTCCTTTGGGCCAGAGCTAGCCGGCTCGGCCTCTGGATCCGCCGTCGACGCCCTCGACTCGCTAGAAGTAGTTGTCAAGGTTGGCACCGGCATCGACCCGACGGCTACCACCGCCGTGGCGGCGCTGGTGTCGATGCTGATCCGCCTCTTCCCCCACACGAGCCTCAGCAATGACGCCGCAGTGGGTCCGAACCCGTGGGGCGTGCGTCGCCTCAGCGAGCTACAGGCGGCGCTGAGGTCGGTCATCCCGAGAGCCCCTTGTCCACCAGAGGCCCGCTTTGTCATCGGGGTCGGGGCTCAGGTCTCCGGAGCCGACATCTGGATCGGAGGCGGGGACTGGACTGTTCGCCTGGCTCGTCGGCCGCAGGTAGTTGAGGCTTGCCGGATTGCCGTTGGCTTGCATGCTGCCTCTGCGCAGGCTGTAGCGGAGGCGATGAAGGTCGCTTTGGGTCCACTGGGCCTGATCCACGTACCACTCGGCGATGAGCTCGTCTGGAACCTTCTCGACTACCGGCTCGGGCCTGCACCTGTGGTCGATCTCGCGCGGGAGTTGTCCTCGCAGGTTGTCTTCTTTGGTGCCGGCTCGGTGGGCTCGAGCACCGTCGGAGTCGCGACCTGTATCCCCGGGTTGACCGGCACGGCGGTCGTCGTTGACCCGGACTCGTTCGACCCGAAGCAAAACCCCTACCGCTACCCAGCCTCCCTGGGCACCGAGACAGGTCCAAAGGCCATGTGGCTGCTCGGGCTGCTAAAGAAGGCAGGCTGGTCGGCCACCGGATTCGTCGGGCGGGTCGGCCAGTGGGTCGCTGCCCAGCCGACCCCGGGAATTGAGGGGGTTGTGGTGTCGTCGGTCGACACGGTCGCGGGTCGGCTTGAGGTGACTGACGCCCTTGCGCGCACGAATCTCACGCTCGGCGTGGGCGGTTTGGCGCTTCACCTCCAGCGTGAGCATCACGACGACGAACTAGCGTGCCCGTTCTGTCAGTTCGTCTCGCTGGATCCGCCAATGTCCCAGATCCAAGCGCGGGCGGCAGCGACTGGTCTTCCAGTCGAACGGGTAGCACAGCTCGAGCTCCGGAATGAGATGCTTACCGCGGAAGATGTCGCGGTGGCAGTGAGCACCGGCAAGGTGCATCCTGAACAGGGCGCTGAGTTGGTCGGTCGCCGGATCGATGATCTTCTGCGGCGGGCATACGCCGAGGCGCCCGTCCCCGTAGCGGGTGGTTACGCGCAGGTCTCGGCGCCCTACGTGTCCCAGATGGCTGGGGTCCTGGCCACCGGCGAGCTGGTCAAAGCTGCCGCCGGTCTCCCCCTCGTGGACAGGCGTGTTGATCTAGATCTCTCCGGTATGCCGCTCGGGGTCGTCAGCCGCCGGCCAAGAGATGTGACCGGACGCTGCGTGTGCAGTTCCGGTTTGCGACGGCGCTGGGCGGCCAAACTGTACGGAGAGCCATGGACGACACCGGACCCTCTGACGAAGAGCTCCTTGCTCGACTTCGAGCCGGCGACACCGACGCCTGGGGAGAGGTCTACCGCGCCTACCGGGTGATGCTGCACAGAGTCGCCCGCCGAACCCTCGATGTGCGGGAGGGTGGAACCGTGCTTGGACTAGGCCAAGAAGACGTAGTCCTCGAGTGCTTCACCGAAGTGATGGAGCGCGGAGTAGGTGAGGTGAGGGGGACGCTGCCCTCCTACTTGCGACGAGCCGTCTACAACAAGGCAGTGGACGTGGTTCGGGCCAAGGTACGCCAACGTCGATACGAAGGCGCCATCGTCGAAAGTGGCGTGGAGGAGAGCGCTGAGGAACGGGCAATGTTGGCGCTGCGAGGTGAGGAAATCCGCGAGCATCTAGGCGTCCTGACCGAACAGCAACGCCGGGCCCTGACCGAACGTGTGATGCGGGATCGCCCAGCGACCGAAGTGGCAATGGAGATGGGCATTTCCGACTCGGCAGTGGCGGGGCATGTGCGCCGAGCGATGAAACGCATCGCGCCGCTGCTGGCCGAACACGTGGAGCCTACGAACGAAGTGACTGAAGAGGAGGGAGGTGTCGGATGACCGAAGAGGAAAGAAGAAACGCCATGATGGACGGCCTGACGGAAGCGTTCCTCCAACATCTGGAGACCGGCTCCCCGGTGCCGGAGCTTGAGGATCTGCCGGCATCAATGCGCTACGAGGCCGAGAAGCTCTTCGGCATGCTTGAGGCGGCCTGGGACAGCGAGGTTGAGTTGCCGCCCATCGAGCAGGATCCTGTTGCCATCGCTCTCGGATTCGTGGCAGCATCGGAGCCCGAACGGACGGTCCTGGTAGCTGGCCAAAAGGTGCAGGCACTCAGGAAGAAGCGCAGCCTCAACGCGCGGCAACTCTTGGATGCCACGACGGCACTGGGCGGTTCGCTGTCGTTGCAAAAACTAGTACTCCTTGAGCGCCAGCCCCTCAACGACCTGCTTGCTTCCGATGCGACTGCGCTGGCCGATGCTCTGGGGTGCTCCGTACGAAATCTGTCCGCAGACCCGGACAATTTGGACGGCTTCGTTTCGTTCCTGTACTCCGACACCTTCGACTCTGCGGTGGCTGAATGGTGCGAGACCGCTAGCCGGAACGTCATACCGGTGGCCATCGAGGCGCGGCGCAAGATGCTGGCCGGACAGCGCAGAAGTGCCGGCACCGGTGATGTGGATGACTGGCTTGAGCTGCTGCGAGCAGTGCTGGAGTTCCTTCTTTGAACCGCCGCGATTGGGCCGAACTCCTTGTGGCGAGCATTTCCCCCGAGGTGCGACTCGCCATCGCGGAAGCACCGGCCCAGGCGTTGCGTGATCATCTCGGACTCAAAGTGACCCCAAGCGAACATCTGGCGAGGCGAGAAGCCGGAGGCTGGTGCGATGGTGTGTCATTCTCCGAAGGCGGCGAAATCCTCTATGCGCCCACGCCGTGGTCCGACCGGGAGAACTTCACCATCACCCATGAGCTTGGTCATCTTTTGGTCGATGCCGAGCGAGACGAGGAGATCCTGGTGTGGTCCGCCGATCTTCCCGCGAAGGCCATCGAAGAGGTCTGCGACATGGTCGCGAGCCGCCTGCTGCTCTCCGACGAAGCCATACAGGAAGCGTTGGGCGGCGACCAACCGACGGGCCTCGGCATCCTCAGGCTGTTCAACTCTTCGAACGCGTCACGCCAAGCCGTTGCTGTCGCCCTCGCTCAACGGCTTCCTTGCGAGGGCTTCGTTGCGCTCGTGCGAGACGCCCGTGTCAGCTTCGCAGCTCGCCAGGCCGACACCCGTCCATATGCATGGCGAGGCGACGAGATTCCGTCAGGTCATCCCATCGGTTCTGTACCCGACGACGGGGAGATCGCTGTCGAGACCTTTTGGGCTGCTCCGTGGGGTGACAAGCGACGCTTTTACATGAGCGCGTGCCGCCGGAAGACCTGGACGTATGCGGTGTTTGTGGAACACGATCTGTTCGGCGCTGCCAAGCTGCATCTTCCCGAAGCCAAAAGTGGGGGACCACGCCCCGACTCCCGTGCGTTCACATGCCCGTCGTGTGGCTATAGCCGGAACATCCGGCGCTGGCCCTGCCCGACATGCCATGAGTATGAGTGTCCCCAGTGTGAAAAGTGCGGCTGTACCCGCAAGGAGGAGGCAACCCGGCGGGAGATGTGCCGGCGCTGCATGCAGTTCGTGCGGGCGGAGATCCTCGTCGACGGGCTGTGCGACCAGTGCCGATGAGCCTGCTGTGAATGCTGATCGAAAACGGGAGCGCGCGAGGAACACGAGAGTGGGATCGACGGGCAGCAAATGACTTGATTGTCGGCGCCGATGGTCTGTAGCAGGCCATGTGCGCCCAGTGGGTCGAGAATTGTCTCGACGCAGTGGGTGGACAGGGTATTTCCCAGGTCGTGGAAGACACTCTCGCTGGTATTGATGCCGCGCCTCCAACTGTTCACGGTGGGGGAGCTGCTAGGGGGCAAGAAGGTTGAGATGCCGATGTTCGGCCGCAATACAAGGTTGCTCAGACCCAGGACGCGCGCCCTCCGCTGGGCACTTGACAAGACCCGAAATCAAACGAGGCCACTACCGACGGTCCCTGACGACCGGGCGACGGCGGTGAGAGGCGGCCTCTACTGGACGGGGTACCTGCAGACGGCTGCGGCGGGTACAGCCTTCACGAGCGTGTCGGGCGCGTGGAGCATGCCGGTGCTGTCGTGCAGGGGCGACGGGTTCGGTGTCGTGGCCGCGCGGGTCGGATCGACGGCACAGAGAGGAGCGGGCGTGCCGCAGAAACCGTCGTGATGACGATCGCCACCACGACGGTTGCGCACGCGCCAAGCGCGGTCCAGTCTCCGGGGTTCACGATCCGACTCCACAACCGATCACGCGGGCTGACCTTCACGAACTTCTCGACAGTCATGTTGGACGCCGGTCGATGGCCCGCGCGAGACGGTTGTTCCAGGTGGTGACCGCTTCCTCGATGGACACACTGTTCTGCGCGAAGTAGATGGGGATGATTGAAGCGGACGGGAGATTCTGAGACAGAATCTCGGAGACCGTACCGGTATCCGAGGCGATGACGGCTGGTTGTCCTGACTCTCCCAGAACCGTGACCGCGACGCGCTCCGCTGGAGTGACGTTCTGTCGCAAGGCCTCGATCAGTGATCGATCATTGAGGGAGTGACCGAGGACGAGTACGCGTCGTGCCCGATGCAACGCTTCTTCGAATTGGGACCAGAGTGAGAAGATGACCGGGTTGAAGTCGTAGTCCTTGTCAGGGTCAGGCAACATGACAATTGGAATGCCAAAGCCTTCGGCGTGTCGGGTGATGTTGGCAGAAATCGGTCGACCGTCGCGCAGATACCACCCGATGCGGCCGTGCAGATGCAGCACCGGGACATAACGCGGCATGCCGTCTAACAGCCGTTCAACTCGCAGCGGTGACTCGCCCTGGTTCATCAGGTTGTGTCGCTCGCCCCAATCTGGAAGCCCACCGAGGCGTTCGATGACGTATTCGCCAACCAAGTCGTAGTTTGTGGTGGCGTACACCATCGAATGCGTGTTGTTGATGGCGAGCTGTCCCAGCAGCATGCCGTAGGCCTGAGCAGCGGCATCGAGGTCCATGTGCTCGTAGGAGAAGGCCTCGTACAGCGATTCGTGGATCAGGCTGGTGATCTTTCCAACGTGGAACATGGCGTTCTGGTGCCACTGGTGCAGCGACTGTTCGTTGAGATTCGGGGGTGGAGCTTGAAACACGAGACTCGGCTTCAGTACTTGGTCGACTTGAGGGAGAGCTTGCGCCATCTGCAAGAAGCGTCCAAGTCGCTGCTCGAACGCTGGCCCGCTCAAGTCCTTGGTCAATCCGGTCGCTTCCAGGTACGCCCACGAGGACTTGCCGATCTTGTCGACGAGCGCATCCGACCAAGCGCTCATGAGGGGCATCGTGGAGTGGTTGACGCCGAATTCGTGGCTAGCTCCAGCACCGGTCACGAGGACCAGGTCGATGTCCTTCTCTTGTGTCTGCCTGTCGGCCATCTGGCCACCTCGCGTTGGCACGGTGTCTGCAGGTACGGTACCGCTCGGCTATGTCGCGACGTGAAATGAGGTTGTTGTCATCCAGACGTGGGTGAAGGATCTACCTGGTGTCGGGACTTTGGAGTTGGCCGCGATCGGACGGTGCTCCCGCTGCGGACAGCCTTCTGTTGTACCCACGAAACTTGGGTCGGAGTCTGTCGCGAATGCTGGCATGTGGAAATTGGTCCTGCGAGTGTGGTACTCCCGCAACGCGGAAGTGCCCACGTTGGCCGTGCAGAAGGTACCAGCCTCTGAGGCCGGTGCCTCAGGGTGGACACCAAGTTGGACACAAAGTGGACACGAACCATCTCGTTCCCGGCGGACGGAGGGGCACGGAGCAGAGCGCGTCCACCAACGATCCCTAGTCAGGACCTCGCGGCAGATCCGTGGGAACTGAGTAGATGACACCGGTCAACTTGAACAACTAATTCGAGAGCGCTGGCACACACAGAGGTGATGGCACCGAATCTTCCGTATTGACGCCGAACACCGGTGGTGCGCGTTGAACCCTCAAGTTGGCAGTGCTCATTCGCGAGGTGAGGTCGATCAGCTTTTCCTCAGTGCGGGTGATGAGCTCGTCGTGACGGCCATCGTGCTCGTCGGGGCTCTCGCTGGTCGTTGATCCAGTATGTCTGTGCGCCGGGTCAGTCGCCCGGCGTATCCCGTCGAGCGTCATCGCGGACGAAGGGCGGACACGGGCGATCTCTGACGAGGGGTCTGTAGGCGTACGGCTTGCGGTAGGCGTCGCCCCAGCTCTCTTTGGCTCGGTAGTCACGGAGCAGGTCGAGGTCGATCTCTGCGAGCACAACCCCTGCTTCGCCATCCGCCTCGATGACTTTGTGGTCTCGGGCTTTCTCGTCGGCAGCGAAGGCGACGCCGTCGAAGGCGCAGGAGTGTCCGTTGCATTGGGGTGAGGGGTAGTTGGCCATCGCGACCGCCACCATGTTCTCGAACGCCCGGGCCCGGAACTGGCCAATCCGGTCCTCGGTGAGGTCGCAAGCGTTCGGGACGAGGATGATCTCGGCGCCCTCAAGCATGAGCACCCTGGCAGACTCGGGGAACTCCCGGTCGTAGCAGATCATCATGCCGACGCGGACCGGGCCCTGGCGGGTGTCGAGCACTGCCACGCTGAAGGCGTCGCCAGGGGTGAGGGCCGCCTCCATTGAGAAGTCGCAGGTGTGCACCTTGGCGTAGGTGGCGATCTGGCGGCCGGTGCGGTCGATGAGCGCTGCGGCGTTACGGGGCGCGCTGGTCCAGCGTTCCAGGTAGGTGACGACGATGGCCATGTCCAACTGGCGTGCTTGGTCCCGGAAGGCTGCCAGCCACGGGTCGGCCGGTTCGATGGCCCTGCTCTGCCAGGCCTGTCGACCCTCGGGGTCGTGGGGGCAGGGCTGGTAGCCGATCTGCCACAGCTCGGGGAACACCGCGATATCCGCCCCGCTGGAGGCGGCCTCCCGGCAGGCGTTGAGGCCACGGTCAAGGTTCTCGGCTGGGTCCGCGCCAGCGGACGCAATCTGGAGCAGGGCGACACGCAGCATGGCCACCGTCTCAGTATCGATCATTGGGCTCCGAGCGGATGCTCGGCGTCGTGGGTGAGCGGGTTCGGCCCGGTCGCAATAACTTCCTTGCTGATCGACCTTGCTAGTAGCCCTTGCGTGTGTCAAGATATAGCCGTGTCTAACCATCTAATGGGCGTCAGCGAAATTGCCTCGTTCCTGGGCGTTAGCCGTCAGCGTGCCGATCAAATCGTTAGAACTAAGGGCTTTCCTGATCCGCTGGCCGAGCTTGCCGCAGGCCGAGTTTGGGACGGCGATTCGGTGAAGGCGTGGATCGAGGGAGGTGGCGCGAGGATTCTGCACCACACACGGAAGACCGTGCCCGGTCCGCCATCGGGGATTCCTCAGCATTGCTACGCGTGTGGAAAGCGACTTGAGTACGTCGACCGAGGACAGGAGGGCCTCTCTCTTGAGTGCCCTGACCTAACGCTCGACTCGCTTGATGACGCAGGCGCCAACAGGGAGGCAGCTCGTCTGAACAGCGTTCTCGAGGCGCGTCACGGTTGGCAATCGCATCAGGTCAACGAATGGTGGAACACGCCAAATCCTGCGTTGGGCTCCGAGTCTCCCACCGCGGTGTGGCTGCGAGGCGATCGCTCGATCGTGCGCAGTCTGATTGAGGAGGCAAAGGACAAGTTCGTGAACTACCCGAGTCTCCAGGAGGCACTCCGAATTGCACGTGATGATTACCGTGCTGAGCGACGGCAGCTCGCGGCTCGAGGTCCTGGCCACGTAATGATCGGCCGTGTGCGCAATATCGACGGACGGTTCGAACTAGACGACGTGAGAGTCATCGCGGAACACGAATGGGCGCGGGCACCACATGAATACGTCGTGATGCGTGTCGAAGGCCTCACATGTCCGGTTTGCGGCAGGACTGGTACCACCGGGGGCGAATGGCGTACCTCGAATGCGGTCGGCGTGCTCGTGACCGGTCTAGATCCAGCGAACTGCGCCGGCTGTCACGACACCCTAACGACGCACGGCATTGCCCCACGCCTGTTTGCTCCGGACGGCTCAAACGTCGCAATCGAGCGGCCGTCTACCGATCTGGATCGATAACTAGATCATGGACGTCTCCTTCATGAGTGGCGGCCTAACGGATGGGGAGATCACGCGGGTTGTCAATCGCTACATCGGGGTTTCCCACGGTTACCTCGGACTACCTGAGAGCAATCGCTTCACGTACTCGAGTCATGCTGATTTCTACGTCGAGTACTGCGAGATCGACGTCGACCTCTCGCAATACCAGGGCACGACGCGTGAGAAGTTCATGAAGGTACTCAACTCACTTCCTCCGCGCGATCAGGCGAAAGTGCTTCGCGGGGTAATCGAGCGATTTCCACTTGGGGAGGGTCCATCCACCCGGAGCAGTGCCCATGCCGAACTCCTCAGGATGATCGAGCGGCTTGAGTTAGCCCCTCTCGTTGCTCATCCGACTCCACAAGCAACTGGCGAGGTCGTCCTCCGGGCGATGCGCGACGCCGAAGTCCTTATCGCGACCTCGGGACCGACTAGCGCTGTGGATCGAGTGCATACCGCGATACACGGGCACTTACAAGTTCTTTGCGAGAGAGTTGGTGTTGCTTACGGCGCGGACGACTCGATGGTCGCCCTCCTCAAGAAGTTGCGGGCTGCAGACCCAAAGCTCCAGGATCTCGGTCCGAGAGCACAGGACGTTGAGAGGGTGCTCAACGCCTGCGGCAGCATCCTTGACGCTCTCCTGCCGTTCAGGAATCGGGCGAGCGTTGCTCACCCGAACCGCGAATTGCTCGGCGAGGCTGAGGCGAGACTCGCAATCAACGCTGGTTGGACCGTGCTCGACTACCTCGACGCGAAGCTCTCGTGACCCGCCGGGAGAACGACCCGTACATGAACCCGAAGGTCCAGAGCATCCCATGGAAATCCCATGAACGCTCCAGGGGTCGACGGAACTAGCATCCCTGCCAGAAGACCGTGACGAGCACATCAGCCCAGCTCAGATGCTAAATGAGGGCTACTGAAGCACACCGGCTATAACACGCCAGACCATCGGAATAGGTCTCATAGCCCGAAGGTGACGCATGGCCCTCGTCTGCGATGAGCCTGCCTTCGGTGAAGAGAGCCCTCCCGAACCCAACGAGTACCTCTACCCCGGTGGGAGGCGCCGTGCATGACGAGGCTCCGACTGCGTCTCATCTGAGGTTGGCTAGCCGGGGCTGTTAGGACTGATCTGCGTGCCAGGGGTGTCGGGAACGGTCTCGATATGCCGACGTGACCAGGCGCTGGGCACGGGCAGGTTGGTGTTGATGATGAGCACACCGACGAGCGACGGGTACCGAGGGTCGTCCAGCCCATGAGCTCGCGGCTGCATCCAGCCGATGTAGTTCTCGATGACGCCGGGTGGAGATGTCTTACGGGTGTGGTCGAGGACCACTAGTACCGAGAGCTGGCTGCCCCGGCCAACCCCGTACTGCGTGGGCTGACCGAGATACTTGGCGGAATACTCCATCGTGGCGGGCGTTTGCCTTTCGACCTTCAGTTCGACGATGACGTCGTCATGGAGAAGATCGTCGAATCCACCCGCCACGGCGTCCCGCCGGGTGAGACGGCCCTCCAGCTCGGAATCATCACGCAGCAACTGTTCCATCTCGTCGTGGAACTGCCCCTCGCTGACGTGCCTGCTCCTCATGAAGCGCTTGGAGAACATGATCCGCTGCGCCGCGCGGACGCAGGCAGCGAAGACTCGGCAGAAGGCGCGGACGTCCCCGGTGGTGAACTCCGCCGAGTCGAGTCGCCCGAACATCGTGAGGAGTCGTTCACTCGTCTGGTGATGCTGGGTCACGAAGTCGCGGCTCGGATCGAAAGGCCGCAGCCGGATATGGTTGCATCCGGCCACCTCGACGACCTCGTCGTGACCTCCGCCGATCAGGCGAACCTGGATCGGGCAATCGACGGCAGGATCGCGGATCTGTTGTTGGACACGGCACTGGAGGTGGTCCTCGCCAAAGAAGGTGATGCCGGTCTCGTCGGCACCGCCGTCGGCGAAGGAGAATTCGTACCGTGGGACCGTCAGGGCTTCCCGGCCGATGCTCGTGATCGGTTCCACGACGCACGTTTCTGCCCACTCCGGTACGTCGATGAGCCGCACCATCATCCCCACCGTGTACAGCTCTTCCGGTCTCACGATGAGCACGTCGGTCACGGGGACCTCGCTCAACGTCGGCACGCAGACGGCGAGCGGAGGCTCAGGGTCCTCGGCGTCACCGTGCGGACTGCCCGCGAAGAGCCCACGACGCGGGAGAAGGCTCGTTCCCACGATGCAGATGGGAGCGGCCGCGGCGCGCAGCTGACGCCACGCCGCATCGGCGTCGGACGCCCCGGATGACGTTGCCGTCGCCTGCACGAAGTCGGACAGGCCGGAGTTGACCGGCGCTCCTCCATCGCCCTCGATCGTTTGCGAGAGGATTTCCGCCCGGCGCTTCGCGGCGTCGAGAAGGGTTGCGGCACCCGTGTCGGCGCTGCGCACGGCGGCGTCGTAGCGCAGGAGGAGGGCGGCGATCCTCCACGCCTCGACCAACCATTGCCGCTGGCGACCGGACGCATGGGCGGGCTGGGCCGCGCCAACGAGGACGTCGGCGGCGCGCTCCAGCTCGTCCGCCACGCGGGCCGGGTCGTCGATGATGGCCACGTGCAGTAGCTGGGCTGCCGACGCCTGGGCCACCATGCTGTCGAGCGCATGCTGCAGGGCACTGTCTTCGGCCACCTCGTCACGTGAACCCTCCAGCTCCGCCACGGCATCGCTGAGGACATCGGTGGCGGTGCGAACGGCGGCGGCGTCCGGACCGTCGTCGACGAGAAGCTGCATCAGCTCTGCTCCCCGTACGATGCATCTTGAGAACCGCCGGCCGGGCTCGCCCTCCGTTCCCGGGAGCTGGCGCTCCTCGACATGACGGGCGATCGCCATCGCATCCGCCCACCGGCCCGCCGACTGCAGAAGGTCCACCGGTTCCATGGCCCGCCACACGAAGCGCGGGTCGTGGACGTCACTGAGTGGCGCGATCTCTGAAATTGGAGCATGGACGATGAGTCGGGGACGGTCCATGAGCGCCGCCAGCAGCGGCTCACTGCGCTGGTTGTAGTAGTCCACCAGCTCCGGACTCGCCGCCGTGTCCAGCGCTGCGGTGACCCATGCGTTGTGGTTGCGCAGTTCCTCCGGCCACCGCGCTGTGAGTAGTCGTTCCCGGTCGTGGGGACGGCAGTGGGGGACGTACATGAGTCCGACCCCGTGCCACGCGATCGCGTTCTCCTCGTCGTCGATCATCGACGCCAGCGTGCGTAGAGACCAGATGGCGTCCTCCATCACGTCGGGGTCGATGTCCTTGTACGCCGCCAGCCACGCCGCAACAAGCTGCAGAAGCGGAGGTGCGAGCCGGGCGGGCAGATGCAGGTACGGGAGCTGGCTCAACATCCTGCGATGCACCACGACGTAGCTGTCCGCCAACAGAGCCGGAGCGAGGTCGTTCAGATCGTCCGGGAGGGTGTCGGCAACCCGCGCGCACTTCACCCAGAGGTCTATGCCTCCGCTGCGCACTGCGGCATCGCCGTCTAGCAGAGCGGAATACACGATCGGGAGAAGGTCTCGCAGCGTTTCTGGGGAGACCGCCTCTTCCAGTGAGTCGATCATGGCGGTGCGGACTGTACGGTCGTAGGTCTCATCCCCGGTGCTGGCGGTGAAAAGGGGGAGTACCGACCGGAGGATTCGCTTGGGGTCGAATCGTGCACTGCGTCCGATGCTCTTCGCCAGGCCACGCCGACGGGCGTCACGACGGATCAGCCTTGACTCCCGTTCCATCGCAGCAATCTGCCGGGCCATCGGGTCCATCGCCGTGTCGATCACGGGTTCGGGTTCCGGACTGCAGAGGGCGAGCAGGTGGCCTATAAGTGAGTCGACGTGATCCGCGACGGACGCAACCTCGCCCGCCATGCTCTCCAGCGTGTCGACTGCGTGGTCCGCCGCCTCGTCGCCCCAATCGCCGCCAGCCCGGCGGATGAGGAACTCCAACGCCTCTGTCGTCGCGCCGTCACCGGCATCCCACGGCTCGCGGAACCGCCGCAACATCCACGGCAGCCGCGATAGCTCTGCCGTGACTTCCCCTGATGCGCCCGCGGCACCGGACTCGACGATGGTGCGGGTCGTCGCGGGTTCCCTTCGCCACGCGGTGGCGAGGGCGTTGACCGCGGCACCTGCAGGGAGCGGGTATCCGCCGTATCCGGCGTCAGGTCCCCGGATGCTGGCGATGAGCGATTCGCCGAGGGCCACGATGCGCGTCGCATCGACCCCCAGGAGCACATTCGCTGCATCGGCGGCAATGTGCCGGGTCCAGTCGTCATCGCTCGCGAGATGCTCGATGACGCGTTCGATCACAAGCGGAAGGTCGACGTCCGACGTGGCGATCAGCGCCTTCGGTGCGGCCGGCGGACGCCAGTGTTCGTACACGTCGCCCGACGCCAGGTTGATCACCTGGTTCAGAACGTCCGGAAGGTCAGTTGGGACCAGCTTCGGCCGGAGCATCGCCATGAGGTCGCCCGCCTCGATAGACCTGAACCTTCGCAATGCGGCGAGCGCCGCCTCGAGTGCACGCCGTGCAGGACACCGGCCACCACGCACTAGTTCTCCGAGGGCGATCAGGGCCGTGGAGTCGGCGGTGTCGGCGGCCAGCTCCAGGAGCGTGTCGACGATCACCGGGCTAACCAGCGTCGGCGCCGCCCGTGCCGTCTCGATCACGTGCCGAGCGGATTGCTGTTCCCTCACGGACATCGGCCCGGTCCGAGTTTCCGCGCGGTCCAGACGGTCCACGTGCCTGGCCAGCTCCCGGACGACGTCGCTCTCCGTGGCGACGGCATCGCGACGACGCCGCTCCCGCTCATCGTGTCGCCGGGCTCGCTCTGCTGCCCGTCGTTCTGCCTCGGCGTGGCGTTTACCCTCCTCCTCCGCCCGGTGCGTGGCGACAGTCGCCAGGTTGGGCAGCTCGCCGGTGCCTTCCCGGTACGGGCACTCCACACAGTTCTCGTTGTAGAACTGGAACGCCAGCTCCTTGGCCTGGTGCGCCTGACGGCCGGAGGGTGTTGCGTGCTCGCATCGCACCTCCATGAGCCCCATCGGAAGACCCAGGGCATCTCCGACGAAACTGTTGCCACCCACCAGCTCGATCCGGCCGTGACGGCAGTGACGACGCATCAGTTCGATGGCGTCCACGTTGGTCTGGCCCATCCCGACTGCCTGGTCATACTCCTCTTGGCGCATCGAACTAGTTGACCACGGAACTGCGACCTCGGTCCCTCCTGATCCCGCTGAATCGGTTGATCGACCGCTTGCTACGCCCGGTGCTCGGGTAACTCCGCCAGCGCCGCTTCGACACCCGACCGGTCAGGCATGCGGTAGTAGGCGCGCCGTCCCCCTCGGGTCGATTCGCCACTTTTCTCGAGCAAGCCATACGTCACGAGGATGCGGAGGCCGGGCACATGGACTCGTTGGCCAGCCATGCGCGAGACCTCCTGAACCACGTAGCTCCCCGCGAACTCGCCACCGAAGGGCTCGGCCGTCTTCGCTTGGACGCACGCCGCCCTAAGGACCGGAACCCAATGGGGTTGCTCAAGCGCAAGCCGACGCACTGACTGGCTCGTATCGCTCATATCTCTCATATTACTCGTATCTATCCGACCACGCGAACCTCGAAAGCGATCCCTGCCGGGAGGGATGATGAGAGCGTGCTGAGTCTCCCCGCTGAAATGATCCAAGCGCTCCCCGTAGACGAGCGCGGACTCGCCGTCCTCCAAGACCTGGTCTCGACTAACCAATGGAACGAGCACAACTACCTGCTCGAATATCGTGGCCAGGCGTCGGACCGAGCGATAGCAGAGGCTATGGCGTGGCTCCGCGGCCGAGCCTTTATCGCCAGGACCCCGGGCCAGAACAACTGCGACGCCATCGTCGTGACCGATCGCGGCCGCGAGGCGCTCCGCCAGGGCATCGTCACCGTACGTGCTACCGAGCACCTCGAGCACGGGCTTCATGCGTCAATCGAACAGCGGGTCCGCCGTCAGTTCCTGCTCGGCGAATACGAACAGGCCGTCTTTGTTGCTATGAAGACCGTCGAAGTCCGAGTCCGAACCCTGGCAAAGCTCGGAGACGACATCGTCGGCGTCAACCTCATGACGCAGGCGTTTCGCGCGAACGGACCGCTCACCGACCCAGAAGCGGTGTCGGGCGAGCAGGTCGGCGTAATGAACCTCTTCCAAGGCACGTACGCCGTTTTCCGTAACCCCACCGGACATCGGGAGGTCGACTACGACGACGTCACCGAGGCAGCCGAGGCGGTAGCGACGGCCAGTCTCCTCATGCGCATCCTGGACCGCGTCGAGCACCGGCTCACTGCCTGATCCCATCTGCCCCATCATTCCCGTGGATCAGTTGAACTCGAAGATCTGGTCGTCGTTGCAGGTTTATCGGGACTCGACCGCGGGTCTGGAGCAGGTTTGGTTGCGAAGGACCCAGACAACATTCGCGTGTAGCCGTTTGTGTAGCCAAGCGCTCAGATTCCACTGGACGCGGACAGACGTCGACGGACTGTGGCGTGACTCCAGCTCAGGCTCCTTCTCGGGCTCCGACGCGCACTTGCGCTGGCCACGGGTTCAGCCCGTCACACCTCCTTGCCCCAACTCGGACAACTTCACGACTGCGCTTTCGCGAGGCGAGGCAGGTGGGTCACAGCGACCACGACCTCCTCGTTCACCTAGGCATCCCACGGCGGTCCCTCTGCCTTTTGGGTTACCCGGTCTGGGGAGTCCACGGGGAGGCTCCCCCGAGAGAAGTCGGCAACAACCCAGTGTCGTCCTTGGACACGAGCAAGTTGACCAGGCTCGGGCATCCCTGCGGGTTCAATTTCCATCACGACCGGCGGCATGCGGCCCTACTCATGCGCCGCTCGATGATCGCAAGGTCAGCGACGGCTCCTCGCTTACGAGATGTTCACGAGCCCCAAGGGATCTGAAGGTAACCAACCCCTGAGCTGCCATAACGCCATTCTGACACCTGTGGTCCGGTGGAGATTGGAACCAGACGGCCAGCATCGCGACGGTCACCGCGGGTGGCGACCGTACCTTCGGATGAGACGTCTCCACCACGGGCTAGCCGGCGCCGGCACGATAGTCGCTCCAGTCTGTTTTCTCATCTCGAAGTAGGTCTCGAGATCGGCGAGGTCCCGCGCCCTCCCGACTTCGATTTGTTTGCGGGACAATGCCTTCGCCCAATGAATCCGATTGCTCTCTATCCAATAGTGGGACCGGCACGTGTACTCCCAGTTGCCGACCGAGGGGCTCATGGAGATGCTCTCGCCGTCGTAGCGAAGACTCCACTCGGCCGGGCTGAGAGGGAGTACGACCTTCTTGCCGCACCCGCATGCGCAAAGGTGTTGGGTCGTGGCGTACTTCATTGACACATAGAGCTTCCCGAAGGAAAGCTCCGGTGGCATGAGCTCGACGAATTCCGTCTCGATGCGCGACAGCCTTGCCATCGCTAGGCCTCGTTCACGATGTGGTTCCCGTCGATCGTGTACAGCGACGACGATTCCTTTTCCAAGTCGTTATAGAACCCGAACGCCTTCTTCCACCGGATTACGGCCAGCGCAGCGTTCAACATATTGAGTTCAACGATCTGGATGTTCTGGTCGTATTCGTCCAGCTCCTCGTCTGACACGGACCAGTCTGATCCTTCGGTACCACCGAAGGTGGTTCGGACGATGCCCGCGACAGAGTCCTTGACCTGGTAGATCCCCATGCCGGTGTCGACGAAGGGGACGGAGAACTCGCGCAGTTTGGCAACGATGAAACTCTTGGCAGGACCGCCGTCGAGCGCCAGGAACACGAAGCTCGCATCTCGCAACTCGTCGATGTTCGAGCTGTCAACGTAACTCGCATGTGCGAACACACCTCTGCGCAACGGGTCGATCTTCGACTTGAAGTAGTCGACCTTCTTGGGCGCTTTGCTCAGCTCGTCGATGGACGCCGCCCCTGGGGCCCGGAACGCATTGTGGGTGAGAAGCACGTCGCCGTCGTAGAGGTGGATTTCGGCGACCTCGGTCTTGGCCACCGCGTCGAGGATGTAGGACCCAGTCCCCCCCGTCCCAACGATCACCACCTTGGGCAGGCGCAGCTTCATGCTCACGGCGCCGATCTTCGATCGGCTGCTCGCAGAGTCGAGGTAGCGGAAGACGGATTCGGCCTCGTCGGTGGGGATCGGAGGGAACGTCCGCACCCTGGCGTCACGGTCCAAGACCTGCGCCGGCGCGAGAAGCATGTCCGCGTATGTCGTCATCTTCTCGTAGTAGTTGGCGTAGGTGGGATTGGGCTTATGCGAAAACGAGCAACTCGCTATCAGGCCTCCACCGAGATCGATGGGACCTCGTTGATTGATGAGCCAGTCGAGTGACCGGCCCGATTCGTCACAGGGCAGATCGTCGGCATCGTTACCGATGAAGTGAACAACGTGGTTCCCAGGTGCGGCCGTCCGATCGCCGGCGGTCGTGAGCTCCGAGACCAAGAGGCCCCCGGCCACCACACGTCCGCTGGTCGCGTACGGAACCCTCAGTAGCAGCTGGTTCGCCGTGATTGCGAAGTCGTAGCCCTCGTCCTCGAGCTGCTTGAGATCCGGACTACGACTTACCAGTGGCCTTGACATTGAAGACCGTTCCTTCCTTGCGGACGACCACTGACTGACTGGGCGCCAAGGACCCCTCGTGGGGCTCCTTGGCATCGCGGAAGGAGACCGTGTAACGGGCGTCGGGGGAAGGCGGGATCGGGAACGCGATGGTCACAACCTCTTGGTAAGTGACGACATCGGAACTGACCCGGTGCTCTTCTCCGTTGACGATGATGACCGGCTCTAGGCGATTCTCTGCTTCGACCATGCCTCGTCCTCCTGAGTGGGCTCGGGATGACCCTGGTCGCGGGCGCTGGAGGTCTGTCGATCCAGGAGCATCATAGTGGACGTCGTTCACTCTAGTAGACGCTCTGGCGCCTGTCAACACTATGGTATACACTCACTACCGTAGTAGACACAGAAAGGAGCCACGGGTGCCCGCAGAACTTGGTCAACAGCTCAAGACGGTGCGTCAACTCAAAGGCCTCTCGCTCAGGGCTGTGGCCACGCCGGCCGAAATCTCGGTGGCCTACCTGCAGAAGCTCGAGGGTGGGGAAGTTCAGCAACCGTCGCCGAAGGTGCTGCTCCGCCTGGGCAAAGCGCTAGACGTACCATACGAGACGCTGATGGAGCTGAGTGGGTACACGCTGCCTACGCCGGTGGGCGCCCTCGAACCGTTGGGAGCTGTGGCCCCGGCTGACTCTTTCGCCCAGGCACTCAACAGCACCGACCTCTCGGAGGATGAGAGAAAAGCCGTGGTGGCATTCGTCGCGCATCTGCGTGATCAGCGAGCCAAGGGTGCTTGATGAGAAATCCCCAGGCCCTCTTCCACGGATCTCCCCGTCGTGGGGGTGCTCGGTCGCTCCGCGAACGTGGCTCCCTGCGTGGGTTCTGTCCCTGTCATAGACTCCTGGCACAAAGTCAAGGGAGGACAGAGATCGTGCCCGAGGACCCTGAACTCCCAGGCTACGCAAAAGACGCGCTCACGTCGTCGCTGCCGGCTGATCCTGACGAGCTGCTCAGCGAGCAGCAGAAGAGCAGTCTGTCGGCCGACTTGGACAACCTGGCTCGGCTGCGTCGTGATGCCGAGATGGCCTCCGCAACTCTCAGAATGGCCTAGGGCCGAACCCCACGCCGTCGACGTGTCTGATGAACCATTCGGCGTGGAACGATCCTGACCCAGCAGAGGTATTCCATCCGACCAACGACACGGAGTGGGACGCAGCGCTGAGCCGCTACCTTGGTTCGCTCCAGGACGCCCCTCTTCTCCGGTGCGTCCAGGTGGCGCGATCACTCGGAGCCACCACGCTCGTCGTGGAAACCCGGTACATCGATCTCGACTATCGAAGCGAGTTCTCGGCCTATTACTCCAAGCAGTTTGGCGACATGCCCGATACGGCGCATCGTCTCCACTTTTTTGCGAGAAGACTCACGAAACGCTCGATTTGGCGGACCGCCCGGTCGGCCGGCTATCTGGGCTACGTCGTCGTGCGGCCTACGTCCACGGGCCTCGTGTCGCGAGCGATGCTGCCACCCCCGCCTGACCTCAGTGACGCGGTCCGGACGTCGGTCACCGAGACGGTCAACTTCTTCGGTCAGGACTTGGCCATCACCGGCGTGCCGTTCGCTCAACAAGACGCTCAGCTTGGGGCGTGCGCACAGGCAGCCGCGTGGATGTGTCACTTCAACGCGCATCTGAGAGGCGAGGCACATCGCCGGCCCAAGGCAGACTTCTCGTTGAAAGCGCCCGCTAGTTTGCATCCGAGCCGCTCCCTGCCGAGTGGTGGTCTCACCGCCCTCCAGCTGAGTGAAGTGTTCCGAACCTTTGAGCTTCCCGCGCTCTTCTACGACGTCGGCGGACTTCCGAGCCCTGGACTCGTGTGGCAGCCTCGGGATCCGGCGCCGATTCCAGCGAAGCCTGCGGGCCTTTGGGATTTTCGGATCGTGGCGATCGCTTGTCGTCACCTCAACTCCGGGAATCCGGTGCTGGTGGGAACGAGCAACCACGCCTTTATCCTCTGCGGATACCGGCGGACCAACACGCCCAAGCCCAGCTGGATTGAGTTTGTCCGCCATGACGACCAGACCGGTCCCTACGGCCTCGTGACCGACGTGCTAGCCGACGTCGATCCCACTACCGGGAAGGTCTACGGCCCATGGCGGACCATGCAAGTCCCGATGCCCGAGAAGGTCTGGCTAGCACCGGAGACGGCCGAACGCAAGGGCGGGGAGAGCCTTCAAGCGGCTTCAAGTCGGATATTCGCCACGTGGCCGGGCACCAAGCCATTCATGGATCTCGACGAACTGATCGCCCTGGACCGTCTCCGCCTGCGCACCTACGTCATCAGGTCGAACGCGTTCAAGAGCGGATTGGCTGCGCGGGGTGTTGCTACGGACATACGGCGTGCGTACGCACTAGCACGCTTCCCGCGCTTTATATGGGTGGTCGAGGCGGTCGACAAGGCGTTGAGGGATGCTGGACAACCGTGTGTCTTGGGCGAATCAGTGTTCGACGCGACCTCGTCAGACCGCGATCCGCAGCGCTTGGCGCTGCACGTCCACGGGATCATGTGGCTACAACGGACCTCCGGGAAGACTCAGTTCCCCATATTTGGGTCGTACGTTCCCTACAGCACCGGCGGGCGTGGAACCGCCTAGCACTTGTGATCCAGCCGGCGAATGACCCGCACATGAACCCGAAGGTCCAAGGCATCCCATGGAGATCCCATGAACGCCCCAGGAGTCGACGGAATTGGCATCCCTGCCAGAAGACCGTGACGAACACATCATCCCAGCTCAGGCGCTGAATGAGGACTACTGAGGGACACCGGCCATAACACGCAAGACAGCCGAAATGGGTCGGTGCTGAGTTACAGGGCACGCACCCGCCACTTCGCGAATGCCCTTGATTGGCTGCGCGCTCAAGAGGTCACCGGTCGGGGCAAGACCGACGAGATACGACCTGACTAACCCAGACGCTCCATCATCGCGAGCAGCTCGTCACGTCGGTAGCCGTTGCGTCGGGCGAGGTCGATCAGCTCCTTCATCTTCGCCACGACTACGCCGCGTTCTGGCGTTCCTGCGACGGTGATCGCCCGACCACGGCCGACCTCCAAGAGTCCTTCGTCCCGAAGCAGCCGCAGTGCTCGTAAGACGGTGTTCGTGTGGACCCCGAGCACCGCCGCAAGGTCCTTCGCCTGGGGAATCCGCTCGCCTGGCTTGGCTTCGCCATCCGCGATTGCCCGACGGATTTCAGCGGCGACCTGTTCGTGGAGATCAAGCCCACGGGCACGATCCACCGCTCCGAGAGCAAGTCCGCTTTCGTCATAGTCGGGCGGCTTGACAGGACTCATAACAACAAGGATAGTAGCGTCAATGATCGTGATCAGTCCGCCGAAGGCTAGCGAGGCACCTGAGGTTTCTCCCGAGCAACCGGGCGCGTTGCAGCCCGGCAGAGAGGAGGAACCCACCGAGGTTCTGTTTCCCGAGGCAAAGCGACGCGAGCGGAGACGACGCCTGTTCATGTTCGCCGTGATCGTGGTCGTCCTTGGCGGCACGGCAATCGGCGTTGCCGCCACGCGCACTAACAATGTGGCTCGCGCTCCACAACGCACGAACACCGTGCCGCCGCAGCGAACCCCATATGTCCTCGGTCCGATCGTCACGCCGAAGTCCCCCGAAGCCCTCGCGGTCGGGCCAAACGGCAACCTTTACGTCTCCGACGCGGGGCGAGACCAGGTGCTCGAACGCTTCCCGAGTGGTCGCTTCCGCGTGGTTGCTGGCGACGGCCGAAGTGGGTTCTCCGGTGACGGCGGCCCAGCCTTGGCAGCTGAACTCCGCCTCGGCGGCGCAGGACTGGCATTTTCCAGGGATGGCACCCTGTACATTGCCGACTCCGGCAACGATCGGGTCCGCGCGGTGTCTCCGCACGGAGTCATCACGACGGTCCTGGGTGACGGCGCATCCCCTCGCCCGCAGGTCAGCACCCTGCGGTTCGCACCGACGCCGGCGCGCCGATTCGCGCTGGGCTCCCCTCGTGCGCTGTCGGTCGCGCCCGATGGCGACCTGTACGTGGCGGCCACCGACATCGTCCGACTCGGGCCGGACGGCTTGGTCTCGTGGGTTGCCGGAGGGAAGAACACACCGCCTCCGGGATACGGCCCGTTTGAGTCGGAGTTCGGCAACTCGACCGGTGTGGTCGTCGACGGGCGAGGCAACGTCTTCGTGGTGAATCCGACCTCCTTCGGCGTGGCGGAGATAGCGACGAGCGGCGCGCTCGTGAACTTCGGCAGGAACGTTGGCTTCGGCGTGCCGGACCAAGCGGCGATTACGACCACCCCGAATGGTGAGGTCGTGATCGCTGGTTTGAATGGCTTGTTCAAGATCACCCCGTCTGGGAGGGTGCTCACGATTGGCACCCCGCCGCGGTTGGGACGAGGCATCGGCTTCGTCCCCTTTGGCGTTGCGGTGAGCGGCAGTGGTGTCGTCTACGAGGACACCAACCCGATGCCGCAGTGGACGTACCGGAGTGCCATCGTGTCGGTCACGCGTGGAGCAAAAGGCGGGGTGCTCTGGTCGTCGTCGCAGTAAGTCGGAGACCACCTGAACGGACTCTGGGCCAGGACGCCTGCAGGACTCCTTCATTCTGCTGTGGGTCGCGGCAGTGCATCTCGCCCAGATCGCCGGTTAGGTCCCGGCCCACGGCTCAAGCCGCCAGTCGGAGATTGTGCACATCGGTTCTCCGACGCGTTCGGGCCAACCTCCCCTAATGCCACATTGATCCAAGGAGTAGCGGCCACTTCCATGTCGAGGTGGCCGCCGAAAACGGTGCTTTCTTCGACGAGTTCATCCACACCGATCCGACTCTCGGCATCGTGCGGGCGAGGCAGCGGGGAGAAGTGGCCGAAAGCGTTGTCGTAGTCTGACAGAGGCACCCACAAGGAGGTTCGGACTCATGGTCGCACCAGCAGTCCGGTTGAACCCGGACGAGAAGATTGTGCTCGATGTGCTGCCATCGGTGTTTTGGACGGCGCAGCTCTATCTGGTCACCTTGGGGCTCTGGGCCATCTGGCGACGTCGCCACCATTTCCTGCTGACGAACCAACGGGTCATGATCGTGTTGGGCATCGTGAACACGCATGAACGCAGTGTTCCGCTCTCACGGATTCAAGATATCTCCCTGCATCGGTCACTCCTGGAGGGAGGACACGTTGCTCTCTCTAGCGCTGGCGGGAGCCTGGGCATCGAGCGAATTGGTCCGTTGACCCGGAATGGTGCACGCGAGTTCGCTGACGCGCTCTCGGAGCTCCTCCGAGTCCAGCAGGGAGATGGAGTCTCGACACCGCCAGTTGCGGGCGGCGGGGCCTATTCGGTCGCCGATGAGCTTGGCCGTCTGGCTGCGCTACGCGATAGCGGAGTGCTAACCGAAGATGAGTTTGCAGCTCAGAAGACGAAGCTCCTCGGATGAACGGTCGTACCAGACAGTCGTCACGCACGAAGTTGGACCTCAGGTGCCCGAAGGATTGAGCCGCCATGAGATGGCACTGACACCAAACGAGCGGTCGCTTCGTGCCGGGATGGCTGCTCACGTTCTCCATTCACAGCACCACGGCCGGGAGCTCACACGGCGAGCGCGCTCGTCGCGCCGACCATGTGAGGAAGAGCTACTTCGTCGCGCTCGCGCTCGCGCTCGTGCTCACGTCGACAGTCGCCCGTCGAAAGCGGCAGGAGTGATGGCGGTAGCCCGATTGGCTAGCGCGGGAGGACGTGGAGAGGGAGCGCGTCGGTGTACGAGGCGCACGCAGCAAGCGCTGCGGCATGTGCGGGGGAGAAGAGGGCGGGATACATGAGTGAAGCGCCATCTCATGGCGGACAGCCCATCAAGGTGACGACGGACCTCGCCTCGTTCAAGGAACTTTTGCGCCGGTTGCTTGTCGAGCGAGAGAACCTGAGTTCGCTGACGGCGGGTCAAAAGGACCAGGTGCATCGAACGACCCGGAACTTCTATCTCCGGTGGTCTCATGACATCGAAGACCTGCTTCGGCGCAACGTTCAACCGGTCTCCTACGCGCTGAGTCTGCAGAGCGCCCGGCATATGGCACTTCTGCAGGACCAGATTCCGTATGAGGTGCTCTACCGGACCATGAAGGACGAGATGGACGTCGTGGCGCAGCAGCTCGAGGAGCTGGTGGAGCGGCTTGAAGCCATCGAGCAGGAAGCAGCCCGTCCAGTGAATGATGTGCCGATTACTCACACTCACCAGCCGAAGACGTTCATCTGCCACGCCTCGGAGGACAAGGAGCGATTCGTCGTGGAATTCGCGAAGCGTCTCCGGGCGAGGGGCGTCGACGCCTGGTTGGACCAGTGGGAGATTCTTGGCGGTGAAGGGCTTGTCGAACGAATCTTCGACGACGCCTTCTCCGAGTGCGACGTCTTCATTGTCGTTCTCTCGAAGCACAGCGTCGAGAAACCATGGGTGAAGCTCGAACTCAACACCGCTGTCGTTAAGCGAATCAACGACGGCGCGCTGCTCATTCCCGTCGTGCTCGACGGGGTTGCGGTACCGAACGTGGTCAGTTCGCTTAGGTGGATCCGGATTCCCGACCTCGAGCATTTCGACGGCCCCCTCGACGACGTGGTGCGATCCGTGTTCGGCGTCTACCCACGCCCTCCGCTCGGTGACGTGCCGGCGTACGTCGGTGGGAAGCAGCTAGTGGGACTCAACCAACAGGACGGAACAGTTCTGCAGTTGCTAGTTCGGAGCGCGTTCGACCGGGATCAGGACGAGGTCGATGGCGCCGCGTGTATGAAGGAGGCAGAGCAGGCTGGCATCAGCGCTGAGGCATATGAGGAGAGCCTGGTCGCACTCGAAACGGAGTACCTCATCGAAGTGCCGCGTGGGCTGAACGACTGGCGAGGACAACCCTTCTTGACCCCGGCCGGGTACTCCCGAGCGCTTCCGGCCGTGATGGGCGACTCCGATGACTTTGTGCGCCGCCTGAAGGCGCTCCTCGTCAACGAATTCCCGAGCGGAACTTCGGCGGACGAACTCGCCGAGCGGCTCGGCGAGCCGCGACGCGCAGTCATTGCGGTGCTCCGGGAGCTCGACTCGCGCCAGCTCGTGAAGATCACCGAGTCAAACCCGCGGATGTGCCACGTCTACTCCGTCTCGCCGCTACTCGGGCGAGACGTCAAATAGAGCGGGGCGTGGCTATGAAGGCCCCGGATCACCTTTGGACGGCTGATTGCGCTCCGGACACAGCGTGTGTGGGGTGCTGCTCGGAGCCATGTTGGGGTCGTTGTGCTGGTGGCGCGCACCCGGTTGAGTTGGACACCGATTAGAGGAGGGCCAAGATGGCACTCATGACGGCGGACGACGATCTCGGGTGCGCCTCAGCACGCGGCCGTCACTGGCTAGCCTTCTATCCTGAGGCTTTTGGGCGATGACCGTATGAATGACGGCTCTGACAGCAACCAATCTGTTGTCGCGAACAGCGAAAGCCGGCGGGAGGCAGAGTCAGGACGCTGGCGTGCCTGGCGAACACGTCATCGCGCCAAGCTCGCGCGTCATTCCCGCGCGCGCGTCTGGGGGACGCGCAGCGCGATCGCCATCGTCCTTCTCGTCGTCGTGATCGCCGCTGCGACCGCGGGCTACACGATCTATCGCCTCGGACAGATCCATCACTTCAACGGATACGGGACAACCTGGGCTGTGAAGGGGCCGACCGAGAACATCTTGCTTATCGGCTCGACGAGCCGTTGCGCCGCGAGCAGCATCGCCGTGTTCAAGTACCAGTGCGAGACCGGGCAGGTGAACGGCGTCAACTCCGACGTCGTGCTGATCGCTCACCTCAACGCGACCAACCACTCCGTCTCGCTGCTCTCGATCCCCCGCGACAGCTTCGTCCCCGGCGCTCGCTCCGGGAACAGCCTCTGCGGCGGCACCTGGAGTTACACGCCGGGGCTGTGCGCCAACAAGATCGACGCTGCCCTCGTCGAGGGACCCGACCAGCTCGCGCAGGCGATCGAGCAGGACTTCGGGATCCCGATCAACCACATCGTCGATCTCAACTTCGCCACCTTCGAAGATGTGGTCAACGCCCTCGGCGGGTTGTGGATGTACTTCCCCGACAAGCTCGTCGACGCCTCCGCTGGCGTCTACATCAAGCACACCGGCTGCATCTACCTGAACGGCACCGAAGCGCTCGCCTACGTGCGGTCGCGCCACCTCTACTACTTCACTGGCAAACAGACCCCGAACCTCGCCGCCATCAAGGCGGCGAACACGAAGAATGGGCCGTGGTACACGCCTGACTCGGGCGGCAACTACGACGGCACCGGCGACCTCGGACGGATTCTGCGGGTGCACCTTTTCCTGAAAGCTCTCGCCGAGCAGGTCCAGGCACGCGGCCTCGGCAACCCGATCGCGGACAATTCATTGATCAGCGCCATCGCTCCGAATCTCACGACCGACGACGGCCTTTCCGGGCTCACCCTCGTCACGCTGGCCTTCGACTACCGCCATGCCAAGATCGGCACCGCTCCCGAGCTCACGCTGCCAACGATCAATGACGCCGCCGCCTACTACTACGAAGGCGCCCCCTACGGCGACGTGATCTTCCCGAGCGAGCCACAGGACCAGCAGGCGATCGACGGTTTCCTCGGGACGACACCTTCGGGCTGGAAGCTCGCACCATCCTCGATCAGCGTTTCGGTGATCGACGGGACGAACTCGACCACCAACACCGCATCTGTTGCCGCGCAGCTCGGCAAGCTCGGCTACCGCATCGTGCCGACGAGCGTCAGCCGCTACGTCGGCCCGGTCGCCGAGACGACGGTCCTCTACGACGGCCGGACCCACCTCGAACAGGCGGAAAAGGTGATGTCCTCGCTCTCCGGAGCCGTGGTCCTCGGACAGGGGACGCCGGCCGGTGGTGCCGACGTGAGTGTCGTCACCGGCTCGATCCTCTCTGTCGACAAACCGACGACGAGTGCGACGGCCGCGTCCAATTCCCGTCCGAGCAGAGCCAACTCGAGCGTGACCTCGACCACTTCGGCCGCGAGTTCGAGTACGGCGCCACCGACTAGCAACCCGAATATCGGGGCGCCGACCTCGGCGAACCCCACCATCCCGCCATGGGACGCTCGCTCGTGCCCGAGGGTCCCCGGATAAGCAAAGGCGGCTCGAGGGAACCGCGGTCCTGAATGCTGGTCGGACAACCTGCGCGTGTAGCCATTTGTGTAGCCAAGCGCCCGGACCCGATTGGACGCGAACAGACGTCCAGCGACAAAAGCACCTGGTCAGAGCCGCTCGGTGGACTCTGATGGACATCGGGATGCCCATTCGATTTCTCTGGGGGTCAAGAGGTCCCGGGTTCAAATCCCGGCAGCCCGACAGAAATGGCTCAGTAGTGGCCCTGAGGTTCAGGGTGATGGCGAGCGGTAGGCGTCTGAGAGAACCTCGTGAGAACCAAGCGGTTCTCACGGAGGATCGAATGCCGGCAAATCCGGAAGGCGTCTACCCCGACGGCAGGGGTCGCTGGTACTTCCAAGTCACCATCGGCCGCGGCCCGCTCACAGGTGAACGCTGATCGTCTTCCAATAGCTGCATTCTCCTTCGGTCATGCAGCCTGAGGTCAACAGATGGGGGTGTCAGCCTCCGTCAGGGGGTCGCACCGTTGGCGGTCGTCAGCTTGCCGAAGTAGGCACCGGTTGTCTTGCCTAGGTCGAGGACCCTGCGTAGGTCGCGGCTCTCCGCAGCTCAGTCGAGATCGTCAGTGAACGATCTGGGCTAAGTCTTAGCCCTTTCCGCCTCAACGAGAGCAAACGACTGGGGCGGCAGCAGTAAGGTCAGCAGTGAACCACGAGGCTCCAGTTCGCTATCTTCGAGCGACACCCCCTCGACATCGGGGAGCCTGCGAGCCTCAGTACTCTTTTCGCTAGTGACCGTGCGCACGCGCGCCTCTCCGCTCAACTCCGCGCCTCGAAGAACAATCTCGACCAGCTCAGCACTCTCGCGAGCGCGGTTGACGAGGGTCACCGCCAATCGTCCACGATCCTCCGTAACGGTTGCAGCGGCGTCGATGACTTTGAACGGAGCCAGGTCACTGATTCGATGAGGCCAACGGCCGGCACCTTCAAGACCGGCACCTTCAAGAAGTTTGGCATCAATATTGGGTCCGTAAACATGTGCATCGACGGCCAGATCGAGTGCACCCTGGGCATGTAGAGCAAACGGATAATAGATTGGCTGAGCTGCCGCCACTCGGGAGTTCGTCACGATCGGCGCAATAGCATTCACAAGTTGCGCCCAATTCGCCATGCGCACCCAGTCGCAGTTCCGAACGAAGATGTTGAGGTACGTGCCAACGGCGAGCGCATCACTGAAGTCGTACCGCTCCTCCAGCGAACCGTCGTCAGTCCGGTACCACACGTTCCACTCGTCGTAGGCGATACGGGGAGGAGAGGCGATCCTCTTGACGTACGCCGTGCGCTCAATCAGAGCTTTCGCTGCCGCGATCGCGCGCTCAGCCTGGTGCGGCTGTAGGACATTCGTCCAATAGTCCGCCGAACCGGTGTACAGGTGCACAGAGTGCATGTCCACAAGTGACGCAAGTCCCTCGATCACGACCCGATCCCAGTCGTTCCAACCATTCATTCCGCAACTCACCAAGCGAATGTCTGGGTCCACCATTCGGAGTGCACGCGCCCAGCGAGTTGCTTCACGCACGTACTCTTCGGCGCTGACAGCTCCAACCTGCCACTCCCCGTACATTTCATTGCCTAGACCCCACCACCGAACACCGTGCGGGGAGGCACTCGCGTTCTCCACGCGCTTGTCTGACCAATATGTCGAATCGGCACCGTTGCAGTACTCGACCCACGCCATCGCTTCCGCGAGTGATCCATTGCCCATGTTCAGGCATATGTACGGTTCGGCCGTGAGGCGCCGACAATAAGCAACGAACTCGTCTGTCCCAAAATGATTGGACTCGACGCCTCCCCAGGCTATGTTTCTCCGCCTCGGTCGCAGAGCCATTGGACCAATGCCGTCGGTCCAATGGTACGTGCTTGCAAAGTTCCCGCCGGGCCAGCGGAGAACTGAAATCCGCAACTCCTGTAACAGACCAAGTACATCCTGTCGCACAATCTCCTCATCAGCCGGACTTGTGTCTTCCGCGTACAGGCCTCCATAAATGCAGCGACCAAGGTGCTCTACGAAACCCCCAAAAACCGCCCGATTGAGGCGACCGATGGGCCTTTCCAAGTCAATCGCGATTCGGGTCATCAGTTCTGTCCGGTCATTGCGTACCTACTTTCACCGACGTGGCCAGCAACAGCTCGGCGAGCCGCCACATATGCCGCTATGGCTTCTATCGCGTGACCTGTCTGAAACCGGCTTGCCGCTTGACGACGAGTTCTCGATCCCTGTAACAGTCTTTCAAAAGGAGATAACGAGCCAGCCGACCCAATGCTCGGGATGCGGAAAGGGGCTGGTGCCACGATTAACTTCAGCATGACTGGCTCGGGGCAGTAAGGGTCAACAATTCCCCCCAGGTCATTGACCGGCCGGCAGCACGACGGGAAGTTGTGCCCGTCCCTGAGAAAAGCGGGGATCGTTTCTGGGGGCGTCGGGGCAACAATGACCTCACCACTCGGCATTGGATCACCGGTCCAAGCATCGGCCCAGTCGGCGCCCGAGGGGCGCTAGACCCAGCGCTCCCTGGCGCCATTTTCCAGCACCGGCGCCACGAGAAGGTCTCGATCGAACATGAACTCGTCGTCGATGGCCCAGGAGCCCTGGTTGTCGCCGACCTCAAGGAGAAGCCGGCCCCCCGAAGTGCCGTCGCCTCCACGTCCCCTTGGCCGCCCGCGGGCAAGGCACATCCGGCAGTGGCAGGGCTCACCCCTCGTCGTTGGACCATCGCCAGTCCGTCGGTGCAGCGACGAGAGTGGCCGGGCACGACGCCATCTTGCATAGAGAGCGTCCCCTCCGCCTTAGTCGACCGACAAGGTTTTCAGGGTTCCCCCACTGCGCAGGTAGACAGGGATGCGTTCCAAGGGCGCCAATGCCGTCGTCCAACCCTTCCCCTCGACGGGCTCTCCGGTCGACGGGTCCAGCCAGGAGGCGCCGTGCGGCAGGTAAACCTCCCGCTCTCTCGCGCCATAAGAAGTGACCGGCGCCACCAGGACGTCAGGCCCGAACATGTACTCGTCTTTGACCTGCCAGGCTTCCGGCTCATCCGGGAACTCCAGGAACAGTGCTCGCATCGGGGGTAGCCCTGTCGTGCTTGCCGCCGCCATCACGTCCATTACGTACGGGCGCAGCATCTCGCGTAAGGCCAGCTGGGCTCGGATAATGCCGTACGCCTCCTCGCCGAAGGACCAAACCTCATTTTGCCCTCCTGTCTGCGGCGGACCCGTCTGCGGGTTCGGTTCACGTACGCCGTGGAGCCGGAAGAGCGGACAGAACACCGCGAACTGGAACCACCGCACTACCAGCTCCCGGAAGTGGGCCGAGCTCGGGTCCCCGCCCTTGAACCCGCCAATGTCAGTCGTCCACCACGGGATCCCAGAGATCCCGATGTTGAGGCCGGCGGGGACCTGCTTGGCGAGTGCGTCGAAGGTCGAGTCGATGTCACCAGACCAAACCGCGGCCCCGTACCTCTGGCTGCCGGCCCACGCGGACCGGCAAAGGGTCAGGATCTCTTTTTCCCCGCTCGCCCAGAGCCCTTCTGCGAAACCGCGAGCGTGCTCTCGCGGGTAGACGTTACGTACTTCGGCCCCTGGGCCGATATGGAACCAGTCGCTCTCGGGGTCCTCCGGGAGCATCTCGGGTTCGCAGGCATCGAGCCAAAACGCGCGGATCCCGTGCCGGCCGTACCCCTGTCTGACCTTGTCCCACACGTAGCTGCGCGCTTCGGGGTTGGTCGAGTCGTAGTACCGCACGAAGACCTGGCTATTGCTGCCCTTGTCCCAGAACGGCATGTTCAGCGGCAGGGAGCCTACGTTGCCGACCAGCAGCCCGCGACGGTCCATTTCGCCATAATTTTCACTATCGGGATTTACGCTCGGCCAGACCGAGACCATGAGCTCGACGCCAAGCGCCTTCAGTTCGTCCACCATGGCTTGCGGGTCGGGCCACTCGGCCGGGTCGAACTTCCACTCGCCCTGGCGGGTCCAATGGAAGAAGTCGACGACGATAACTGACAGGGGCAAACCACGCCTCTTGTGCTCCCGGGCCACCGCTAGCAGCTCTTCCTGAGTCCGGTATCGCAGCTTGGACTGCCAAAACCCCGACGCCCACTCGGGGAGCATCGGCGGCAGGCCCGTCGCTTTCGAGTACTGGCTGACGACCTCGGCCGGCGTGGGCGCCGCGGTGACCCAATAATCGATCTGCCTTGCTGCGTCAGCGACCCACTTAGTGCCACTGGCGCCTAGCTCCACGCGGCCAATACCAGGCATGTTCCACAGGAAGCCATAGCCGCGGTTTGAGAGGGCGAAAGGTACACAAACCTCCGTATTCCGTTGCACCAATTCGACGACCGCCCCCTTTTGGTCAAGCAGCCCGTGCTGGTGCTGTCCGAGCCCGTAAAAACGCTCATCTGGGAAGGAGCGGAACGACACCTCACAACCATGAAGGTCGCCGCGTCCAGGCCGGTACCGCCGCTGGGGGGGCGCACTGAAGTGGGGGACGCTCTCGGAGAACAGCTCCTCTCCGTCCGGGCGGAGGAACCGGACCAGGGGGGGGAAGTGCAAGAAGCCCCCGTCATCGTTGTCGCGCACCTCGACTACGAGATTCCCATTGCGCAAGAGCGCTTCGCCGTCGGATACCTCGATCTTGACGTTGCTGGGCCCTGGCTCCTCAAGTGCATCCCCGGGCGTTTCCTCTATGAATGAGTGCAGGCTCGACCGGATGCGCGCACTGTTCTCACCCCAGGCACGGACTTCCAGTAGTTCCTGCCCGTCATGAACGGAGAAACCAGACCTGCTGCCAACAAATGTCGTCACGTGGGCCCTCCTTTCAAAGTTGGCTTGGGTCCTCAGCCCTTGAGCGCACCGGCCCGGAGGCCGCCCATCACGTAACGCTGCCCGAAACTCAAAATGAGGCCTGACGGGATGGCGGCTAGGACCACTGTGGCCAGGACGCCGCCCCAGTTGACGGTGTTGTTAGTGAAGAAGCTGAGGATGCCCTTGGTCAGCGGGGTCACATTGCCTCCCGCAGTGAGGGTGTAGGCGTAGAGGAAATCGCCCCAGGCAAAGAGGAAGACGAAAAGACCGGCAGTTACGATCCCCGGTACCGCTAGCGGTGCGATCACAGAGCGGAAGGTGCGCCATTCCGAAGCGCCGTCGACATAAGCGGCGTCCGTCAGCTGGTCAGGGATCGAGCCCATGTAGGCGCGCAGCACAAGAGTGGCAAATGGCATCCCGTTGGTGGAGTCGGCCAGGATGAGGCCCGGGATGCTGTTGAGGAGATGAAGATGGAAGAAAAGCTTATAGAAGGCCAGGGTAAGCGATATCCCGGGCACCATCTGGGTAACCAGCAGCACAATGATCGCGACCGACACAACGGCACGGCTCTTTAGGTAGCCTAATTTTGTGAGGCCGTAAGCCGCCGGCAGTGCGATCCCGACGGAAAGAACGACGGCTCCTAAGGCGATAAGCAAGCTTGTGATTATGCTGCCGCTCTCCTGGTCGAAAGCCATTCTATAGTTGCTTAAGACAAAGTGGCTCGGCACGAGGGACTGCGAGAGAGCCTGGAACGAGCTCGACGGCGCGAGCGAACTCTCAATGGTGAAATAGATCGGGAGCAACATGAGCCCGGTGATCACCAGCCCCCCGATAGGGAGCACAAAGCGACGGGCGTGCCGCTGCCAGAATCGGACCATTCTGCGGCGCCTTTTCATGCTGCCGCCGCCACGTCACGCCGCGTGGCACGTATATAGAAGAAGGCAACGATCATGCAAAAGACGAACAGCATGTTCGCTACGGCCGCGCCTTGGCCGGTCTGGAAGTTTTGGAACGCGAGCGTATAGGCCCAAGTTGACATGAGCTGAGAGCCGTTGTCCGGGCCCCCATTGGTCAGCACTATGACCAGGTCAAAGGTCTTTACCGTATAAATGATCCCCAGCATGATGACTATGAGTGAAACCGGGCGAAGGAGCGGGGCCGTAATGTAGCGGAACCGCTGCCAGGCGCCGGCACCGTCGAGTGACGACGCTTCCCGCAATTCGTTAGGGATGTCCTGGAGCCCTGAGTACAGCAGCACTGCGTTGAAGGGGATCCCGATCCAAATGTTGACAAAGGTGATGACGAACATCGCCTTGAACGACGAGTCGAACCAAAATATGGGGGAGCTGATCAGGTGGAGCGATTGCAATGTCTCGTCGATGATGCCACCCTGGCCGGCGAACATGATCGCAAAGATCGTCCCGCTGGCGATCGGTGGGAACAGCCACGGGATAATTATCAAGCTGCGGAGGAACCCGGAGAGGAAGAAGCGCCGGCTGAAGTACGACGCGATGCCGAGGCCGATAGTGAACTGGAAAAATAGCGATGCCACCAGGAAGATCGCGGTGTTGAGCAGAGCTTCACGGGTGACGGGGTCGTTTATCTCGACGCTGTAATTATGGAACCCGATAAAGGGCCCGCTCTGGGCAATGAACCCAATCCTTTCGACGCTCATCGTGAAGCCGTAGATGAGGGGGTAGGCAAAGAAAAGGATCACATATGTGAGAGCCGGGACGACGAAAGCGAGCAGCGCCGCCTGGCGCTGATGCAAGCGCACCCAGTGCCACAGCCCGGCCCGGCGGGCCGGGCGCCCCGAGGTGTCGTGGCCATAGTCGGCTGGACGGGCCAAGGTGGGCGCTTCGTTGACACCCACCTTGGCCCGCACCGACCAAGTTGCCCGTCGCTCAGGAGGAGTTAGCTCTTCGCGCGGCAACTTCCTGTTCACGTCTCATTAGCCTCAGAGTTTTCAATTGCCTTCGAGGATGGAGTTGACGTTTGCTTGGGCAGTCTTGAACGCGCCTGCTGGCGTCTGCTTGCCGATTAGGGCCGACACGATGCCGTTGCCGACCGCTGTCTCGACCCTGGGGTAAAGGACACCGAGCGTGCTCGTACGCACGAAGCCATGCGTCAGCTCGGCAAGCAAGGGCTTGTACAGCGGGCTAGCGGTCTTCTGCCAGATCGGTATAGCTGCCTTGACGGTCGGGATGTCACCGGAGGCCGTCGCGAGGCTGGCGTCAACCGAGGGCTGGGCCATGTAATTGAGCAGCTCGTACGCAGCCTTCTCGATGGTGGGTGTGCTCTTGGGGATAGTCCAGACCTCGCCGCCGACCGGGCCGACTACGTACTGGCCGGGGGTGTTGACCGGTATCTCGACGACACCGTAGCTGAGGCCCTTGACCGTGTTGAGGACCGGGAAGAACCAAGGCCCGTTGATCATCATGGCGGCCTTGCCAGCAGCGAACTCGGCCTCTGGCGGTCCCTGGTTCCAGTTGGTGAAGTCCTTGTCGATGGCCCCTTCCTTGGTGAGGTCAGTCCACAAAGTGAGCGCCTGAACCGACTGCGGGGTCGTGAGGTGGGTCAGGCTCCCCCCGTTGCTCAGGAGGAAGGGGATGAACGTCCACACGTTGCAGCCCGCGCAGGTTTCGCCCGAAAAGGCGATGCCAGAGTGCTGAGCGTTGGTCAACGCCTTCGCATCTGTCAGGAGCTGCGCCCACGTAGTCGGCGGCTTGAGGTTTGCGGCCGCGAACATCGTCTTGTTGTAGAACAAGGCGATCGAGTTGGTGTAAAGCGGGTAGCCGTAAACGGTGCCGTCGAACTTCGCCTCCGCCTGTTGTGCGGCGCCAAGCGTCGGGATGGCGGTCCGGCCGAGAGTGCTGAGCGGCGTGAGCTCGCCGTACGAAGCGAGAGTCGGGACGGTCGGGTTGTCGAGCATCAAGATGTCGGGAAGATCCCCGGCGGCGGCCTCGTCGGCGACGGCCGTCAGATACGAGTTCCCGCTATTGACGATGTCCTCCCTCTTGATCGTGATCCCAGGGTGGGTCTTCTCGAAGTTGCTAAAGACGGTGTTCAGGGCAGTGTAGATAGCCCCGTTGCTGGCGACGCTCGTGTAGTAGCTGGTCTCGGTGAGGACAATCTTGCTGCTCTTGGCGGACGCCTGCGCCGTGGAGATGGAGAGGAAGCCGACAGCTGAGATGGCAGCGAGGAGCGCTACCAGGAGCCTTCCCCTAGCGATCCCGTGGGCAGAACTACGTTCTTGTATCACCTCATCCTCCTTTATTGTGCTGGTCTATTGATTGCGTTCTGATGGTTGACGGGACAGGTGAATCGTCTAAACAGGTAGCTGCGGGTCGATCGCAAGTGGAGTTGAAAGGTTTCTTGGCCGGCCCGAGTGTTGCGCCTTCGACGAAAACAGCGGGCAACAAAGTCCCGGGCCCGTTGTTCGCGAGAAGCTCGATCGCTATACGCCCTATTTCCAGCGAGGGGAAGTTGACGAAGGTGAGGGGTGGTACGAGGTGCCTCACAGCCTCTCCCCAGGCGACACCGACAATGGAGAAGTCGTCAGGTATGGACTTGCCCCTTTGCTGGAGGACCCGTATGAGCAAGTCGGCCACGGCTTCGGTTTGGACAATGAGGCCGGTGACTTTCGGTTCCTCCGCCAGTAAGGTGTCAAGTGCCTTTTCGGTGCCCTCCATCGTTGGCTCGACAGGCAAACCGTGGAACCCGAGGCCCTCCGCCTCGAGGGTGCTGGCGACGCCGTGCCAGAACCGGCGGGCATAGCCGAGCTTCTTTTCGAAGGTCCCTGGCGGGGAGGCAAGCAGGGCAATGTGTTCGTGGCCGGCACCGATGAGGCGCTCGACGCAAGCCCGTCCGGCCGCCTCAAAATCTAGGTCGACAAAGGGGATGTTGACCGGCTCCAAAGGCATGCCAATAGCGACGGACGGGACCGCTAATCGCTGGACGACCGCCAGGCGCTCGTCGCCGGCCCGGACCTCCATGAGCACGACGCCGTCGACCATCTTGCCCCGCACCACCGAGTTGACGTCCGACCCTCCGTCGCTTGTTACAAGCACGACGTTCCAACCGTGCTGGCGGGCCGCTTGGACGACGCCGTAGACAAAGGGCATCAACACTGGCTCGGAGGACCAGTCATAGAAGGGCACGACTAGCGCGATCATGTCTGTTTTTCCTGCCCGGAGGGACCGAGCGCCCGCGTGGGGCTTGTAGTCGAGTTCCTCGATGGCGCGCCTCACCCGCAGCTGGGTGCCTTGTGATATCGCACGATTGCCACTGAGAACGTAAGAGACTGTGGCTGGGGAAACGCCGGCGTGCTTCGCTACCTCGGCGATGGTCGTGCTCGGCACCCGGCCTTTTTCGTTTCGCTTTGTGTTGAATCGATTCACCGCAGGTCCACAGTCTCCAAACGTCGCTATTGAATGGATTCACTTGGACTTTTACACCCACGTGCGAAGGATGTCAAGCCGTCCAGGAAGGTTCCGGGTTCAGAAACGCGCTTGAGCCTGCAGGGTCCAACAACCCGCTCCCACCCGTCCATCGCCGCGCGTGAGCAGCTTCCCTCGGCGCGTTCAACCGGGCGGGGAACGCGCAGGATCGGGTTGTTGGACCCTTCAGGTCCGCCCGGCAAGTAGCAAGTAGATAGCCTCATTGTTGGACAAGCGAAGTCAGCAGCCTTGGCGGAGGTGGCGGTGTGGGGGCTGCTTCACGCGGGGACGTCGACGTCGACGCGAGCATCCGGGCCGGTCCGACGTCTGCTCTCCTGAAGATCCTGACGTGCTCCTCACCGGCGGAGGTCGGAGTGGCGTGCCCGTGAGAACCGCCGCGAGAACCAAGCTCTCGCGGAAGCCGGTAGAGGTGGGTCGATCAGGGACATCGGCGACTGGAGGAATCCCGGTTAGAAGGCCGAATCGGTCGATAGTGGTGTTGGCCGGTCTCTGTGGACAACTAGCCAGCGCTCACCGGGGGTCAAGAGGTCCCGGGTTCAAGTCCCGGCAGCCCGACTGGTTGGCCTTGACCCCATCCAGGGGACCAACAAACGGGGTCAGGTCAACGACTTCGGCATGGCTTCCAACCTTCCACGGGTGTCCCTCCCCACAGAAGATCTCGAACGCGCTTGTACTAGACCCTGTATCGTCGCGACGGCATGCCCCGCGCCAGCTAGAAGGAGGGGCGAGATGAGCGTCGCTCTTCACGCGCGCAGGGAGCACCCGCACGCGACACCCCGGAGGAGCCGGCACCGCTTGCGGCTGGTCGGAGAGTTGGCCGCGGCGTTGGCGATCCTGACCCCCTTGCAAGCCGTCGGAGTGGTCACGTCGTTTACCCGACCGGCGGGCGACCTTCGAGCCGCCCTAGCCACGTCGAACCAGCTCACCCAGATCGCGTACACGCTCGTTCGAGACTCCAAGGGTGGCCACGCCAACCCCGGAGCAGAAGCCGACCTTCTCTTCGGTGCGAACGGCGAGGTGTTCTTGTACTTCGCAGATCCCAAGGAAGCTCTCGCCGAAGATGGGACCTACTCGTACTCGGGGGGCCGTCTCAGCCTGCACATCTCGACTCCGGACTTCAAGATCAACGGCGACTTCGCGCTGGATCTCTCGGCCAGCCAGGCAACGATGCCGTTCCTGGTGTTCTCCTCCGGACACGGTACGTCGCTGTGGAACCGCAAGGTCCTGAACCTCGGCGACGGGATCCAGGCGATCTACAACGCGGCCATGAACGCGAGCACCCTGTCGCTGACACCAGCCGAGGGCGCCCAGCGCGCCTTGGCCTTCGCTCAGGCCTGGCTCACCGTACCGCTTATCGGCGACCCCAAGGCCGCGGGCGGTCGGCTCCGGCCTGGGGGGAAAGCGCCCGAGGGAAAGTGCACCGAAGAAGGCGACAACTGCATCACCGCTGTACGGAGCCTGGGTGACGACATCCTCATTTCCTACAGCGACGCGGATCCAACCCTGGTGACGCTCTACAGCTCAGTTCCCGCGCGGGCTAAGACGACACTGGTGCCGAGCGAGATCGCGAGCGACCCGCGGGTCTACCTCAACCCGGAGGTGCACCCGGATTCACAGTTCGACCCGGTCGACCGCTCGGCGGCAGTAATCGTGCCCGAGCCATCTCTGGAGACGCCCGGCTCGATCGCCGACATGGAGAGCACAATCCACAGCCGGCACGACACGGTGACGCAGCTGAGCGGCGCCGACGCGACCGTCGAGAACATCGCCATCCAGCTCAAGAAAGCGCCGGGCATACTCCTCTTCTCCACGCACGGCAACGAGGGCGGCATGCTCCTCACCGCCAGCAAGGTGAAGTTCGCCCCTGGCGAGAGCGAAGCGGTAGTGCAAGCCAAGTTCGCGAGCCAGCTCAAAAGCGAAGGGTTCGTTTCGCTGGCCAATTGGAAACTGAACGGCCAGAAGGCGTACTCGTTGGCCGAGGCCAGCTGCGGTTTCAACCTGTTCGAGCTCTCGACGGTCTGTGAGACGGGTGTCATGATAACGCCCGCCTTCTGGAACTGGCTGGCGACCAAGTATCACGTCGACTGGTCCCACAGCCTTGTCTTCATAAGTGCCTGCGAAACCGACGCCACCCCCGACCTCCGTAACCAGATCAAGGCCGCCAGCTACTGGGCGTTCACGCAGGACGTGTGGCCACCGTACGCAACCGCGGTGGAGGAGTACTTGCTCGCAACGCTCGCTCGGTCCACACGCTCGCCTGAGGAGGCGTACTACAACATCGTACGCATCGAGAACACGCACCAGATGATCTACAAAGAAGATCGGCTCTTCATTGGCGTTATCGGTAACGAGGGCAGCGCCGCCAGCCACTCCATCCTCAACGCTTGGGGGTGGAACGGCTCGAATTGGGTCGACTACTACGACTCAGGATGGATGAGCAGTTCCGTGGACCAGGGCGAGATCTGGTGGATGCTCTTCGCGGGAAGGTGGGACACCAACGCCGACGCAGGTGCGACCGCGCTCCAGACCTGTTTCGACAAGTACTGGTCCCAGGGTGAACCAGGTGGTCTGGCGAACGAGTTCTGCAACTCGGCCAACGCCGGAATCTCGCATACCAAGGCCCGGCTAGGAAGAGACGTTGCTTACGCCATCTACTTGTTGATCGGGAAGAAGCCCGCCGGTTTTCCCGGGGGCTCCATTCCGCCGCGCTGGACCATGGACGACTGACGGCGCGCCGGTTCCCGCCGCGTGAACCTCGCGCGACCGCCGGCACCTCTTTGGCTCGCCGTCTTGCGCAAGTTGCGCCTGGGGAAGGCGCGGTGGCGCGATGGCCGGCGGTCGAGAGCGGAGTCGATGAGGGCCTGGGCTTTGTCGGGGGTGCACACGAACCCGAGCCTGGGCTTCGCGGCCCGATGTCGCCGGCGGTCGTCATGCTGTCTCTCACATACGTCTCTGGCGGGGCGCTTTAGCTCGGCGAGGACCACACCGACCAGTCCGGCGGACGCCAGCCACGTCGATACGTGCGGTGTCCACGTCCCGCGCCTGACGTCACTGGCACCGCCGGGGGAGGGGTGTGCCAGCGCCGTGACTGTTACCCCGTCAGATCGTCCTCGTCGACGGGCCAGACCATCGTCGGATCGACGCCGCGGGCGACAAGGTTGTACGCCATCCACGCGCCGGTGAACGAGACGCCTGGATCGCGACTGACGCTAAGTCAAGAGGAGGTGGCCCATGTCCGCCAACTACACGCCAACTACGGGCACTAGTTGGCCGTCCGATATCGCTTGGTGCCGCTCGGGCGTAAATGGCCTCGGAGCTGGTGCGTTGCAATACAAGGCGTCACACTATGGCTGGGCGAACATGACTGGGGGTCAAGAGGTCCCGGGTTCAAATCCCGGCAGCCCGACTAGGCGCGTTGCGCTCGCGACCTGACAGCGTTCCTGGCGGGGAAAGACCGTCGCTCTCCCACGGCCATGACGCGCTGGCCAGCCGGCCCCACGCTTTCCAGCGCGACCTGAACCATCTCGCACGCCGCCTCCAGCGTCTGTTCCGGCATGTAGACCACATCTTGGGGGAGGTACGGTCCCGTCGGTCGGCGCCGCTGGCGTCGCACAGCATCAACGGGTCCGCTGCTGTCCGATATCGATCCCGACGGCGCACGGCGCAGAGGGCTGGATCGAGAACAACGGCGCGGGACGGCCGGCACGGCGCACACCGAGTTCGTTCCCGACGGTGCCGGTCTCCTCGACGATTCCCGCGGAGATGAGGTCGGCCGTCAGGGCAGTTACGGTGGCTCGAGACAGGCTCGTACAGCGCTCGAACTACGTTCGGCTGGCGACGCGGTTCTCGTGCGGCGACCGCAGGATCCGCGTCCGGCCCTCGCTGCGCAAGCTCGACGGACTCCGGTGGGTTCCGGCGACGTCGATGGGGACTGTCCGCCGAGCAGATCGCTGCCCTCGCGGCCAGGCGTCTGGCTGGTCCGAGGTGATCATCAGTGCCAGAGTACCGACAGCTGCTGGGTCCTATATTGGGCGAAAATTGGGCTCTTTCAGGGCCGTAGTCGATTGACTTGTGCCGAAGACGACGGTACAGTCGCCTTCCAGCCGGCGAATGGGGCGGCTCAGGACGGATGCTTGGTGCTGAGCCGGTCTTCTCCTGTAGGTAAACCACGGAACCGAAAGCGCGCGCCAAGCAGGGCTCCCTGGGCGAACTGGAGTCGTTGACGGCGCCAAGAGTGGCGCTCGCGAGGAGGTGAAGAGGCTGCAGGAGCCCACTGATCTCTCTCTCGGCCCGGAGGACACCTCCTCCGCGGTGGTTGAGGTTCCAGAGCAGCGCGCCTCCTGGTGGCGCCGCGCCTTAGCCCAGGGCGGATTAAGACTCCTTGCCGTTCCTTGGATCGGCGTCCTCGTCGGCATCGTCGTTCTGGGGGCGGTGTTCAATTCCTCAGCGCCGTGTCGCTGTTTCCTATCACGTGGCAACCTCCTCACGACGGCTCAGGAGTTCTCGTATGTCGGCATCGCCGCCCTTGGGGGGGCGATGGTGATCATGACCAAGGGCATCGACCTCTCCGTGGGGTCGAACATGAGCTTGTCGGGTCTCTTGGCAGCGGCAGTGATGGCCCATGGGCACGGCACGGCGCTCGGTCTCCTCGCCGGCCTCGGCGTGGGGATCGGGGTGGGCGCAGTCAACGGCTTTCTCGTGACCGTGGTGGGAATGCAGCCCTTCATAGCGACCCTGGGCATGCTGAGCGTGGTCGGCGGCTATGCGGTGGCCTACAGCCAGGGGTTCACGCTCTACCCGCCTCAGTCCTTCGACAAGTTTGGGCAAGGGTCGGTCCTTGGTATCCCCAACCCCGTGGTGGTCATGATCGGGCTCGCCGTCGTGCTCACGCTGTTCCTCCGCTACACGCCGTTGGGCCGTAATATCTACGCTGTGGGTGGCAACGAGGACGCCGCCCGCCTGCTCGGTATCAAGGTGAAGCGAGTCAAGTTCTTCACCTACGCCCTAGCGGGTCTTCTTGGCTCCGTTGGTGGCGTGCTCTTGATGTCGTTCCTGGGTTCGGCCAACCCAAGCCAAGGCGTCGGCGACGAGCTCAACGTGATCGCCGGCGCCGTGATCGGAGGGGTCAGCCTGTTCGGCGGCCAGGGCACCCTCATCGGGACGGTGCTGGGAGTTACCCTGGTCGGGGAGATCTCGGATGGGCTCACCCTGGCTCAAGTGCCGGGCTATTGGACCGAGCTGGTGGTCGGGTGCGTGATCCTGACTGCCATCGGGGTCGACCAGCTGCGACGACGCCTACGGCGCAGCTAGATTGGGGTGTCAGATGGGCGCATAGACCTGGCCACACAAAGGACATGGCCAGCGGGTGTGTCAGTTGACAAGACCGGGACCAAGGACAAACGGAACACAAGAGAACAGACTGAAGAAGGGAGGAAGAGATGAGCGAGACACCTGGGTCGGGTGCTGCCAAGACCACGAAACTTACTTCACGGAGGGACTTCCTAAAGCTTGCGGGAGCCTCCGCTGGCGCCCTGGCGGCGTCCTCATTGTGGACACCGAAGGCGTTCGCGGCAGTTCCCACCAGGAAGTACAAGATCGCGATCGTCCCCAAGGGCCTGGACAACCCCGTGTTCGCGCTGGCCAAGCTCGGGCTCGAACAGCGGGCTAGCGAGCTCGGCGACGTGGAACCGATCTTCACCGCGGGGACCACGACCAACACGGAGCTCGACATCAACGTGCTTGAAGGGCTGGTGACGTCCAAGGTGGACGCGATCGGGATCAGCTGCAACGACCCGGTGGCCTACATCCCAGTGATAAACAAGGCCATATCCAATGGCATCTGTGTGATGTGCTGGGACTCGGACGCCCCCAAGAGCAACCGCGTCTGCTTCTACGGCGTAAACAGTTACACGGTAGGACAGAACATGGGCCGCGAGATGACCAAGTTGCTCCATGGGCACGGCAACGTCGTGATTGTCAGTGGAGACCCGTCCGCCCTCAACTTGAACCTGCGCATCGCGGGCGTGAAGTCGAGGCTAGGGAAGGGCATCACAGTCCTCAACACGGCGTACACGATGGACGACACCCCGACGGCGATTGCCGACACCGAGGACGTCATCCGTAGCTACGGCTCGACCCTCAACGGGATAATCATGGTCGGCGGCTGGGCCCTGTTCTCCAGTGTCGGGGCAACTCCGCTGCTCGACCACTACAAGGGCAAGATCAAGGTCGAGTCCTTCGACCCGTTGGCATCGGTGGTCACGTATCTGAAAGACGGCATTGTCCAGTCGGTGTGGACCCAGGACTACTGGGGCTGGGGGTACGAGTCGACCACGATCCTTTACTCCCTGCTAAAGGGCGGGGGTTGGCACGAGACGATCCCGCAGCCGTCGCACAACGTGCTGCCGTCGGACTGGAAAGTCTGGCAGGCGCGTTGGGCCGCGACGACCGGGTCCTACGGGGCAGCGGCCAAGGTCTGGGGTGAACCCGCCTTCACGGCTCCCGGCCCCGCGGGTTCTTCGGGACCGATCAGGACGTGGAAGTCATAACAACCGCATCGTCAGTGGGCGATGGCGACGGGCAAGCGCCCGTCGCCATCGCTTCACCTGTGCTCGAGGCGAGACGTATCTCGAAAGCGTTCGGCCACGTCCAGGCGCTGAGCGAGGTCGACCTCGACCTACTCCCGGGGGAAGTGCTGGGGCTGGTCGGTGACAACGGCGCCGGGAAGTCGACATTGATCAAGATCCTCTCCGGAGTGCTGCAGCCTGATTCCGGCGAGATTGTTGTCAACGGCCAGCGCGCCCACTTGCACAGCCCGGTGGCAGCCCGGTCCCTCGGTATTGAAACCGTCTACCAGGAACTGGCCGTGGTGCCCATGCTGGACGTGGCTGAAAACCTCTTCCTCGGTCGCGAGGTGCGGCTGGGAGGCCGCTTCGGCCATCTGCTCCCGATCATCAACCGTCGAGCCATGCAGCGCCAAGCGCGTGAGCAGTTCAACTCGTTGAACATTGGCATGGGGTCATTGCACCAGCGTGTCGAGACCCTCTCAGGGGGCCAGCGCCAGGGGGTGGCAGTCAGCCGGGCGGTGCTTTTCGGGCGGAGCATCGTCATCCTGGACGAACCGACGGCGGCGCTCGGGGTCCGCGAGTCGAAAGCCGTCCTCGGGCTGATCCAGACGATCAATCAGCGCGGCATGAGCATCATCCTGATCAGTCACAACATGCCTCAGGTTTTCGAGCTGACGACCCGCATCCTTGTCCTCAGGGCGGGACGGCGCGCAGGGGTGGTGCGTACCGCCGAGACCGACATGGAACAGGTGGTGCGATTGATGACGGGCGCCGAGATCCAGCAAGCCTCTTGACGCGCCCAGACGCCCGGCAGATCCACTTAGCGTGCCTTTCTCCAGCGGCAGCAAGTCAGGGCAGATGTCCGTCAAATCAGCGGCAGCTCAGGGTGGAGCGCGTCGGCATTGCCGTCAGGTCTCTTGAAGAAGCACCACCCGAACATTAAAGATGCGGGGTTCTCAAACAGCACATCCACCCAGGCGACCTCACCGATGGATTCGACGCCTGGAGCGGCAAGCTCGTCCCGGCCAACAGTCAGACCGTCGACTGCGAAAGCGTTGAGGGGACGTTCGCCTCTTCGCCGAGGCGATTTCAGCTACGGAAGATCGCCGCGAAGGTCGGCGGTCGCGTCCGCCCGGGACTCAACGCTTCGCACCGATTTCCTTCTACTGAGTGCAACGCCTTCTCGCTCTTCTTGTAGCCACCGCGGCGCGTGCTTCCTTGCCCAAGCTTCAGGTACCCATCCCCTCACGATCGACCGGAGCGCGTCGCGATGGGTGAGGGCGAAACCGATGTGGCCGATCACGACGATGAAGATGGCGAACGCCAGCACCTCGTGGACGAAAGTTGCTCCTTCACGCCAGTTGACGGGGAACACGTTGAACCACTTGAGGATCAATCCGGTCCCGAGCATGACGACGATTGCACCGGCGACAAATATCGCGTTGAGCTTCTGTGCCGGGTTGAACTTGTCGGTGATCTGGGGGGCGTTCCTGCCGAGGTGCCAAAGCCAGCGGACCTCGTCCTCGGTCCAGCGACTGATACGCCGCATATCGCGCCGCATCCTCGCTCCCCAAGGTCCCAGCACGGACACGACGAGCGGAACCGGCAACGCCACTCCCGCCCAGAGATGAATCTCGGCGATCAGAAGGTGACGTCCGACAAGGCGCTCGACCAATGAGAAGTACAGAGGCAGGGCGGTGAGCATGAGGATGCCGAACAGCACGGCATTGGCCCAGTGGGCGACCCGTTGTACGAGATCAAAGCGGGTGATCCTGAGGGGCGTCAGTGCTTTGCCGGAAGGCTGACTTCGATCTGGGTTCGCGGGCACGCGGTTCTTTCAGCCAGACGCCGTGTCACTCGGGCCAGTAGAGCCGTCGAGCCAGCCGTTGACCGGGTAGCCGCTCTGCTCCCAGAAACCGGGCTCGACCTTGTCCACAACCCGGATAGCCGAGAGCCACTTGAGCGACTTGTAGCCGAACATCGGAGCCACGTAGAGCCTGACGGGGCCGCCGTGCTCGGTCGTGATCGGACCTCCGAGCATGCGGTAGGCGACGATGACGTCAGGGAGACGAGCCTGGTCGAGCGTCAGGCTTTCGGTGTCGGAGCCGTCATAGGAAGAGAACGACAAGGCGACGGCCTCCGGCTTCACTCGGGCGGCGTCGAGCACGTCGCTCAGCTTCACACCCTCCCAGTGCACGTCTGGTACCTGCCATCCCGTCACGCACTGGAACATCTTTACGAGCTTGGTACTGGGCATGGCCTCGAGGTCGGCGATGGTGAGCGTGAGCGGTCGCTCTACGAGCCCCGTGACCTCGAGCCGGTAGCGATCCGGTGTGATGCGGGGAAACGTGTTTGTGACGCTGTAGATCTGGAAGTTGTCACCTCCTGGGAGCAGGCGACCCAGGCCGGACCCAAGCATCTTGCCCAGCCTTCTTTGCACCGTGGCACCAGCGACGATTCCCACCGCGCCAAGACCGATCATGCCGAGGAATACCCGCCTTCCCACGCGCACGGGTCGCTCAAGCTGGTTTTGAGAACTTTCTGTCATGGCATGGGTCGCTCCGCGTTGAAGAGGGACTGCAGAGCGGCCTCGATGTCGGCAGTGGTTTCGTCGAGTTGAGGCTGAAGGCGCAGCGGGGCTTCTGTCGTCGACAAAAGGGCTCCTCACGAATAGAGTGGACTGCGCGGTCCATTCTATGCTCCGCGAATCGACTAGCAAGTCCAAATTCTGTGAGGACTCAGCAAACGTGACTGTTCACAGAGGTGACGAGCAGGGTCCAGCGACACGGAAGGGTCGCGAGACCCGTCAGCGGATCGTTGACGCCGCCGCGGACCTCATTTATGAGCGCGGGGTCGCGGCCGCGAGCCTCGACGACGTCGGCCGGGCAACGGGAACCAGCAAGTCGCAGCTGTACCACTACTTCTCTGGCAAGAACGCCCTTGTCGGCGCGGTGATAGACCGCCAGCGCGACAGGATCCTGGCCTTCCAGCGGCCAGTACTCGAGGCCCTGGCGACCTGGGAGGACATCACCAGCTGGCGCGACATGATCGTAGTGCTGCAACGAGAGCTCGGCTGTCGGGGGGGTTGCCCGCTCGGGTCGCTGGCCAACGAGCTCGCCGAGCTGGACGACACCGCTCGCGTCCAGCTGGCCGACGCCATCGGCAGCTGGGAGCAACTTCTTGCTGATGGGTTGGCGACGATGGCCCAGCGGGGAGAACTGCGATCAGATGCGGACCCGGCGAAACTGGCCCTCGGCGTGATGGCCAGCCTGCAAGGCGGGCTCCTGCTCGCCAAGACAACACGCAGCACCTACCCGCTTGAAGTCGCCCTTGACGCCGCCATCACGTACCTACGAACCTTCGCCTTTCCTAAACCCAACACGCCGAGCCGCGTCTGAAGGCAATCGGACACACGGCCTGACGCTCAGGGGCAGTCGATCGCCCGGCGCAATAATGTGCGAATGGCAAATCCAAGCTTCTCAGAGTCGGCGCCTCGGCGCTCGGATGCGCGCCGAGGGATACAGCACGCTGGAGGAGCTCGAAGCCCACTACACGGGTGGTGATCAGCCGATGAGCCCGCTGAACTACGTCTGGTACCAGTACCGGTGGCAGCGACTCGCGGCAAAGATGTTCGACGCCGACGGTGAGGACGGACTGGTCCGCTTTTGGGATTGCTTTCACGCAACCGATCGCCTCAGTTCCGGCGAGGTCACGGCGGCGCCCCTGGCCCAGCTGCTAAGAACCGAGGTGAGTGAGACCCTCGGCCGAGCAGTACAGACTTGGCGATAGAGCCTGAAACGCCTGTACCGAGGATGTCGACACGACGATGCGGATGAACCGCTTCAATTCAGCTTGCTACGGTGCAGATCGGTTCATCCGCGTTGGCCCCGCCGGAGACGACGCCCACTCGATGGCCGAGCCGAACGACGACTTGGGAACGCCGGCTTATCCATGCACGCTCTGCCCTGTCCATGCCGCCCTCTGCTTCATCGATGCTAAGTGGAAGCTCTTTGCAAAGCTCTTCCAACTCCGCGACGCCTGGGTCACCTGGGGCCAGAAGCTTGCCGAGATGATCGCTGCCGATGGACCGCTGAGCAAGGTCGACGTGATGAACGTCGCTGATCGGCTTGCCACGGCTCTGTCCTGAAGGGTCCAATAATCTGATCCTGCTTGTGCCGGGCTTGTGTGAACGGGTTCGAGGGAAGCTGCTCACGCGTGGCGATGGAAGCCTTGTCTGCAGGTGGTGTCGGGGACGCGGTCGTCGAGTTCGACGAGCCGAGCGTTGAGCGCGGGAAGCGCGTCTTTCATGTTCTCGTGGTTAGCGTCGGCGATCACGCGCCGGACACTACGAGGATTCAGCGCGACCCAATGACCAAAACACAGCAACCATGCCTGTGCGCGACTGACGCCGGATCAAGAGGAGGGGAGCTCGCTCCGCCAACTACACGCCAACTACAGGTACTGCCGCCCGTCCTGTATTGCCTGGTATCGCCTAGGCGTAAATGGCCCTAGAGCAGTTGGGATTCTGCACGAGGCGGCAGACTACGAGTGTGCGAACTTGACTGGGGGTCGAGAGGTCCCGGGTTCAAATCCCGGCAGCCCGACTAGTATGAGCAGCGCAAACGGCGTTCGGCGGGCATAGTCATGTTCATCGGGCGGTTGCCTCGCCAAGCGAGCGCCGGTGACGAGCTCACCCGAGAATGCGTGTATCACCCTGGATCCGGGCGGTCCTCTCCTCGGATCCGCCAGGCCACGTGTCCGTCGTCCTGCGCGCCAGGCGACCGACTCGACCAGGGCGTCACTCGCCCGGCGTTTGCGGACGTTGGAAGGTCAAGCGACGTCGGGGACTAACAGTGGGCGTTCTCCAAACGCTGCGCCTTGACATAAGTCGTCGAACCATCGGACAGCGTTCGCACTTCGAGTTGATGCAGGGGCTGCCCGCCCAAGGTCCAGCGGTCGTAGTAGATCGTCACACGATCACTAGGCGCCGGAGTCACACCTCCGCGGTAGGAGACCCATCGAATCGGAGCATCGATTTCCCAGTTCGCTTGGGTCAAAAGCATCCGGTTATCAGCCTGAGAACAAAACACGCCCTGGCCATGCAGGGCAGCACCTCCCCCTGCTAGTCCTCCAATGTTGGGATTGCCTGGGGGAAACGTTATCTCTACACGAGCGATGTGATCTCCGACAAATGTCAGGAGTTCGTAGGGCTGTCCGGTCATGCCGTAGCCAACCTGGGCGAGAATCGCTGGCAGCCTGCGAGGCGAGAAGTAGTAGACGGCGAGGATTGCGACAGGCGAAGTAAGAGGAAGCCGAGCCGATTCGAACGTTGTCGAGACGCCGCCCTGCCGCCGTGTTGCGCGGATTATCCATCCTCCGTGAACACCGGCACTGCAGACTGCTTCGATGACAAGATTGCGCGTTCGGACTGTGTCGCCAAATTTGGGATTGGCGATCTTGAGAGGCTCTCCAAAGATCTTGCTGCAAGAATTCCATTTGACGGTAGGTCGTGAGGCGGGGACCGTCCCCTGCGCCGTGGTCGAAATGTCGGCGACACCGACTCCTACCGCGCACAGGACGACAGTGGCCAAGTAGGCGAACGCTTTCACTGGTTGCGAGATTAGACGAGCCAGCCTGTGGCGCGCACTCGGTTGAGGAGTTGTACAAAGAACTGGAGACTGCAACAGCGGCTCTTACACGCGATAAAATTGAAATGCGTCCGACCATTTGTTCGCAATCGCACCCCGGTGCCTCCCGGGTCTCCCGGAGCTGAGCCTGGACGGAGGAGGCAATATGTCCCGACCAGGTCCTTTTCGCTTGGCCATCGCGATTGTTTCGCTTGTCGCTGGGCTATCAGGTCTTGCGACGATTGAGGTTGCTCAACCTGCGGCTGCATCTCCTTCCACTAGTGCCGCAGGAATGTGGTCATCCGGCACATTGATTGACTCCTCGCCGGGGGGGAATACCGATGCGATCTCATGCCCGAGCGTGGGCTTCTGCGCAGCCGTCGATGCGAAAGGAAACGTCCTTACCTACGACGGAAGTGCGTGGTCGAAGCCCAAGTCCATCGACCCGGACGGAGGCGGACTCGTCTCAATCTCCTGTCCGTCAAGGAGATTCTGCGCAGCCGTCGATGCGAAAAGAAACGTCGCCACCTACGACGGAAGCGCGTGGTCGAAGCCCAAGTCCATCGACCCGGACGGAGGCGGACTCGTCTCAATCTCCTGTCCGTCTAGGAGATTCTGCGCCGCGGTCGACTCGCACGGCAATGCGCTGACCTATGACGGTCGTTTGTGGAGTTCCGACAGCATTCTCAAGAACGGGAGCGGCCCGTTCTCAGTCTCCTGTGCGTCGTCGGCCTTTTGCGCTGCCGTGAATTACGACAGCATCTCCATTTACAACGGAAGCTCGTGGTCATCACCAAATACCATCGCCAGGGGCCTGATCTCCCTTCAGTCGGTTTCCTGCCCAATGCCAAACGTCTGCATTGCGGTCGACTTCAACGGGAACGTACTTACCTACCGTGGCGGATCCTGGTCGAGTCCGAGTCTCATCGACTCGAACGGGGGCGCGCCCGATTCGGTGTCCTGTCCGTCGGCAAGCTTCTGTGCTGCCGTGGACGATTCCGGATACGTCCTCACCTACGCCAGCGGCTCCTGGTCACGACCGAGCAAGATCGATTCGAACTTCGGAGGGCTGACCTCCATCTCTTGCGCATCGGCAAGCTTCTGCGCCGCAGTGGACGATTCCGGTTACATCCTCACCTACAACGGGATTTCCTGGTCCAAGCCGATAAGCATCCACCCCGACAGCGGTGGTCTCGATTCGGTTTCCTGTCCCTCGGCGAGCTTCTGCGCTGCCGCGGACGATTCCGGTTACGTCCTCACCTACAACGGGATTACCTGGTCGAAGCCGAAGCTCGTCGACCCGCACGGGGCGAACCTGGCGCTGTCAATCTCGTGCGCGACGAAGTCCTTTTGCGTCGCAGTGGATGACGGCGGGTATGCACTTACCTACAACGGGCAATCCTGGTCGAAGCCGGAGTTAATCGACCCAGCTCCGAAGTCTGGCGCCGCCTCGCTGGCCTCAGTTGCGTGCCCGGAATCGGGTCACTGCGTCGCGGTGGACGGTCAGGGCAGGTACCTGACGCTCAGCGACGGCTCTTGGTCGAAGCCCAAGGCCTTCGACCCGGCTGGCGCCGACCTCACAATCTCCTGTCCGTCAACGGCATTTTGCGCGGCGGTCGATTGGTTCGGAAATGCGCTGACCTACGACGGCCGCTCGTGGAGCTCCGAAAGCATCGACCCGATACGTAATCCGAATTCCGTATCCCCGTTGTACCCCGAATTGTCCATTTCCTGCCCGACATCGGGCTTCTGCGTGGCAGGCGATGACCTGGGCGAGTACTTCATTTACCGCATGCACTCGTGGTCGAAGCCGAAGTCCATCCTAGGAGAGGTAGCGTTTTCTATCTCCTGTCTGACAACGACCTTCTGCGCGGCAGCAGACTACGACAACGCCCTAACCTACGACGGAAGTTCTTGGTCGACCCCGAAGAAGGTCGACCCGAACAGTGGTGGGCTCACTTCCATCTCCTGCGCGACATCACGCCGCTGTGTCGCGGTGGACGCTTACAGAGCGTTCATCTACTCGGCGCCAACGCCAGGTACTGCCTGAAATCACCTCGACCGGAGCGGTCGAGCGTGCGTTCCTGGCGACAAGTGCGGCCATGTACATGATGTGGCGAGCCAAGGGCGCCCGCGATACCAGGGTGAACGCAACGCAAGAAGGTGTCCGACAGTTCAGTTTGGCCGATTCCCGTCTGAAGATCTTGCTTGATCGAGGATTCGTTGGTCCCATCCCCTTCCACTTCCCTGCCAATGCGGACCAAACGTCGATCACACGAAGGTGTCGTTCATGAGAAGTTGCGCGCGCCACTCGCGCTCGGCACGCGGTCAGTACAGACGTGCAGGGAAACAAGCACCTGCTCAGAGCTGCTCCGTGGACGCTGATGGACGCCCGTTCACACGTTCGAGTTCTCCGGGGGTCAAGACGTTCCGGTTTCAAATCCCGGCAGCCGACCAAAGTCTCGCCGAAGGCGGGGCGGCCACCTTGAGGAACTAACGCTCCTCGACCGGCAGGAGTTCCAAATCGGGTGGTGTCCTCTTGGCGTGGTAGAAGCCGAAAAGGACGAGGAGGAGCATCACGGCCGCAAGGGCAAACGATGCGATCCCGGCCCAGAAGGCGATCGTCCCGAAGGTGCCGAACGCATAGGCCTCAAGGAGCAGACCCTCCAAGGTCGAGGCCTTGAAGGCGATCGTGACGTCCGTCGCGAGCTTCGCGTTGTTCGGGTGGGTCATGGAGGCTGCGCTGACCTTCGCGTAGACACCGCCATAGGGCAAGCCGCTTATGTCGGAAGCGATCTTCTGGGCGTACGCATTCGCCTGTGGGCCGGTGAGGACCTGCTGCCCGGCGTACTGGAGGAGGTAGGGCCGCTGTGCCGGCGTAATCTCGGATTTTGGCGGGAAGAAGATTTCCTGGCGAGCCAGCTGGTTGTGCACGCTCGAGGAACTGAAGTTGTAGCCCCACATCAGCAGCGCGCCCGCCACGACGAGCATGACGACGATTACGACGCCGCCCGCGCTGACAAGAATGTCGAAGGTCTTGCGTCGCATTTTCCACCTCACGGTCTCGTCGGACTCGCCGACGAGGCTCAAGATCCAGTTGTCGATCCTCCTGGGTTACGGTGAGCCTAACGACCCGAGGCCGTTCACCAACCGGTCGGGCTGACAGCGGAGCTAACGCCGGCAGGAAGACCAGACGGCACGTCGACGTTGCCCGACCCCAATCTCTGGTTCGCTGGCAGGGCTCCTCAATCGCGGGCGGGTTCGCCGCGTGCTTCGTTGGGCTGGTCGCGCCGCCAGTAGGCCTTAGACGCGATGGCGTCCCGGTCCACTCCGACCCTCACGAAAAGGTCGACGGCAGAAAGGACGAGACGTCGCTCGCCGAGGGCGTAGGCGGCGACTCCGCGCGGCAGGGCGGATTCGCGGATCGCCTCCGGGAGCCGTGTTTCCTCGACCCAGCGGATCCGGGTGTCCGCCGTGCCGAGCGGGACCGGGCGCGATTCGGGTCCGTGCGGGGAGACGAGGAAAGCCGTCGCTGTGGCCCCGGGCGGCAGAGCCTCGATCATGGCGAATGTCGCCGGAATGGCGGAGTCGTCCGTGACGAAGATGTGCGACTCGGAGTCGGGACGGACGGTGATCACACCCCGAGGTCCGATGGCCTCGAGCCGACTGCCGACGTCGGTATCGGCGGCCCAGCAGGCGGCGACGCCGCCACCGTCGTGGATCTCGAACTCGAGATCCGCGGTGCCGGCATCTGGGTCGGCGCGGCGGATCGTGTAGCGCCGGCGCAGCGTGCGGCCACCTTGGGGAAAGTCGAGCATCAGGTCCTGGCCTGCCGTGAAGTTGAAACCAAGGAGATCGGTCGACGCCACCGTGAGGGATCGCACGTGTGGCGCGATGTCCTCAACCTGTGCGACTTCCAGCCTGAGGAGATACGAGTCACCATAACGACCGCCGAAGAGGCTGGCGGGCACCGGACGGTGCGTCGGCGTGAGTCCTCTGACAGACACCGGCGCCCGCAAAGGCTCCCGAGTCATGGAAGCCTCCAGGTGGACGCTTCCATCGTGTTGAGGAGGGTCAGGATCCTGCTATCACGCGACGCCGGCGGGGCCGGAACGAGGTTCACCTCCACCCCCCAGAACAACGGCGACGAGGACGTCGGGCCCTGCTGCTCAAGACCGCGCTCGTTTCGGTCTCGCGCCCTGGTCCGTCTCGCACCCCTCCAACGGTAACGGCGTGCTTCCCGAGGCCGCGTCGATGAACTCCTTGGAACCCGACGCGTCTAGCCTCGACTGAGTGGAGAAGCGCCGACTGGGAAAGACCGGGTGGGACGCGAGCGTCATCGGCTTCGGTGCATGGGCCATCGGGGCGGACTGGGGGGACGTCGACGACGACACGTCGCGCGCGGCACTGCGGGCGGCGGCCGCCTCCGGCGTGAACTTCTTCGACACGGCCGATGTCTACGGGGACGGACGGAGCGAGCGTCTGGTCGCCGAGGTGCGCCGGGAGCTCGCCGAGCCGGTGTTCGTCGCCACGAAGGTCGGGCGTCGCGCCCCCGAGCAGCGCGTCGAGCACTACCGCCCGGAGAACCTCATCTCATGGGTCGACCGGAGTCGGGAGAACCTGGGGATGGAAGTGCTCGATCTCGTCCAGCTGCACTGTCCCCCGACGGACCTCTTCTACCACCCCGAGGTGTTCGCGGCGCTCGACGACCTCGTTGCGGGCGGCGCGATCGTGCACTACGGCGTCAGCGTTGAGAGGGTGGAGGAGGGTCTGAAGGCGCTCGACTACCCCGGTGTCGCGACGATCCAGATCATCTACAACATCTTCCGCCAGCGCCCGGCCGCGAGGTTCCTTTCGGCCGCCCGGGACGCCGGTGTCGGGGTGATCGTGCGGGTACCGCTCGCCTCCGGTCTGCTCACGGGCAAGATGACGCGGGACACGCAGTTCGCGTCGGACGACCACCGGAACTACAACCGCCGTGGCAAGGCGTTCGACGTCGGCGAGACGTTCTCCGGGGTCGACCTCGCGACCGGCCTCGCCGCCGTCGACGAGCTGCGCGACCTGGTGCCTCCCGGCCAGACGATGGCCGCGTTCGCCTTGCGCTTCTGCCTGTCGGATCCTGGCGTGTCGACGGTGATCCCGGGGGCGAGGAATCCCGACCAGGCGCGCCAGAACGCCTTCGCCGGCGAGCTCGGGCCGCTCGACGGGCCGACGCTGGAGCAGCTCGCCGTGCTCTACCGGGAGCTCATCGCGCCGGACGTCCACTACCGCTGGTGAGCCCATCGGCGGCCTCTCGGGCGCGTGCTCGGCAACGGGTTGACGAGGGCGGACGCCGGCGAACCGAGCGAGGGGTTGAGGATGGCACTCCGTTCCGGCAACCGGCACGCAGGAGGGAGCGGGTGAATCCGGCGCGAAGCGTCATGCGAGGGATCGTTCCCGCTGCACTGGCTCTGGGCGCGATGGCCGTGACGGTCGCGCCGACCCGGCCGGCCGGCGCATCCGGGCAGGGCGCGGCGAGCGGCAGCGTGGGTGGATCCACGCCGGTCGCCATCGCGAGTGCCCGCGGGGGGCGCGGTCTGTGGGTGCTCTCGGCGGACGGATCGGTGAGCGCGATCGCCGGGCAGCACGCGACGGGGGGCGCGACCGGCTGGGCCTCGTCCTCGCCCACGGTGAGCATCGCCGCAGCGGCAAGGGGCTACTGGCTGCTCGCGGCGGACGGCCGCGTCCTCGGCTTCGGAGGTGCCCAGCCGGGGAGTTCAGCTTTCGCCCACGAGGCGACGCAGCCGGCAATCCAGATCGTGGTGGATCCGGCCGGCTCCGGCTACTGGGTCGTTACCCGCTTAGGCGCGGTCTTCTCGTACGGGTCGGCGAAGAACCACGGCTCGCTGCGGGCCATTTCCCTGGGTGATCCCGTCGTCGGCATGGCCGCGACGCGGGATGCTCGGGGCTATTGGGTGGCCACCGCCGACGGGAGCGTCACGCCCTTCGGCGACGCGAGGCACTTCGCCCAGGTCCACGGCGGATCGTCGGACGGTCGGCTCGTCGCTATCGAGGCGAGCCCCGTCGGTTGGGGCTACTGGCTGCTGTTCGCGGACGGCCGTGTCGTCTCGGTCGGGCAAGCACCCCGGATGCACTCCTCGCCGGGCCTTGGGCGACCGCCGGCGATCGCCTTCGCTCCGACCCGCACGGGGGAGGGCCTGTGGATCCTGCTCGCCTCGGGCGCGGTCGTCGCGTTGGGTGACGCGCTGCGGAACACGACAGTCGTGCCGGACGGGAGCGGCTACTCCCTGGCCGGTCGGGTCATCACGCTCGACCCGGGGCACAACGGCCGAAACTACGAGGACCTCAGCTACATCAACCACCTGGTCAACGCCGGGGGGTTCCTGAAGGCCTGCAACACGACGGGCACGGAGACCGACAGTGGATTCCCCGAGGCCCAGTTCAACTTCGACGTGGCGGTCGACCTGGCGGCGGACCTGCGCCGTCAGGGCGCCTGGGTGGTGATGACGCGCCCATCGAACGACGGTGTGGGCCCGTGCATCAACCAGCGCGCCGCCATCGCGAACCACGCCGCGTCCGACGTCGCCCTGTCGATCCATGCCGACGGGGCACCTGCGTGGGGCCACGGGTTCTCGGTCGACGTTCCCGAGCTCGACCCCGGCTACAACAACGGGATCATCGCGAGCTCCCTCGCCTTCGGGAGGGACGTCGTCGCCGCCGTCGCCGGCTCCGGGGTGATGCCCATCTCGGACTACACCGGCACGGACGGGATCGTCCCCCGGGACGACCTCGGAGGGCTCAACCTGTCGCACGTGCCCGTCGCCCTCATCGAGTGCGGCAACATGCGCAACGCCGGGGATGCCGCGCTGCAGGATTCACCGACATTCCGCGCCCGGCTGGCGGCGACGCTCGACAAGGCGATCACCGCCTTCGTCGTGCATCCGTAGCCGCGGTTGAGTCTCTGCGGACCCAAGGGCGCGCGAACCCGGCCGAAGGCGTCGTATCCGGACCCGGGGGAGCCTCGCCGCCCGGGGGTCCAGGACCTGACCACGCGGGATAGGTGAGCGGCGCCGCTCCTGGCAGCTCGGGCCTGAAAAGGACGCGTCTCGTTCGTCGCCTTCGTTGCAGTGAGGACGTCGTCGGCGCCGCCGAAGGGTGGGTTGGGGCACTGCTGGCGGTTGTCGTGGCCACACTGAGTGGTGAAGAGCGCTCGAAGATTAGTGAGACGCATCACGAATAGTGGTGCGCTCGCCACCGAAGGCGGCGCCGAGCACCGATCGACCGCGGAAGGTGGTTGTCGTCCGGTGCATTCTGACCAGCCCGGGTGGGCCGTTTACGTCACCTGGAATAACCCTGTCCGTGTCTGTGTTGGTAACAACCCTGGGTGGACGATACCTGTGTGAGGACGCCCGCACCACGGGGCAAGCACGGAGAGTGGCCACACGTAGAGTGGTCATCTGCCGAGTTTGCGTCAGAGACAGTTCGGCGAAGCGGCGCGCCGTCCCACAACCGGATCCGCCGGATCGGTGTAGGTGGCGGCGTCGCGGCGGCCGTCGCGATAGCGGTCAGCCAGGTCGTCGGCATCGGGGGGAGTGCGGCCCTGCCGGGTGTCACCGCCTCGGCGCATCAGCGCATGATTCTGCGCCGCGCTGCCGGCTCAGGTCGTGGGGCGGTGGTGCGCCCGGTGACCACCGATCGACTGGTTCTCCACCTCGCGTCGACGACGACCGCAGCGAGGCGTCCCCGGGTCATGGAGACCGTGGCGAGTTCGTTGACGGCGGCGACGACGCTTCCCCCGACGACGACTCCTCCCGTACCGTCGACGGTGCCGCCCAGCACGGTGCCCCCGACGACGACGGTGCCGCCCAGCACGGTGCCCCCGACGACGACGGTGCCGTCGAAGCCGGTACATGTCTCGAATCCGGCCCATGCGATGGATTCGACGTCGCCCGCGCCTTCGGTCACGTTGCCGCCGATCCCCGGTCTTTCGTCGATGAACTGGGCCGGCTACGTGCTGACCGGTGGCAGCTACCGGGAGGTCGGTGCCGAATGGACGGTGCCGACGCTCGACTGCAGCGCGTCCCCGGACGGCAGCACCGCCGACTGGGTGGGGATCGACGGGTGGGTCCACCCGGCGGCCCTCTTTCAGGCGGGAACTGCGTCGACGTGCTCCGGCGGCTCCCAGACGAACACCGTCGTCTGGAGTGACTCCGCGCAGGGCTTCGCCGGGCAGGAGCAGTTCGACGTCAACGCGGGCGACGTGATCGAGGCCCGGGTCGCCCGGACCGCCGCGGGCACCTGGGCCGCGACGGTGACCGACGAGACCACCGGCCAGAGTGCCCACGCCTCGGAACCGGTCGCCTACCCCGCGGCCTCCGCCGAGTGGATCGCCGAGGACCCAGGGCTCCCGGGCAGCTCGTCGCTCGCCCCGCTCGCCGACTTCGGGAGCGTTGCGTTCACCGGGCTCAGCGTGAGTCCCGCGGGGCTTCCCTCCTACGCCGACGCGATCGAGATGCTGCGCCCAGACGGTTCGACCGCGGCGTTGCCGGGGCCGGTCCAGGGGACGCCTCCCGCGGCGTCGTTCACTATCACGTACGGCTCGCGAGGCTGAACGGACCGGTTCGCTCCGGACCGGGCGGGGATCGCCCGAAACGACTTCAGGGACTCGCCTTCGGTGGACTTGGGGTGTTGTACAACAACGGGCCGCCGACCAGTGAACGGGTCGGAGTGGCCGAGCAAATGTGGTATGCGGCACTCCTCCGAGCGCGCGAATTCTCCCGTGAGTCGCTCCTCCCTTTTGACAATTAACAGACGTCGCAAGAGGTGCATTAGCCACTTAAACCTCGGAAGGTGACCCATCGAACACACCTGTTGCGTCGCGCACATGGGCCAGCTAACGTTCGGTCCCCCTGCTGAAATGGCAGGCAGCTGAATACGAACGATGTCGTTCGTGGCAGCGGCGAGGGCGCGATGATCCCCGGTCCGTGCTTGGTCACCTGAGCCGGGGGGAGCGAATGGTGAAACCGTCCTTGCTCGGTTAGGAACCGCCCGCAATTCGAGGCGGTCGAGAAAAGGATGGGGGATGGGCCGGGGACGCAGCCATGCCGGGGACTCGGGCGTCGAGGTTGTACGCTCCGGCGCCCACATCATCGTCGGCCGCGGCGTGCCGCACTCTCTTGGCCGGCCAAGCGCCGCTGTCAGGGTAGACAGATGCCGCGTCCCGCCGACCATCACTGCAGGTGTGTCGGCTGACGCTCGGAATCCAGCGGGGGTCGTGGGGTGCTGGAAGGTGGGGGCGCGGGCGGCTTCGACAAGGCGCTTCTTCATCGATTCTTAGGTGGCTTCGTCGCGCCCTCGGGTCGACGGGAAGGTGTTGCGGTTCTGCCAGGCGGGGCGTCCGTTCCCATTTCGTCTGGACCGCACCAAAGCAGTTCTCGCAGGTGGGACGTGTTGTCCCGCTGGTCTGGACCGCGCCGGCAGGGCACTCGTCCCGCGGGGGCGAAGGGGAGCGATCTCTGAGTTCGACTCCCTAGTTGTCGCGCCCAACCGCGTGGGCGGCAGGAGCTGGATGACGTGAAACTTCGCTCGGTAGCGCTCGTGGGAGTGATGAGCCTGGCCGTCCTGGGCCTGATCGGGGCTGGTGCTCACGCCGTCTTCACCACATCCACCACCAGCAGCCAGACGATCACGGCAGGCACCTGGAGCACCACCACCACCACCACTACTACTATCCCCACCCCAACCACCACCACCACTACCACCACCACCACTACTACCCCCACCCCAACCACCACCACCACCACCACCACCACAACCGCCGGCACCTACACCGTCACCTTTGACGCCAACGGCGGCAGCGGGACGATGGCCGACGAGACCTACACCAGCGGCGTGCCCCAAGCCCTCACGCCCAACGCCTTCACCTACACCGGCCACACCTTCGCTGGCTGGGCCACCACGCTCACCGGCGCAATCGCCTACACCAACGGCGAGAGCATCACCATCTCCGCCAGCGTGACCCTCTACGCCCAGTGGAAGGCCAGCGCCGGCCCAACACTCGGACCTCCCGTCGTCGTCATTGTCCAACGGGCCCCCTATGGCGCCGCGGTAACGACCACGGGGTCAGCCGCCTTCACTGACACGCTGGCAACGAACGGCAGCGGTGTCACCTTCAAGGTCACCTCGCCCAATGCCCACCTCGCAGTCAGCTCCTCGGGCACGGTCACGACGACGGGCCCGCTCGCCGTCGGCACCTACTCAATCTCGGGCACCGACGTCGACACCGCCGGCGGCAGCGGCTACTGGGGCTTCACCCTCTCGGTCACGGCCGCCTCCACGGTGATCATCGGACCTCCGCAGATCATCAGGGTGGCACCGCAGGTAGCCCTTGTCGCCTACACGCCGTGGACCCTCTTTGCCCACCAGGCGGTGCGCTTGCGGGTCCACCTCTACGGCAGTCACGGCACGGTCTCGGGAATCGTGAAGCTGGAGTACCGGGGCCAGACGCTCTGTGCGCCCAAGCTCACCCGCGGCGTCGGGCACTGCACGGTGAGTTCAGCAACGATCGGGCTTGGCCGGCACTATCTCCTCGTCAACTACGCCGGCTCCGGCTTCTACGAGCCGTTGAAGAGCCGGGTCAACGTCTACGTGCACGACACGGTGGTGTTCCCATGAACCGCCGGACGTGGCGCGGGGCTCTGTTCACGGTCGGCGGGGCCATCGTGTCCCTCGGGATCACCACGGCGACCTGCGCGGCAACGATGCCCCTCGGCACGGGGTCCGTCGGGGCTGGTGGGCAGGCGACCGACGCCACCACGAGCCTCCCAGTCCGCATCACGGACGTGGAGGCGATCCACGCCGCTGACTCGCCGAAATTTCTTTCCGGCACATCGAAGGCCGTCCCCCCGAGTGCCAGGTCCTCGACAATCGTCCAGGCCGCCCCCTTCGCCGCTTCGGTGAAGGTGGGGACGCCCTTTAGCGGCCAGCTCAACGTCACGGGAAACAGCGGCGCGGTGACCTTCACGACCACCGCCTCCAGCCCCGACCTCTCCGTCTCCCCGAAGGGTGCGATCACGGCGCCCGCCACGGACCCCGTCGGCACGTACTCCGTCTCGGGCACCGATTCCCACGGCGCCAACAGCGGCCACTGGGGCTTCACCCTCTCGGTCATCGCCACCCCCGCGGTGCGGGTTGTCCGACCCCCCACCGTTGTCTCCACGGTGGTGCCGGGGGTGGACGTCGTCGCCGTCGGGCCGTGGACCCTCGCGATCAACCAGCACGTGCATTTCCGGATCCATCTCTTCGGCGGGCGCGGCACGGTCTCAGGAGCGGTGAAGCTCGCATTCCATGGCAAGACGCTCTGTGCGCCCAAGCTCACCCACGGTGTCGCGCACTGCACGGTGAGCTCGGCGAAGATCGGGCGCGGGCGGCACTGGCTCGTCGTTGCGTACGCGGGATCCGGTTTCTACAAGGCACAAACGTTCCGAAGGAACGTCTATGTCCACTGAGGCGGAGGTCAGAGCCCAGGCGACCCGCTCCTACGCCAACGTCACGACATCCTCGACGGTCAGCTTCACCTACAAAGCAAGAGCACGTCTCATGCGCCCGGTGATGCAGATGGCTAGCGCACGACGACGTCGACGTTTCGATCTTGATCAACAAGGTGTTGCGGTTCTGCCCGGCGGGGCGCTTGTTCCCGCCCCGTCTGGATCGCACCAACAGGGCACTCCTCCATGGGAGCTCCCTGGCAGCAAACAGGAACCCCCATGGGTTTCTGGACAAGGGCGACGTGATGATCCACAGGCCGTATCTGGTCGCCTGGCCTGGGGGGAGCGACTGGCGAACCCGACGCCTCAGTCAATAGTCCATCTATTGAAGAGAGGCAGAACGATATGAGATTCCGCTTTATTGCACTTATTGGAGTGCTGAGCCTCGTGGGCCTGGGCCTGGTCGGGGCTGGCGCTAGTGGCCAGTTCACGTCAACTGCCGGCAGCACGCAGGCCATCAACGCCGGGACACTTGCCATTTCGGCAACGTCGACTGACGGAGGAAGCTGTGCCGCGTACGACGGGAGCGGGAACTGCGAATCCTGGACCCTGCCTGACGTGTCAGGCGTCGGTTCGACATTCAACTCCGGTGTCTTCACAGTGACCTACACGAACACTGGCTCCTTGCCTGGGTGGTACTACAACCAGGGGCTGTCGCTGACTACCAGCGCTCCTAGTGCATTTGCCAGTGATGCGTTTGTATGCATCTATCAGACGGGTCTCGATGGCCACTACACCGGAGTTGCTTACGACGGTTCTATCGCTGGCGCGCCGGGGTCTGGGTGGTTCAACACTGGTCCGGGCGGATTTCCTACGGAGGCTGAAGGCAACGGCTTTGGTGCTGGTGCTATTCCGTGGTACGTGATTCAGCCGGGACAGGCTGACTCATTCAGCTTCCAGTTCTACGCGGGAGGCGCTGGCACTGGTGCGTGCACCAACGTGGCCCCAGCATTGACTAACGCTGATGAGGGTGGCGGAGCCACTCTCACGATGGCCAATACCTTCCAGGACACTCCGGTTGGTTAGTCCTCGTACAACTTTGCAGACACGCCGGACGTGTAGTTGGTAGTGGTGGGGGATCGCCACGGTCCCCCCACCAGGGAAGCGCCTTGACGGCGGTGCGGTCCTCGTGGCCGCCCGCCGCCGCTTCTCGATAAGTGACAGCAGGACCATGTGGTGGGGGGATCGTCAAGATCCCCCCGCCACTATTTCTATCTGGACGCCAAGCTGGCACATGTACCTGTGTGCCTCATCAGAACCTGAGTCTCGGGCTAGGCGTTGGCTCTCTGTGGCAATGCGACCGTGCGATGATGTGGCGAACGTCTGGATGATGTCACCGATGCTCGCGTCGGCCTTCGCGAGTGCAAGGTTCCATTGGCGATTACGTGTGCGACAGCACACCGCCGTCGCAGGGGGGATCATGACAACAGACGACACTCCTCCGGTGGCCGAGGACGGCACGCCGCCCCCTGTGGCCGAGGCGGACACTTCGCCGGTGGCCGAGGACGGTACGCCTCCGGTCGTCGAAGTCGAGACCCCTCCTGTCTCTGAGGTCGGCACGCCTGGGGTCCCTGAGGTCGGCACGCCTCCCGTCGTCGAGGACGGCGCTCCCGTTTTTGAGGGCGACACGTCTCCGGTCGTCGAGGACGAGACCCCTGCGGCCGCTGAGGACGGCCTACGGGTCGATCAGGAAGCCATGCCGATCACTGCGGGTAGCACTTCCCCAGTCACAGGCGAGATCTTCTTGGGCGCCGAGGAGGGCACTCCGAGAACCTCGGCACCCCCACGTTCCAAGTTCGCAACCTGGGCCAGGCGGCTTCGCATGGTCGTCGCCTACGTGCTCCTGCTGGCGGTGCTTGGCGCAGCGGGAGTCGCCGCCTTCGCACTGGTCCAAGGCACCTGGGAGGTGTCACCGATCCTCTCGGGCAGCATGCGACCCGGACTCGCGGTCGGCGGAGTGGTCATCAGCCAACGTGTCCCCGTGGACAGCCTGCACGTGCGGGACGTGATCGTGTTCGCCGACCCGTACAAGCCCTCCGAGCAGGTCGTGCACCGCATCGTCCGCATCACCAAGGGCCCCGGCGGAAAGCTCCAGTTCAAGACCCAGGGCGATGCGAACACGGTCCGGGACCCGTGGACCATGTCGGTACCTGGGGGCTACGTATACCGAGCCCGCTGGACGGTCCCGCTCCTTGGCTATGTAGCCAACGCCTATCAGAACCACCGTCGCTACTTCCTGATCGGGGCTGGCATCGTCCTAATACTGATCGCTGTCAGCATGGTTCTCGGCACACGCCCGGGCCGCCGTCGCCGACAGGCTCGGCGAGCCACTCCGGCTCAACTGGAGGAGCTTGCGGTGACGGACCTTGATGGAACTCCGTGAGTGACTTCCTCGTCGTTTATCTCGACTCCACCGACGAACAGCTCTTGGAGTACCTCGACGAGGACGACGAGCTGAGGCTTGATGCCGCCCAGCGGCTCAGATGATCCACGAGAGTCCTACTCGGGTGCCGCCGGATTCTCAGGAGAAGACGGGCCCCGCCGCGGCGAGGGCGAGGACGAGTTGGCCGGCCACGCACGTGTTCCACAAGGCCAGGCCTCGCCGTTGGCGTCGAGATCGGCGTGGAGCGACGTCGCCGCGGTCACGTCGGCGCCCGGGTCGCCGACGGCGACCCACGCCGTGGCAGCGAAGGGCCAGTAGCCGATCTCAGCGCTGGCGACGGTCGCATTGGTGAGGAACGGTGCCGAGTCCGTCGGCACGTCCCAGTTCGGCTGGTCGGCGGCGAAGTTCGCAAGGATCGTCGCGGCGTGGGTGCTCGTCGCCGCGCCCCAGGCGACCGCCCACATCTGCTCGAAGGCGTCGGGGTAGAGGACCGTCCAGTCCGTCTTCGTGTCGGTGCTCGTGTCGGCACCGGCCCGCGCCCAGTCGTAGGACTCGGTCGCGGTGTTCCACAGTCCCTGGATGCCGCCAAAGGAACTGCTCGCGTCGCTGGTCGCCTCGGACTCGAGGGCGCCGTTGCCGGCCACACGGGCGAGGTCCTCGGCCGCGACCAGCCCGCCGTACACCTCGGCGTTATCCATCAGGTACTTGACGTGCCACGTCGGGGTCGCCCAGGTGAGCCCGTCGGACTCCTGGGTGGATTCAATCGCCTTCATGGCGAGCCGGATCGCCGGGACCAGGTTGGCGAGTTTGGTCGGGTTGGGGGACGTCGAGTAGGTGTCCCACGCCGCGGCGAGGAACGTCCCGGCGTAGGCATCGGTCGAGTCGAAGGACCCGGTCGAGGTCTCGACACCGTTCTGGTAGGAGTAGTCGGTGACGTAGCCCGTCGACGGATCCATGTGCGTCGCGTACCAGGAGAGCCAGTTTCAGGCGTCGTTGGCGTAGGTCGTGTCGCCGGTGGCCACCGTCGCCTCAGCAAGGCCGATGGCCCCGTAGTTCGACATGTAGGGCTCGATCGCCGCCGACGTCCCGTTGAACGGGTAGTTCGCGATCGCGCCGTCCGGCGGTTGCGCCGAGGCGATCCAGTCGGCATCGGCCGTGAGCGAGGCGAGCGTGGCGCCGGTCGGCGGGTCGCTCGCCGGCGCGACCGACGGGCCAGGCGACCCGGCCGAGCGGGGGAGCGTGGTCGAGGTCGCGGGCGTCGAGGTCGTCGTCACGCGTGTGGTCGTGGACGTCGAGACCGCCGGCCCTGTCGGCGTGGTGGTCGTCGTCACACGCTTCTTGTGCGACGCGATTCCGGCGGCCGGGGAGCTGTCGAGTGTCGCGGGTCGCGCCAGCATCTGGTGCGCCGGGGTCATCTTGTGGACGAAACGCACGGCGGAGCGCAGGCTCACCGGGGTGACGGGGACGGACGATGCCGCCTCGGTTCCTGTGACGCTCGCGACCTAGCTCGCCGTGATCGCCGAGACGACGAAGATGACACTGCCGGTGGCGAGCCGGCGGGCCCGCCGGGGCGACCGTGTCCGTTCGTCGGGCTGACTCGGTGACGCGGTCTCGCCAGATGAGCACTCTAGGTGGTGCCACTCTGCGTGTCGACCAGAGGACGGGCGCTTCCTCATGGAAGCATCGTCCACCCAGGGTGCTACGGGCACAGACATGTATAAGGCCTTTTCAGATGCCTGGCTGGCGCAGTCTGACCTAGTCAAGGGATGTGACCGGCAACCACGGAGTGTGGTCAATGACATGAGGTGATCATGAAGAGCGGTGATGAAACCACGCGGAGTGGTAGCCGAACTGGGACGACGGTCGCCTTTGCGAACACGGACAGTGTTCGCCGGCTAGCCGTCGAGGCGGGGAGCGTGACGCTGAGAGGCCGGCGACTGCCGGGGGCCGGGCCGGCGACGCTCCCTGGGTCGTCAGTAGATGTACGGCAGGGTCGTCGTGGTCGTGGAGCTAGTCGTGGTCGGCGGGACGTAGGCGTAGGCGTAGGTCGGGGCCGTCGTGCCGAGCTGCTGCCAGAGGTCGCCCTCCGTGACCGTCACGAGCGTGCCGTAGGTGTCAAGGGGGTAGACGGTCTCGGCGTTTGCGTAGGGCAGCTCGACGCAGCCGTCGCTTTGGGGATAGCCGTACCCGGCTCGCAGGAAGCCGTGGACGGCGTCGGACTCGTAGAAGTACGAGACCCACGGGACGCCCTTGTCGTCGTACTTCGTGCCGTCAGGGTTCGTGCCCTTCATCGTGACCGAGAGGAAGCGCAGGTAGACGGGCCAGGTCCCCAGCGGCGTCGCCGCGCGATACCCGCCGGTGTTCACCGGCGTCTGGAACACGACACGGCCGGCACGCCAGACGTAGAGCGTCTCGGGCAGCGTCTCGGTCACCAGCAGGTAGGTGTACGGCCTCGGCGTCACGTCCCGGGCCGCGACGGCCTTCACAAGCGCGGCCCAGTCCGAGGGGCCCGCGACACCGTCGACGTAGAGGCCGTGATCGGCTTCGAAAGCCATGAGGGCACCCTGCGTGACGACGTTCCACGCCCCCGGGACCCACAGCGCCGCGAGCTGGGCCGGCGTGCCCGGGTAGCGCCACTCGAACTGTCCGGACTCGGGCTCGACGGGGACCGAATCCGGATTCGTCGGCTCGGCGGTGAGCGCCGACTCCCCACCGGTCGACCAACCGGTCGTCGTCACCGGGGCGGGATAGGTGGTCGACACGGGGTCCGCGCCGGCCGGCCCGGGGAGGGAAAAGACGACGGGGAGGTAGCCGAGCTCGGCGAGGAGCTGCTGGAGCCGCAGCACCGGCACGCCTTCGACGGTGAACGTTGTCGCGACCGACGAAAGCAGCGACGCGCCCGAGCGCGCACAGATCCCGCTTTCTCCGCCGGGAACGTCGACGGTGACCGGTGACAACGGTACGAAGTTGCCGGCCGGTTGGAAGACAAGCGTGGTGGGATCCGGTCGCGACCAGGTGCCGGCGATGGGCGGGGTGAGGGTCGGCATCGGTATGCGGCGCGCGAGCGGGAGGGAGAACTGGAGCCTGACGGCGGCGTCGAAGGCGACGTTGCTCGTGCCCTCGCGGGGGGACACGCGGAGGAGGTGGAGTCCGCCGTGCCGGAGGTGGACGCCCGCCGGGTTCGTGTTCTGCGAGCCGCCCTGTGAGGAGGACGCTCTGGAGTCGTTGTCAACCGAGGTGGCGGCGAATCCCTCCACCGCCCCGACGACGACGATGAGGACGAGCGCCGCCCAGAAGAGCACACGGCGCCTTCGCGGCGCGGTCTTCTTTCCTTGCTCGGTCTCGGCCTGCACCACGGTCCTCCCCGCCGGATTCTACGGGCGGCGCGGCGGGCCGGGCGCGCTGCGGCCGGTTCCAGCGCCAGACCCGGGCCGCCCCAGCTAGCTGGCCGTGGGGCCCCCGTGCGGCTGCCCAGGACTGTGGATCCAGGCCCATGCCTCCGCCAGCTTGAGGATCGTGTCGCTCGTCGCTCCCTGCTCGATCTGGTGGAGCAGCCGGTCGCCGATCGCCGTCGGGAGCTCGTCGTCCGTCGCCATCGCTTTCGTCCCTTCCCATTTCGCGCCCGCGCGTGCCGTCGCGAGACTAGGTGAAGGCCGCGGCCAGCGGCCGGCGCCGCCGCTTGGCGATTGGCGACAGCGAGGTATCTAGACTGGGGCTCGATGCGCAATCCGAGTGCTCGATTCAGTCGCTATCTCCAAGCCTGGTGGGACGAGCAGCTGGAGGGGGAGAGGTACCCGTGTGAGTGGCGGCGCGGGCGAGACTCGGGCGCCATCGCACACGAGTTCCGCCGCGACACCCAGTTCGCTGTCGCCCAGGCGGCGTTCCTCCTGCGGCGCCCCGATGAGCGAGGCGCGCGCGAGGTGATCGAGAAGCTCGAGCCGGTGCCGGACGACCAGGACGCCGCCCTGCTGGTCGAGGCGGTCGTGAGCGCCGGATCCACCGCCCAGCGGGTGCGCGCGACGACGGTCCTCGGTGCTGTGCTCACCATCATGGCCCTCGTCGTGCGCAACATCCTCCGCGGTCGCTAGGCACGAGGTTCGCGGGCACCACCCGGCGGCCGCGTCGCCGTTGGCGCGCCGCCTCCGTCCCTAGACTGCGGTGGTGGCCCCGACCTTCGAGCAGTCGACGGACGCGCCCGCCCGCGACGACGAGGCGCTGCTCGCCCGGATCTGGACGGTGCCGAACGCCATCACGATCTCGCGTCTCGCGGTGCTCGGGGCCTTCCTCGCCGCGCTCTTCCCGCTGCACCAGCGCGTCGCCGCCTTCTTGCTGCTCGGTGTGGCGGGTGCGACCGACTTCCTCGACGGCTACATTGCACGCCATCACGGCCAGGTCACGACGCTCGGCAAGATCATCGATCCCGCCGTCGACCGGATCGTGCTCCTTGCCGCGATCATCTCGATCGTCGTCTTCGGCGCGGTGCCGGTCTGGCTCGCCGCCGTCGTGGTGGGGCGCGAGGTCCTCGTCTCGGGCACGGTCCTTGTCCTCGCGTCGCTCGGCGCCGCGCGCATCGATGTCAACTGGTTCGGCAAGGCGGGCACGTTCGGCCTGATGTGCGCCTTCCCGCTGTTCGTCCTCGCCCATGGTCCCGGCGGATGGACCCGAGCCGTGGAGATCGCCGCCTGGGCGATCGTCGCCCCGGCGTTGGCCCTCTCCTTCTACGCGGCGATCTGCTACGTGCCCGAGGCGCGCAGGGCGCTTGCCGCGGGACACCGCGGCGCGGCCGGGTCGCCGACGTGACGGGCCGGCGCGAGGGCCGCGTTCCATGAGGGTGGTCGCGGCGTGAGAGCGGTCATCATGGCGGGCGGCGAGGGCACGCGCCTGCGGCCCCTCACGACGAGCCAGCCCAAGCCGATGCTGCCGATGGCCAACCAGCCGATGGCCGCGCACATCATCTCGTTGCTGAAAGATCACGGCTTCGACGAGATCATCATCACGGTCGCGTTCCTCGCCAACACGATCCGCACCTACTTCGGGGACGGTTCGGAATTCGGGGTCCGGATCGACTACGCGACCGAGGAGACACCGCTCGGGACGGCGGGATCGGTGCTGAACGCCCGGGAGCAGCTCGATGAGCGGTTCCTCGTGATCTCGGGTGACGTGCTCACCGACATCGATCTCGGTGAGCTCGTGCGCTTCCACGACGAGGCCGGGGCCGTCGCCACGCTCGCCCTGAAGGCGATGGAGAACCCGCTCGATTTCGGCATCGTCATCACGGATGACCAGGGCAGGATCGAGCGGTTCCTGGAGAAGCCGACCTGGGGCCAGGTGTTCACGGACCGGATCAACACCGGCATCTACGTGCTCGACCCGGTCGTGCTCGACCACATCCCGTCGGGCCGCCCGGTCGACTTCTCGGCGGAGGTCTTCCCCGAACTGCTCGAGGCTGGGCGCCCCCTCTACGGGTTCACGACGGAGCGCTACTGGGAGGACGTCGGGACCCTCGACGCCTACCTGAAGGCGCACGAGGACATCCTCGACGGCAAGGTCTCCGTCCGTGTCGACGCCTTCCCGCTGCGCGAAGGGGTCTGGGTCGGCGAAGGAGCCGTGATCGACCCGTCGGCGACGATCGAGGCGCCCGCGCTGATCGGTGACAACTGCCGCGTCGGGCCGGGCGTGAGGATCGGCGCCTACTCCGTGCTCGGCGCGAACGTCCGCGTCGGCGAGCATGCCGACATCGAACGCAGCGTCGTGCACGACAACTCCTACATCGGTCCGGGGTCGGCGATGCGCAGTTCCGTCGTCGGGCGCTCGTGCGAACTCCGCCGCGGGGTGAACATCGGCGAGGGGGCGGTCCTCGGCGACCACTGCCGGATCGGCCAATACGCCGTGATCACGGCGGGTGTCAAGGTCTACCCGCACAAGCTCGTGGAATCGAACGCCACGGTGACGAGATCGATCATCTGGGAGGCGCGCGGCACGCGAGCGCTGTTCGGTCGCCGGGGCATCTCCGGCCTGGCCAACGTCGACCTCTCGCCCGAGCTCGTCACGCGGGTCGCGATGGCTTTCGCCGCGACGATGCCCCGCGACTCCGTGGTGACGACGTCCCGGGACTCCTCGCGCTCGGCGAGGATGTTGAAGCGCGCCGCGATGGTCGGGCTCAACGCGGCGGGGTTGCACGTCGAGGACCTTGAGGCCGCCACGCTGCCGCTGACGCGGTTCCACATCCGCTCCGGCCCGAACCAGGGCGGCATCGCCGTCGGGCTCGACCGCGACGACCCGCAGCTCGTCGTGATCCGCTTCCTCGACGCCGAAGGCGTCGACGTCGACGAGGCGACCCAGAAGAGGATCGAGCGGTTGTTCCACCGCGAGGACCTCCGGCGCGTGCTCGGCGAAGAGATAGGCGACATCGACTTCCCGGCCCGCGTCGGGGAGCTGTACACGGCGGCGCTCACATCGAGCATCGAGCTCGAGCCGCTGCGCGAGGCGCACTTGAAGCTCGTGTTGGACTACGCCCATGGCACGGCGAGCCTCATCATGCCGAACGTGCTGGCCAAGCTCGGCGCCGACGTGCTCGTCGTCAACCCCCTCGTGTCGACGGTCGGCATGCTCGGCTTCGACCGGCTCGAGAGTGCGGCACGGCTGTCCGAGCTCGTGCGGTCGTCGGGCGCGCAGCTCGGCGCGGTGATCGCCTCGGACGGCGAGCAACTGACCCTCGTCGACGACACCGGGCTGGTGCTCGGCGACGGCGACGCGCTGCTCGCGGTGAGCCGACTCGTCGCCGAGGCGACCCCGGGGGCGCGGGTCGCTGTGCCCGTGAGCGCCACCTGGCGCCTGAACGAGGTGCTCGCCGAGCTTGGCGCCGAGGTCGTGTGGACCCAGATCGGCACGGCGAACCTGATGGAGGTGGCGCTCGCGAGCGGGGCGACGCTCGCGGCGAGCACCGAGGGCGGCTTCGCCTTCCCGCAGTTCCTACCGGCCTACGACGCCGTCGCGACCCTCGTCCGCGTGCTGGCGATGCTGGCGAAAAGCGGTCAGCGGCTCTCGCAGCTGCGCGCCGGGGTGCCGCCCGTCTGCGTCGCCCACGAAACGGTGCTGACGCCGCTCGACCAGAAGGGCGCCGTGATGCGCGCTTTCCTCGAGCGTGCCCGTACCGGCGAGATCGTGCTCATCGACGGGGTGAAGGTCATTGACGCGTCGGGCTGGACGCTCGTCGTGCCCGACACGGAGGAGCCGTTCACGCACATCTTCGCCGAGGCCGACGACGAAGCTGCCTCGCTTGCCCGGGTCGGGGCCGCGGCCGACGAGATCCGCCATTTCCTGGCCGAGAACTGAGCCGGCGGGCTCGCTACGATGACCCTTCGTGAACGTGCCTGAGGAACTCCGCTACACGCCCGGACACGAGTGGGTACGAGCCGGGGAAGGCGAGGTCCGTGTGGGCATCACCGACTTCGCGCAGGACGCCCTCGGCGACGTCGTCTACGTCTCACTCCCGACGGTCGGCGACACGGTGGCCAGGGGCGACACCGTCGGCGAGATCGAGTCGACGAAGTCCGTCTCCGAGGTCTACGCGCCGGTTTCGGGCGAGATCGTCGCGGTGAACGGCGACCTCGCCGACGCGCCCCAGCACCTCAATGAGGACCCGTACGGCGACGGGTGGTTCTGCGCGATCGCCCCGTCGGCGCCCGAGGAACTCGAGTCCCTGCTCAGCGCCGAGAAGTACCGGGAGCTGACGACGACGTGAGGCGTTCCGGGCCGGTTTTTCCCTACGGCGAAGTGTCGCGCGAGCGGCTACCGTGACTGGGGTGTTCTGTCACAACTGCGGACACCGCAACCCGCCGGGTGTGAACTTCTGTTCGTCCTGCGGGGTCGCCCTCGCCCCGAACACGGACACGACAGTCTCGTTCGTGCCCGAGGAACCGTCCGGGGAACTGGGGGAGGAGGAGCTCGGTGTCGAAGTCGGTGAACTCGCCGCTGGAACAGGCGTGCTCGTCGTGAAGCGCGGCCCGGAAAGCGGCGCGAAGTTCGTGCTCGACAACGAACTCACACGGGTAGGGCGCCATCCCGAAAGCGAGATCTTCCTCGACGACATTACGGTGTCACGTCGCCACGCCGAGTTCCTGCGCTCGGCGGAGGGCTACGTCGTGCGCGACGTCGGTTCGCTGAACGGCACCTACGTGAACCGCGAGCGGATCGACGAGGTACCGCTCTCGAGTGGCGACGAGGTCCAGATCGGCAAGTTCAAGCTCGTCTTCCTCGCGGCGCGACCGTCGTGAGCAGTCGCGCGGGCGAGGGTGCCCCCGAGCGCAGCTTCCTGTCGATCCGCGAGGTCCTCGACCTACTGGTCGAGGAGTTCCCCGACATCACGATCTCCAAGATCCGCTTCCTCGAGAGCCGCGGGCTCATCCACCCGGAGCGCACGGCGTCGGGATACCGCAAGTTCTACGAGTCTGACGTCGAGCGGCTGCGCTGGATCCTGCGCCAACAGCGCGAGCACTTCCTGCCGTTGAAGGTGATCAAGGGGCGACTCGAACAGGCAGGCGGCACCGCGAACGGGCCCATCGCGCCGTCCCTCTTCGACGGCGACTTCGCCGACCCGCCTGAGACCCTCGGCGAGCTCGTCGGCGCCGTGGCACTGGCGCCGCACGCCGCCGACGCCTCGTCGTCCGGGGGGAACCCGGACTCGGGCGGGTACGACGAGCTCTTCCAGCCCCCCGGGGACGACGACGTCCCGACACGCCCCCTCGACGGCGGCCTCGCCGACGCCTCGGCGGGCCCGCCCGAGGGGGAGAGCGACGCGCCTCCGGGCAAGGACAGGGCCGAAACCGCCCCGCCGCCGCGCCGGCGGGTGGCGCGGGCCGAACGCGGCGGGACGGGCCCGGCCGCCAAGGACAAGGCGACCAAGTCGACGACCCGGCGCACGGGCGGACGCCCACCGCGGGGCGGTGATCCAGGACCTTCGGGGAAGGTGACGGGGTACAGCGCCGCCGAGCTGGCCCGGGCCGCCGGGGTCGAGATCCGCGTCGTCACCGAGCTCGACGAGTACGGGCTGATCAGCCAGGTCGAGGTGGCCGGGGCGCACGCCTACCCGGTAGACACCCTCGAGGTCGTGCGCGTCGCCGCCTTGTTCGGCAAGTTCGGCGTCGAGCCGCGGCACCTGCGCACGTTCAAGCACGCCGCCGAGCGCGAGGCGGGGCTGTACTCGCAGGTCGTCACGCCGCTGCTCTACCAGCGCAACCCCGAGGCCCGCGCTCGCGCCCTCGCCGAGCTGAAGCGGCTCGTCGAGCTGGGCGCCTCGCTCCACGAGGCCTTCGTGAAGGCGGCGCTCGGCGACCTCGGCCGGGGATGACGGACCGGCCGGCGGGGGCGCTGTCGGCCGGGGAGATCGCCGCCATCGTCACCCGGCTCGCCGGTGAGATCGACGATGACCACCCCGACGGCGTGGCGATCGTCGGGCTCCTGAAAGGCGGCGTCTTCCTCGTCGCCGACCTCGTCCGGGCGCTCACCGTCTGGTGCACAATCGACTTCTTGGCGCTCTCGTCGTACGCCGCCGGCGAGCGCCGGGTGCGGATCCTCAAGGATCTCGACCAGGACGTGACGGGCAGGGACGTCGTCGTCGCCGCCGACGTCGTCGACACGGGGCTCTCGATCCGCTACGTCGTCGACCTGCTCGAGCGACGGGGGGCGCGTCGCGTCGACGTCTGCACGCTGCTCGACCGGCCCGGGCGGCGGATCCTCCCCGTGCCGATCCGCTACTGCGGCACGACGGTCACCGAGGACTTCCTGGTCGGCTACGGCCTCGACCTCGGCGACCGCTACCGCAACCTGCCGTCGATCCGCGTCGTTGACCCAGATGCGGTCGCCGCCGACCGCGCAGGCTTCGAGATGGCCGTATTCGGGCAGGAAGGCGCTGTTTCGGGCGCCGACCACCGGGAGTAAGTTCGAGTCATGCTGGAGGTGCGCCTTACGGCGGTCCGGGTCGACCTGCAGTCGAACACGCCCGTCGTGCTCCTCCAGGAGCTCGACGGCGAGCGGTCGCTGCCGATCTTCATCGGCGCTCCCGAGGCGACGGCGATCGCCTTCGCCCTCCAGGGGGTCGACGTGCCCCGGCCGATGACCCACGACCTCATGAAGGACCTGATCGAGGTGCTCGGTGCCAGCGTGGACCGCGTCGTCGTGAGCGAGGTGCGGGACTCCACGTACTTCGCTGAGATCCACCTCGCCGTCGCCGGGCGGTCGCTCGAGTTGTCCTCGCGGCCCTCGGACGCGATCGCACTGGCCGCGCGCACCCACTCGCCGCTCTACGTCGAGGACGAGCTGATGGAGGCGGCGGGGGTCGTCCTTGAGGACGACGACGAGGAGGACGACGCGCCGGAGGAGATCGTCGGGGAGTTCCGCGAGTTCCTCGAACGGGTGCGCCCGGAGGACTTCACGGCCTGAGCCGGCGGACCGGCGGGGGATCTGGTGGTTGACTCGCCCCCGGGCCCGGCCGTAACCTCATGACAGCAGCGTAGTTACGCGCCTGTCATCGCGACGGTCCGCCGCCCCGGACGCGTTTCTGCCAGGAGGAAGGCGTGATGACGACGTCCGACGGGGGTTTCCGGGGCCCGCAGGTCTGCAAGCTCGTCGGGATCACGTACCGCCAGCTCGACTACTGGGCGCGCACGGGACTCCTGCGGCCGTCGCTCGCCGACGCCCACGGCTCGGGTTCGCAGCGGCTCTACTCCTACAGCGACGTCGTCGAGCTGAAGGTGATCAAACAGCTGCTCGACGCCGGCGTCAACCTCGGCCAGGCGCGCCGCGCCATCGCCTGCCTACGCCAGTCGGGCGGCGACCTCGCCGCGGCGAACCTTGTGCTCGGCGCCGAGGGCACCGTGCTCGCCCGCTCGGGCGAGGAGATCGTCGATCTGCTGCGCGGTGGCCAGGGAGTCTTCAACATCGTGCCGCTCGCCGCCGTCGTCGGCGAGGTGGACGCCGCGATCCTCGTCCTCGACCGCGCGGGCGCCGCCGCCGGTGCCGAACCGCTCCCTGAGGCGCAGGGAAACCGGGCGGGTAGCTAGAACGCCCAGGAGAAGGCCATCCGCCCGGACCGAGTTGAGCGAACCGTGAGGTTCGCGCATTCCTCGGAGCGGTTCCTTGCCGAGCTGCTCGACTTCTACGGCGTCGCCTGGGAGTACGAGCCGGTCGAGTTCGTGCTCTCCTGGGACGAGGGCGGCCGGCCGACCTCGGGCTTCCGGCCCGACTTCTACCTGCCGGACTACGACCTGTTCCTCGAGCTCACGACGCTGCGCCAGGGACTGGTGACGCGCAAGAACGCCAAGTTGCGGCGGCTGTGCGAGCTCTACCCGGACCTCAACATCCGGATGCTCTACCGGCGCGACTGCGCCAACCTCGCCCTGAAGGCTCCGCCGAACGGGCGCGGGGACCCGGACGCGAAGGGCACGTTCCCGTCCACCATGGCCGGCTAGCCGGTGATGCGATGAGCCTCCGACAGAGTCCGTTGCGGTCCGAGCACGAGGCGCTCGGCGCCAAGCTCGTCGAGTTCGGCGGCTGGGAGATGCCGCTGTCGTACCCCGCCGGGACGATCGCCGAGCACCTCGCCTGCCGGCGGGCCGCCGTCGTGTTCGACGTGAGCCACCTCGGCACCGTGCGCCTGGAGGGCAGCGGCGCCCACGACCTTTTGCAGGAGACCTTCACCAACGACCTCGGCAAGATCGGGCCGGGCCGGGCGCAGTACACACACCTGCTCGACGAGGGGGGCTCCGTCGTCGACGACTGCATCATCTGGTGGCTTGACGAGGAGACCTTCGACGTCATGCCGAACGCCTCGAACACGGCCTCGGTGCGCGACGCCATCGGCGGCGTGGACACGACGGCGTCGCGGGCGATCCTCGCCGTTCAGGGCCCCGCGGCCCGCGAGGTCGTCGCCAAGGTCGCGCCGGCTGCCGCCGCGGTCCCGCACTTCGGGGTGGCATCCTTCGAGTACGCCGGCGCCAGGTGCGTCGCCGCCGGAACGGGCTACACCGGCGAGGACGGCGTCGAGTGCGCCGTGCCGGCCGCCGCCGCCGGCGAGTTCTTTCGGGCCGTCATCGCCGCCGGGGCCGCGCCGGCGGGGCTGGGGGCGCGGGACACCCTCCGGCTGGAGGCCGGGCTGCCTCTCCACGGCCACGAGCTCGGCCCGGGGATCACGCCCTTTCAGGCGGGGCTCGGCTGGGTCGTCGCCCTCGGCAAGCCGGCCTTCCGCGGCAAGGCCGCCCTCGAGGCCGAGCAGGCGGCGGGTCTCAGACGCCGGCTGCGGGGGCTCGTCGCGAGCTCGCGCCAGGTGCCGCGCGCGTGTGACCGCTGCTTCGTCGCCGGCGCCGAGGTCGGCGTGGTGACGAGCGGCAACTTCTCGCCGGTTCTCGAACGGGGTATCGCCCTCGCCTTCCTGCCGCCGGATCTGGCCGACGGAGCCGAGGTCGAGGTGGACGTGCGGGGGAGCGCGGTGCCGACCTCGGTCGTGAAGCCACCGTTCCGGCGACTCGCCGGCCCAGCGCCGCACTAGGGAGGGCCATGGGGAGCTTCGTCCCCCACACCGACGCCGACATCGCGGCGATGCTCGAGTTCCTGGGACTCGACGACCTCGACGAGCTTTACGCCGTCGTGCCCTCGGCGATCAGGCTGGCCGGCCTCGACCTGCCGGAGGGCGTGAGCGAGGCCGATCTCGTCGCCGAGCTCGGGGTGGTCGGCGGGCGAAACGCCGCCGGTGTGGGCGCCGTCTGCTTCGCCGGGGGCGGCGCCTACGACCACGAGGTCCCCGCCGTCGTGCGGGCCCTCGCCGGCCGCTCGGAGTTCGTCACCGCCTACACCCCCTACCAGCCCGAGGTCGCCCAGGGTGTGCTGCAGGCGCTCTTCGAGTACCAGACGATGGTCGCCCGCCTGACGGGCCTGCCGATCGCCAACGCCTCCCTCTACGACGGCTCCGCTGCCCTCGTCGAGGCGACCAACCTCGCCGTGGCGGCGACCGGCTCGCCGAGGGTCTACTGCTCGCAGGGCGTCAACCCGCGCTGGGTCGCGGTGCTGCGGACCTTCGCCCACGGGAGCGGCCACGCCGTCGAGACGGTGGCGCTGTCGGGCGGCATGACGGCCTGGGACGCTGTCCCCGCGGAGCGCGCCGGGGCGGTCGTCGTCGCCTACCCCAACTACCTCGGCATCCTCGAGGACCTGGGCGCGGCCCGTGCTGCCGCGGACCGCGTGGGCGCCCACCTCGTCGTCTGCCAGGACCCGATCGCGGCGGGGCTGCTGCGCAGCCCGGGGGAGTCCGGAGCGGACGTCGTCGTCGGCGAGGGCCAGGCGCTCGGCAGCCCGCTCGGCTTCGGGGGGCCGTATCTCGGGCTCTTCGCCTGCCGAGCCGAGCATGTTCGCCGGCTCCCCGGCCGGCTTGTCGGCGAAACGGTCGACGTCGAGGGACGGCGCGCCTACGTGACGACGCTGCGCGCGCGCGAGCAGGACATCCGCCGGGAGAAAGCCTCCTCCAACGTCTGTACCAACCAGACCCTCGTCGCCGTGACGGCGGCGATCCAGCTGGGCTGGCTGGGCACAGCCGGCCTGCGGGAGGTCGCGCGGCGCTGCGCGGCGGGGACGCGCTACTGCCGGGAGCGACTGTGCGCGATCGGCGGCGTGGAACCGGTGGCCGACGCCCCCGTCCTGCGCGAGTTCGCGGTGCGGGCACCGCTCGCTCCCGAGCTCGTCGTCGAGCGCCTCCTGGACGAGGGCTTCCTCGCCGGGATCCCCCTGCGGGAAGGCTTCGAGGGGACGAGCGCCGAGGGCGGCCTCCTCGTTGCCGTGACCGAGCGGCGCACCAGGGCCGAGATCGATGGCTTCGCCACCGCCTTCGCCGGGGTGCTGCGATGACCGGCGACGAGCCGCGTCGCGCGCCCGGCGGGCGGGCGGCGTCGGCGCCGCTTATGGGGCGGGGGACCGAGCCGACGATCTTCGAGCTCTCGGCGCCAGCGCGCCGGGCGTGGTCGCTGCGCACGACGGGTCTCCCCGCGTGGTCGGCCGAGGAGCTCGTGCCCGCCGGGCACCTGCGCGCCGCGCCGGTCGAGCTGCCGGAAGTCTCCGAACGCGATCTCGTCGGGCACTTCACCCGGCTCTCGCACCGCCAGTACAGCGTGGACCTGGGTGCCTACCCGCTCGGCTCGTGCACGATGAAGTACAACCCGAAGGTCTGCGACGAGGCGGCGTCGCTCGCCTCATTCCGCGACATCCACCCCGCGACCCCGCCGAGCGCCTCCCAGGGCTGGCTGCAGGTGCTCGTCGAGCTCGAGGAGGCGCTCTGCGCGATCACCGGGATGGAGGCGGCGACGCTGCAGCCCGCTGCCGGGGCGGCGGGGGAGCTGACCGGGCTGCTGCTGATGCGTGCCTATTACGAGCGCCGGGGCGAGGCGCGCACCCGGGTCGTCATCCCCGAGTCGGCCCACGGGACGAACCCGGCCTCGGTGACGCTCGGCGGCTACACGCCCGTCACGGTCGCGGCCGACGCCCGCGGGCTCGTCGACCGGACGGCCCTGGCGTCCGTGCTCGGTCCGGACGTGGCGGGGATCATGCTCACGAACCCGAACACGTTCGGGCTGTTCGAGGAGGAGATCGTCGAGATCGCCGGGATGGTGCACGCGGTCGGCGGGCTCCTCTACTACGACGGGGCCAACCTCAACCCGATCCTCGGCGTCGTCCGCCCCGGGGACATGGGCTTCGACATCGTCCATCTCAACTTGCACAAGACCTTCGCCACGCCCCACGGTGGCGGAGGGCCCGGGTCGGGCCCGGTCGCCGTCGGCCCGCGCCTCGCCGACCTCCTCCCCGGACCGCGTCCCGTGCGGGTCGGCGAGGGGTTCGGGTTCGCCGTCCCCGAACACTCCATCGGCCGGGTCCACTCCTTCCACGGCAACGCCCTCGTCCTGTTGCGGGCGTGGTGCTACATCCGGCTGAACGGGCGGGACGGGCTGCGGCGCGTCGCGGCGGCCTCGGTCCTCAACGCCAATTGGCTGCGCGAGCGGCTGCGCGGCGCCTACGACTTCCCCTACGACCGGCCCGTCATGCACGAGTGCGTCGTCTCGGCGGCTTCGCTGAGGCGCGAGACCGGCGTGCGGGCCCTCGACGTCGCCAAGCGCCTCCTCGAAGAGGGCTTCCACGCCCCGACCGTGTACTTCCCGCTCGTCGTCGAGGAGGCGTTGATGATCGAGCCGACCGAGACCGAGAGCCCGGAAACCGTCGCCGCCCTCGCCGAGGCGCTCCGCGCGATCGCCGACGAGGCCCGCCGGCAGACCGCCGGCGGGGAGCAGCCGGCCCACGAGGCGCCGCGGTCGACGCCGGTCGGGCGGCTCGACGAGGCGAGGGCGGCGCGCCGGCTCGTCACGACGTTCGACGCCCGCGAGGAGACGGCCGACTGAGGCGGTCGCGGATCGCCAGGTTCGCGCCATCGGCAGAAGCAGCGTGGAGACGTCGACGTGACGCGTCCGCCGTTCCGCGGGCCACGGGCGCGGGTTCCAGCGGGAAACGGTCCGTTTAGCGGTCGCCTCACCCCGACTCCCCCTTACGCCGGGGGCGGGGAGCTCAGGCCGGCGGGGATTCGGTGGGGGGCGTCACCCGGCCGTGCAGGGTGTCGAGGCGGCGGTGGTACTCCTCGGCGTCGATCTCGCCGGAGGCGAGGCGCCGGGCGAGGACCAGCTCCGGCGGGTCGATCGCGGCTTCGCCGTGCCCGGACCTCCCGGGGTGGGCGTGCGAGCGGAAGAGCACGACGACCACGAGGGCCATGAAGAGCACGAAGAAGATGACGACGAGGACGATGAAGAGGAGGGCGAGGATGTGCGCCCGGTGGGCGTTGACGACGAGCACCGCCTCCAACGGGAGCATGACGCGCCCTCCTTGGCCTCGCCCCGACTATATGTCCGGCGCCCCCGCGGGCCGTGGGACGGTCCGGCGGTGCGGGTTAGGAGACCGGCCGGTTCAGACGTCCGGGGTGATCCGGCGGGCGAGGTAGTCGACCGCCGGCGGGTAACGGTGAACGTCGTGGCGGTGGGACCCGTCGTGGAGCTCGAAGGCGACGTCGTCGACGCCGGCGCGGCCGAGTTCGGCGACGAGGATCCCGGCTGCGACGTCGAGGAAGTAGTCGTCGTGCCGGCCGGCGTCGATCCAGATGCCGCGCAACCCCCGCAGGGCCGCGGCGTGGCCCGCCACCATCCGCACGGGGTCGAGGGCGAGCCAGCGGGCCCAGACCTGGGCGACGAGTTCGCCGGTTCCGGGGTCGAAGGGCAGCGACACCGATCCGTCGGGTTCGGCCGAGTAGCAGGCCGCGAGTGCCCAGATCAGGATGAGCGAGAAGTCGCCGGGCCCCGAGAGCCCCCGCGTCGCGAAATCCGCGAAGAAGCGGTCGTAGGAGCCGTCGTAGTGGTCGCGCAGCGCCCGGTGGGCCCGCGCCAGGTCCGGCAGGAGCGAGAGCTCAAAGCAGCAGTCGCCGGCCAAGGAGCCGAAGGCGGAGAAGAGGTCCGGTCGGGCCATCGCCGTGACGATCGCCCCGTAACCGCCGCTCGAGTGCCCCACGACGGCCCGGTGCGCGCCGCGAGGAATCGTGCGGTACTCGGCGTCGACGAAGCCGACGACGTCCTCGCACAGGTACGTGCGGTACTGGCCCGTCCCGGGCGAGTCGAGGAACTGGCTCCCGCCGAACCGGGTCCACCCGTCGACGTAGACGACGAGGCAGGGGGGCGTCCCGGCGGCGAAGGCGGCGTCGATGAGCTCGGGAGCGGTGAGGTCGAAGGGCCCGCGCTGGCTCCAGCGGGTGACGAAGGAGGCGAAGCCCTGCAGGACGTAGACGACGGGGTAGCGGCGGGCGGACCCGTCGTAGCCGGGGGGCAGGTAGACGAGGAGCGGTCGCGTCGCCGGGTCGCCGAGCGGGTTGCCCCCGAGGGCCGGCGACGTGAGCTCGCGCACTTCGATGCGGCCGGCGAGCTCCTGGGTCCACGGTCGCATGCCGGCCGCCTCAGCTGCGCGCCTGGGGCGCCGCGTCGCGCCCTGAAAAGGCGGGATGCGCGTCGAGCTGGCGCCCGAGGTGCGACGGCCACCAGTTCCAGCGGCCGAGCAGCGCCACGGTCGCCGGGACGAGCAGGACGCGCACGACGAAGGTGTCGAGCAGGATCCCGATCGCCAGCCCGAATCCCATCACCTCGACCTGGTTGCCCCCGGGCCCGCTTCCCCCGACGATGGCGAGCACGGCGAAGCTGCCGGCGAGCACGAGCCCGGCGGAAGTGATCGTCGGTCCCGTTCGCCCGACTGCGTAGGTGACGGCAGCGCGGATCGGGCGCCGGCGCGCCTCCTCGCGGATGCGCGTCATGACGAGGATGTTGTAGTCCTCGCCCAGGGCCAGCAGGAAGATGAACATGAGGAACGGGAGCACGAAGGTGATCCCGGAGTTGCCGGCGATGTCGATGAAGACGAGCACCGAGACGCCGAGGGCCGCGAGGTACGACAGCCCGACGCTCAGGATGAGGTACAGGGGCGCGACCAGGCTGCGCAGCACGAGGGCGAGGAGGAGCCCGATGGCGAGGATGGCGATCGGGATGATGTGGACCAGGTCGTGGTTCGAGGTGTTCTCCACGTCGTAGAGGGCGGGCGCGTCACCGGCGACGCCGCTGCGTTCGGCGTGGGCCGATGTCGCGGCGGCGGCGACGATCCGGCGCAGCCGAGGCACGGAGTTGATCGCCGCGTTGGCGTCGGGATTGCCCACTTTCAGGCTGGTCTGGTACATGATCGTCCTGCCGTCGGCGGAGACGAACGCGGCGGTCGCGTGGTAGATCTCGTAGGCGGCGAGGGGGACGACGTGCTTGTACTGCGCCGGCTCGGTCGAGGGGAGGAGCGCCGGGTTGCCGAGGAGCCCGTGGAGTTTCGAGTAGTCGACCGGCGGGATCGGGTAGCCCGTGGGGTTGAGTGGCCCGTCGAGGGTCCGGAAGGCGCCGGACTGCCCGAGCGCCGTCGCGCCGGTCGCGACCTGCTGGGTGATGCCGGCCTCCCAGATCGGTGAGGCGAATCGCATGATGATGTCGGTCGGGTTCGTCGCCGCCTGGGGGAAGTTCTTGATGAGCGCGGCGTTGCCCGCCGCGGCGTTGCTCCCCGCCGGCGCGTTCGTCGCCCCGCCGAAGCCGCCCGACCTGTAGGAGAGCGCCGCCGAGGCGAGGCAGGCGAAGATCAGGAACCCGAGGGCGAGCGTCCTGCCCGGGTGGCGCAGCAGCTGCCGGGCGACCCCGGTCCACCATCCCTCGCGCTCGGTCCCCGGGGCGATCGGCGACGGCCAGAAGGCGGCGCGCCCGAAGATCGCCAGCAGCGCGGGCAGCAGCGTGAGACCGGTCAGCAGCATGACCCCGATCCCGACGGCGAGCGGCACGCCGAGGTCCCGGTAGATGCCGAACGAGGCGAGCAGGAGGCTCAGGAGGGCGAACATCACCGTCCCCCCGGACGCCGTGATCGACTCGCCGATGCGGGACAGTGCGTGGGCGACGGCGTCGTCCTTCTCCCTTCCGCCGCGCAGCTCCTCCCGGACCCGGAAGACGAGGAACAGGCCGTAGTCGGTGCCGGCGCCGAGCATCAGCACGATGAGGAGGAGCTCGGTGAACTCCGAGATCTGCAGGCCGTGGGAGCCGAGCCCGCCGATGAAGCGGTTGGCGACGACGAGCGCGATCGCCGACGGGATGAGCGTGACGAGGGGGGCGAGGACCGAGCGGAAGACGAAAAACAGCAGGATGATGATGAAAAGGACCGAGAAGTCTTGGACGCGGTTGCCGGTCGTCGCCGACTTCGCCTGGTTGGCGACGTTGGTCGCGACGGCCCCGGCGACGTACATGCCGAGCCCGGCAGGCGGGTGCGCGGCCGTGAAGGTCGTCTCGAGGTTATCGATGAGCGTCGTCTCGTCGGCGATGTCGCTCGTGCTCACATGGGCGCTGATGAGCAGCTCGGCGGCGTGGCGGTTCGGTGAGGTGCCGATGAATCGCACCATTCGGACGAGCGGGACGCTCCTGAGATCGGTGACCTCGCGGGCGAGGGCGGCGAGGTCAGACTTGCCGAGCGGGGCCGCCTTCCGCGCCCCCAGGACGACGACGATGCTGTTCGCCGAGGTGTTGCCGAGGAGCGGCTCGGCGAGGTTGAACGCCTGGATCGTCGGCGAGTTCGACGGCAGGAAGTGGCTGTTGTCGTTGTTGATCTCGCTGCCGAGCGTCGGCAACGAGATCGTCGCGACGACGACGATGGCCAGCCAGCCGAGGACGATGTACCAGCGGAAACGCACGGTGGCGCGACCGAGGGCGCCGAAGAAGCGATCCATGGCCGAAATCCTGCCAGGCCGAGGGGCCTAATGCGATGACGGTGCCCCGTGGGTCGAGTGGCGCAGCGAGAGTTCCGGGAGGAACCAGCTGAGTCCGAAGGCGATCGCCGCGACCGGCACCGCGACGAGGAAGACGATGTCGAGCGAGTGGGCGTAGGCGGCCACGAACGCCTGGTGGACCGGCGCCGGCAGCGTCTGGAGGATCTTTGGCGTGAGGCTGGCGAGGCTCAGCCCGCGCGGCAGGGCCACGCCGCCGAGGGCGGAGGTGAGGTTGCCGGCGATGATGTTGGCGAGGATGGCGCCGAAGATCGCCGTGCCGAACGCCGCGCCGATCGTCCGGAAGAAGGTGATGCCGGACGTCGCGACGCCGAGCTCCTCGTGGGGCACGGCGTTCTGTGCCGCCAGCAGGAGCACTTGGATGAGGCATCCGAGCCCGGCGCCCAGCACGACCATGTACCCCGACATGACGAGCGCGCTCGTGTGAGCGTGGAGGAACGAGAGCAGGAAAAGTCCAATTGTCGTGAGGGCCGACCCGATGATCGGGAAATGGCGGTAGCGGCCCGTGCGGGTGATGAGCTGTCCCGAGCCGATCGACGTGGCGATGAGACCGCCCATCAGCGGGAGCAGCGACAGGCCCGACGCCGTCGGGGTCGCGCCGCGCACGTACTGGAGGAAGAGCGGCAGGAACACCGTCGCGCCGAACATGGCGAAGCCGACGATGAAGCTCATCGCCGAGACGACGGCGAAGGTGCGGTTGGCGAAGAGGTGGAGCGGCAGCACCGGCTCGCGTGCCCGGCGGTCGACGAGCGCCCAGGCGGCGGCGAGGGCGGCGCCGAGGACGCCGAGGACGATGATCGGCGACGAGCGCCAGGGATAGGTCGTCCCGCCGAGGCTGGTGAGCATGACGAGGCACGTCGTCGCCAGGGCGATGAGCAGCGTGCCGAGGTAGTCGATGACGTGGCGGACACGGGTGAGCGCGCCCGGGACGAACACGGCGATCACCGCGAGGGCGACGGCGCCGATGGGCAGGTTGATGTAGAAGATCCAGCGCCAGGAGAGGTCATCGACGAAGACGCCGCCGAGCAAGGGGCCGATGATGCTCGCCGCCCCGAAGACCGCGCCGAACAGTCCCTGGTAACGACCGCGCTCGCGGGGGGGGACGACGTCACCGATGATCGCCTGCGTGCCGACGAAGAGACCCCCGCCGCCGAGTCCCTGGAGGGCCCGGAAGGCGATGAGCTCGTCCATGTTGGCGCTGATCCCCGACAGCACCGATCCGAGGAGGAAGATGACGATCGCGGCCTCAAAGAAGCCCTTCCGGCCGTACTGGTCGCCGAGCTTGCCCCACAACGGCGTCGAGGCGGTGGAGGCGAGCAGGTAGGACGTGACCACCCAGGACAGGTGGGTCTCCCCGTGGAGGTCGGCGACGATCGTCGGCAGGGCGGTCGAGACGATCGTCTGGTCGAGCGCCGCGAGCAGCAGCCCGAGCAGCAGCGCGCCGATGATGAAGCGGCGGCGTTCGGCCGAGAACTCGGGGACGCGCGCGACGGCCTGCCCGTTCGCCGCACCGGCACCATCAGCGGGGTTTATCTCGGTTCCGGTCGCCAGATCGGGCGGTGACGAGCGCGTCGCGACCCGGGTGGGCACTGACATGGGTCGAGGCTACCGGGGCGCCCCGGCGGGCCAGCGCGCCGTTTGCGGCGTGATCGTCGACGGGCGGACCTCCCCGCCCGGGGCCCGGAAGCTACCGTGCTGGGGACGCGGCCCACTTCGCCGGAGAGAACGAAGCAGGAGGCACGATGACCCACGCCCACGAGACCCTCGAGGAGCTGCGTGAGCCGAGCCGGGAGCTGCGCCGGCTGATCCCGGACGTGTATGCAGGATTCGCCGGCCTCGACCGCGCCGCGATGGCCGAGGGCGCGCTGAGTGTCAAGTGCAAGGAGCTCATCGCGCTGGCGATCGGGGCGACCCGCGAGTGCGATGCCTGCCTCGCCTCGCACGGCCGGGGGGCGGCGCGGGCCGGGGCCAGCGAGGAGGAGGTCGCCGAGGCGATGGGCGTGGTGATCCTCATGAACGGCGGTCCCGGAACCGTATGGGGACCGCGGGCGCTCGAGGCATTCCGCGAGTTCTCAGCCGGCGACGCCTGAGGAGTTGCCGGACCGACCCGCGGCCAACGTGGTGGGCGTGGCCCGCTTGCGGGCTTCGATCTCCCGGCAGTGTCGCTTCCGCCCGGGCTCGGCGCTCGCCCCGGCGCTCGCGGTCACCTGTCTCGCCACAATGATGCCGAGGATCACCAGTCGGCGGTTCCTCGCGGTGGCCGGCGCCGTCGCCGCCATCGTCGTCGGCAACTTCCTCCGCATCTGCTCATCGATTGTCGTCGGCCTGTACGCTGGCAAGTCAAGCCTCGTTCTGTTTCACGACTGGGTCGGGAGCATGATCGGGTTCGCGTTCACGCTCGGAGGATTCGTCTTGATGCTCTGGATACTGATTCCGGCGCGTGGTCCGGCACCGGTCCCGAGCGTCGTGACCGGAGGCGCCGACTGATGGTCGTCCCGGCGTCACTGCACCTGCCGACGGTGAACTGGAAGATTCCCGGCACCCGGACCGAGCTCGATTTCAAGGATTTGGTCGCCATCGGCATCGGCCTGGTCGTCTTCGTCCTCCTCATCGTGATCCTCACGTTGGTGAGACGGTCCCGTCGGGGCTCCGCGAAGACCCTCAAGGCGATGTTGTCGAGCCCCGAGGCCTCGGAGCGCATCGCCGGGATCGACCTGGCCTCGACCGAGGAGCTCGGCAGGCACGTGCGCGCCCTTCGCCGCCTTTCGGGCGTGGAGAAGGATCCGCGGGTGCTGAAGGAGCTCGCCGAGGTGGTGGCGCGGCACCAGTGGGAGCCGTCCGACGACGCCGATGTTGTCGAATTGCGCATCTGGGCGCACCGCCATTACTCCGAACGCGCCGGGGTGTCGGAACGCAAGGTGCACGCGCCGAGCGGTCCCAGCGAGCCGTCGAGCGGTCCCAGCGAGCCGGTAAGCGCTCCCAGCGAGCCGCCGGAGGAGACGCGGCAGATTGAACCGGTGCTCGCGCTCCCGGTGTCACCACCGCCGCCGAGCGTCGTGCTCTCGCCGATCCCGGGTGTGACGGAGCCGTTCGACGAGCCTGCGTCGCCGTTGGTGCCGGCGCCGACCGCCGGGATCCCGCTGAGCTCGGTCGACACGGTCGCCAGCTTCGCCGAGCCAGAGGCCGCGGGGGCATACACGGTGCTTGCCCGCTGGAGCCGGCCCGAGGCGGGCGAGGCGGTACCCCAGGCGGAGGGAGAGGCCGTTCCCCCCGAGGAGGAGGCCTCCGAGATCGCCTCCGTGGAGGAACCGGTCGTTCCCGATGAGGAACCGGTCGTTGCCGTGGAGGAACCGATCGTTCCCGACGAGGTGCCCGTGGTCGCGCCAGTCGTCGGGACGCCGGCACCTTTCACTGCGGACCTGCCGGCAATCCTCGTCACCGGGGCGGGAGGTGCCGCGGCGGTGACCGTAATCCGCACGCTCGTGGCGGCGGGGCACCGCGTCGTCGCCGTCGACATGGATCCGATGGCCGTCGGGCTGCGCCTGGCGCACGCTGCGGAGGTCGTCCCGGGCCCCGATGACCCGCAGTTCCCGGACCTCGTCAGCAAGCTGGCGGTCCACCAGGGGGTGAAGGGGGTCATCTCGACCGTGGCGGAGGAGATACTGAGCTTGGCGGGCAACCGCGAGCTGTTCGACGCGGGCCAGATCGCGACGTGGTTCCCCGACCGTGGCGTCGTCCAGGCGTGCATCGACAAGTGGCTGTTCCAGCTGGCGGCGAAGACCGCCGGCCTGCCGGTTCCACCGACGAACCTCGGGTCCTCCGCAGGCGTTCCCGGACCGTGGATCGTGAAGCCGCGTTTCGGGCGGGGCTCCCGGGACATCTTGTTGGCCGACACGCCGGGAGATCTCGAGTGGGCGCTCGGCCACGTCCCGGCGCCGCTCGTGCAGACGCGGCTCGCCGGCCAGGAGTTCACGGTCGACGCTCTCGTCGCCCGGGACGGCTCCTTCGCCGGCGGCGTGCCGCGCTGGCGTCTCGCGACGCGCGGCGGGATCACGACGAGAGGCGAGACGTTCACGAACGACGGCCTGCTGCGTCTCGTCGAGAACCTGCTGCGGGCCCTCGCCTTGCGGGGCGCGGCGAACGTCCAGGGATTCTGCTCGCGCAACGGCAACGTCATGTTCACCGAGGTGAACCCGAGGTTCTCGGGCGGCCTGGCGCTGTCACTCGCGGCGGGAGCGGATCTCGTCGGCCAGTTCGTGAACGGCCTGTTCGAACTGCCGATCGAGCTGTCGAGGCTCCGCTACCGGTCCGGCGTGAAGATGCTTCGCTACTTCGACGAAGTCTTCGAGGGTTGAGCACCGTCCTCGTTCCGCTGGGGACGCGTCCCGAGATCATCAAGCTCGCCCCCGTCGTCGACGAGCTGACGGCCCGGGGCTTCTCGGTGCGATTGATCGCGACCGGCCGGCACGGCGACGCCACGATGAGCTCCGACTTCTTCGCCGAGCTCGACCTGCACCCGGACGAAACCTGGGTGCTGCCGGCCGACCCACCGGCGCGCGTCGGGGCGGTTCTCGAGGGGGCCGAGCGCGAGCTGGCGACGAACCGGCCCGACCTCGTCCTCGTCCTCGGGGACACCAACACAGTGCCGCTCTTCTGCCTCGCCGCCCGCCGAAACCGGGTCCCCGTGGCGCATCTCGAGGCAGGTCTGCGCTCGTTCAACGCGACCTCGATGGAGGAGGTGAACCGCCGGGTCGCCGCGGCGTGCACCTCGCTCCACCTCGCGCCGACCGCTCTCGCCGCACAGTTCCTCGCCGAGGAGGGCGTCGACCAGGCCCACGTGCGCGTGGTCGGCAACCCGGTGATCGACGTGCTGCGCCAACTGGGGGTCGCGCGTGTCGACCTGGGCGAACGCGCGGGGGCGGTTGTCACCGCGCACCGTGCGATGAACGTCGACGACCCGGAACGGCTGCGGAGCCTGGTGGAGATCGTCCACCGGCTCGTCGACGAGGTCGGCGACAGGTTCTCAATGTGGCCAGTTCCTGGGCGTGGGGGTCCGCGTCGGAGAACCGATGTGCACGATCTCCGACTGGCGGCTTGAGCCGTAGGCCGGGACCTAACCGGCGATCAGGGACACCCCGGCACAGGGTGGCCGTGGTTGTTATGGGACGCAGCGCGTCGCCGCGTGCCGTTCACTAATGTCCCGGTCATACACCCTGAGAAGGAGAGTGCGATGACTATGCGGCGCTTCCTTTACGTCTTTACTCTCGTCTTGCTCGGTAGCGCGTGGCTTCCCCTAGCGAGCGCCCAGGCGACGACGAGTGGCGGCACTTCGACGCCGCCGCTCATCGCTATTGGTAACGGTGGCGAAATCGCCGCCAAGGTGGGCAGCCTGACCGCGCAATGGGTGGACCCGGTGTACGGCACGAATGAATTTGGGGCCGTCGCGAGTGATCCCACGAATGGTCCCCTCATCGCTGTGAACGACGGCTCTGGGAACGTGTGGGCCAAGGAAGGCAGCCTCACTGCGGGGTGGGTGGAGGAATTCGCGGGCGCGCCCCCCGACACCTGGGCCGAGGCCGTCGCGAGTGATCCCACGAATGGTCCCCTCATCGCCGTGATCGACACCCATGGGAACGTGTGGGTCAAGGAAGGCAGCCTGACCGCGCCGTGGGTGGAGGAATTCACGGGTGTCGATCAGGTCGCCGTGGCGAGTGACCCCACGAACGGTCCTCTCATCGCGGTCGTGACGACCGGTGGCGTCGTATACGCCAAGGAAGGCAGCCTGAGCGCGCCGTGGTACGACGAGTACAACGGCGCCACTCAAGTCGCCGTCGCGAGTGACCCCACGAACGGTGCCCTCATCGCCGTGGTGGACAGCACGCACGGCTACGTGTACGCCAAGGAGGGCCTGCTGGCACCGACGTGGTACGACGAATACAACGCCGCAACGGAGGAAGTGGCCGTGGCGAGTGACGCCACGAATGGTCCCCTCATCGCCGTGCTGACGACCGGTGGCGTCTTGTACGCCAAGGAAGGCCTGCTGGCACCGACGTGGTACGACGAGTACAACGGCACCGCGGTCGAGACCTATGTCCTGGCCGTGGCGAGTGACCCCACGAATGGTCCCCTCATCGCGGTGGTGGACGGAAGTTCTACCGCGTGGGCCAAGGAAGGCAGTCTGACCGCTCCTTGGGTCGAGGAGTACGACGGTGGCAGCGTCTGGGGTGTGCTCGTCGCCGGTTGACCTAGCCACGCAAGTGCCTGCGCCAGCCGAGTATCCATTCTCCTGATACTCGGCTGGCGTTCGGCTTCTCAGGCGAACTGGTTCATGGAGCCGAAAACCAGTCATCCGATCGGTCTTCGTGAGGCGCACTGAGGATGACGCTCAATTACTCCTTGTCGTCGCCACCTGCCGCGGGTCGCCTCTCGCTTGACCATCATCTCCGTCACGGGAGCGCGACATCCCGTCGGCCTCGGCCGCCTTCTGGCAGGCTGACAATCGACAGCGGAGATTGGTCGCGTCGGCTCTGCGAGCGCGCCACCATGCCGCAGTGCTCAGTCGGAGAATCGTGATGTCGGCTCCCAGTTTGGCTAGCGGGTGCGCGCTCTGTATCACAGCACCCTGCAAACTGCGTGGGGGCTCCCTTCGGTGTGCGGCCTGTGGCGAGCGGCAGCCAGGTCCTCGTGGTCCGGGCGGCCATGTGTTCGCTCCCTTTGACGACCGGCGTCTCGCCGAGGGACGTGGGTAGACGCCGGCGATCCGGGCGGGGGCTGGGACAGCGCCCAGTAGTGCGGGCTTTCGTCGCTGACGTGCCGGGCGAGATTCTGGCGGCGTCGCCGGTGATCTAAGAGACAACCCTCCTCCCCCTCCACTGCGGGGTCGGCGCTGTGACGTTCCCCGTGCACCCGCGGACCCGCCGCCGCCTCGAGGAGGCGGGCCTCGTCGGCGATCTCGACGGCGAGGGGAGCGCGCTGCTCGAGCCCGTCGGCTACCGGGCGATGAGCGAGCTCGTCGCCCGCTCCCGCGTCGTCGTCACGGACTCGGGCGGCCTACAGGAGGAGGCGTCCTACTTCGGGGTGCCGGTCGTCGTCCTGCGACGGTCGACCCCGCGCTGGGAGGGCGTGCGGGCGGGAACCTCGCGCCTTGTCAGGATGGACCTAGTGCGAGCCCTCGCCGCGGTGCGCGAGCTTCTGTCCCCGGCAGCGCAGCAGCTGCCCGCGACGCCGCCCTGCCCGTACGGCGACGGGCACACGGCCGAGAAGGTGGCGGCCCTGCTCAGCGAGGAGTCGACCTGGGAGCTGCTGCGTCTCGACGAGCCCGACTTCGTCGGGCGCGAGCCGCCTGCGTGAGCGGGGGAGCGTGATGGCGGCGGAGACCGGGCTCCCGGTCGAGGCCGTTTTGTTCGACCTCGACGACACGCTCTACGAGCAGGCCGAGTGGCTCGAGGGGGCCTGGCGCGCGGTCGCTCGCGCCGGTGCCGCGACGGTCGACGAGACGGCGTTTCTCGCCGGCCTGCGACGCGTCGCCGCCGAGGGATCGGACCGGGGCCGGATCATCGACCGCGCCCTCGCGGCCCTCGGCCGGCCGGACGTCCCGGTCGCGCCGCTCGTCGAGGCGTTCCGCCGCTTCCGCCAGGGCCGGCTCACGCCCTACCCGGGGGTGGAGCGGTACCTCGCCAATCTCGGCGCCGCGGTGCCGCTCGCCCTCGTCACCGACGGCGACCCGCCGCTCCAGGCAGCCAAGCTCGCGGCGCTCGGCCTGGCGGGCAGGTTCGCGGTCGTCGTGTACTGCGACGAACTCGGCGGGCGAAGCGCGCGCAAGCCGGCCATGGCTCCGTTCCTCGCCGCGCTCGAGGCGTTGGGCGTCACCGCCTCCCGCGCCGTCTACGTCGGCGACCGTCCGGACAAGGACGTGGCGGGCGCGACGGCGGCGGGGATGCGCGCGGTCCGGGTGCTGACGGGGGAGTACCGCGACGCGGCGAACGAGCCGGCACCGTGGCTGACGCTCGCCTCGGTGTCGGAGCTGGCCGCGGCGCTGGGGCCACTTCTCAGGGGCGATCGACGCCGGGCCACCGATTCCCCGCGCGACGGCGGTGGTTTGCCCGAATAGTGCCAGCACGTTGTGTTCAATGTGGCACAAATGAACGGTCCGCATGACATGAATGGACTAGATTCACACTCAGCGAATATGTTGCCACTGAGCGTGAGAAGTCGCAGTGAGCGGCGTGGGGGAGTTGTGCTAGAGAGTGAACAGATTTAAGCTCATGATCGTGAGCGAACAAGAGAATTCTCTGATCGAGCAGTTGCGGTCCTTCGGCGTCTCTATTGAGGATCTCGAGGCGCTGACCGCGGAGGCGAACACGCCGGTCGAGCACGTTGTCGAGAGCGAGTCGCCCGCGGAGTCGACCGCCGGGGCGCCGGTGATTACCGACGCCCAGCGCGCCTTCCAGCCGCTCACCAGGGAGACGGCGGCCGCGCCGGCGTCCGAGGACGTCTCACTGAAGGCGGAGACCGCCGGACTCCGCCATCAGGCGGCCCTTTTCGAGGCCAATCAGACGCGGGACCGGATCGTCGCCGAGGCGAAGGACGCCGCAGCCGAGATCCGTGCCAACGCCGTGCGACTCGTCTCGCTGAAGCTCCAGGCCGCCGAAGAGGAGATCATGACGATGCGGACCAAGGCGACCGAGGAGGTCGCCGAGCTCCGCAAGGAGACGGCACGGGCGCTCGCGGCGCGCCTCCAAGAGGCGGGGAGCGAGGCGCTCGCTCTGCGGGAGGCCGCCCGCATCGAGACGCAGAACTTCTGGGAGTCCGCCAACCGGGAGTTCTCCGACGCCCGGGCGCGGATCAGCCAGCTGCACGAGCACATGGTGCAGCTGCTCGCCAGCGTGAACGACGCTGTGGCATCGGTCGAGGAGGCGGCGAGCTCCATCGTCGCGCTCTGCGAGAGTCATCTCGAGGGCGCCCCCCGCCACGAGGGTTCCGAGTAGGCAGTCCGTCTGGGCCGCGGATTCCCGTCGGCCGTGTCCCGAGGACGGGCTCGCCGCGACCGTGGACCACAACGGGACCGACCACGGGGCGAAAGGACGCTGTCACGCCGAGAGCCCGCCGGGAGGGACGTCCGCCATGGAACCGATGAGTGACGTCGCAGCCGGGGACCGCGTCCGTGCGGAGGACCGGGCGCACGTCTTCCGGTCGTGGTCCGCCCAGCGTCTCGTCACGCCGCTGCCGATCGCCGCGGCGGCGGGGTCCCACGTTTGAGACTACGAGGGCAGGCGCTACCTCGACTTCGCCTCGCAGCTCGTCTTCACGAACATCGGCCACCAGCACCCGGTGGTCGTCGCCGCCATCCAGGCCCAGGCCGCCCGGCTCTGCACGGTCGGTCCGCAGTTCGCGACCGACGTCCGCGCCAGCGCAGCGCGACTCGTCGCGGAGATCGCGCCGGGTGACCTTAACCGCGTCTTTTTCACGAACGGCGGTGCCGAGGCGATCGAGAACGCCGTGCGGCTCGCCCGCCTGCACACGGGGCGCATCAAGGTGCTCGCCGCCTATCGCTCGTACCACGGGTCGACGACGACCGCAATCAACCTGACCGGCGACCCGCGCCGCTGGGAGAACGACTACGGGAGCGCCGGCGTCGTGCACTTCTTCGGGCCCTTTCTCTACCGGTCACCGTTCGGCGCGACGAGCGAGGCCGAGGAGTGCGCCCGCGCCCTCAGGCATCTCGACCAGGTCGTCACCTTCGAAGGGCCCCGGAACATCGCGGCGATCGTCCTCGAGACCGTCCCCGGCACGGCCGGGATCCTCGTGCTGCCCCCCGGTTACCTCGCCGGAGTGCGGGAGATATGCGATCGGCACGGGATCCTCCCTGTCGCTGACGAGGTGATGTGCGGGTTCGGCCGGACGGGCCGGTGGCTCGCCCTGGACCACTGGGGGGTGACGCCGGACCTCATCACGTTCGCGAAGGGAGTGACCTCCGGCTATGTCCCCCTCGGCGGCGTGATCATCTCGGAGCGGATCGCGGCGACCTTCGACGAACGCGTTTACCCGGGTGGACTCACCTACTCCGGGCACGCCCTCGCCTGCGCAGCCGCCGTGGCCGCGATCGGCGTGATGCGCGAGGAGGGGATAGTCGAGCACGCGGCGATGATTGGCGAGACGGTGCTCGGGCCGGGCTTATGGGAGCTCGCCGAGCGGCACCCATCGGTCGGCGAAGTGCGCGGGCTCGGCGTCTTCTGGGCACTCGAGCTCGTAAAGGACCGTGCGACGAAAGAGCCCGTCGCCCCCTACGGCGGCATGTCTCCGGTGATGGAGGAATTCGCCGCGGCTTGTGTCGAAGGTGGGTTACTGCCACTCACAGTCGACAACCGCGTCCACGTCGTACCGCCCTGTACCGTGACCGAGGATGAGGTCGCCGAGGGCCTCTCGATCCTTGACGCTGCGTTGCAAACGGCGGACGCACACTGCGAAGGCCGCTGAGGGATCTCAAGCGATCGGCGACGGCCATGCCCGGCGTGGGGGTTCGGCTCGGAAAGGGACTTGAACCCCTACGCCCTTGCGGGTACCAGCCCCTCAAGTGGATCGGTGTGGTCTGCACAGTGGGACGAGGTCCGTTACATGCACCTGACTAGGGAGTTCGATCTTCCGGATCCGAATGGCGGCGCTCAATCCACTGGACACGACGAGGTTCGTGTCCAACGTCGTGTCCACCCTGAGGCACCGGCCTCGGAGGCTGGTGCCTTCTGCACGGCTTTTAGCTTTGAACCCCGAATGTCTTGACTGCCAGTCACTGAATCAGGGCTTTCTCCCCGTCTCGGCCGAGAATCGATCGCTTAGGCTCGCGAACCATGACCTATGTTGGTCATTTGTGCTGATCAATCCGTGTCGAAGATCAAGGCTCTATTCACAGCCGCAATTACTCTTGTTTCGTGACCTCATCCCGACCCTCGGGTCGTCGCGGCCGATCGGCCCAGACTCATCTCCCGCGCCCAGGTAGACGAGCCGTTCCGCCCTCAGAACCTCCATCCGACAGGGACGGTGCACGAATCGAACAGGCCAAGTCAGGCACCCTTTTGACGGGTGCCGATGGTTCGCGAGAAGAACTCGTGCGTCTGTGCATGCACAACCTGCTCGACAATTCCAGTGAGCGCGTCTACTTCAAAGATCTCGACAGTCGTTTCCTGCTTTTTAGCCGCGGGTACATGCTCGACGACGCCCCGGGGTGGTCCGAGTCGGATCTCCTCGGCAAGACGGACCTCGATATCTTCAGCGAGCCCCATGCCATTGCCGCTTTCGAGGACGAGCAGCGCATCATCCGAACCGGCGAACCGATCCTCGGAAAGATCGAGCGAGAAACCTTCCGCGGCCGTCCGGACGCGTGGGTGCAGTCCACCAAGGTGGCCCTGCGAGACGACAACGGAGCCATCATCGGCACCTTTGGCATCTCGCGGGACGTAACCGCCCAGGTCAAGGCGGAGCAGGCCCTCACCTACCAGTCGCTCCACGATGCGGTGACGGGCCTCGTCAACCGCGTCGCGCTGCAGGACCGGCTCTCCCAGGCCCTCGCGCTGCTCGAGCGCCAGCCCGGGCAGATCGTGCTGCTGTTCATCGACCTCGACGACTTCAAGACGATCAACGACTCGTTCGGCCACGAGACCGGCGACAAGGTGCTCGTCGAGGTGGCGCGGCGCCTGACGAGCGTGGCGCGGCGCGCCGACACCGTCGCCCGCCTCGGTGGCGACGAGTTCGTGGTCCTCTGCACTCTGCGCGACACCGACGACCCTCGCCTGCTCGCCGAGCGGGTCGTGAGATCGATCGGCCAGCCCATCACGAAGCACGGTCTCGACCTCACGGTGACCGCCAGCGTCGGGGTCGTCGTCACCAGTGATCCGACCACCGGGCCCGGCGAACTCCTGAAGGACGCTGATATCGCCATGTACCGGGCCAAGGACGCGGGAAAGAACTGCTTCCGGGCCTTCACTCCTTCGCGCCGCGCCCAAGTAGCCACCAATCACCTGCTCGAGAACGAACTCCGACACGCCCTCGACGCCTCAGAGCTGTTCCTCCTGTACCAGCCGCTGTTCACCATTAAGAACGGCTCCCTGTGCGGCGTGGAAGCACTGGTCCGCTGGCGCCACCCGACGCGGGGGATCGTGTCCCCGGTGGAGTTCATCCCTCTCGCCGAGAAACTCGAGCTCATCGGGAGGATCGACGACTTCGTGCTCGACGAAGCCTGTCGCCAACTCGCCACCTGGCTGGGAGAAGGCGGCTGGCGAGACGACTTCACCATGGCGGTGAACATCTCGGGCCTGGAGCTCGACGATCCGGCCTTCGCCGATCACGTCGTCAAGGTGGTCGCCGAGTATGGCCTCGACCCGTCACGGCTGTGCCTGGAGATCACCGAGACCAGCTTGATAGCCGACGACAGCGACGTCGAGGCGATGCTCCCCGCGCTGTCGGCCCTCGGTGTTCGCCTCGCCCTCGACGACTTCGGCACCGGGTACTCGACCCTCCAGCGCCTTCAGCACCTCCAGGTCGACATCTTGAAGATCGACCGCAGTTTCGTCGAGCACATCGGACGCAGCGCCCGCGATCGCCAGATCGTCGCCGCCGTCATCGCGATGGCCCACGCGCTGGAGATGACGGCGGTGGCCGAGGGCATTGAGACCAACGAACAGCTGGACGAACTGGCCTCGCTCGGCTGTGACGTGGCCCAGGGCTTTCTCTTCGCCCATCCGCTTCCGGCGAAGACCGTCGCCGAGCTCCGGCGTGGCCGATCAGTTCACCGCGGACGTCAGTCGAGGCGGCTCAAGGTAGCTGTCGCCTGAACTAGCCATCGCGTCGGCGCTTCGGGTCCGCTACTACCTCGATCCGTTCAGGTTATGAGCCCCGTCCGAGCCGTCCATGGGCTCCAACCAGGTGGCCACGAATCTTCGGATTAGGCTATTTAGCTGGTTATTTGTTGATGCAAGCCTCCAGGCTGGAACTTCGGTCGGACAGCCTGAGTCGTGAAAGTAGGGACAAAGTAGGGATGCGCGTCGCCGCTCCTGTGCTACGGAACAGGACCCACTCCCCCAAGCCCCTCAGCCAGGGCTTCATAAGGCCGTTCTACCGGCGCCTTCGCTGTCCACCGTCATGAGTGCCATCACAGCGGGCACGATCCGCCCCGCGTCGTAGTTGGCGGGCTCAGCGACAAGTTCTTAATGTGGCCACTTCCTGGGCGTGGGGGGTCCGCGTCGGAGAACCGTTGTCCACGAACTCCGACTGACGGCTTGAGCCGAGGCCGGGACCTAACCGGCGATCAGGGATACCCGGAGACACCCTGGCCGAGGTTCCTCGGAGCGCTTGGCTCCGTTAGACGAAGGCGCCCACTGGACCGAGCGAACTACCTCACGGCCCCGATCACGCCTCCTCCGATGGCGGCAATCAGGATTCCGGTCAGGGCGATCCGCGCTGCTCGGGAGCCCGGCTCAGGCATCTTGAAAACCCAGATCCCAATGCTGGCATTGACGAGGAGGCTTAACTGGGCGATGGTGAAGCCCACTCCAGTGCCCACTCGGGAGACCAAGCCAAGCAGAGCGAGATTGCCGACGCCGAATAGAAGCCCAGCCGCCAACTCCAAGGTTGTCACCCTGAGACTCAATCGGAATGGTTTGCCGGCAGGTAGCGCGAAAACGAGCCCGCCAGCGAAGATACCCAGCGCGAGGGGAAAGTTAGCGACCTGCGTCGGCACCTTCGCCCACTGAGCTGGCACGAAATAGCTGCCCCACAGCAATCCTGCCGCAACGGCCCAGAGCAGGCCGCGTCGATATGTGTTGCCGGCCTTTGCAGGCGACGCCGGCGGTCCTGCCAACGTGACGACAGACGGGGAGGCGCCAGCAGCATCTTGCGAACGCACGATGAGCAGCACCCCGACAAGGATGAACACGAGCGCCAGCGCCACCACTGTGAAGCGGGTGGAGCTGAAGCTCTTCAATTCGCCAAAGAGTAGGGCGCCCCACACGAACGCGGTGATGATGTTCAGTGGCGTCCAGGACCCAGCGGCACGGGCCAGTCCGATCGCTTCGGTGGCGCGAAAGGCGGAATAGTTTCCGGCCGTCCACACCAGGCCCCCGGCCAAAGGCAGCCAGAACTCGCGCCAGCCGGAAGAGAGATGACCTCCGCTGGAGACGAGCGCAATCGTGGCGAAAGCGAAGTTGCCAACGGTCACGTACAAAGTCCGCAAGCATTGGGGCACGCCGCGTGCGGCCTGAGCCATCGGTATCCAGGTGCCCCACGCCACCACCGTGATGAGTGCAAGGAGCGCGGTCATGTGCGTCTCGTTGTGCGTTCGGTCAGCTTCGGGCTTCGAAGCCAGACAGTAGATCCGCGCTAGAGCCCGCGATGATCCATCCAATACCCGGTGTTTCGTCCCTCGTGGGCTCCAGGCTACATTTCGCCGTCCGATCGGTTGACGGCTTTACAACGCGCGTCAACGATCTCTGGCCTCTGAAGAGCGAGGTGTCGCCTCAGGGCCGCTCCGCGGCATAACCCGGCGGTAGGGGACACCCAGTAGGGTTAGCGCTTCTTTGCAGGGGCGGTCCTGGCCGCCAGCAGGAGCCACTCGATCATGAACTCGTCATCGGCGGTGTCTGCCTCCGAGAACGTGATGTAGCTCTTGCTCTCAGGCCCTTCGGGCGAATGGCGCATCCGCGTCGCTCCCGGACGAGCGAGGGCCCGTTCCTGGTCGGCAGGGAGCAGCTTCACGCCGAGTCCACCGGGCGAGATCGAAACGAACGTTCGCCCGTCGGCGTAGCCGATGAATCCACCCATCATGGGACGGCTCACCACCTCGAAGGGGAGCTCTTCGGCGAGCTGCTCCAAGCGGCCTCTGAGGACCTTCGGGTCGTGGACGGTCACAATGACTCCCCCTTCGGTTCAGGTCAGGATGAAAGCGAAGCCACCTGGTGCGACAATCGGTACATGTCGATCCCGCTCGAAGGACTCCGTACCGTCATCTATCCGGCCCCCGATCTCGATGCGGCCAAGCAATGGTGGACCGAAATGCTCGGTTTCGACCCGTACTTTGACCAACCGTTCTACGTGGGGTTCAACGTTGCCGGCTATGAGCTGGCCCTGATGCCCGACGCCGACCCAGCGGACGGTGCCCTCATCTACTGGGGAGTTCCAGATGTGGCCCAGGCAGTAGCCACGGCCAAGGCGTCTGGTGCCACCGAGCACTCCCCGGTGGCTGACGTGGGCGATGGCATCGTCACGGCGACAGTTCGGACCCCGAATGGCGGCATCCTTGGCCTGATCCACAACCCGAATTTCAGCCTCGGCTGAGCTACTCGGGAGGCTGTGACCCCTGCCCCACTCGTGCCGATGAAGGGCACTCGCGAGGCGTCAGGTGCGTCACCTGAAACACAGCACCCGCAAGCTGGATGATGCTCGGCCCGGTGTCCAGTCCTCTGCTGAAAGAGGCCAGTCAAGGCCGGCCGTAAGCCGCCCGTAGGGGCAGCCTTGACGGGTGGGTCAACGTCGCGGAGACCCTGGTGGAGAAGCCCGCGGAGCGGGCTTCTCGGGGCGGCCTTCCATTCGGCGCGTCGGTGACGAGTTCTTAATGCTCCCTCTACCTCGACCAAGTCTTGGCTGAGGATATGCGGTACGCGTGTCCTTCCCCTACGACCGCGACAGTATTGCCCAGCAGAATACGAGGAGGGCTGCAGGTGGCAGATAGGCGGTGGCTAGAGCAAGTTCCGGTCATCGTCGGTGAATTTATGGACTGCAGCCGGGCGAAAGCGACATGCGAAGCGAGACCTAGCTAAGCCACTACCCGCTGGGCGCTTCGACGGTGACGAGGTCTACGATCGCAACGGCGCGTACCTCGCGGAGTTGATGGGAGGGCGACTGATCACGTGTCGGGCGATGAAGAGTTGGCGTCGAGCTGTCGAAGAGTCTTCTCAGCGTCGGCCGAGAGGAGCAGCCATGAGAAAGATCACACTGATCAGTGCGGCGGTACTCTTCGCCGTGCTGAGCTGGACAGCACCCACTTTCGGAGCCGAATCGACGATCGCTCGCTATAAGGCAGAGATCGGGACGGTAGTTCACGGGCTGAAGTGGCACAACGTCAAGGACAAGCAGCAGGCCGACGACGGGAATCTGACATTCCTCGTCTCGTCCCATATCGTCGGCGTGCGGGTGAAGCGCCCCTACCAGTGGTCGGGCTGGGCCCCGATCACTTCCAAGTTTGTCTACGCGATCGTTGCGGGTAGTGGTGGAAGTAAGGAAGGCGCGAATCTCAGAAACGCCATCGCCTCTTGGATCGCCGTGATAGGCGATAAGTCACCAACCGTCGGGACGTACAAGGGGACGGTTGGAAATTGGATCTGGTCTGTCGAATTCACCGAGGCGAGCGAAGGCACCTTGTCCATATTGCTCTCCCCATGACGACGTTCACGCAACAGGAAGCGGGAGCGGACCGGTGAACCGACATCTGTTTCGCCTCTGAAGGCGCGGCAGCAGCTCGCCCTAGCGATTACCGGTGAGAGATGTAGAGATCCACCAGGACGAATCGAAAGTGGTCCGCAGAGCCACTAGAGCTCGAGGGCGCGGGTGCGTGCCCTGCAACGCAGCACCCGCAAACTGGATCGTAGGTCGGGTGAGCAGAGGTGCGCCACGTGGGTCAGCCCCCGAACTAGGAGTAGGGCGCCACCCGCGGTCTGGGGACGGAGCCCGAACTGACGTAAACGCGGGGTCCTTGTGGGTGAGCGACGTGAGGGGCGGAGACGGAATCCGCTCGCACCCTCAAACCCCCAGGAGCGTATCTGTCGCAGTACCCAGTCATATGCTTCCTGGTTAGTTTCGAGGGAGGGAGGGCCGTGAGAAGAGTTCAGAATGTCGCAGGCGTGTCTGTTGGATGCGCGGCGATCTTGGCCGGACTGTGCGTGTGGGCCCCTGCCTCATTCGCCGGGGTGCCACAGACGGCCTCGTTGCCGATCCCACCTGGAAAGTACTCCGGGACTGTCCGGATGATGGGCGTAAACCATTGTGCCGTCGCTCCCCGTTGCCCGGTGACTCTCAGCGGAACCTGGTTGGTTACGGTCGACTCAGCCGACCACGTCCGTGGTTCCGAGACGATGGCCGACGTAATCGCCTTCGTCCCCGGGACCGGATGCTCTATTTCGCCTAGCTCGTGGACCCTGAGGTTCAACGCGGTCCTGGGACTGGTCTCGGCCGAATACCACGATGCGGGCGCGCCGGGTTTCGTTCGCGGCTCCACGGTGGTCCTCTACGTGAACGCCGCGTACAACGATTGGACGGGTTGGAAGGGTTCGCCAGCCAACTACACCCGTAGCTGCGGATCCATCGGGGGCAGCTCGTGGCCCACTTCGTTGCAGTACAGCTGGAATGGTGCGGACACCGGATGGACCTTCGGCTACACGGCAAAGCTGCCAATCGGACTGTTCGAAAACCGAGGTCACCCGTATACGGTCGCGATCAAGGGTGGCAGCCCCTACCACCTCGACACCTTCGACCAGACGTACACGCTCACCTCGGGCCCGACCTCCTGAACGCCGAGACGAGACGGTGCTCGCCCGGGCGTGCGTACGCCCTTTGACGCAGCTGCCGCAACCCGTGCCCAGGGCTGAGCGACGGGCTGTCTGCGCAAGAAAGGACCCTTGAAAGCGGCACGAGTCCACGTGTCGGTAACGGTGAGTCAAGGAGCTCGCGTAAGTCCGCCTGCAGCTCCAATCGGCGTTCAACGAAACCACAACTCATCGGGGAACAGTCTTCGATCCCGACATCGTCGATGCGTTCGCGCGCGTCCTGCAATTCCTGGACTCACGTTCAGCCTCTGAGAAGGCCAAGTGAAGAGTCGTTCCGACGCGTCTGCGTGTGATTACCTGTAGACGCTGCGGCGGAGAGCTTCGGGGTCTGGGGACGGAGTCCCCGGAGGTGCACCGACGGGCTGCCCTCGTGAGTGGTCAAGAGGCGCGGCAGCTCTGACGAGCCGGCCCACCGTCTGCGTGGGTGCCGGGGTATCGTCTCAGGGAAAACGAGCGCGGCAGGGGAGACGCGTTGCGCGCCACCAAGACGGTCACGGCCAGGATCACAGAAAGAGAGGCCGGACAGGTCGATCGCGCGAATTCGTCGGGGCGTACGCCGGTCGTCTTCATCCACGGGCTCTGGGCGCTGCCGAACAACTGGGAGCGTTGGGTGGGACCCTTCGAGGATGCTGGCTACGTCGTGCTGACGCCGGGATGGCCGGATGACCCGGAGACCGTTCGCGCGGCCAGGGAGCAACCGGAGGCCTTCGCGCGGAAGACCATCGGGGATCTCGCTGATCACTTCACTGAGATCACTGGCCGCCTCGAGCGAAGGCCCGCTCTTGTCGGCCATTCGTTCGGGGGCATGCTGACCCAGATCCTCGCCGGTCGGGGACTGGCCTCGGTGTCGGTCGCGATCAGCCCCGCGCCGTTCCGCGGGGTGGTGCCGATGCCGTTTTCGCTGGTGCGTTCCGTGCTGCCGGTGCTGCGCAATCCGGTCAATCGCCGTCGGGCGGTTTCGCTTTCCTACAGGCAGTTCCGCTATTCGGTGTCGAATACGACCGACGAGCTGGAGGCCCGAGAGCTATGGGAGGCGTACGAGGTGCCGGCGGGAGGTAGAGCGCTGTTTCAGGCAGCCTTCGCCAACCTCAACCCGTGGACCGAGGCGAAGGTCAACACTAGGAATCCCGCGCGGGGGCCGCTGCTGCTGGTTTCAGGTGGGAAGGACCGCTTCATCCCGCCGGCCATCACGAAGGCGTCCTACAAGCGCGAGCGACGAAACGACGTCGTGACGGAGTTCGTCGAGATCCCGGGTCGCGGGCACTCGCTGACCATCGACAGCGGCTGGCGGGAGGTCGCCGAGGTGGCGCTCGGCTTCATCAGACGCTTCGCTCCGCCGTCGGCCGACGAGGGCGCGCCGTAGCGCGCGAGGTCGAGCCTTCCGGTGGCCCGCGTAAGTGCGCGGCGGTCTGGCGAGCACGAGCGGGGAGCCGCAGTCGCGGCGGCCGTGGGGGAGGGGAGGCGCGGGCCGGGTGTGAGCGGGCTTGCGCCTAGTGGTCCATCACACGGACGACGTCGAGGTTGTAAAAGCGCGGTGGGCCGCCGAGCAGGGCCGTCAGGCGCTTGGAGAACTCCGCAATGGCTGGATGGCTGGACTGCTTCATTGCTTCGTCGTAGGAGTCGAACTCGATGATGGCGACGTAGTGGTCGGGGCGGTCCCGGTCGGCGGTGAAGAGCCCCCGGGAGGACACGAAAATGTCCGCGTTCTCCGCTTCCGTCTTCTCCATGAGCGTCCGGACCTCGTCGATGTGCGAGGTCTCGATTTCCATGATCTGCACGAATCCAGGCATGTCATTCCCCCTTCGATCGTCCGGGCGGCGGACGATTGCGAATGGAGAGGACGATAACGGCGTCGCGGTCCTCGCCCGGTCGTTCGCGGGGGGTCCCTCGCCGGACCAGACCCTGGGACCGCGGCCGCGACTAGCCCGGTGAGGTCGCGAGCGTCCCGGTGAGTTTGCTGGACCGCATCGGGCGGATGGGGGTGTGGGCGATCACCTTGTAGGTCGTGAAGAGGAGGCCGTAGTGGGTGGGGACGGCTTTGCCGAGCTCGACCACGACCCGGTACGAGTAGAACTTGCCGGCGACGCACGACGGGGTGCAGTCGTTCTCGACCAGCGTTCCCCGACCGACGGCGCGGCGCGTCGTCCAGATCGACCAGGACAACTTGTCCACGTACGAGTTGAAGTCGGCGCAGGCGAGGACGATCTCCGTCGGCTGCGCCCGTGGTCCGCCGACGCACGGCATGATGCCGGGGACGCCAGGGCCGGGGGTCGAGCCGCCACCGAGCGGTTTGCTCGGGTACTGCGGGGCTCGACCTTCAGGTGCACACAGATCATGCGAATTGGTATGACAAGCCACGTCGGCCAGCCTCGCGGCACCGGTCAGTGGCCCGAGGTCGGAGCCGATCTCGACGATGGCGAAGCGCCGGGCGTCGGGGGCCGTGATCCTGACGATCATGACGGCGGAACCGACGGAGGCCGTCAGACCGCATTCGACGTCGCTATCGGCCTGGAGCCGCGCCCCGCGGGGCCCGCAGTTCACAGCGGCGAGGTTGACCTTCGCGGCGCCAGGCGCCTGTCCCGTGTCGAGCATCGCCGCGAGACGCGCGTCGAGGCGCAGCAGGCCGCCGGCCGGATTGGCGAAGCTGTGCGAAGAGAGGGGAGGGGGCTTGGCTGTGCCCGACGTCGTCAGGACCAGGGCCGCCGCCGTCGCGCCGGCGGCGACGACGATTGTTACTGCGAACCACCACTTGCGTTCCCGCATCTGCATCGCTGTCCGTTCACCGCGCGGCTGAGAGTCCGGTCACTCCGCCCCGCCGCTCGGGGGGAGGATCGGGCCAGCGTACGCGGGTCAAGCTGCGGACAGGTCGCGACCGGCGAAGTCCCGATCGTGAGCCTGTAGACATCCGGTATGGACGTCACGGTCGAGAAAGTCGCCGACGAGGCCGGCGCACTGGCCTGGCACACGATCGCGGCCCTTGCTGTCCCGCTCGACCATCCGGGGCTCCGCGCCGACCCGGTGGAGGAGATCGTGGCGCTGTTGCCCGACGGGCCGCCCTCCCAAAAGAAGTGCTTCTACCTCGGCCGTGCTTCCGGCGAGGCTGTCGTGGTCGGGTCAATCGAGCTCCCGATGGTCGACAACCTGCACTTCTCGAGTGCCGCGATCATCGTCACGCCCCGGCTGCGCCGCCGCGGGTACGGGCGCCAGATGTTTGAGTACCTGCGCGAGCAGGCTCGTCTCGCCGGTCGTTCCGTGCTGGTCGTTCGGACGGGCGCGCCGCTCGGCGGGACGTCGGCGGGGGAGTCCTTTGCCCGGGCGCTCGGCGCCCGCCCGGCCCTCGAGGAGATCCGCCGGGAGCTGAAACTAGCCACAATCAATCGGGAGGCATTGAAACTACTCGAACGACAGGCCTTGGAGCATTCGGAGGGCTACGAGCTCGTCCAGTGGATCGACCATGCACCGGAGGGGCTGCTGGTCGACGCGGCGCGTCTTGCGAGCGTCTTCGTAACCGAGGCACCGATGGGTGAGCTGAGCCTCGAGGCCGAGCGGTGGGACCCCGCCCGGATCCGGGAATGGGAACAGGAGACGGTGGCCCAGGGTCGGATGAGGGTGTCCACGGGCGCCCTGCACATCGACACCGGCCGTCTCGTCGCCGCAACGAACATCGCGGTGGCGCGGTCTCGACCCGCGATCGCGTACCAGTGGGGCACGCTCGTCGATCCAGACCATCGTGGCCATCGACTGGGCCTCCTCGCAAAGATCGCCAATCTCAGACGGCTCCGGCGCGAGCTGGCGGGCGTGGAGGTCGTGGAGACCTGGAACGCGCTGGACAACACGCACATGGTCGCGATCAACGAGGCGATGGGCTTTTTTGCGGTGGAGCGGTTCGTGGAGTGGCAGCTGGAGATCTGAGCGCCCGGCAGCTGGTGACTGGTGTTTGCGGTAGATCGCCGATAAGGTCCGTTATGTAAGGTTACGCGTTATCTCGTCTCGGGACTGCGGCAACGTGGGGCGGCACTGCCCTATTCGCCACACCGAGAAGGTGGCTCCCGGACTGAGGCCGGGTTATGGATCTAGCCGGAGATCACCTGGACGAGGCCGCCCGTCTTGGCGCTTAGCTCGACGAGTGTGTTGGCGTAATAGTTCGCTACCCAGACGTGCGTGCCGTCGGAAGCGACGGCATCGGGCTGGTAGAACTTGTAGCTCGGGCCGGAGATGACCTGGGCGAGGCGGCCGGTCTTGGCGCTTAGCTCAGTGACCGAGCTGAGCACAGTGACCGAGCTGGAGCCGTTGGTGATCCAGACATGCGCGCCGTCCGAAGCGACGGCATCGGGTTGGTTGAACTTGTAGCTCGGGCCGGAGATCACCTGGACGAGGCCGCCCGTCTTGGCGCTGAGCTCAGTCACCGAGTTGGAGCGGTTAGTGATCCAGACGTGCGCGCCGTCCGTAGCGATGGCACCAGGAGCGTTGAACTTGTAGCTCGGGCCGGAGATCACCTGGACGAGGCCGCCCGTCTTGGCGTTGAGCTCAGTGACCGAGAGGCCGCCGTCGTTCGCCACCCAGACGTGGGTGCCGTCGGAAGCGACGGCATCGGGTTGGTTGAACTTGTAGCTCGGGCCGGAGATGACCTGGACGAGGCCGCCCGTCTTGGCGCTTAGCTCAGTGAGAGAGGTGCCGCCGTGTCCGGATCCGACGCCGGCCGGGGAGTCGTTCGCCACCCAGACGTGGGTGCGATCCGAGGCGATGGCACTGGGAGCGGCGAACCCGTAGCTCGGGGCGGAGATCACCTGGACGAGGCCGCCGGTCTTGGCGCTGAGCTCGGTGACCGAGTTGGAGTAGTTCGCCACCCAGACATGGGTACCGTCCGAGGCGATGGCACTGGGCTGGTAGAACTTGTAGCTCGGAGCGGAGATCATCTGGACGAGGCCGCCCGTCTTGGCGCTGAGCTCGGTGACTGAGGGGCCGCCGTCGTTCGCCACCCAGACGTGCGTGCCGTCCGAAGCGACGGCACGAGGATAATGGAAAAGCATTTCGGCGAGGTGGACGCGGCCGAGCGATGGCCGAGCAGCGACTGCGGGCCCGGACGAGGTGACAAGGACAGTGCCGGCGAGCAGTGCCCCGACGCCGGCGACAAGAAGTACTCGACGCAAGATTCGCATTTTCATGACGCCTCTATATCATGAACGCGTCGGATGAGGCGTCGAGAACGTCGAAGACTCAGCAGCCAAAGTCCAAAGCTCCTGGCGTCTCCGCGAATACCGATTGCTGCGAAAGGTGTTGCACGCGAGATCATCGTGCTCGCGGACGAGTCGCGCGTGATCTCCTGAGTAGTCCTTGGAGCGACAGATTTCCCCTGCGGGGAAGCGGCTGGGCCAGGTGAGGGCCGGTATCTCGTTGTCGCATGACGGCGTTACCTCTCCCCCGCTGTCGAGCCCGCAGGCACGGTCAAGGGCGGCCGTGAGGCCGATGGAGTGAACCGTTGACGGTGGCGAGGAGCGGACCGACCCTGGGTCGCGGAACGCCCCGTGGGCGTTCGTGGGCGCTTCGGCGTCGATGCAATGGGCGGTATCACCCGTGATACGCGTAACTATCCCGCAACGGCCGGGTGGCTTTGCAGCGGCTCTGCCCATTGCACCATTAGTCGACCGACTGCACCAAAATTCAGTGCCAAGATTCCTAGCGACGGCCACAACCATCTCCGGCGTCGTCGTCGGACTGATCTACGTCACGGTTATCGCTTCCTGGTAACTGTGAGCCGCGATTCGGCGCTGGCCGTTTCCGTTCGCCGAATTGCTTTGGGTCGCCATCGGCTGTGGGGTTCCCCCGCTTGCTGTCTGGGGACTGTTCGCGTTCCCGTCCCGACTACTTGCGTACCGACGGTTTCGTCGCTTCGGAGAACCGAAGCGGGCGGGTCCGTTCGGCACCTAGCCCGTGGTGGTGCGGTGCAGCGGAGTCGCTGCTCACCCGTGGGACGCGTTCGGAATCAGATCAGAGGGAGCGCGCTCGACCGAGACAGACCCAAGGCGGACGATTGCTGGACTACCAGGCCGGGAAGGCGGCCCGAACGTTGAGGGTTCTGTTCGTGGCGCGGCCGAGAACCACGGTGCACGTGAGCGGGAATCCGCGTTCAAGGGCTTCGTTGAGTCGAGGGTACCGGCGCGATGGGACGAAGCCGAGCCGTTGGCGGTCGAGTAGGAGCACCCAGTAACCAGCGTCCAGTGTGAGAAGCGCGGTGTGTGAGACGTGGCTGTGCCCGGCGGTGGGTGGGAGCGACTGGTCGAGGCTCTGGGATTGACGGAATCCAACGTCGACAGGAACTTCGTCGATGGGCGGAAGGAACGGTTCGTCTGCGGAGCGGACTTCGGGCTGCGTGTGGAGCAGGACGTGGCCTTCTTGATCGGCATCGAGCTCGGCGCGGCAGGTTGCCGGGAGGCCACGTCGGTGGAGTGCGTCAATGACTCCGCGGAATGTGTAGGCAGCGTTGTACTGGATCCTGGCGACCTGTGAGCCGGCGACGAAGACGTTGACTTCCCCGGCGTTCTGGCCCTTTGTTTCGATTCTCAGCTCGGCGGTGACGAGTGGCCCGTATTCGTGGAGGAGGCGGCGTGTTTCGCGACAGAAAGGGGTTCCGTCCGCCGGGTACGTGCCGAGGGACTCGCGAAGGGTCGGCCAGGTGAGCCAGGTGGCGGCAGGCGGCGGCGGCGAGTAAACGTTCCGTCGCAATATCGGCATGGCACGACGCTAACGGGAGGAGCGGATGAATCGTGTCAAGGACGGGGAAGGCGGCTGATCGAGAGGTGATTGACGTACCACTCCCCCGCGCGTCGACGAGCCGTCGCTTGTCCGGCGTTTCCGATCGGTGGCCTTGGGGCGGCGAGTTGCTCAGCTGGTTACTGAGACGGCAGGACTCGATTGACGGTCGCGCCTTTCGCGGGGGCTGCGTCGGAGTTCGGCGACAGCCTCGGGCGGGAGCGGGCGGGCCAGGAGGAAGCCCTGGCCCACGTCACAGTTGAGCAAGGCGAGCTCATCCAGCTGTTCGTCGGTTTCGATCCCCTCGGCGACGGTTGACATGCCGAGCGCATGGGCCATCGCGGTGACTGCGGCGACGATCTCCCGGTTGCGGGTGCTCCGGCCGATCGGCTCGACGAAGCTGCGATCGATCTTCAGGACGTCGACCCGAAGCCGCTGCAAGTGCGCGAGCGTTGAGTATCCAGTGCCGAAATCGTCGAGGGCGAGGCGCACTCCGAAGGCCGAGAGACGCGCAAGAGCATCTTCGACGTCGCCGGCCTCGCCGAGGAGGGCGGTCTCGGTGATCTCGAGACACAGCCGTGACGGGTCGAGGCCGTGGCTCGCGAGCACGTTGGCGACACGCGTCGCCAGGTCGGGATCGTTGAGTTCACGACCGGAGACGTTCACTGCCATCGTGAAGTCGTCCGGCCAGCCTCCTTCGGCGAGCCAGACGACGAGCTGGCGGCAGGCCTCCTCGAGAACGAAGCTGTCGATCTGGGCGATCAGTCCGCGTTCCTCGGCGAGGGGGATGAACTCGACGGGTCCGACGATCCCCCGCGTCGGGTGGTTCCAGCGCACGAGGGCCTCGACGCCCCTCAGCGAGCTGTCTTCGACCGAGAACAGCGGTTGGTACAGCAGGAAGAGCTCTGAAGCGTCCAGCGCCCGCCGGAGCTCGGTCTCCAGCGTGTGGTTCGCCACGACCCTGGCGCGCTGTGAAGGGGTGAACATCTGGAAGCGGTTCTTGCCTGCTTCCTTCGCCTCGTACATCGCCGCATCGGCCTGCTGCAGGAGTTCTCCAGGGTCGATGAGCGGATTGTGCGTGAGGACGATCCCGACGCTTGCCGTCGTCGAGAGCTCGAGACCATCCTGGACGAAGGGCTGGGCGAGCGTCCGGACTACGCGGTCACCGAGGAGGCGCGGGTCGTCGTCGTCCCGCAGCCCGGTGCAGAGCATGACGAACTCGTCCCCGCCCAATCGGGCGACGGTGTCGGCCCGGCGCGTCACGTTGGAGAGGCGTCGTGCCACTTCGATGAGCACCTTGTCACCGATGTCGTGCCCGAAGGAGTCGTTGATCGTCTTGAAGTTGTCGAGGTCGATGAACAAGAGCGCGATCCGGCCCGGCTGGCGTTCGAGGAGCGCTAGGGCCTGGGAAAGCCGGTCAGTGAGCGCAACACGGTTGGCCAGTCCTGTCACGGCGTCGTGGAGCGACTGGAAGGTAAGAGCCTGTTCGGCCGCGATCTGGGCGGTCACGTCCCGCGAGATGCCGAAAGTGCCGATGATCTGCCCGTCCTCGTTGCGCAGCGGGGACTTGGTCGTCGAGACCCAGGCATCGGGGCGGTCCGCGAAGGTCTCGCGCTCGACCTTGCCGACGACCGACTCGCCGGAACGGATGATCCGTTGCTCGTCCTCGAAGGCCGCGACCGCGTGCGGTTCGCTGAAGATATCGAAGTCCGTCCGGCCGAGGATCTCCTCCGCGCTGCTGCCCGATACCTCGTCGTCGATGAATCCCCGGCTGATGAGGAGGAATCGGCTCTCGAGGTCCTTGAAGTAGATGTGCTCTTGATGGCTGTCGAGCAGATTGTCCATACAGAGGCTCTTGAGATGCGATAGCGAGTGCCGCCCATCCGGGTCGCCATGACTTGACGTGGAGGTTTCGGTCATCACGGTCTCCTTCCGGAGGGGAAGGTGCTCGAATGGGGGGCGTGCCGCCAGTTTCGATGAGCAACGACGAGTGGGCATGGCCTGGTCGCGTGGGCCTTTGCTGCAAGTAGCACCATGCGTGCATGGTACGGATCGTGATCACCGACATGTGGGCTTTAGGCGCAGGTTGCTCAGCAGATATGGACAATATGTGTCACGTCTCGTAGGGCAGTAAGACCATTCGGGGCTCTGCGAGGTGCCGACATCATGGCCGAAGCTGGTGAAGGGGATTCCCCTGGTGATCGCGCGCTGTTCTGGTCGTTGCGCGCTGCGGTGTCAGATCTGCCGCTTCGTTCTCAGGGTTGCTGGCGCCGTCGGGGTCGGCCGAGACCTGGCGCGGACTTCCCGGCTAAGGCAGCGGCGGCCCGCGGTCGGATGCGCGGCCGCAGATCCGGAGTCGTCGGGCATCGGATCTAAGGACGGACGGCTTCTCGCGACTCGCTATCTGATCGGAGGCGTGATGCCCCGGGTGTTGAAGCCAGAGCGCCCTGTGGCCACGAAAGATGAGCTCTCCCTGTTCCAAGGATCGCCGACAAGGTCAGCCACGGCACGGTATGTGCGGGCGCCCAGACACAAGGAACATGAATCCGCCGAGCGCTCCCTGGGCCGGACCGGGTACGCGTCCGGGTACTGGCGATCCAGTTCGGCCCGTTGCCGCGGCTGGTCGCCCGCTGGCCGGTAGCCGGGAGTCGGGTGTCGCCAGCCCGTCCGCGGGGACGGGGCCCTGACGGTTCGCCCTGCGGCCGGAGCGGTCGACCAGCGGTGCGGCGACTCCACCGCTGCCCGCCGCGGGGCGCTTGGGTCCCCGCGTCGATTTCGTCAAGGGCCGTCGGCGCGCTGGGCGATCCCACCGAGGAGTGAGGCGACCTGTTCCGGGCGGGACCACATCGGCCAGTGGCCCGTCGGCAGGTCGACGTAGGTGACGTTGCGCAGCTCGGCCAGGCCGGCGATCCACGCATAGCCTTTTGCGACCGCGGCCTTGATCTCGTCGGATGTCATCGAGGTGCACACGACGGTGCTCGGCACATCGAGGCGTGCCTCGTTGGTCAGCGGGTGGGAATCGCGCAGGGCCGCGCCCGGCTCGGGCACGGCCCGGCGCCGGAAAGTGTCGAGCTGCGCCTCGCTGAGTCCCGCGAGGCTGCTGCCGTCCTGCTCGAGCGCGTCCCACGAGGGAAGCGGGAGTTCGATCGCGGCGAAATCGGGGTCGAGCGGGCCCTTCCCCGGGCCGGAGTCGACGTAGACCATCGCGGCGATCCGTTCGGGGATGCGGTCCGTGACCGCGTAGCCAGGCACGCCAGCACCGCTGTGCACGGCGAGCAGCACCGGCCGGCCCGCCGTCCTGACCGCTTCGCGGATCGCCTCGACGTGGTCGGCGAGCGTGATCGACGAGCGGTCGGTGTCAACCGACTCAAGACCGGGCAGCGTCAGCGCCGTGACGTCGTGCCCATCGGCGCGCAGCGCGGCGGCGACTCCGTCCCACGCCCACCCGCCGAGCCAGAATCCTGGAACCAGGATGATCGGAGTGGTGTTCATCTTCCGAACCTACCGGCGACCCGGCGGCAGCACCGCGCTACTCCCCTGCCGCCGTGACACGGTGGTGGCGGGGCGAACGGCGTGAAAGGTCACGGGCGCGCCGGGCCCCCGAGGCGGACGGTACCGTGCTCGCTTGCCGAGGCGAGGAGGATTGGTCGCTCCCCGACCGGGGCGATCGTCTGGAGAACAGCATCCGAGGGCTCCGGCTCCATCTTCTCGTGGCGGGCGTCGACACGAGCCATGACCGTCCGCCTCCCGCGGGTTCCAGGGCCGCGCGGCCGGAACCGTACCGTCGTGGCGGATCAACAACTCGGTGGGTGGGTGTCAGCTGACCGAACGCGGGGTCAACGGTTCTCACCCGCGTCGGTGCGCTGCGAGGCGCGCGTCCGCATGCTGGCGGAGCGAGCCTTGGTCGAGGCGTGGGCGGGCACGGGCTGCCGGTCCACGCTGCCGGCTGAGCGCCGGCTCACCACGGTCGATGACCTCGCGGTCGCCTCCGCATCAGGTCGGCGTGGCGTACCCGGGGCCTTCTGACCGCCTCAGGCGTCGGTCATGCGCCCGTGCAGGTAGTCGTCGTAGGCGCCGAGATCCAGCAGGCCGTGCCCGGAGTAGGAGAACAGGATCACCTTCTCCTTGCCTGCCTCCTTGGCGGCCAGCGCCTCGTCGATCACCGCCCGGATGGCGTGGGCGGTCTCGGGGGCGGGGATCGTGCCCTGCGTGCGGGCGAACTGGACCGCGGCGTCGAACACCGTGAGTTGCGGGTACGCCACGGCGCGCATGCGGCCGTTTTTCACGAGGTTGCTGATGATCGGTGCGTCGCCGTGGTAGCGGAGCCCGCCGGCGTGGATCGAGGACGGCATGAAGTCGTGCCCGAGGGTGTACATGGCGAGCAGCGGCGTCATCCCGGCGGTGTCGCCGAAGTCGTACTCGAAGGGCCCCTTGGTGAGGGTGGGGCACGCCGTGGGTTCGACGGCGAGCAGTTCCACACCCTTGTCGGGGACGAAGGGCGACGAGATCCCCCCGAAATTCGACCCGCCGCCGCAGCAGCCGATGACGATGTCCGGCCGCTCCTCCCCCGCCAGGTTCAGCTGCTCCTTGGCCTCGAGGCCGATCACCGTCTGGTGGAGCAGCACGTGGTTCAGCACCGAGCCGAGCGAGTAATGGGAGTGGCCGGTCGTCACGACGTCGCGCACGGCGTCACTGATCGCGGCGCCGAGCGAGCCCGGGCTCGCGGGGTCGTCGACCGGCGAGGGCTCGACGCTGGCTCCCCAGGTCTCCATCATCACCCTTCGGTACGGCTTCTGCTCGTACGAAGCGCGCACCATGTAGACCTTGCACTCGAGGCCGAAGAGGGCGCAGGCGTAGGCGAGCGCGCTCCCCCACTGGCCCGCGCCGGTCTCCGTCGCCAGTCGGGTGGTGCCCTCGGTCCTGTTGTAGAAGGCCTGCGGCACGGCGGTGTTCGGCTTGTGCGATCCCGCAGGCGAGACCGACTCGTCCTTGTAGTAGATGCGCGCCGGGGTCCCGAGTGCTCGCTCGAGGCGGTCGGCGCGCACGAGGGGCGTGGGCCGCCAGGCCCGCAGCACGTCGAGGACCTCACCCGGGATGTCGACCCAGGGGTCGGTGGTGACCTCCTGGCCGATGAGCGCCATCGGGAAGAGGGGCGCGAGGTCGTCGGGGCCGATCGGTTGACGGGTCGCCGGGTGCAGCGCCGGCTGAAGCGGCTCGGGAAGGTGGGGTGTGACGTTGAACCACGCCGTGGGGATTCGATCTTCGGGGAGGATCCAGCGCATCGTCGCACTCCTTCTGGTCGTTCCGCTCGGTGGCGATCGTCGCCTCGCCTTCTCCACGCTCCCGGGGGCCGGAGGCGTGGTGGCAAGGGAGTTGCTTGACTGGGACTGTACTGGGTGACCCCCCGTTCGCGTCTGCGGGCACAGGCACCGCGGTCGGGTGCACCTCGAGCGGCCGCGGTGCCGGAAGCAGAGGCGGACTGGGCGACGGCCGTAGTATCGCGTCCGGTGGAAGGGGAGACCGTGGGGGAAGGCGGGCAACCCTGCCCAGTCTGCGGTGCGGACACGGAATGGGCGGGTGCTTGCCATGGGCGCTTCGTCGGCCGCGCCTTCCAGCTGCGACGGTGTCCGGATTGCCGGTTCGTCTTCGTCGCCGACCCGTGGCTCGACTACGAGCGCATCTACGACGCCGCCTACTACGCGGGTCGCGGTGTGGACACCCGAATGAATATCGCGGGCGAGTCCCGTGATCCGGCGCGGTCGATCCGTCGGTGTGAGTGGCTGGGAGTCGAGCAGTGTGTCGGTTCGCTCGTCAACCTCACGCCCGAATCCACCTGGCTCGACTACGGATGCGGGGCCGGTGGTTTGGTGGCGTTCCTCCGCGCGCGCGGGTACTCAGGCGCGCGTGGCTTCGAGCCGAGCTCCGCCGCACACGAGCTCATCGCGCCGAGCGTCGACCCGCTCACCGTCGACCAGCTCGCCGAGCTGTGTGGTCACTTCGACGTCGTGTCGGCGATCGACGTGATCGAGCACGTGCCCGACCCGGTGACCGAGCTGACGCGGATGTGTTCGCTGCTGCGCCCGGGAGGCTTGCTGTTCATCACGACCGGCAACGCGAGACCGCACCGCGACCATCTCGCGCGCTGGCGCTACCTGAAGCCCGAGGTCCACATCTCCCTCTTCGAGCCCGCGACCCTCGCCCTCGCGCTGGAGCGAGCGGGCCTCCGTCCGGAGTTCCCCGGCTACGGTCCCGGCTGGACAGGGATCATCCGCTACCGGATCCTCAAGGAACTCGGGCGCCGCCGGACGAGCCCGGTCGACCGGCTCGTCCCGTGGTCGCTGCTCTGCCGCCTCGTCGACCGGCGGGTGGGGCTCAGCGCCCAGCCGGTGGGTTGGAACGCGGCCGCACCTGGGGCGTGACGGCGCCAGGCGCCGGAGGCGCACCCCCGGCGCCGGGGGCGGTCGGCGCCGGTTCCCGCCGGCTCTCGGGCCTAGTCGGCCAGGCAGCGCGCCGCGTCGGACGCCGGGATCCCGATCGCGTCGGCCACGTCGTCGAGGGGCACGCCCCGGGCGACCAGTCGCCTCGCCAGGACGCGCGCCCGGATGGCGACCGCCCTGCCGTTGTCAGACCACCGCCGGAGCTCCTCGAGCTCGCGCAGCTGCTCCCTAGGCAGCGCGGAGCTGCGCTCTTCTAGGAGTGCCACCGCTGACCCCCATTTCCACAGCCAACCCCTTCCGGGGACTCGATACTAGGTCGGAGCAGCCAGTTCGTGTAGGGTCCGGGCCGGCGGGGGGATGTCTGCCGCCACCGCTCGTCGCGGGCGTGGGCGGGCCCGGTGGGACGCCTAGGGCTGCCTGCACTGCGGGGACGACGAGCTGATCGTCGTCTCCCCGGTCGCGGCGGACTTGGCGCTCGTCCAGGACGAGCTGTAAGCGGAAACCACCTCGTACCAGTAGTTCCTCCCCGTCGTCAGCGTTCCGGTCGTCCAGGAGAGCCCGGTCTGGCCCGTGGCGACGGACGAGTATGTGCCCGGGGTCCCCGTCGTCGATGTCGCCTGGTAGACGGTGTAGCTCGAGACGTGGGTGTTCGGGGCCGTCCAGGAGACGCTGATTGTCTTGCCCCCACTCGAGACGCAGGCGGCCGCGACGCCGGAGGGGGGAGAGGCGGCGATCGACGCCGCCTCTCCCCCACTGCCGGCGCGCAGGGCGACGGACCAGGCCGTGCCGACCCCTTCGGCAGGTTGGACCTGGCCGAGGAGACCGAGGCTCAACGCGACGGTGAGGACAACCCATCGGGCGGAGACTCTGCGCGCCATCGGATCCGCAACCCTTCAACTCATCGGCAATCTGCCTGCCGGCGTCCTATGAGGTCCAGGAATCCGACGCCGGGCTCGTGGTCGGGGTCGCCGCGCCACCGGACGCCGTGACGCCCGTAAGCGACGGCATGGAGAAGAACGTCGCTTCGCAGGCGGCCGGGGCGGCCGCGAGCATGCTCGCGTCGTTGGTCATCGTCACGGTCAACGTCCCGTTGGCGGCGACGGTGAGTGCGCTGGTGAGCGCGTGCGAGCTCCCGCTCGTGCCCGTGGCGAAGTTCCATGCCACGTCGCTCGTCGTGCTCGAGCAGCCGCTCTGGGCCGAGGTGAGCGCGCTGGTCGTGTAGCCGGCGGCGTAGGTCGTGTTCGTCGGCAGCTGCACGGCGGTGAGCGTCACCGGGTAGGGGTTCGGGTTGGTGATTGTCATCACGACGTCGCCCGTCCCGCCCGGGTACAGCAGGTTCGACGGCGAGGGCGTCGCGACGGCGGCGATGGTCAGGTTCGTGACGTTCGCCGACTGGCTGAGGGCGTTCGAGCCCGAACCGAGACCGACGACCCAGCTCGTCGCGGCATACGCCCCGCCCCCGGCCAGCAACGCACCGATCGCGGCGGAGACGACGATCGAGCGACGGGACCAGAACTTGGCCCGTTTGTGCAGTTTCTGCGGTCTCTCTCTCAGGGTAAAAGACACTTCTAGAACCTCCGTTCAGTGCGACCTGCCAGGTCGCCGGGTACTGCGGCACCTTCAATTCACTTCTGTTTCATTTACAACAGCAGGAACAGTCGACACAGTTGCCAATCCCGAATCAGCTGCCCCATCTGCCACTCCTTACGGCGCCGGTGGTGGAGTTGTTGAGTGCTGGGCGGGAGAATTCGGCGTGGGAAGTGCATGTCACTATCCGTGATTAGGCCGCCACGTTCGGTGGAATTGGGTCTATGGGGTGGGCCACGGAATCGTGAAATGGCCGTGGCGCCGAGGGCCCACGGCCGGCGCGGAGTCGCACCGAGGGGAGGGGTCCCCCCGCCCGGGGGTTCAGCCCGGGGAGGGGCTCCCGACGGGCCGGGGGCCGGTCGGTCGCGCCCCGGACGCGGCAAGGCCCCGGCCCTTAAGGGGCCGGGGCCTTGCCGTTGGCGGTGTCAGGCCGTCGTTGGACGACGGCGGTTTATACGGAACAACAGGAGGGAGCCGAGGGCGAGGGTGCCGAGGGCGGTCCCGAGCGTGACCCGCCTGGCGGCGCGCTCATGAGGCGCTCTGACCCTGGCCGACCAGCACAGCGCCGTTCGTGCCCTCGCGAACGCGTTGACCACCGCGAGAGCGGGCCGCCACTGCGCCGACGAGCACGC
>Ga0187870_1000052_pt1 | contig 153824 bp, 149 predicted proteins | sample June2016WEW_13_1_3_FD_132974 | JGI IMG/M metagenome (GOLD analysis project Ga0187870, IMG submission 132974) | Peatland microbial communities from SPRUCE experiment site at the Marcell Experimental Forest, Minnesota, USA - June2016WEW_13_150 | ecosystem: Environmental > Terrestrial > Soil >...
GCCGTCCCACCCCCCGCCGCGGCCCCCGCCGCCAGGAGGCGGCGACGCCCTAGGCCCGTCCCCCGCGGCGGAGTGTGCACTTTTCGCCGCCGTTTCTGTGCACTTTCAAACCGCCGTTGACACTTGCGGCGGCTATTGCTCCGAAGCGTCTGATCCCCATCCATACGTTCGAGCGGGACAGGTTCCCCGAGTTGTTCGACAACGTGTTCCCGGTCGATGATGGCCGGTGGATCGAGGTGTGAGATGGCTGCATTCGGCCGTGGATTGCCTGCGAAGTGTATGGGCGCCCTGCAGCACCTTGCCGGCCAAGGTGGCAACAACTGGTGGAAGGACGTCTTGGCGAGAACAGACCTCGTGCTCGCGGTACGCGATCGATATCTCTGTGCCTATTCGAAGGGCCAACGCATCTTCGAAGTTCAATTCGAGAACCCGGCAGGGGGGGACTGTGCCCGACCTCGGGTCGACACGCACTACAAGTACTTGATCAGACCCAAGCTGGATGATCGGACTGAATATGTTCAATTTGACGGGGACACGTTCGCGATCGACCCTACGGATGTTGTCCAAACGCAGTACGAGCCCAAGAAGACCGTGGCCCAGATGATCGCGGCCGCATCGCGCTACGAAGGGATGGAAAAGAAGGGCGTTCACAAGATCGCTGACGAAAACCCTAACGTTGTGGATCTCGAAATTGCGTTCTCCCGCAGCGCTGAGGAAGACAAGGGGTCGAATGCCCTGCGTATGGACTTCGCGGTGTTGACTGCTGGAACCGGGGGAGCGCGATTGGTCTTCTGTGAAGCGAAGCGAGCTGACAACCCTGAGCTCTCGGGCCAAGGTAGTGGCGGCGCGAGACACATACCTGTGGTCAAGTAGATCGACCGGTACGAGCAGTTTATCAAAGAGGAGCGGAGCACCCTGAAGGACGCTTATATGACGGTGTGCCAGACGTTAATGGAGTTTCACAAGCAAGGAGTGGAAGAGGAAGCTCGGCCAGCTCGTTTCTGGGGTGGCGGAAAAGCAAGTCCCTCTATCGATCCATCCGACCGTGTTCCTCTTGGTCTACGGTTACGACAACGATCAGAGGAAGGGAGCTTTGGGGAGAAAGCTGGATGCGCTTCGTGCTGACCTCGGCCACCGAATGATCGCAAAGGGGAATCCTGGCGCGTTCCACCTGGAGCGGGACATCAGTCGATGTGAGAGCGCCGCCGAGAGGTAGCTGGCGACAACTGCGACGTGTCCGGCCAGACTCCTTCTCGCTGTACGAAGGCAACTACGACACCACATCCCCAGCAGAGCGAGACAGTCGAATGGCCTGCCGCCCATTGCAGTTCCCTGGTGCCCGGCGACCCCCTAGCGGCCCCCGGCTCCTGCGACCGCCCGCAGGATAGCCTCCTCATGGCTCATTGCCACCCGTGCAAAGCGCGTCAACCATTCCGAGATGTAGTCATGCAGGCTGGGCAGATACTGGTCCAACGCCTCTGCGGCAGCCAGTTTGGGCACCTTTCTTTCCGCGGCGTACCTGCTACGCTTCGATGGGACGTCGGTAATTTCGGGGTGAGCGCAGCGCACTGCTTCCGCAAGTACTGAAACAAGATTGCCGCCAATCTGTACCCACAGATAGATCGAGGCGAAGTCGTCCTTCCCGAACAACTGCTCCGGTCCGAATCTCTCGACTCCGACCCAGACGGCGTATTCCGTCGGCGCTCGCCACCGGCGTCTGGCGAGGTACATCTGATGCGCGTCATCCAGCGTTCTCAGGTCCCAGTCGTCGTCCAGCTTTAGCCGCAGGTCTTCGAAAAGCTTTCGGAGAAACGCCTCGAGTTCACTCCCAAGACGCTTCTCCGCCGCGAGCACTTGTGCCACAGCGCCCCACGACTTCACCAGCATCACGCTTGTCTCACTCAGCCCTGACATCAGGCTCCTCCTCTTGAAGATCCCTGGTCCACCGGAGCCAGTCCGCAACAACTAGCCCGACCCTAGCTGGAAGACTTGGGCTCAACACCGCCTCGAATTCCCGGCATATCGCTTGGTAGGCTACCGGGCGCCAGAACGCTGGATTCGCGTCCGGTGGAATTTCGCCAGCCGGACTCAGCCAAACCGCACGACACCGCTCAGTCGGGACCGACAAGGCTTGGCCGAGGCGGTGCATGTCCCGTTGCTCGCGGGACGGCTGATCAAAGCCCTCGGCCGCGTACACCTTGTTCTCAACATAGACGACGAAACTCGCCACCTTGTAGATGGCAATGTCAACAATGGCCTCCGACTGGGCGAATTCGGTGTGTACGACGTACGAATTCAGGTCTCTCTCATCAATCGGGATGCGTGCAGCCCCGAGAAACGCTTTCAGGAACGAGTTTCCCTGGCCGTGCGACTCGGTTTCATCGAGAAGCCAACCGAGAATCTGAGTGTGCAGACGCTCATCGCCTGCATCGAGTTGCAGCAGTTCAAAGATGTTGAAGTCACCTGCCCGGTTGCGTTGGATTGTGGCCTGCAGCCGTGTGACCTCAGATAGCAGGTTGTCCATGGCCTGCTGCCGCTCTGCGTGCGTGCTTCGCTCCAGCTCTCCGAACGATGCAAGGAGGGACTCAATCGACTCAGCCATGGAAACTCCCCTCTGCCAGCGGCACGATAAGAGGCAGAACACCTTACCTGCGCAAGATGACCCTGAGACATAGCCACTGTCACACCCCAGCGGCATCTTGACCCTCGATGGGCGAAGTGCATCTACGCCAAGCCCCGCGCAAGTCTCGGCGGGGCTTGGGCTTCAGAGGAGCCGGAGGGGTCATGGATTTCGAACTTGGTGGGGAGGAGCATACGGTGCGCCCCGAGTGGGGCGCCGTCATGGAGTCCGCTGCGCGGGCGCTCGGCCTGCCGTTCCACCCGGTGCTGGTGCGCGGCTGGCTGGAAGGCAATGAGTTTCTCGCCTGCGTCAGGAAGCTGGGTGGGCTCCTGACACCGACTCCGGCCTTCGACGGCTGGGTTCTCGAACCAGAGGACGATCACCGAAGAGGGAGCCTCCGGGCCATCATGCCGGAGTTCTACGTGGATGACGCCGGAGTCGGAGATTTCTACGGACTCCTGGAACTACGCCTGGACGGCGACCGCTTTCTGGCTCTGAGAACCGAGGAGCGGGTGTCGAACTACGCCATTAGGCCGGCGCTCGTACTCGGTGGACCGTCGCTCGACGCTACGCTGAAGCTGGTCGGCCGCATCAAGGTCGCGCACGCCGAGATCTTCCGGACGACGAAGAGGTTGCGGGTGTACGGCAGCCGCCTCGGGCTGCCGGACCGCCTGCCGATCGTCGAGAGCGATCTGATTCTTCCACCTACCTTCAAGGCCTCCCTCTTCGAGTACCTCGACCGCTTCTGGCGCGCGGCAACGGTCTGTGCCGCGCTGAAGTTGGCCCCAAGCAGGGGAGTGCTGTTCGTCGGGGCGCCTGGAACAGGTAAGACGCAGACTATCCGTCACTTGATCGGCCGGTACTCGGAGTGCTCGTTCAGCATCTTCCTGCCTCCGCCCCCGGGGGGCAACGCGTCGGCGGAGACCGTCTTCGAGCACATGTTGCGTGAGATCGCGTTCGACGCCCGCCCTGCCGTCGTCGTCATCGAGGACATCGATCGTTTGTTCCAAGAAGGCGGCATGACTCCCCAGGTCTTTCTGAACGGCGTGGACGGACTGTTCCAGGCCGACTGGCCCATTCTGTGGATCGCCACCTCCAACGACCCCAGCGAGTTGGCCCCCAACATCCTGGATCGGCCCGGGCGCTTCGACCGGATCGTTGTCTTCGAGCTGCCGGGTGAGGAAGAGCGGCTGGCGTTGCTCAGGCGGTTCTCGCCCTGGCCGGCGGATCCCGAACTGCTGGCGCAGGTGGCCAGCGAGGCCGATGGACTCTCAGGAGCCCACATCAAGGAGCTATGCTTGGCGGCCGCGCTCGCGTCGGCAGAGGCGCCCGACACCTTTGGCGCCGCGCTGATGCCCGAGCTGAGGCGTATGCTGGAGCAGCATGAACGAGCCCAGCGATACGAGTTTGGCCTTGGATCCGGTCGGCCAGCGGGATTCGGGCGTGGGATCCGCGTGGCGAAGGCCGGGAGCTCGGGACGGCCTGCGGCCGGGGCAGGCATCGCGACCTCCAGATAGACTGGCAGGCGGCACGTGGACGGCGCGGCGTCAACGCAGGATCCCCTGGCCTTTGGGTGTCGCACCCCGTATGTAGGGTGTTCAACGCCGGCACAACGCTCGTGTAGCCGCCGACGGCTATGCCTTCTTCGTCTCAGGCGGGCACGGACGATCCCGAAGCCCTGCCTTGGGAATTGGGAATAGGGAACAGGATGGTTGAGTCCTTTGGCGCGACGCCGTAATCGCCAGCCGCAGTTCGATGGCCGCGACGACCTGCTGGACGAGGCCGCCGCGACCCTCGATTTGCACAGCAAGACGGCCGCCGAGGCGCGGCCAATGGTCCGCGACTTCCTTGCAACGCACGCGCGCACCGTGCGGGGGCGGGTGGTCCACATCATCACGGGCAAAGGGAAGGGCTCTCCCAACGGTGCGGTGCTGCAGCCTGCGGTGGCCGCGGAGCTGCGCGGCACCTGCGCAAAGTTCGTCGCCGAGTGGGGCCCGGACATAGACGAGGGTGGCTTCAAGGTGCGGCTGCGGTGATGTCTGCCCTGGCGATTGGCCGGTGAACACACTCCTTGCGGGGTTGGCAGCATTCGACAAGGAGCACCCGGTCGAGCGGAAGCTGCTCCTCGGCCCAGACCTGAGCTACGGCCGCGAGATGCTCCTCGCGCTGGCTCGGCACGCCGGCGGCTGGCTCGGCTGGGAGTCTGCTACGCTGCGGTCCATCGCCGAGGAGGTCGCCTTCGTGCCCCTCGCGGTTGCAGGCCGCCGGCCTGCGGACGACGTGGACATCGCATCGCTCCTCGATCGCGCGCTCGACGTGTGCCTGGCAGAAGGCAACCTGCACCCTGCATTCGCCGAGCACGGGGCGAAGCTCGGCATCCGCGCGGCGGTGCGGGACGCGGTTCTCGCGCTGCGAGTGGCCGGCGCCACCCCCGAGATGGTCCGCCGCGTCACCGACCGCGACTCCCCGGCCGGACAGCTCCCCGTAGTCATGGAACGGTTCGCCGCACTCCTCGATGCCGCAGGCCTCGTGGACCCGGCGGGCCTCTTCGAGACAGCACTCTCTTCGTTCGACGCCGAGGCGCCCTTCGTCCTGGACGGCGTCATCGTCGTGCCGCCGGGGCTCAAGCCGAGGGGGTTGGCGGGCCTGCTCCTCGAGCGGCTCGGCGACCGGAAGCACGTGCTTGCCGAGGGCGCAACGAACGGGCCGCTCTTCGCGGAGAGCGTGACGCCGGCGCTCTTCCACGCCGCGAGTCCGGCGGACGAGGTGCGCGAGGTGCTGCGCCGCGTCCTCGCCGAGCCGGACCTCGCGTGGGATCAGGTGGAGATCGTGACCACCGACCCCGACACGTACGGCGTGGTCCTCCACGGCCTGGCGCTGCGGGACGAGATCCCACTGACGTCGCTCAAGGGCGTGCCGATGGCGCGGACGCGCACGGGGCGGGCGGTCGCGCGCGTGCTCGAGTGGCTCGAGAACGGGCTGCCGGCCGACCTCATCCGCGAAGCGATGGAGTGCGGGGAGCTGGGTGCAGCCGGCGCGGTCGGGGAGGGCGCTCCAGACGGCGCCTCCCTCTCGCGGGCCCTGCGGCGGCTGCGCGTCGGATGGGGCCGAAAGCGTTACGACGAGGCGCTCCAACGGCTGACCGATGGATCGTACGTCGCCACCCGGTCGGAGCGGCACGAGGACGAGGACGACGAGTCGCTCGCCCAGCGCGGCGCGGCCGCCGAAGCCGAGGCGAAGGCACTCGCTGCGGTGCTGGGGCGGCTCCTCGCCATCGTGCCGACCGAGGTGCCCGAGCTCGGTGGGCACACGGAGCCGCGGACGACTCCGGCGGTGCTCGCCAAGGCGGCTCTCGAGTATCTCGATATGGTGCCAGTGGCGGGCGGGGGTGAATCGCGCGCCCGTGAGCGGCACCTCAAGCGCCTGCGCCGGCTCGCGGAGGTCGAGGGCCAGCCACAACAGCCATTCGCCACGGCGCTTGCCGCATTCCGTGAATCGCTCGCCGATCTGCGCGCCTGGCCTCTGGCAGCGGGCGCGGGATCGCCGTGGGTGTCTGCCGGCGGGCAGCTCTATGTCACCGACCTCGAGCACGCGGGCACGACAGGACGGTCGCACGTCTTCGTCGTGGGGCTCGACGCGGACCACGTGGCCGGCTCGCGTCTCCAAGATCCGATCCTCACCGATGCGGACCGGAGCCGCCTCAACGCCTTGCTCGGCCACGACGGCCTTGCGACGACGGCGGACCGCGCGGCTGAGCGCCGGGCGGCGATCCGCCTCGCACTCGGCGCATTCACCGGTCCCGTCACTGTGTCGTATGCTACTGCCTCTTCGCCGGAGTCGGGCGCGGCAGGGCCCTCGTGGGTGATGCTCGAGGCGCTCCGGTGCGACCCCGCTTTCGGCCACGCGGGCTACGACGACCTGCGCAGGCAGCTCGGCGAGCCAGCGTCGCCGGTGCCGCAGGGCGGCCTGGCGCTCGACGGGCGCGACGTGTGGCTCGGTGAGCTGGCTGCCGGATCGCTCCTTCTCGACGGACGCGAGGCGGTGCGCGCCGCGCATCCCGACTTGGCGCGCGGGCTCGAGGCACTCAAGGCTCTGGAGGGCGACTCGCTGACGGCCCATCACGGCCTTCTGACGGAAGCGGCTGGCCGCTTCGATCCAACGCTGTCGGGCCGGCCGATTTCCCCGTCGTCGCTCCAGGCGCTCGCCGCGTGCCCGCTGCGCTGGTTCTACAAGTACGGCCTCGGCCTGCGGCCGCCGGACGACGTGGAGTACGACCCCGAGTGCTGGCTCGACCCGATGGACAGGGGAAGCCTGCTGCATCGCGTGTTCGAGCGGTTCGTGCGCGAGTTCCGCACCAGGCAAGGGGAGGTGACGGGGGAAGCCGCGGACCGGCGCCTCGAGGAGATTACCAGCGACGAGATCCGGCGCTGGAAGACCGATGTGCCGCCGCCGGGCGAGGCCGTCTTCCAGGCGGAGGGAAAGGAGATCCACGAGATAGCCCGCGGGTTCCTGAACCTCGAGCGCGAGCGGGCGGCCAGGGTGGCGGCGGCGTGGCTCGACGCGGAGTACCGGTTCGGAAAGGATCCGAAGGTTGTGGAGCTGCGGCTTCCCGACGGCAGCCGCCTCCCGCTTCAGGGATCGGTGGATCGTGTGGACCGGCTCGCGGACGGCACGCTACGCATCATCGACTACAAGACCGGCGGCGCGTGGGGGTACGTGCGAACGAGAAAGGATGCGCCCCTGAAGGGAGGCCGCGTGCTTCAGGCGGCGCTCTACGCGCACGCCGCGGCTACGCTGCTCGGAGCCAAGGTCTCGACGTCGGAGTACTGGTTCCCGGCCACCGACCAGACGGTGCCATACGGGCCGGCTGACCTCAGCGACGCGCCGGCGCTGATCGCCTCGCTCCTCGAACACCCTCGGGCTGGGACGTTCATTCCTACCACGGAGAGCGGCGACTGCACGTATTGCGACTACGCGCCCATCTGCCGAGTCACCCACGACCGATTCTACAAGGCGACTTCCCGTCTGGCGGAGTGGGCGAAGGGCCACGCGGAATCGCTCGCCGAGTACGGCGGCCTGCTCGCGCGCAACGAGCCACGGGACGGCGGGGACGAGAAGTGAGCGGCACCGCGGCACCCCGGCCCTCGGACGAGCGCGCGCCCGCCGCCGCGCCGCCTCCCGACCAGGTGGCCCGCGACCGCATCCGCACGGCGCTCGACGTGAACATCCTCGTCGAGGCGGGTGCCGGCTCGGGCAAGACGACGTCGCTGGTGGACCGGCTGATGGCGTACGTCGAGCGCGGCGAATCGGTCGAGACGCTCGCGGCCGTCACCTTCACCCGGAAGGCGGCCGCCGAGCTGCGCGAGCGGTTCCAGGTCGCGCTCGAGACGCGGACGCGCGAGGCCCGTGCGAAGGCGGAAGCCGGCGATGCCGCGGCGGTGGCTCTCGCCGAGAAGTGCGAGCGGGCGCTCGGCCGCCTGGACGGCGCCTTCCTCGGGACGATCCACTCCTTCTGTGCGCGCCTCCTCCGGGAGCGGCCCATCGCGGCGGGTCTCGACCCGTCGTTCGAGGAGGTCACCGACGCGGCGTGGGAGCGGCTGTGGGCGGACTTCTGGCGCCGGTGGGTCGATGAGCGGCTGATCGAAGACGATCCGATGATCTCCGAGCTGCGCGCGCTCGGCGTGCACCCGACGATGCTGCGGGACGGGTTCTCTGCTCGCCTCAAGTACCCGGAGGTGGACTTTTCGGCGGAGCAGAAGCCAAAGCCGAACGTCGCCCCCGTGCGGACCGCGCTGGAGCAGCTGCTCGCTCGCGCGCTCGCGCTCCTGCAGCCCGACGAGCCGCCTGGTGGGTGGGACGGGCTGCAGTCGAAGTGCCGCCGCCTGAGGTTCTTGCGGTCCCAGGCGACCTGGAGGGAGGACCTGGGGTTCCTCGATGCGCTGGAGGAGCTGTGCAGCTCCGGCGTCAAGCCCACTCTGAAGGATTGGACGGACGACGCCAAGACGAAGAAGATCGTGAAGCAGCTGGGCGAAGACTTCGAGGCGTTCGTGGATGGGGCGGCTGCGTCGCTGTTGGCGGCGTGGCGCGAGCACCGGTACCCGGCGGTGATGCGGTTCCTCGACGCTGCTCGGACGGATTTCGAGCAGGAGCGTCTCGACAGGGGGCAGCTCGGCTTCGAGGACCTGCTGCTCCGCGCCCGCGACCTGCTTCGGGGAGGCCCCGAGGCCCGGCGCGAGCTGGGCCGGCGGTACGCGCACGTGCTTGTGGACGAGTTCCAGGACACCGACCCGATTCAGGCGGAAGTCTGCTTCCTCCTCGCGTCCGATCCCGAGTCGGGTGACGACTGGCGCGCCGTCACGCTGCGCCCCGGCGCGCTCTTCGTGGTTGGCGACCCGAAGCAGAGCATCTACCGCTTCCGGCGCGCCAGCTTCGACACCTACCGGATGGTGAAGGACCGCTTCCGGGAGCGCGGCGAGGTCCTCCAGCTGACGGCGTGTTTCCGGTGCGCACCCGAGATCGCGCGCTTCGTCGAAGCCCACTTTCAGAAGACGCTTCCAGCCGCGGATTCGGATGCGCAGGCGGCGTTCGCGCCGATGCAGCCGTGGGGGAAGGCGGCGGCGGCGAAGGGCACGGTGTGTCACTACACCGTCGGGACCGATGGGAGGGCTTCGCGGGGCCCCGTGCTGGACGCCGATGCTAAGCAGCTCGCGTCGTGGATCGCTCGACGCGTGGGCGAGGGTGAGGCGCCCGAGAGCTTCCTCATCCTGACCTACCGCAGGGCCGACACCACGCGGGTGGTTCGCGAGCTGGGCGAGCGCAACATCCCCGTCAGTCTCTCGGGGGGGAAGTTCGAGGAGAGGGACGAGCTGGCGGAGCTGCTGATCGTCCTCCGGGCACTGGCGGATCCCGACAATCCGGTGCTGGTGGCCGCGGCGCTCGAAGGCTGGTGCTTCGGCCTGAGCCCGCTCGACCTGCTGAGGGCGCGGGACGCCGGACTTCGCTTCACGGTTTCCCAGCCACCGACCGGTGCGGACTCCGCCGTGGGCCCGGCGCTGGCGCGGATGCACGGGTGGTGGCTGCAGTCCGAGTCGTGGCCGCTCGAGGAAGTGGTCGAGCGGCTGCTCGACGAGACCGGCCTCCTCGCGCACGCGGCCGCGAGCGAGCTCGGTGAGGCGCGGGCCGGATCGCTGGTGAAACTCGTGGAGGCGCTGCGCGAGAGCGCCGGGTTGGCGAGCGGTCTCGCCGGGCTCGTCGAGGCGGTAGAGGAATCCCTCGCCGTATCGGAGGGCGGGGTGCAGTTAAGGCCGGAGCGCCGGGATGCCGTGCGGGTGATGAACCTGCACAAGGCGAAAGGGCTCGAGGCCGACATCGTGGTGCTCGCGGCGCCGGCCGAGGACAGGGAGCACCAGCTGACCGAGCACGTGGCGCGGAGCGGCGCGGAGGGGAGCTGCTCCGGTCTCCTCATCCTCGACGAGAAGACCGTGATCGCCCAGCCGGCCGGTTGGGGCGAGATGGAGGCGATCGAGTCGCGGTTCCGGGCGGCGGAGGAAGAGCGCCTGCGCTACGTGGCGGCGACCCGCGCGCGCCGCGAGCTGGTTGTGGCGCGGCTGGAGAAGACGTACGCGAGTGGGGAGGTGCGCGTCGGCGGGGCGTGCTGGGCGCCGTTCGAGGCCTCGCTGCAGAAGGCGGGGGCTGCCATCGCGCCCCGCGTGGATGCGCCCCCCGGGCGTAGGCAGCTCGCGCGCTCTGCGGACGAGCTTCTCGCCCGTATCGAGCAGGTCGCAGCCGCTTCCGCGCAGGCCGGCCGCAAGACGATGACGTACACCAGCGTGACGCGGAGCGCGAAGGCCGAACTCGTGGAGCGGCGGTCGGAGGACGCTGCGTGGGCGACGTCGCGGCCCGCAGCCGAGTTCCACGGCAGGGGCACGGAGTGGGGAAGTGCCGTGCACCGGGTGATCGAGGGTCTGGGGCGGGGGAGGACTGGAGACAACCTCCGCGCCTTCGCGGTTGCCGTCGCCGTGGACGAGGGGCTGGCTGCCACGACTGCCGAGGCCGGCCCAACCGCGGACGAGCTGGTCTCAGTGGCTCAACGGGTGTGTGAATCCGTTCCAGGAGGCCGGCTGGGTTCGGAGGCGCTGCGGCGGTTCGAATGGACGGCGGCCATCAGCGAGAAGGACGCCGCTGGAGTGGAGCACGTGACCGAAGGAGCGATGGACTGCGCGGTGCTCGACGGTGGCGCATGGCGTGTGCTGGACTGGAAGACCGACGAGGTGGATGCCGCCACCTGGGCGAGCCGCGCGGTGGCGTACCAGGCTCAGGTGGATCGCTACGCCAAGATCCTCACGCGGCTTCGGGCCGAGCCTGCGGTGGGCCTTGTAGTTAGAACTCCGGGGGGCTCTCCGCCGTGCTAGAGTCCGATGCGCGCGGAATAGCGTTTGCGCGCGTCGAAGCTCTCCAGGTGCCAGGGCCCATTTCGTCCACCGTAGACCTGTTCGCGGAGCCACGCCAGCTCGGCAGTCTGGTCCTCCTCCGACACGTCGCGGTGCCACGCCTTGGGCCGGCCGTCGTCACCGGGATTCCATCGGTAGCCCCGCACCTTGAGAGTGTCCTTCGCATCGAATGGTGCTCCGACCGCCCAGATGCGGAGAGTCCTGAGGCGGGCCGACTGCAACAGAAGCCGGAAGGGAAGCTCGCCCGACTCGAACGGCGTGGCCAGCAAGTGGATCATGGCGAGGGCGTCGCGATCCGCCCGGTGAGCGTCGTAGAAAAGCCCGCAGTGCTTCAACAACAGGTACTCCTCGGCTAGAGACGCGTATCCCAAGTTGCGCCACGGGACTTCTGCCATCGAGCACGCCCAGGGCACGTCTTGGAACACCGGCAAGCGCCGCTCGAGGAAAGGACGATCGAAGACGGCATTGTGTGCCACCACGAGGCCGCCAGCCCGGACGAGTGCCGCGACCGCCTGATCGTCGATTCTCTTCCCGGCCACGTCAGCATCGGTGATACCGGTCATCTTCACGACGTCAGGTGGGATGGAGCGTCCCGGATTCTCGAAGTACGTGACTGGCGTGCTCACCTCGAAAATCCTGCCGGTCTCTGCCGAGTACTCGAAGGCCACCACGGAGACCTGGATGATGATGTCGGTCCGGGGGTCCAGCCCCGTCGTCTCTATGTCCAGGGCGATTGCGGTGCCGTGTGGCAGCGAGTCGGATTCCGCGTACCGCCCCGGCGGCACGAACCGGCGCAGAACGCGATAGTCTCCAGACTCCTCGAGCTGCCGCGCCAAGCCCTCAAATTCAGATCGGCCCGAGTCCGTCGTCATGGGACCGTTCCTCGATTGCAGGGATCAGCCTTGCCTGCTGTAGATGAATACGCCCATTGGGCTGATGACGGTAATGGTTCCAGCTCGCACTTTCTCGGCATCGGGAGACAGAACCCATTCCTTCGGTACGGTTTGAAGGAACGCGTTAACGGCCGCTTCATCCTGAATGAAGCCCAAGACGAACCGCCGGGGGACCTTCCATTTGACCAGTTTGTCGAAGTCCGCCACGCAGCTGTTGAAGCCGAAAGGGTCACCCATCTTGCGGTACTTGAGTTCGATTCCTACGAACACCGGCAAGTTGTAAATGTAGATGTCAAAGCCCTTGCGCTGCTCTGTTGAACACCCCTTTGCCAATACGAGATCAACGCATGCGATGTCGAACTTCTTGAGGTATTCAGAACAGACCACGTTGAGCCGGTAGGGAGGCGGAGTGCCATTTGAGCGTGGAATCGCAATCGTCGTACTAACGCGAGAGCGGAGGTGATACAGGAGCGTCGCCTGAAGATCGGACTCAAACAAGAAGTGGTAGGGTTCTCGCTTGAACTCGCCAATGAGCCGAAGAATCGACTCGAGTGCCACTTGCTCAACCTCTTCGTTTGTCCTCACGGCCATGATGGTCTCCGACATCGAGTGTGTCTGCCCGTGGACTCGTCAGTGTGTTCTTGTCTCCCTGAACGCTGCGATTCCCGTGTGACAGGGCGGGTGGGGCTCGCGTGTCATATGCCTCTCGGGAGAGTGCATGGCAAGCTGCGTCCCCTTGCCTCTTCGCCCGGCTGTCACAGGGGGTCCCTAGGTTCGGGCCTCGGAGCAAGCGCACCCGGCAGAGGGATACGGAGGAAGCATGGACACCGATCGCCTGATGGAATTCCTGACGAAGGAGGGCTTCCGGCCGTCGCTCGCCGCCGGGGGCGACATCCGCTTCAAGTACGAGAGCGGCCACTACTGCATCCGCTTCGCCCCGAACGACGACCAGTACGTGGCCGTGGGGTACCCGAACTTCTGGGCGCTCCGCAGCCCCGCGGAGACCGTTCGCGCGCTGCGTGCCGCCAACGAGGTCTCGCAGTGGATCAAGGTGGCCAAGATCATCGTCCTCGAGGCTCAGAACGATGTTTGGGCGGAGGCCGAACTTCTGATCGAGCGGCCTGAGCAGTTCGAGGCGCTGTTTGGCCGGTCGCTCTCGATCCTCAAGGCCGCCGTGGCCAGGTTCGCCGAGTCGATGCGGAAGTCAGAACCCCTGCCGGATGAGCGTGTCACCCTGAAGCGCGAGGAAGTCACGCGCTGGACGCACGGCAACTAGGCTGAGGCATTGCCGCGCAAGGCGCCTGTCCGGCGCGCCTTGCACCCCTGCTCCCCGGCCCCCATCCTAGGTGCCTATGCCGCAGCCCAAGGCCGCTCGCTGGCTTGACCTGATTGCCTACCTGCTCCAGCACCGCTTCCCGGTAACGCGCGAGGAGATCTACGAGGCCGTCGCAGACTACCGGACCGGCGCGAGCGCCGACGCCACGGCACGCGAGTCGGTGCGCCGCAAGTTCGAGCGCGACAAGGACGAGCTGCGAGCCCTGGGCATAGAAATCGAGACGGTCGACCTGCCACAGCGGGCTGGAGACGAGCCGATGTCCGGCTATCGCCTGCGCACGAGAGACTTCTACCTCCCGTACCTCGAGCTGGCCGGTAGCGCGCCCGCGGGTACTCGTCCGTACCAGGGGCTGGCGCGTATCACCGTATCGAAGGACGACCTGGCGCTGCTCGATCGCGCGACGCGCCGCTTGGCCGACCGCGCCGACTTCCCCCTCTCGGCCGCCGCAGCGTCGGCTCGGCGCAAGCTCGAGTTCGATCTTCCGCTGCCCCTCAAGAGTGTCGAGCGGGTGCTATCGCGACCGCTCACGGGCGATGGTGCGAAGTCGCTCGAGGTGCTCCAGCGCGCCGTCGTCGACCACGTCGCGATACGCTGCCGCTACTTCGCCATCGGCCACGACGAAGAGGCCACCCGCGTCATCGAGCCGTACGGCCTCTTCTACAACTGGAGCCACTGGTACACCGCCGCCCGGGCCCGCGACCGGAATGCGATGCGCGTCTTCCGCGTGGACCGGATGCGGGAGGCCGAGCTGCTGGGCGGGCCGGACGCGTCATTCACGGTGCCCGCAGACTTTTCGGTCAGGACGTACGTGCGCCGCTCTCCGTGGCAGCTGACTGAGCGGCCGCCTACGACGGCGCGGGTGCGATTCTCCTTTCCGGAGTCGCGCTGGGTGATGGCGCAGGGGGTGGGGAAGCCGGTCGAACCGCTGCTGGACGACGGCGGTGCCATCTTCGAGTTCGACGTCCGCGAGCCGGGACCATTCCTGCGCTGGCTCCTCACCTTCCGCGACCACGTCGCCGTGATGTCGCCGGCCTCGTTCGCGGAAGAGTTGGCTGCGCTGCGGCGGAAGGTGGCCAAGCTCTATGCCGGGAGGGCGTCGTGACCGAGATGGCGTCCGCCCAGCTCAATCGCATCGTGACCGTCGTGGCCGAGTTGAGCCGGCGCGAAGCCGCGGGGGAGCCGCCGCTCGCCCTGGCTGAGGTCGCCCAGGCCCACGGCACCACTCCGGAGCAGGTGCAGCGGGACCTGCGGGTGCTCACCCAGGCCAGCGACGAGCCCGACGTCGAGTGGTTTCAGTCCCTCTCGATCTGGCAGGAGGGCGATCGCATCTCCGTTTCGAGCCTCGGTCCCTACCGGCGCCCTATCCGGTTCACGCAGGATGAGATCCTGGCGCTCCAGGTTGGCCTGGCGACGGAAGAGGGTGCGTCTCGCGCGTTGTCCAATGAGCTGGCCGCGGTCGTGCGGCTCGACGACCCGGCTGCCCGCTCGTTCCACTTGGGGCCGACGGCGGGAGCAGGCGAGGCGGAGGTCGCGGACCTCGCCCGGCGGGCGCAGGAAGAGCACCGGGTCCTCTCGATTCTCTACGCGGGCGAGCGAGACCGTGCGGGAGCGGCGCGCGACATCGAGCCCCACCAGGTGGTGCAGGCAGAGGGGCGCGTGTACGTCGTGGCGTGGTGCAGGAAACACCAAGACTGGCGGAACTTCCGGGCCGACCGGGTGATCGACGCGCTGCTGGAGGAGGAGACCTTCAGCCCCCGAGCCGATTTCGCTCCCTTCAACGAGGGCCAGTCGGTATTCCGTGCGGCTCACGACGCGATAGACAACGTGACCGTCAGGTTCAGTCCCGAGATCGCGCGTTGGCTGGAGGAGCGGTATCCCGAGGCCGAGCGGCAGCCCGACGGCTCGGTGGTCGCCACCTTCAGGGTCGCGGACCCGTCGTGGCTCGTCCGGCACGTGCTCCAGTACGGCCCAGACGCCGAGGTCCTCGCGCCGGCGGAGTACCGCGAGGCGGTGTCGCGGGCGGTCACGCGGGTGGCGCAATGAAGGAGGCGGCCCGCGTCGCCGAGAGCCCCAACCGGCAGGGGACGGAGGAGGCCGACGAACTGGCCAGGCTCGCGGAGGCGGCGCGGAAGGCAGGATGAGGCCAGATGCCAGTCGAGTGCCCTCATTTCTGCCCTCAGGCGCCGTCCGAGGGTCGAGGGCGCGAGACGCTCGTCTTGAGAAACCCCACGCTGCGTGCGAACTTCCTCCCCCCACGGCGCCGTAGCCAAGTGGTAAGGCAGAGGTCTGCAAAACCTCTATACGGCGGTTCGAATCCGCCCGGCGCCTCTCGATGAAACGCGCCCCGCTTGCCGTGCTCGCAGCCGTCCTGTTCGCCCTGAGCTGCGCTGAGCCGTATCCATCCGTGAGCGGGGGGTGGGAGTACGCCAGCACCCTCACGTTCCCCGGCGACTTCGACCTCTCGCCCGGACAGCCGTACGTCTGCACGTACCGGGCGGTGCTCACGCTCGGCCAGAGCAACGGCACCTTCAGCGGCACCTACGACAGCCTGTCGGTCGGCTGCAACAGCGGCGGCACCACCTCGGGCTTCAACGGCACGGTGATGGACGGGGAGCTCTCCAAGAGCGGCATCGTGTCGTTCGAATTCGACACGCCGAACTGGCTGTCGGTCGGGTCGCTGCACGGCGACAGCATGGGCGGGGTCGTCACCGACAGCGTGAACGGGCTCCCCGGCATGGAGCTGGCCAGCGGCACGTGGAGCGCGTGCCAGGGTCGGGTCTGCAAGTGATGAGGAGGGCGTCTATCGCCGCAGCCTGCCTGGGAGCTCTGGCGGCCACCGGAGCCGCAGCCCAGCAGCGGAACCCGACCGCGCACTGCTACGACGGGACGTACTACTACGGCGCCAGCCGGCGTCTGGCCTGCGCGAACCACCGCGGCGTGTCGGAGTGGCTTGCGAGGCCGCAGCCGGTGAGGCGGACGCGGCATCCGGCAGGGGCCAGCCGAGGTCCGCGCGGCCGACGGCCGGCCTCGCCGCACGCCGCGGCGCGAAAGCGGCCGCCTCACCCGCGCCCCGCCGGCGCCACCGCCCGGTGCCACGACGGCACCTGGTCCAGGGATTCACGTCGGACCAACGCGTGTACGCGCCACGGCGGGATTGCCAGTTGGATGGGCCGTCGCTGACCACCTGACCCGCCGCGATCTGACGCCGTTTTCGGTCCCCTGGAACCCAATGCCCGGTCACCGTGTTATATTCATTACAACATTAGTCGGATATATCGGAACCGAGGCCGCATGAAGCTCACACGTCGTTCCAAGGTGGTCTGCCTGTGTACCTGTCCCACACAACAGGTGGGCCGGGGCCTGTCTCCTTGAGTGCGTGAGCTTTCGTAAGCCAGTTCGGCAATCAGCCGAAACACTCAGACCCGCGACCCCAGCGTCGCGGGTCATTTCGTTTCCGGCCAGGCGCTGGGGGCAGGGGAAAGGGGAAGCGGAGTTCCATGGAGATCATAGAAACGGCGGCGGGATCGGCCGCCATGGGGGCGGCGACGGAGGCGGTCGACGTCTTGAGTCCGCTCAGGCGGCAGGACCGCCCGGCGCGTCTCGGCGCCAGCGCCGCGCGGCGCCGGTACGCCGACGTGCGCGAGCTGATCGCGAGCCCCGCGAATCCGACGCCGCTGGTGCGGCTCAATCGCGTCGTGCCGCCCGGGGCCGAGGCGTTCCTCAAGCTGGAGTGGATGAACCCCTTCGGCTCGATCAAGGACCGCACCGCGCGGTATCTGCTGGAGGGGATGCGGGAGCGCGGCGAGCTCGACGGCCGCGAGCTGGTGGAGGCCACCTCGGGCAACACCGGCATCGCGCTGGCCGCGCTGGCGGCGCTTGAGGGGATCCCGCTCACCGTCACGATCCCGTCCGGCGTACCGGAAGAGAAGCTGGTGCTGCTGCGGATGCTCGGCGCGACGGTGATGCCGACGCCCGACGACCTCTGCCCGGTGGACAACCCGAGGGACGGAGCGATCGCCCTGGCCCGCGCCGTGGCGGAGAGCCCCGCGCACGGCGGCCGCTACGCGATGCCGAACCAGTACGCGAACCCCGACAACGTGCGCGCGCACTACGAGACGACGGGCCCCGAGATCTGGGAGCAGACCGAGGGCCGCGTGCGCACCTTCGTCGCCGGCTACGGCACCTGCGGCACGATCACCGGCGTCGGGAAGTTCCTGAAGGAGCGGGACCCGAGCATCCGGGTCGTCGCGGTGGAGCCGCAGCGGAACCACCGGCTGCCCGGCCTCAAGAACCTGCAGGAGGCGAAGGCGCCTGCGATCCTCGACCGCACCGTGATCGACGACGTGGTGCGCGTGGACGACGGCCCCGCGTATGCGATGGCGAAGCGGCTCTTCCGCGAGGAGGGGTTGATCGTCGGGCCTTCGACCGGCGCCATCGCCCACGCCATCGCCTCGCTCGGAGCCGCAGGCGGCCTAGCTGTCGGCGTCTCGCCGGATGGCGGGCACAAGTACGCCTCGTTCTACGCCGACTACCTGGGAGAGGAAGGACAGCCCCGATGACCGATCATGTCGCGCAGTTGAACATCACGGAAGACGCGCCGCCCGCAGCGGACCTAGAGCTGGACTGTAAGGGGCTGCTCTGCCCGCTGCCGGTCTACCGTACCTCGCAGGCCCTGAACCGGCTCGGCGCCGGGCAGGTCCTGCGCGTCGAGTGCACCGACCCCGGATCGCTGGCCGATTTCCCGGCGCTTGCGCGCCAGCGCGGCCTCACGCTCCTCTCCGCCACCGAGCGGAACGGCGTGCAGGTTTTCCATCTGCGGAAGGAGACCGATTGAAACCGGAAGCACGGAGGCACGGGGGCACGGGGGCACGGCAGGGCGAGACGAACGCTCGCCGCCGCCTGGCGCTCGTGGCCTCGAAGGGGACGCTGGACGGGGCCTACCCGCCGCTCATCCTGGCGGCGACGGCGGCGAGCCTCGGCTGGGAGGTGGGGATCTTCTTCACTTTCTACGGGCTCGACATCCTGCACAAGAAGCGGCACAAGAAGCTCAAGGTTGCGCCGCTCGGGAACCCGGCGATGCCGATCCCGGTGCCGAACCTGGTGGGCGCGCTCCCCGGGATGACGGCGGTCGCCACCCGGATGATGAAGGGGTGGATGAAGCGTTCGCAGCTGCCGGACATCCCGCAGTTCCTGGAGATTGCGCGGGAGTCGGGCGTGAAGCTCTTCGCCTGCTCGACGACGATGGGCGTGATGGGCGTGAAGGCAGATGACCTGACACCGGGGACCGACACCGCCGGGGCGGCCGCCTTCCTCGATTTTGCCGCGGACGCGGACGTGTCGCTGTTCGTCTAGGAGGTCAGGCCGGCACGACCTCGTGGATCATCCGGTTCTTCCCTTCGCGCTTGGCCGCGTAGAGCATCGTGTCGGTGCGCTCCAGCAGCTCGTCCACCGTGGCCGGCGGATACGCAAAGGTCACCATCCCCACGCTGACGGTCACCGAGCGGCGGTTCTCGGGCAGGGCCGCCGTGCACTCCTCCCGCAGCTTCCCCAGCACCTGCGACGCCGCTTCCGCGGCCGTCTCCGGCAGGCAGACCGCGAACTCGTCCCCGCCGAGCCGGCCGACGACATCCGTCGCGCGCAGCCGGGTGCGGATGGTGTGCGCCACCGCCCGCAGCACCTCGTCGCCGGCCTGGTGGCCGAGCTGGTCGTTGATCTGCTTGAAGTTGTCGAGGTCCAGGTAGACGATCGTCATCGGCCGCCGGTACCGGCGGGCGAAGGCGAGGGCGGTGCCGGTGAGCTCGATGAAGTGGCGCCGGTTCGACACGCCGGTGAGCGGATCGGTCCGGGCGGATTCCTTCTCCCGGTCGAGCGCGTGCCGCAGCGCGGCGACGACCTCGACGAACACGAGGAAAAGCGCCGTGCGCAGCACGAACACGATCGCGAGCACGAGCGACGAGGAGTAGTGCTGACCGGCGAGCAGATCGCTCCCGATGCCGGCCACCGAGCCGAGTAACGCGAAGGCCATGCCGGCCGGCCGGCCGATCTTGGTGGCCGCGTAGAAGATCGGGACGAGGTAGACGACGGAGATCTGGACTTCGTAGCCGGAGAAGTAGTCGACGAGGGCGATCGCGATGAGCATACCCAGGCTGACGGCCACCGCGCCCTTCATGGAGCGGCCCGCGGGCTGCGTCTCCAGCAGAGCCTGGCCCAGCGTCGTGGCGCGTCCCGCCATCGCCCGGTCGCCTTGTGAGGGGATCACATGAGTCGCGTGTGCATGGCATCGAGATTATCGCCATTCCCGTCCGGCATCAACCGCGGCGGTCTTGCGCGGTGCCGTGTTGCGCCGCCTGCTTGCCACTCCCATCGGGGAGGGGATAGGTTACGCCCCCCTCTGGTCCGAAGGGCTGGACATGAAGGAATACCCGAGCACACACATCCGGAACGTGGCCGTAGTGGGCCACGGAGGCAGCGGCAAGACCAGTCTGGTTGACGCCCTCGCCTTCGTGGCCGGAAGCAGCAAGCGACACGGCCGCATCAAAGACGGTTCCTCGCTCACCGACTACTCTCCCGACGAGATCGAACGCGGTTACAGCATCAGCCTGGCCCTGGCCTACGCCGAGTGGGAGGGCGTGAAGGTCAACCTGTTCGACACGCCGGGCTATCTCGACTTCGCGGGCGAGGCGCTCGCGGGGATCTGGGCCGCGGACGCGTCACTGATCGTGCTCGGCGCGTCGGCCGGCGTGGAGACGGGGACGGAGAAGGTCTGGGATTACTCCAGGACCTGCGAGCACGAGGCGATCTTCTTCGTCTCGATGATGGACAAGGAGCACGCGGACTTCGCCAAGGTCTACGGGCAGATCCGCGAGCGGCTCACGCCCAAGGCTATCCCGGTCGAAATCCCGATCGGGGCGGGGGCCGACTTCCGCGGGATCGTCAACCTGATCACCAAGACGGCGCACCTGTACAAGTCGGGGACGAAGACCGGCGAGTACGACGAGGTGGTGATCCCCAAGGAGATCCAGGCGGAGTACGAGCGGTACGAGAACGACCTGATCGAGACGGTGGCCTCGACCGACGACGCACTGGTCGAGCGCTATCTCGAGGGGAAGGAGATCTCGCACGACGAGCTGGTAACGGCGATGCGCGCGGCGATGAAGCGGCGCGAGCTGTTCCCCGTCTTCTGCGGCGCCGCGGAGCTGACTTACGGCGCGCGGGCGCTGCTTTCGGAGATCGTGGAGCTGGTCCCCGCGCCCGCCGACAATCCGCCGGTGCACGCGGAGAAGTGGGGCACGGTCGAGAAGGTGGAGCTGACGGAGCGGGACGACGCGCCGTTCAGCGCGCTGGTCTTCAAGACCGTGTCGGAGCCGCACGTCGGCGACGTGTCGCTGTTCCGCGTCTACTCCGGGACGGTGAAGAACGGGCAGGAGGTGTTCAATCCGGCCCGCAACGCGCTGGAGAAGCTGAACCACCTCTCGATCGCGCAGGGGAAGGAGAAGATCGAGGTGGACCTGCTGCACGCCGGCGACGTCGGCGTGATCGCCAAGCTGCGGGACACGCACAGCAACGACACGCTCGCGACGCAGGCGGTGCCGGTGGTGCTGCCGCGGATCCCGTTCCCCGAGCCGATCATCCACGTCGCCGTCGAAGCGAAGGAGCGGGGCGACGAGGAGAAGATCAACCTCGGCCTCGCCAAGCTCGCGGAGGAGGATCCCACCTTCCACTGGGAGTACAACCCCGACGTCCGCCAGACCTGGATCTACGGGCTGGGGGAGCGGCACCTCGAGGTGATCCTGGGGCGGCTGGCGCGGAAGTTCGGCGTGCACGCGAACCAGGCGAAGCCGAAGATCCCGTACCGCGAGACGATCAAGGGGAAGAACGAGGGGCAGGGGCGGCACAAGAAGCAGACCGGCGGGCGCGGGCAGTTCGGCGACTGCTGGATCCGCATGCTGCCGATGCAGCGCGGCGGCGGCTACGTCTTCGAGGACCAGATCGTCGGCGGCGCGATCCCCAGCAAGTTCATCCCCGCGGTGGACCGGGGGATCCAGGAGGCCGCCGTGCGCGGGATCCTGGCGGGCTATCCGGTGGTGGACTTCAAGGTCCAGCTGTTCGACGGGTCGTACCACACGGTGGACTCGAACGAAATGTCGTTCAAGCTCGCCGGCATCCTGGCGTTCCGGAACGTCTCGCCCAACTGCAAGCCGGTGCTGCTGGAACCGCTGGCCGACATCGAAGTGATGACACCCGAGGAATACCTCGGCGCGGTGATGGGCGATCTCAACTCGCGGCGCGGGCAGATCCTGGGCTCAGAGCCGGAGGAGAAGCTGCTGAAACTGAAGGCGGTGGTGCCGGAGGCGGAGCTGTACAAGTACGCGACGCAGCTCCACTCGCTGACGCAAGGGCGCGGGACCTTCCGGAAGAAGTTCAGAGGGTACGCCGAGATGCCCGCCGAGGCTGCGGCAAAGGTGATCGAGGAATTCCAGAAGACGAAGAAAGAGAAGGAAGAGGAAGCCTAGACCTTGTGGTAGCCGACGCGCGCCGCCTCGGCGCCGTCGTCGGCCGTGTAGATCTCGAAGTCGGAGAAGAGCCGCGGGGCCTCCGTCGAGAGCGCCCGGAGCACCGCGACCGCCATCCGCCGGATCTCCTGCTCGGCTCCCTCGCCGCAGCGGAGCTCGAGCATCGTCCGCCAGGCGCGGGCGTTCGCGCTCACCACGATCTTCGTTTCCGTCGCGTTCGGCAGGAGGGAGCGCGCGGCTTCGCGCGCCATCTTGCGCCGGTGCACCTTGTCGGCCACCCACTCGTAGCGCCGCATCAGCTCCTCGACCGCGCGGACATACGCCTCCTGCGCACTGGTGACCTGCGCGAGCCACGCGGCCTCCAGCTTCTCATCCCCGAGCATCGCCGGCGGGACCACGAAGGCGGCGTGCGACTCGTCCACGTAGCGCTGTGACAGCTGGCTGTAGCCGAAGCCGGCGCGGTGGCGCACCAGCTCGTGCGTGCAGGAGCGCGAGATCCCCTCGAGCAGCAGCACGTAGACGGCGTGCTCCAGCACCGAGCCGTGTCCCTGCTTCTTGATGTTCTCGAGGTAGTCCTCGGTCGTGCGCTGGGCCGGATTCGCCTGGCTCATGTAGCAGAGGCGGCCGGCGAACTCCGCGAGCCGCTCACCGTCCGTCGCCTCGCCCTTCCACTCCACCTTGAGATGATCCGGCTCGACGAACTGTGGCCGGCCGATCACCGTGATGCGCGGGGCGCGGATGATGTCCATCAGGAGCAGGGGTTAGGGTTTAAGGGGTAGGGGTTAGGGATCAAGGCTGCAGTACCCCGGGCTTCGGCGCCAGGTCGAGCCGGTACGTGCCCCAGGCGGCGGCGCGTTCGATCTCGCGCAGTCTGGGGGCGATCCCGGCGGGGAGCGACGGGGCGCGCGGGCCGACCTTGAGCGTGTCGGCGCTCAGCACGCCGGCGTCGCCGCTCTTCAGAATCTTCACGCCGGGGTTCAGTATGCCCGCCGGATCCCAGGCCCGCCTGGTGCGCCGGCACAAGTCCAGGTACGCGGCACCGAAGGTACGCTCGACGAACGGCGCGCGCAGCCGGCCGTCGCCGTGCTCGCCGGACGGCGTCCCGCCGAGGGCGATCTGCTCGGCGGTCACACGCTCCAGGCAGGCCGCCAGTCGCTCGGCGAAGTCCTGGGTGGTCACGTCGGCCAGGAGGTTCGCGTGCAGGTGTCCGTCCCCGGCGTGACCGAAGATCACGATCTCGAAGCCGGTCGCTTTCGCGGCGGCCCGCAGAGCGGTGATATAGCGGGCAAGGCGCTCCGGCGGCACGCAACCGTCCTCGACGACCTGCAGGGAGCGGAGGTTGTCGGGGAGCGAGGCGAGGATCGGGCTTGCGAGGTGGCGCAGCTCCCAGAGCCGGCCCACGGTCGCTGCGTCGTCGGCCATTTCCACCGAGGTCGCGATGCCCTGAACCGCGGCGGCGGCCTCGCGCGCGCTCCCCTCGAACTCGACCAGGAGCACCGCCTCGGTGCCCGCCGCGAGGTGGCGCTGCGCTGCGCCGCGCACGAAGTCGAGATAGGTGCGGTCCAGCAGCTCCACGGCCGACGGCCCTAGCGGTCTGAGGGCCAGCACCGCGGGACCGACCTGATCGAGCGAGCCCAGCGTCACGAGCAGCGTGGTGCGCTCGGAGGGGAGCGGCGCCAGCGCGACCTCGACGGCCGTGATGACGGCGAGCGTCCCCTCGCTGCCCACGAGCAGGTCCGCGGTGCGCCCGCTCCTGGCGAAAGCGTCGAGGGCATAGCCGGAAGAGTTCTTCGGCGTATGGGGAGCCGCGGCGGCGAGGTCGGCGGCCTGTTCGCGTATGGCCGGCGCGACATCGGCGCCAAACCGTCGTTCCGCCGCTGTGCCGCCGTGCCGCTGTGCCTCCGTGCCTCCGGCTTCCCCGTCCGCCGTCACGAACTCCAGCGCGCGCACCCAGCGGCGCATCGTGCCGTACTTGACGCTGTGCGAGCCTGCGGCGTTGGTCGCGGCCATGCCGCCCACCGTGCAGAAGGCTCCGCTCGACGGATCGGGCGGCAGGTGCAGGCCGTAGGGCTGCGCGGCGAAGTTGAGGGTCCGGTAGGTGACCGAGGCGCCGCAGCGCGCGGTCTTGGCGTCCGGGTCGATGACCGGCGGGTCGAGACAGGCCCGCGTGAGGTCCAGGACGACGCCCGCGCCGACGTTGCCGCCCTGCATCCCGCTCCCGGCGCCGCGCGGCACGAGCGCGCCGCGCCCCCCCTCGGCGGCAGCCCAGCGGACGAGCAGCACCAGGTCTTCCCTGTCCTTGGGGACCGCCACGGCCTGAGGGATGATGCGGAAGATGCCGGCCCCCTCGGAGTAGAGCGCGCGGGCGACGTCGTCGGTCCTGAACTCGCCGCGGAGGCCGGGGGGTGCTTGCACGCGCGCAAGCTAACGGCCGCGCCTTCGGCTTGACAAGCACTTTGGGCGCGGTGATACTCGCCCGTTCATGCCCTCGATAACCCAGGCAAAGCCGAACCTCATCCGGATCGAGGTGGACCGCCGCCTCGGCCACGAATGGGACGAGTGGGACGGGCGGCCGCTGCCCGGCGGCGGGAACTTCGCCACGCCGCCCCGCCGCTTCTTCGTCTACGCCGCGCTCACCCTCGCCATCGTGGCGGGGGTCTTCTTCCTCACGCTCTACCTGCTCGGTCCGCGGCTCGCGACGCTCTGGGCGCCGCTGCCGCGCGTCCTGGTGCTCGCCCTCGCGGCGCTCACGGTGATCGCTTGGGCTTGGTTCGCCCTGCTCGTCGCGTCCTACTACGGGCCGGCGCTGCTCCTGCCCGAGCGCCTCGCCGAGCGGGGGCCGTTCCTGGCACTGATGCGCTGGACCTCGCAGGTCGCGCGGCGGTTCGGCGTGCGCGACTGGGTCGAGCACGCGGCGGTGGAGGTGTTCAACGGTCTCGCCGTCCGGCGGGGCCGGAAGGTGGGGAAGGGCGAGCTGCTCGTCCTGATCCCGCGCTGCCTTTCCAAGGAGGCGCTGGACGGGATCCTCGACGTCGCGGGGCGCTACGACGTGCCGGTGTTCGTGGCGACGCGCGGCCAACTCGCGCGCCGCGCGATCCGCGAGCGGCGGCCGCGGGCGGTGGTGGCGGTCGCGTGTGAGCGGGACATGGTGAGCGGCCTGCACGACGTCGCCGCGAAGGTGCCCGTGCTGGGCCTCACCATGCGGCTGCCCTCCGGGCCCTGCAAGGACGCGGCGGTGGACGTGGCGAAGCTCGAGAGCTGGGTGAAGAGTTTTGTGGAGACCGGCTAGGGCTGCTGCGGGCCGGTCGAGTCCGCGCGAGGCTTGGGCGGCGGGAACACCACCTTGAGCCGCGCGACGAGGCTGTCCATGATGGCGTGCTCCGGCGTGCTGTCCGGCACCATCCGCTCCAGGTCCCGCTCCGGCTCGCTGGGATCGTAGGCGATCCGCCTGACGCATTCCGCAGCGAGGCGCGTCTTCCCCGCCGTCGGGTCCGCGAACAGCCGCAGCTTCACGATGTTATCGAGGTCCCGCTCGCGCGCATCCACCGTGCGCCGGGTCACCACGTCGTACCACGCCGTCTCGAGGTATCCTTCGTCCGCCGCGACGCTGGCGACGGTGAGGCCCGCAGCACGCACCTCGCGCTGGGCGGCCACGATCACGGCATCCGGCGCGGCGTCGAGCAGGAGCGAGATGCTGCCCGGCAGCGGTCCGTAGACCGGGCGCACGCCGCCGAAATGCGAGCAGGCCGCCAAGCCAAAGACGGCGGCTGCGGCCAGCGCGGCGGCGCGACTAGTGCCCGGCGGTATCGGGTGAGCCCGGATGCACGTGAGTGGAGTCGGCGGCGGGCGTGTTCGGCGCGATCTGGACGCCCTCGCCCCCGCCGTGCCGGTGGCCCGCCGCGCGCTCCGATGCGATCGCCTGGAGCCGCGCGGTGGGCACGCCGAGGGCGTGGTCGAAGCTGAGCTTCCCGCCGAGCATCGCCGTGTACAGAAGAACGAAGATGCCGATCACTCCGGCGGTGAGCGCAATGGGCTGCTCCTTCTCGCTCCAGACACCGCGGCGCACGATCCGCCAGACGGCGAGAATGCCGAAGATCGCGAGCACGATGAACGCAAGCGTCTCGTGCGTTTCGATGATCGCGTGCGCCTGCTCGCTGTGCTCGACCACGTCCTCAGCGAGGAGCCCGGCCACGATCGCGGCGCCCGTGCCCACCACCCCGGCCACCAGCGTCCAGAACGCCGCCGCCTTGAGCGACTCGCGCTTGAAGAAGATGCCGAGCAGGTCGAAGAGCACCGAGATCGGCAGGAGCGCCGGCGGCAGGTCGTTCACGGCGGCGTGGAGGCGCGGCCAGTCGTAGCCGAACAGCATCGTTACAGTCCCAGGTTGCAGGGCGTCGGCGGCGTGACGCCGTAGTCGTAGAATCCCCTGCCCGACTTCTTGCCGTAGTAGCCGGCCAGCACCATCCGCTTGAGGAGCGGCGGCGGGGCGTAGCGCTGCTCGCGGTACTCGTCGAACATGATCTCCGCGATCTTGTACGTCGTGTCATTGCCCACGAAGTCCAGCAGCACGAACGGTCCCATCGGATAGCCGCAGCCCAGCTGCATCGCCTTGTCGATGTCCGGCACGCTCGCCACGCCGCGCTCGAGGGCCCGGATCGCGTCGAGCAGGTAGGGCACCAGCAGGAGGTTCACCACGAATCCCGAGTTGTCCTTCGCCGCGATCGGCTCCTTCCCCAGCTTCCTGGCGAAGGCGAAGGCGTGCTCGAAGGTCTCGGGCGCGGTGGTCACCGTGCGCACGACCTCGACGAGCTTCATCAACGGCACGGGGTTGAAGAAGTGCAGCCCGACGAACTTGTCCGGCCGCTTGGTCGCGGCGGCCATCGCAGCGATGGTGAGGCTGGAGGTGTTCGAGGCGAAGACAGTCGTCGGCCGGCAGAGCCGATCCAGCTCCTTCCACAGCGTGTTCTTGAGCTCGAGGTCCTCGGTGACCGCCTCGATGATGATGTCCGCCTCCTCGAGGTCGGCGACCCTGGTGGTGAAGCGCAACCGGCCGAGCGTCGCGTCGCGCGCGGCGGCGTCGAGCTTCCCCTTCTCGACCAGCTTGTTGAGGGAGCTGGTGATGGCGCCCTTGCCCCTGGCGAGGAGCGCGTCGCTGACCTCGCGCACGACCGTGGGAAAACCTGCGGCGGCGGCAGTCTGGGCGATTCCGCTGCCCATCAGGCCGCAGCCGAGCACGCCGACCGTAGTGATCTCGCTCATGGGTGGCCGGAGCTCGCGGGTGGTTTGGGTGGCGACGAGGAGCCCGGCGGCAGCCGGAGGTTCTGTGTCGCGTCCTCGACGGACTTCTTGATCTCGCTCGCAATCCGCGCGAACGCGGAAGCGCGGGGACCTGCGAGCGCCGGTTTGGACCGCAGCTCCCCGCGCTCCAGACGGTCGAGCACCTGCTCCAGTGCCGTCTGCATCCGCTCGGCACGACGCTGGTAGTCACGCACGACGAGCCACGACAGGCCGAAGCTGGCCAGCAGCGGCAGGACCGCCACGACCTGGAGGCCCGGAACGAGTGCGACGGCCAACGTCGCCAGCACACCCAGCGAGAGCACGACGCTCGCTCCCCCGAGGGCGGAGCCGCGCTGGTTCCCGATGTCGGCCGCCAGCTCGGCGTGGCAGTAACCGTCCTCGAGGGCGTTGAGCTGCACCGAAACGTCCAGCGCGCGCGCGAGGTGGTACGGCTTTCCCTGCAGCGAGAGGCCCCGCTTCATCTCGGCGATGAGGCCCTTCTGGCGCTCCCACACGGTACGGTCTGGGAGGCGGCGCTTGGGCGTCATCGCCTCCTCCTCGGTCATGAACTCCGCGATCGCCTGCTCCAGGGCGGCCTTGTCTCCCGGCACGACCCGGTGGGCGAGCAGCATCCGCGGCCCTACCCACCGCCCGAGGAACCCGTGCTCGAGTGCCGCGCCGCCGGCCGCCTCCTCGTACATCGCCTGGCGGAGAAACCGCCCGGGGATGCCGACCTCCGAGCCGAGCTTCAGGACATCCTGCTCCGTGATCCCGTCGGCCGTGTCCATCTCGCCGGCCTGCAGCTCCGCGGCGCGCTGGATGATCCGCTCCAGCTGTTCGCGGGAGATCTTGCGGGGTGCGAGCTCGCCGGGCATCGGTTACCCTCGCCGCTCCGCGCCCTGGGGCTCGCGTCCCGCCGGCAGCGCGGTGCCCGGAGCTGGGGTGCCGAGTGCTGCCTGCACGGCCGGGGCGGGCAGCGTCGGCGCCGCCGGCTCCGACTGCCGGTACGCCCCGAGGAACGGCTTCAGTAGATCGATCGGCAGCGGGAAGAAGGTGGTGGAATTGTTTTCCGACGCAATCTCGGAGACCGTCTGGAGGAACCGGAGCGTGATCGCCGCCGGCTCCTGGCCGATGATGTGCGCGGCCTGGGCCAGCTTTTCGGAGGCCTGCAGCTCGCCCTCCGCGTTGATGACCTTGGCCCGCCGCTCGCGCTCGGCCTCGGCCTGGCGCGCCATCGCCCGCTTCATCTCCATCGGCAGGTCCACGTCCTTGACCTCGACCGCGGAGACCTCGATCCCCCACTCCGCCGAGCGCGCATCGATGATCGCCTTCAGGGTCTCGTTGATCTTGTCGCGCTCCGACAGGATCTCGTCGAGCTGGTGCTGGCCGCAGACGCTGCGCAGGGTGGTCTGAGCGAGCTGGCTGGTCGCGTAGAGGTAGTTCTCGATCCCGATGATGGCCGCGGCCGGATCCTTGACCTTCATGTACAGCACCGCGTTGACCTTGAGCGAGATGTTGTCGCGCGTGATCACGTCCTGCGGCGGGATGTCGAGCGCGACGATCCGCAGGGACACGCGGTGCATATGCGCGATCATGCTCGGGAGGAAGACCAGTCCCGGTCCCTTCGTGTTCCAGTAGCGGCCGAGGAAGAACGCGACCGCCCGTTCGTACTGCTTGATGATCCGCAGGCTGGACAGCGTGTAGAGTGCCGCCACTGCCGCGATGACTGCTAGAGCGTCCACCGGAGGCCTCCTACTTGGCGAAGGCTTCGACCATGACGGCGGCCCCCTGGCCGCCGCCAATGCAGGCGCTGCCGATTCCGAACCGCTTGCCGCTCCTCCGCAGGGCGTGGAGGAGGTGGAGGGTGATCCGGGTGCCCGAGGCGGCGAGTGGATGCCCGATCGCGATCGCGCCGCCGTGCACGTTGACCTTCTCGCGGTCGAGGCCGAGCTCCTTCTCCACGGCGACGTACTGCGGAGCGAAGGCCTCGTTGATCTCGATCAGGTCCACCGCATCGAGCTTCATCCCCGTCTTCTGCAGCAGCTTGCGGATCGCCGGCGCCGGGCCGATCCCCATGTACCTGGGCTCGACGCCGGCCACGGCCCAGCCCACCAGCCGGCCGAGCGGTTTGAGTCCTTTGACCTTCGCGACCTGCTCTCCCGCCACGACGCAGGCCGCCGCGCCGTCGCAGATGCCCGAAGCGTTCCCGGCCGTGACGAGACCGTCCTTCTTGAAATAGGGCGGCAGCTTGGCGAGCGCGTCCAGCGTCGTGCCCGGGCGCATGTGCTCGTCCGCGCGGAACGGCACCATCTGGCGCGTCTTCGGGTCCTTCACCTGGATCGTCACAACCTCGTTCTCGAAGACGCCCTCATCCCACGCCTTCTTGGCGAGGTGCTGCGAGCGCTCGGCGTACTCGTCCACTTCCCGACGCGTGAGCTGGTACTTCTCCGCGAGGTTCTCCGCGGTCTGCGCCATCGAGAAGCCGCACTGCGGGTCGGTGAGCGACTCCCAGAGCAGATCCTCGAACGGCGCGGGCGGCCCGAGCTTGAGGCCCCAGCGCGCGCCACGCACCACGTGCGGCGCCTGGCTCATGGATTCCCCGCCGCCGGCCAGCACGGCCTGCGACTCGTCGAGGAGGATCTGCTGCGCGGCCTGCGTGATCGCCTCGAATCCCGAGCCGCAGAGCCGGTTCACGGTGAGGGCCGGGACCTCGATCGGCAGGCCCGCTTTGAGCCCGACGTGGCGCGCGAAGTAGATGGCGTCCGCCGAGGTCTGGAGGGCGTTCCCGAAGACGACGTGGTCGAAGTCCGCAGGCGCGAGGCCCGAGCGCTCGACGGCGCACGTGGCGGCCGCCGCCGCGAGGTCGATCGCCGAATGGTTCTTGAGAGTGCCGCCGAAGGTGCCGAACGGCGTGCGCACGCCGCTCAGGAACACCACGTCCCTGTCCCTGCCCTGCGTCTTCATCCCGGAACGGCTCCGTCGCTCTGGAGGAAAGCCGGGGCGCCCCGGCGGCGGCCGGAATATGTCAGTGTGCGACCCGCTCCGCTATCCACTTGGCCACGGCCTTCGTGCCGGATTTTCCGCCCAGATCGGGTGTCGTGACGCCGGCGGCGATGGCCTCGCGCACGGCCCGCTCCAGCGCCTCGGGCGCGTCCGCCACCTGCAGTTCCCGGAGCAGCATGGCGCCGGTGAGGACGGCCGCGAACGGGTTCGCGACGTCCTTTCCCGCCAGCGGTGGCGCGGAGCCGTGCACCGGCTCGAACAGGCCGACCTGCCCCGGATGCAGGTTGGCCGAGGGCGAGACGCCCAGCCCGCCGACGAGTTGCGCGCCGAGGTCGGAGAGGATGTCGCCGAAGAGGTTCTGGGTGACGATGACCTGGAAGCGCTCCGGTTCGCGCACCAGCTCCATCGCGAGCGCGTCCATATAGCGGTGCTCGCGCTCGATGCCGGGGAACTCGGAGCCGACCTCCGCGTAAACGCGGGTCCAGAGCCGGTGCGCCGGAACGGCGTTCGCCTTGTCCGACATCGTGACCCGCGTCTTGCCGTGGGCCTTCGCCCACTCGAGGGCATATCGGATGATCCGCTCGACGCCCTTCCTGGTGTGCACTTCCTCCGCGAGCTGCACCTCGTCCGGCGTCCCGACCCGGAGGCCGCCTCCTGCGCCCACGTAGATCCCCTCGGTGTTCTCGCGGAAGATGGCGAAGTCGATCTCTCGCGCGCCCGAGGGCGGGTCCTTCAGCGGGCAGAGCGAGGGATGGAGCAGGGTGACCGGACGGAGGTTGACGTAGAGGTCGAGCCGGAAGCGCAGGCCCAACAGGATGTCGCGCGCGTGTTCGTTGCCCGGCACCCGGGGATCCCCGAGCGCGCCCACGAAGATCGCCGCCACGTCCTTCCGCAGGTGCTCGACGGCCGAGTCCGGGATGGTCTCGCCGGTGGCGAGGTAGTGGTCCGCGGAGTAGGGCAGACGTTCGACGTCCAGCGCAAAGCCGTAGCGACGGCCGGCCGCGGTCAGCACCGCGAGCGCCGCGTCCACGACTTCCGGTCCGATTCCGTCGCCGGGGATCGCCGCGATGCGGTGGCGCGTCACTCGGGCGCGGTCATCTGGCGGCCGCAGGTGATACAGAACCTCCAGCCGAAGTCCAGCTCCGTGCCGCAGGCGGGGCAGTGCACCACGCCGACGTTCTGGCCGCAGTGCGGGCAGAAGATCACGGCGCGGCCGACCGGCAGTTCGCCGCCGCAGAAGGAGCACGGCGCGCTCCCGATGCGCGGCGAGACCGACGGTGCAGCCTCTTCCTCGAGCGCGAAGGGCATTCCGTCGGCGCCGGCGCCCGCCTCGATGGAATCCGCGCCCAGGCTCCCGCCCGCCGCGTCCACCTCGAGGTCGAGCGTGGGCTCGGTCTCGGGCGCCGCATCGGGGGCCGCGACGACGTCGTCCGCAGCCGCCAGAGCGCCCAGTGCCCCGCGCACGTGTCCGGGATCGAAGGTCACCTTCGCGCTCCCGTACTGCTTGAAGAAGCCGGTATCCGGATTGACCGCGGCCGCCTCCCGCGCGAGCGCCTCGCGGGCCTCCGCCGGCTCGATCAGGGCGTAGCCGCGCTCCCCGGCCAGAAGGCGCAGCACCACCATCTCGTAGTCTTCGTGGGTGTCGAGGCCGAGGTGCGTGCGATGGGTGCGATACGGGATCAGCCGCTGGTACAGCTCCGCGACCTCGACCGGGCCGTGGACGCGCGCCGGATCGAGCTCCGCGAGGTTCCGGACGAGCTGGCGGAACAGCCGGTCGAGCGCGTCGGTCGCTGACGAGGAAGGTGAGCTGGGCACTCGCGCCACGTTAGAGGCGCCTCAAGCCCCTGTCAACCAAGCCCGTACGGCGTCTGGACCAGGTCGGCGTCCGGGTCGTAGTCGAGGTACTTGCCTTTCACGCGCTCGGCCGCGAGCCACTCGGCGAAGGAAGAGGCGACCAGGCCCTCGGTTTGGCGCTGCTCCGCCGCCGCAGTGGTCGCCAGGTGGTTGGCGTACTCGTTCTTGGCGTGGCCCGCGTGACCGCGCACCCACCGCCACGTCACGTCGTGGCGCTCCGCGGCGGCGACCAGCTGCTGCCAGAGCTCGAGGTTCTCGACCGCGCCGCCCTTGCGACGCCAGCCGCGCGCGCGCCACGCCGGCACCCACTCCCGCATCCCGGTGACGAGATAGCTCGAGTCCGAGACGAAGAGCACGTCGGCACGATGCCCCTTCGCGCTCAACAGCTCCAGCGCGGCGATCGCCGACCGCAAGGCCATCCGATTGTTGGTCGTATCCGGCTCGGCCAGACAGTAGTCGCGGCGCTCGATCCGGCCCGACGCCGTCGGCGCCTCGACCAGCCCGCCGGCGCCGCCAGGGGTGGGAGGTTCCATCCCGTTGCCGAGACACGCCTCGTCGGCGTGCACGACGACTCGAGCCCGCGCATCCGTGCGTCCGTGCGTCTGTGCGTCCAACGGTGGTTCAGCGATGGATGATCACCGGAATCGAGGCGGCCCGAAGCAGCTTCTCGGCGTGCGAGCCGAAGGCCCACCCATGCCGACGGCCGCCGTGCGCGCCGACGATCAGGAGATCCGCATCGTGCTCGGCGAGGAATCCGGTGATGCTGCGCGTCACGTCACCGCGCAGGCGACGGGTCTCGGAGGCGACGCCCCTCTCCGACAGAAAGGCGGCGGCCCTCGCCAGCAGCTCGTCGCCCGTTGCCGCGTCGTCGCTCACGTGGACCAGGGTGAGGGGGATACCGAGCGCCTCCGCGTAGCGCGCCGCCAGCGCGAGCGCGTGGTTGCTCGTCTCACCGCCGTCCAGAGCGACCACCGGCCGCTCGCACGGTGACGGCTTCTCGCCGGCCACCAGCACCGGCTTCGGGGAGCGCTTGATGATGCGGACGGTGACCGCGCCGAGCGTGCCCGGCTCGCCGTGCAGCTCTCCCCGCCGACCGACCACGATCGCCTCCGCCTGATCGGCGAGCCGGATCAGCTCCTCGTCAGCAAGGCCGACCGCGCGCACTGGTTCCGACGCGAGGCCGGCCTCAGCCACGCGGGCGGTAGCCGCCTCGAGAATCCTGGCGGCGCGCTCGTCCAGCGCCTCGCGCAGCTCCGCCGCGATCGGCGCGGCCGGGAGCCCCTCGGTCCACAGTGGCCCGGTGGTCTCATAGAGCGGCGCTTCGAGGAGGCGAATGTCGGTGATGGCGGCAAGCACGATGGTGGTCTTGAAGCGCCGGGCGAGGCAGAGGGCGGCGTCGAGTGCGGCGTCGGCTCCGGCGGAGCCGTCGAGCCCGACGAGGAGTCGGGTGAACACTGGGGATCGGCCTTCAGCCGTCCCAGGGGGGATCTACCTCCCCCCGGTCGTCTATCTGCTGACTGTGCCGCAGGTGACGGTCCAAGCAGGCCGGGCAGTAGTACAGCCCCTCGAGGTTGTCGTCCACCACGAGGTTCTCAGTCGCGCCGCAGTACACGCACGCGGCGCTCTCGGCGGCGACCTCGGCCTTGTTCACGGGTTTCATGACGCCCCCCTTGCCATTCCTAACATACTCCGCGCGCGGTGGTCTCGGCACCTCCGTTCTTGCACGGTGCGCGCTTCAGGCCGGGCTGCTGCCCGCGTGGACGGTGATGGCGCCGGCTGCGCCCTCGGTGACATTGCCTATGATGGCTGCCGCCAACGACTTATGCGATGTCAGGGCGCTCACCAGCTGTGGGGCTGAGGCGGGGCTCACGGCCAGGAGCAGGCCGCCGGAGGTCTGCGCATCGGCGAGGATCAGCCGCTCGGTCTCGTCCAGTCCGGCGTCGAATGCGGTCGTCCCGCTCGCTGCCTGGAGATTGCGTCTGGTCCCGCCCGCGATGTGGCCATCTTCGGCCAGCCGCCTGACGCCGACCAGGCGCGGCACGGCGCCCGCCCAGATCTCGGCAGCCACTCCGGAGGCCTCGAGCATCTCGTTGAGATGTCCGAGGAGGCCGAAGCCGGTGACGTCCGTCGCGCCGCGCACGCCGGCCTCGCGCGCAGCTTCCGCCGCGCCGTCGTTCAGCGCCGTCATCGAAGCGATCGCGGCCGCGAGGGCGTCGGCAGGGGCCGCGCCCTTCTTCAGCGCCGTCGCCACGATCCCGGTGCCGATCGGCTTCGTGAGGACGAGGCGATCGCCGGCACGCGCGGCGGCGTTGGTCGTCATCCGGTCCGGATGCACCTCGCCCACGACGACGAGGCCGTACTTGGGCTCGGGGTCGTCGATCGAGTGGCCACCCAGGATCGCAGCGCCGGCGCGCGCGGCCGTCTCCGCGCCACCCTTCAATACCTCGCCCAGCAGGTCGAGCGGGAGCTTGCCGCGCGGCCAGCCCACGAGGTTGAGGCACCAGAGAGGGCGGCCGCCCATGGCGTAGACGTCCGACAGCGCGTTGGCCGCGGCGATCTGCCCGAAGGCGTACGCGTCGTCCACGATCGGCGTGAAGAAGTCGGTCGTGAGGACCAGTGCGCGCTCGGCGGACAGGCGGATGACGGCCGCGTCGTCACGCCCGCTCGCATCGACCAGCACTGCGGGGTCGTTCCCCCGGGGAATGAAGCGCAGGACCTGCGCCAGCTCAGCCGGGCCGAGTTTGCAGGCTCAACCCGCACCGTGCGAGTACTCGGTGAGCCGGATGCGGTCGCGCGGATTGACGGGGTCTTGAGCGGGCATGCTGCGCCTCGATGGTGAGGTGTGCTGCTTGAAGCGCCCTACTGTTTGACTGCGCGCCTTGCCGTCTGCGCAACTGTCTTTCAGGCATATTCCCGCGCGATGAGCCAGCCGCGGAGCGCGACGAGCGTGCGCTCCTCGGCGTACGGCCCGCCGCCGACGGTCCCCTTCTGCGTCTGCATCTTGGCGAGCCGCGGGGCCGCGAGCGCGACCGCTTCCTTCGCCTGGGGGAGCGGCACCGCCACGAGGGCGTCCACCGCGTGCACGATGTCGAGATTGCGCCAGGAGCCGTCCGGCTTCTGGTTCAGCGCAAGGTGCTCGGCCAGGATGGGGAGCTGCCCGCGGAAGGGCGGCGGCGCCCACGCGATCGCGGCGAGCGCGCCCACCGTCAGCGTCGGGGCCCACAGCCCGCCCCACGAGTCCCACATCTTCGGCAGCGCCAGCAGGCTGCCGACGTGGCGCCGCACCAGCGTCCGCTCCTCCTGCCCGGCCCGCAGCACGGAGCGCAGCGCGAAGCACGAGGCGAGGAAACGCGCGCCTTGGTCCGAGGTCACCGCGGCGCCGGTCGGCAGGGTGAGCCGGCGGATGGTGCGGCCGGACGAGCGATACGAGAAGAAGCCGCCGATCGCGTGCTCGCAGAGCTTCAGCTCGTGCCGCCGCGGCGTGCACCCCTCGGCGAACGCTCCGTCCTTCTCCTGCCGGCCCAGGATCCAGCCGACGCTCCTGTGCACCGCGTGCGAGTCGGGCGGAGCGCCCAGGTCCATCATCTCCCACGCGAGCCAGGCTGTCGCGACGAGGTCGCCCCCGATGCTGCCGTCGCCGCGCGGGCGCGCGCGGTGCTCGCGCATGAGCACCTCCGCGAGCCGCGCATCGTCGGGGCGCGACGCTCCGACCAGGCGGCGGGCGACGAAACCCTGCCGGGTGTCGCGCCCGGCGAAGTACTGGCTCGCCCGCTCGATGGCGAGATGGACCGGATTCATGAGGCAGAAAGCTACGGGGGTGTCAAGTGAGGAGCCAAACGCAGCCCAGTCCGGCAAGGAGATACTTGAGCAGGGCCGCCACGAACGCCGTGGCCTCCCCCCGGGCCGGGGCCCCCGCCAGGGCCCGGCGGAGCCACCGGTCGCCGGCAGGGAGCGCTCCCAGCAGGAGGAACAGGATCACCCAACCGCCGTGTCCCAGGGAGCCGAACCAGAGGGCCGCGACGAGCGTCAGGATCAACGCCTCGAACGTGGCGCCGGGCCAGACGCGAGACAGGAGTCCGGGGCCCGGGTCCCGGTTCGCCCAGCGCGCCGTGAGCAGGCCAGTCGCGTTGAAGACAGCCGCCACCAGAATGAACGCCACCGCGATCGTGGTCAGGCTCATTGTCCCCGCCACCCCGGTCCGCGCAGTGAGCGCCCGGGCCGCTCTCCCGTCAGCTTCCCTTCGTCCAGCGTGAACCGGCCGTTCACCAGCACGTAGCGGATGCCCACCGACGTCTCGTGCGGGCTCTCGAACGTCGCCCGGTCGGCGACGGTGGCGGGATCGAAGACGGTGATGTCGGCGTAGTTCCCCTCGGCGAGGACTCCGCGGTCCCGGAGGCCCAGCCGCTCCGCGGCGACACCGGTCATCTTGCGCACGGCGGCTTCGAGCGTGAGCACGTGCTCCTCGCGCACGTACTTGCCGAGGATGCGCGGGAAGGTGCCGTAGGCGCGGGGGTGCACCACCCGCATGTTGAGCGGGCCGTCGGGGGCGAGGGCGCCCAAGTCCATCCCGACGCCGACCCAAGGCGCGGCGACCGCGGCCCGCACGTCTGCCTCGCTCATCAAGAAGTAAGCCGCGCCCGTCTTCGCGTGGTCCGCGATGAGGATGTCGCACAGGAGGTCGAACGGGTCCTTGTGCTCGTGGCGTGCGATGTCGACGATGCGCCTGCCTTCGTAGCGCCGCAGGGTCGAGTCGAGCACGCCCAGCACGACGACGCCCGAGAGAGCGCCCGCGCCGCCGGAGGAGCTTTCCTGCCGGCCGCCGCCCCCCATCTCGCGCCGGATGCGCGCCCGGACCGCCGGATCGCGCAGGCGGGCGATCATCGCCTCGTCGCCGCCTTCGTGCGCCCACGCCGGGATCGAGGCGGACAGGCCGGTCGCCGAGGCGGTGTAGGGGTAGCTGTTGGCCCCCACCTTCTGGCCCGACGCGCGCAGGTGCTCGAAGCGCGCGAGGATGCGCGGCATCCGGCCCCAGTTGGCGCGCCCCGCCAGCTTCAGGTGCCAGACCTCGACCGGGACGTGCGCCTCGCGGCCGATCCGGAATGCCTCGCTCAGCGCCGCGTCGATCCGCGCCTTCTCGTTGCGGATGTGCGTGGCGTAGATGCCGCCGTATCGCGCGGCGACCTTCGCCAGCGCGATCAACTCGTCGGTTTTCGCGTAGAAGGCGGGCGCGTACACCAGCGCCGACGAGACACCGAGGGCGCCCTGCCGCATCGCGGTGTCCACGAGCGCTTCCATCTCCGCAAGCTCGGCGGCGGTCGGCGCGCGGTCGGCGTCGCCGAGGACGTAGCGGCGCACCTGCGTCGCTCCGACGAACGTGGCGAGGTTGAGCGGCGTGCCCGAGCGCTCGAGCCGGCGGAAGTAGCCGTCCAGGTCGTGCCAGTCCACGACGAGGCCCCACGCGGCATACTGTGCGCTGTCGTTGCGCAGTGTGACGGCGTTGACCGGGGCGATCGAGACGCCTTCGCCCGTGATCTCGGTGGTGACCCCCTGTGTCACCTTGCTCACGCCGCGCGGGTCCACGAGGATGGTCGCTTCCGAGTGCCCGAGCATGTCGATGAAGCCGGGGGCGACGACCAGGCCCGCTACGTCCACCGTGCGCCGCGCCGTACGCCCGCTCAGGTCGCCGATGGCGGCGATGCGGTCGCTGGTCACGGCGACGTCGGCGCGACGGCGCGGCGCCCCGGTGCCGTCCGCCACGGTGCCGCCGACGAGCAGCAGGTCGTAATCGGGAGCCGGAGGGCGCGGGTGGGCCGGGGCGAGCGAGAGAACGGCGAGGAGGCCGGCGCCGGCGAGGGCGAGCGGAGCGCGCATCAACTCGCCGTGGCGAGGACGGCGTCGAGTGCGGCTCTGACCCAGACCCGCACTTCGGCGAGCGTCGGCCGGAGCCGCCGCTCTCCGGGCTTGGCCGCGAGCTTCCCCGCGAGGGCGTCGGGATCTTGGATCGCGAGGGCGGCGACGCTGGTCACGCCGATCTCGGCGAGGCGGCGCGCGTTGACGGTGCCGATGCCGCGGAGCGTGACGAGGCGCGCCGCCTCGATCCAGCGCCGCGCCTCGTCCACGGTGGCCCCCGCCTCGCGGGCGACCGCGCTGGCGGACATGTGCGCCAGCCGGAACGGCGACTCGCCCGCCTCCTGCAGGCGGAAGGCGACCGAAGCCGGAACTCCGGGCACTTCCACGAGCGACGGCGTGGTGCTGCTGATGGTGTAGCGCTCCATCCCCGAAAGAACCAGCACCGCGAACACGACGCCGGCCGTCGCCGTCACCATCTTGCGTCCGATCCGGATCGGCCCGCGGCGCGGGACCTCGGGCGTCGAGATGCCGAAGCAGGCGAGCAGATGGAAGACCGACCAGCACTCGAGCGCGAAGACGGGGAAGCCGACGAACCCGAGGAGCGGCATCTCGAAGAGCTTGAGACCCTCGAGCCCTGGCACCGTGTAGATCCAGCGGCTCCGGGCGAACGAGTTGTACAACTCCCACAGCAGGCCGATGGCCGCGCCCCCGAGCAGCAGCCGGACGATGCGGCCCGCGTCGCCGCGCTCCAGGTCGGCGATGAGGGACCACCGCGGCTCCCGCCGGTACAGCGCCGGCTCGGCCAAGAGCGTGGTCGCGCCCCAGACCAGCGGGAAGAAGTAGCGGGGCCACACCAGCGGCAGCACGAGAAAGACGACGCCGGCGACGGCCGTGAAACGCAGCCCCGTCGACGTCACGCGCATCGGCGTCGTGCGGACGCTTCGCGCGACGCCCCAGGCCTCGAGGGCGCGGGCCGCGAGGAAGATCGCCGGCAGCACCGTCGCGAACGCGAGGGAGATGCCGACCCACCGCTCCAGCCGCCCGGCGGGAACGTTGACGTAGTACCAGTTCGCGAGGCGCCAGTTGAGCAGCTCGAAGAAGAACCAGAACACGGCGGACCACGCGAAGACCGAGAGCGCGTGTACCGGGTGCGCGGTGAAGGGGTCCGTGCCCTCACGCCGGGCGACCAGCGCCGCCATCAGCACGATTGTCGGATACCAGGCGGCGTGGTAGAGCCAGGTGGCAGCGGGCTCGACGCCGCGCAGCGCGAGCCCGATCGCGAGCCCGAGCAGCGCGGCGGCGAGGCCCGCGGCGTACGGGGCCGTTCGGGCGTTCACCGGAGTCCGGCTCGCGCGGGAAGGCCGCTGAGGGAACGCATACGGTCAACCTACGAAGCGTGGCGGGGGTCGCAAGGCCGGACTACGTTACGTTGTGACGGATCGTCTCGCCGCGCTGCCGCCTCCCGGTAACTACGAGCAGGGCACTTTCCTGTGGGAGGGGATCATCAACGGCCCCGTACGCTCGCGTCGCCTCGGCGTCAGCCTGGGGCTGAACCTCATCCCCCTCCACTCCAAGCTCTGCACCTTCGATTGCCCGTATTGCGAGTGCGGACGCAACACGCCGAAGGCCCCCGGCTCCCGCTGGCCCTCACCCGATCTGGTCGCCGACGCCCTCCGGAAGACGTTGGAGCGCATGGATGCGCCGCCCGACTACGTGACCATCGCCGGGAACGGCGAGCCGACGATGCATCCGCGGTTCCCGCAGGCCGTGGCCCGGGTGCTCGAGGTGCGGGACGCGCTCGCCCCGGCCTCCAGAGTGTGCGTGATGTCGAACGGCCTGTCGGCCGGCCGGCCCGCGATCCGCGCGGCGCTCGACCGGCTGGACGAGCGGTTGATGAAGCTCGATCCCGGTCCGATGGCGGAGGTGAGCGGGGTGCAGTACGACCGCGGTCGAGTGGTGGAGGACCTGCGGGCCCTGGCGGACGTGACGGTGCAGGCGATGGTGGTGGAAGGGCCCGGCTACAGCGGCGCGTCGGACGACGCCGTCGAAGAGTGGCTGCAGGCGCTGGCGCGGCTGCAGCCCAAGGCCGTGCAAGTCTTCTCGATCGCCCGGCCGCCCGCCGACGCCCGGGTGACCCCAGTCGCGCGCGTGCGGCTGGAAGCGATCGCCGCGCGCGCGCGAACGGTGGTCAACGGGAAGGTCGAAGTCTTCTAGCGCTTCTTGGCGCGCTTACGCGGCGCGGCCTTCCTCTTCGCGACCTTCTTCTTTGCCGCCTTCCGCACCGGCTTCTTCGCGACCTTCTTCTTCGCGGCCTTCTTCGGCGCCTTCTTGGCGGCCTTCTTCGGCTTCGGCGCGGCCTTCTTCACCGCAGGAGCGGGCGCGCTCTTTGGCAGAGCCGGCGCCGGCGGCGGAGGTGGCGGGGCGTATGGCGGCGGCGACCAGGGCTGCGGCGCCGGCGGCTGCGGTGGCATCGAGGACGGGGGCTCCCAGCCTCCAATTCCAGTCATGTCGTCGGACATCGTGTGCGTCCCTCCCAGCTGTTGAGGCCCGTTTGCCGCTGGTTGAATCGGGCCTTATACATTGCGTGCGAAACCCCACTTCGCAAGCCGCCCGAAACACCCGTCGAGGTCTCCCGTGTCGCAGCGCATCAGCATCCTCGGAACCCTATGCCCGGCGCTGGTTTTCGCCCTCGTCGCGGCCCCGACCCTCCCGGCCCAGCAGCCGGCCGCCACGGCGGCTGCCTCGCCCTTCCAGCCGTTGGCGCTGGGCTGGACGGCGGGCCCCCTGGCGCTGCGCGGGCCGGCGCGGAGCGCCGGCTACATCGGCGTGGAGGGCCGGAAGGCCGCGGCGCTCGGGACGGAGACCGGGGACCTCGAAGTCTGGGCGTGGCCGCTGAAGCTGCTGCACGACTTCAGTCTCGCGTTTCAGACGCCGCTCTACGCCGATCCGATCCGTGCCGCCGACATCGCGCGCTCGGTCGAGATCACGCCGGCCGGCGCGACGGTCGTGTACACGCATCCGGCCTTCACGGTGCGGGAGCGCATCTTCGCGCCGACCGACGAGCCGGCCATCGCCATCGTGCTCGAGGTCGAGGCCGTGCGGCCGCTGGAGATCATCGCCTCCTTCAAGAGCGACCTGCAGCTGGCGTGGCCGGGCGCGATCGGCGGCCAGTACATCTACTGGGACGACGCCCAGAAGGCATTCCTCCTGTCGGAGCCCCGGCGGCAGTACAGCGCCTTCATCGGCTCGCCCTTCGCCACGCGGGCCACCACCAATCCGGCCCACGCGCTCCCCGACGCGCCGTCCGAGATGCGGATCGCCGTCGGCGACCAGGAGCCGGTTCCGATGCCGCGGCCGGGTGAGCCGGCCGGGCGCCTGGTCAACGTCGTCTCGCGCGGCATCCCGATCGTCATCGTCGGCCAGATCGCGCCGCGCGACACGGTGCTCGCCACATACCACCGGGTCCTCGCGCGGCTCCCGCAGCTCTACGCCGAGCGACTGGCGCACGCCGACTCCGTGGTGGCGCTCGCCGCCGGCTTCGGCGACACGGCGGTCAACCGGCGCGCCCGGTGGGCGGAGCTGAACCTGGACGAGGCGATGGTCTGCAATCCGGACCTGGGGTGCGGGCCCGTGGCGGGATATGCCGCGGCCGGCGCCGGCGGCTACCGCCCCGGCTTCGGCTGGTTCTTCGGCGGCGACGCCGCGATCAACTCCTTCGCGCTCTCGTCGGTCGGGGCCTTCGGTCTCGCCCGGCAGTACCTCGGTTTCTTCGCGCGCTATCAGCGCGCGGACGGGAAGATCACGCACGAGATCTCACAGAGCGCGGGGCGGGTGCGGTGGTTCGAGGACTACCCGTACGCGTTCTACCACGGCGACACGACGCCGTTCTGGATGCTCGCGATCGCCGATCTGTTCCGCGCCTCCGGCGACACCGGGTTCGTGAAGTCGCTCTGGCCCAACGTCCAGAAGGCGTATCGCTGGTGCATCGGGACGGTGGGCGACGGCGGGCTGATGGAGAACGCGAAGGCGGGAGCGGGCGCCATCGAGGTGGGGGACCTCGGTGTGGGGGTGAAGTCCGACATCTACCTCGCCGCGGTGTGGGTCCTGGCCCTGAATGAGATCGGGGAGATGGCGGACGCGGTCGGCGACAGCGCCGTATCGGCCGACGCGGCGCGGCGCTTCGCGCAAGCGCGGCGCAGCCTCGAGGAGCGCTTCTGGATGCCGCGCACCGACCGGTTCGCCTTCGCCATCCTCGACGGCGACTCGCTCAACGACAACCTGACGGTGTGGCCGGCCACCGCGATGTCGTGGCACCTCTTCGACGAGGAGCGCGGGCAGGCGATGGCGAGCGCGCTGGCCCGGGCGACGATCTCGACGGACTGGGGCGGCCGCGCCCTCGCTTCGGAGAGCCGCCTCTACGATCCGCTTCACTACAACAACGGCACGGTCTGGCCGTTCGTGACCGGCTTCCTCGCCCTCGCCGAATACCGCTATCACAATCCGTACGCCGGCGGCGCCCAGCTCGCGGCGGTGGGGCGCACCTTCGACTTGTGGGGACTGGGCCGCAACCCGGAGGTGTTCTCCGGCGCTTCGTTCGAGCCGTTGGAAACGGCGGTCCCGCAGCAGTTCTTCGCCACTTCGATGTACCTGACGCCGCTGCTGCGGGGGGCGTTCGGCCTCGAGGCGGACGCGCCCCGCGGGGTGCTCGAGATCGCTCCGCACCTCTTCGACCAGCCCGGCGAGCACACGGTCCGCGGCGTCCGGGTCGGCGCGCGCGTACTGGACCTCGTCTTCCGGGTCAGCGATACGGCGTTCACGGCCGAAGTGCGGCCCGTCGCCGGCCCGGCGACCCCTCTTATCCTGCGCTTCGATCCCGCCCTGGCGCCGGGTGCCCGGGTGCGGGAGGTGCGCACGGCGGCGGGCGTCGTGACCTACCGCACGGCCGAAACCGGCCGGGACGTGCATGTGTCCTTCGATGTCCGGCTGGGTGACGCACCGGTGCGGGTCGCGGTCCGCCACACGGCGGGCTGGTGGCTGGCCCTGCCGGGGCAGGCGGTGGAGCGGGGCGAGCGGTCCCGCAGCCTCAAGATCGTTGACGCCCGCCTGGCCGGAGGGGGCCTGGCGCTACGCCTGGAAGGGCGCGCCGGACTCCGCTACCGACTGGAGGTCCACCGCCCCGACGGGAGCGTGACGATGGAGCCGGTGGTCGTGCCGGACGGCGCGGGGGATCCCCGCGACGGGTATGCGAGCGTGACGCTTCAACTGCGCCGGTAGCGACGCACCCGAGACGCTTGACAGGCAATCACTTGCACCCCTTCTTAGGCAACACTATGGACTCCAAGCGGCTGCTTCTTGCTGTAGGAGCGCTGCTCGGTGCCGGGGTGTGTTTTTCCCCGGCGACCGCGGTGGCGCAACGGCGCGCCTCCGACGTGCAGGTGTCGCCCCCCGACGCCCAGGTGCAGGTCGGCCGGCAGGCACCGTTCGTGGCGACGGCGTATGACAACGCGAACAACCCGATCGCGACGGCGACGTTCGTGTGGCAGTCGAGCAATCTGCGCGCCGCGACCATCGACCAGAACGGCATCGCGACGGGCGTCGGGCCCGGCGTCACGATCATCTCCGCGCGGACGGGCACCGGCAGATACATCAAGACCGGGCAGGCCACGCTGCAGGTGGTCGGCGAGGGGTCCCAGCCGCAGCCACAGGCGGCCCCGCAGCAGCCCCCGACGCGGGCGGCCCTGGCCGTTCCCGTCGCCGGTCGCGGCCTGGTGGGACCGGGGTGCGCCGCCGCCGACCGCGAGCCGCCGGGGAGCGGGCCGCCGGCGGGGCTGATGGTGGACCCGCTGAAGGTCTCGCTGGTCAAGGGAGAGTCCAAGCAGCTGTCGTATCGCCCCGTCCAGAGCAGCAATGACCCGGCCGACCACCTCTGCGTCCAGTTCGCGATCCAGCCGGGCGGTGAGAAGGTCGCCGCCGTGGATTCGTTCGGCCTCGTGGTGGCCGGGAACGACACGGGACATGCCATCGTCCAGGTCACGGTACCGGGCAAGAGTTTCCCGCCCATGCACGTCGCGGTCGAGGTCCGCGGCGACAGCGTGAGATGGCGCGCGCAGGAGATCGCGATGGTGCCGGGCGCGGTCGACACGCTGCAGCTGGTGGTGCCGGCGCAGGGCAACCGCCCGATCAGCACGGCCGGGATCTTCCAGTTCGTCTCGTCCGACAGCACGAAGGTCCGCGTGTCTGGGCTCACGCCGATCGTCACCGCCCTGGCCGCGGGCACGGCGCGCGTCATCGCGCAGAGCTCGATGTATCCCGACATCCCGATCACGATCAGCGTGCATCGGCGCGTCACCCGTCTGGTCGGCACACCCCTGGACACGCTCATCACGCTGGCCATCGGCGCACAGACCTCGGTCATGGCGCGCCCGTTCGCCGCCGATTCGTCGGCGGTGAACGAGGTGCCGCTCACTTGGAGCGTCAGTGATACGGCCGTCGCGCGCTACGACACCGCCACGAAGACGCTGCGCGGCCTCAAGATGGGGGAGATCTTCGTCCGGGTGAGCGCGCCGATCGCGAACGACTCCGTCAAGATCATGAGCTGGCGCGTGAAGGTGATCGCCGGCGGGCTGGCGATCTCGCGGCCGGGGCCCAAGGTGGCGCTCGCCGTCGGCGAGCGGGTCCCCGTGGAGGTGAAGCTCCTCGACGACAAGCACCAGCCGATCGAAACGGCGAACCGGCTGACTTGGACGTCCACCAGTGACTCCGTCGCGCGCGTGGCGGACGGGCAACTCGTCGCCACCGGGATGGGGCACGCCCGCATCACGGCGCGCTCCGCCTGGGACTCGACGGTGACGGCCGACGTGACGGTGGTCGGAGACCTGCTGGTGTATGCGCTGCGCCAGGGTCGCTGGGACGTGTACATGCTGCAGCGCGAAGAGAACGGGCAGCCGCTGAGAGTGCGGCCGTTGACCCAGGACACCACGGTCAAGTCATCGCCCGCCTGGTCGCCGACGCTGACGCAGATCGCGTACGTGGCCTCGGCGAGTCTGAGCTGGAACAGCGACCTGTACATCCTGGACCTCGGAAGCGGCGCGATCAGCCGGATCACCCACGACTCGGCGACGGTGCGCTCGCCGTCGTTTGTGGGCCCCGGCGGCGACCAGATCGTGTTCGAGTCGAGCAAGAGCGGGAAGGCGCAGATCTTCGTGATGAAGACGGACGGCACGGGCCGGCGCCAGCTCACCCAGGGCGACGCGCCGAACACGCAGCCCGAGGTCTCCCCCGATGGCCGGAAGGTGATCTACGCATCCGTGCGCGACCGGATCTACGGCATCTTCGAGATGAACCTGGACGGCACGGGTGAGCGTCGCCTGGCAACCAACCCGCGCCAGGAGGACTCGCCGGTGTACGCGGCCGACGGCCGCTCGTTCTACTATCTGCGGGACGAGGGTGGCAACCCGCTCACGAAGCGGGTCTACCGCCAGGACCTGGTGTCGGGCGCGGCGAGCCCGATCACGCCGGTCGGCTTGTACGTGCAGGGCTTCAGCGTGAGCGCCGACGGTTCGACGGTCGCTCTCCTGACCCTGACGGCCGACGCCAACGGAGTCCAGACGGCCCGGGTCTCTCTGTTCAACGTGGCCACCGGCGCGATGACGCCGATGGTGTTGCAGGGGGCCGACCGCATCGCGGGCCCGGCGTTCCGCCCGGGCACGCCGCAGCACTAGGCGCCGGTGCGCTCGAGATTCGGGACGGCCGCCCTCGGGCGGCCGTCTTCGTTTCGGTCTCCCGCCGCTTAGATTCCGCGCGATGCGTGCCGTCACCATCCGCTCCAACGGCGGTTCCGAGGCAGTGCTTGTCGAGGACGTGCTGCGACCCTCGGTCGAGGGCCCCGACGACGTTGTCGTCTCGCTCAAGGCTGCGGCGCTGAACCACCTGGACCTGTTCGTCGTCCGGGGTCTGCCCGGCGTGAAGCCGCGCTTCCCTCATGTGCTCGGCGCCGACGGCGCGGGGATCGTGGAGGCGGTGGGCTCCGAAGTGACGCGGGTGCGCGTCGGGGACCGGGTCCTGCTCGATCCCGGCGTCTCCTGCCACGCCTGCGAGTACTGCCTGGCCGGCGAGCAATCGCTGTGCAGGACCTACCGCCTGCTCGGCGAACACTTGCCGGGGACCTTCGCCGAGGCGGTGCGCGTCCCTCAGTGGAACGCGCACCCTCTGCCCGACGGCGTCGCATGGCCGGATGCCGCTGCGTATCCGCTCGTGCACCTGACGGCGTGGCGGATGCTGACGACCCGTGCGGCGCTGCGTGCCGGCGAGACCGTCCTGATCTGGGGGATCGGGGGCGGCGTCGCCCTGGCGGCGCTCGGGATCGCGAAGCTGCTCGGAGCGGTCGCGGTGGTGACGTCCTCGAGCGACGCGAAACTCGCGAAGGCGCGCGCTCTGGGCGCCGACCTGGCGCTGAACCACACGACCGCCGACGTGCCGCGCGAGGTGCGGAGCTTCACGGGCGGCCGTGGCGCCGACGTGGTCGTGGATTCGGTTGGCGAGGCGACATGGGAGCAGAGCCTGCGGGCCCTGGCGCCCGGCGGCCGGCTGGTGACCTGCGGCGCGACGACCGGTCCCGAGGTGGTCACCGACGTGCGCCGGATGTTCTGGTATCATTATTCGCTGCTGGGCTCGACGATGGGGAACGCGCGCGAGTTCGCGGAAATCCTGTGGCTGCTGGCGTCGGGGAAGCTGCGGCCCGTCGTGGACGCCGTGATGCCGCTCCGGGACGCACGCCGGGCCTTCGAGCGGCTGGCGGCGGGCGACCACTTCGGCAAGTTGGTGCTGGACATCGCGGCCTGAGGCCGGGAGGTTGGAGGCGTGGACGTCTTCGTGCGGCTCAAGGACACCCTCGTGCAGATCGGCCGGCTGCTCCCGCCGCTCTTTCTGGCGCTGGTCATCCTCGGCGCGGGCTACCTCGTCGCCCGCCTCATCGAGCGGGTCGTGGACGGGTTTCTCGACCGGGTCCAGTTCGACCGCTCGGCCGAGCGCTGGGGGGTGACCGAGGCGGTGGAGCGGACCGGCACCCGGCTCGATCCGGCACGGGTGGTCGGGAAACTGCTCTTCTGGGGCGTGATGCTCGTCGTGATTCTCCTCGCGGCGACTGCCCTGGGCCTGCCGAACATCAACGACGTCTTCACCAATCTCGTCGGCTACGTCCCGAGCATCTTCGCGGCGATCATCGTGATCGTCCTCGGCCTGGTCCTGGGCGAGTTTGTCCGCGCTCTCATTTTGACCTCGGCCGGCGGCGTGGAGGGCGTGCCGACGCTGGCGAAGGTCGCCAAGGCGCTGGTCATCGCGATCTCCCTCCTGATGGCGCTGGAGCAGATCGGTCTCGCGGCCGACATCGTGAAGACCGCCTTCGAGCTGGTGCTGGGCGCGGCCGTGCTCGCCGTGGCCCTCGCCTTCGGGCTCGGGAACACGAAGCTGGCCGGCGAGATCACGCGCCGCTGGTACGAGGGCGGCCGCACCGCCGCCCGCGCCCGCGGCCACGGCAAGGAGGGCGCGCCAAAGGAGGGCGAGCGGGCCGCGCCGGAGGCGGTCCAGCGCGAGCTTGGCATCGAGGAGAAGGCCGAGTCGGCCGGTGTGGAGCGCCCCTAGCCAGATCAGAATAGCCCCGGCGACGGAGGCTCGGCAGCAGTCTCTGGCGCCCCGGGAGAATCAGCCGTAGCATAGTCGCTCATGCCCACCTGCGTGGGGTGCAGTCAGGAGATTCCGGTCACTGCATCGTTCTGTCCCCGGTGTGGCACCCCGAATCCCGAAGCCCCCACGATGCCGACGCCCACCGAAGGGGCCGAGGCAACAGAGCAGATCCCCCCCGATGAGCTCAAGCGCCGGCTCCAGATCGCTCTGGGGCGTGACTTAGTCGTGGGTCGGGTGCTGGGCGAGGGCGGCTTCGCGGTCGTGTTCGCTGTGCAGGACCGGAAGCTGGCGCGTCAGATCGCGGTCAAGGTGCTGCGGCTGGAGCTCACGGCGAGCCAGTCCACCATCCGGCGGTTCGTCCGCGAGGCGGAAGCGGCGGCGAATCTCACGCACCCGAACATCCTCCCGATTCACTTCGTCGGCGAGGGGGAAGGGCTTGTCTACTTTGGCATGCCGCTGGTCGAGGGCGAGACGCTTGAAGCCCGACTGGCGCGCGAGGGACAGCTGCCGCAGGCGGATGCGGTGCGGATCGGTGCGGAGATCGCGGACGCACTTTCCGAGGCGCACGCGCGGGGGCTCGTCCATCGCGACGTGAAGCCCGCGAACGTGCTGCTGCAGGGCGCCAAGCAGCGCGTGCTCGTGACCGATTTCGGCATCGCCAAAGCCGCGGCCTCGAAGGGCGACAAGCTGACCGGCACGGGCGTGATCATCGGCTCGCCCTCGTACATGAGCCCGGAGCAGGCGAGCGGTTCGGGCGAGATCGATGCGCGGAGCGATATCTACTCCCTGGGTATCGTGGTTTGGCAGATGCTCGCTGGGGGGCTGCCCTTCGAGGGGCCTGACTCTCAGGCGGTGCTGGTCCAGCACCTCACCAAGCCCCTACCGCCCCTGCGCTCGCGCCGGCGCGACGTCAGCGACGCACTCGCGCGGATCGTGGAGCGGTGCTGCGCCAAGAAGCCGGCGGAGCGGTTTCAGTCGGCCGCCGAGGTGGCGGAGGCGCTGCGCACGGGCATCGTGCCGGCGGCTCCCACTCGCCGGTCGCGGCGTGTGGCCGCGCCTGCCGCGATTGTTGCTACAGTCCTGATCGGGTTGGCGGTCGTGGTGACGCTGTTGCTGCTCCGCGGCCACGCGCGATCTGCCCAAGTGCCGGGCGGAGGCCCCGGGTTGCAGAGTCCGCGTAGCTCGGAACCCATGGTGGCCGTGCTCCCGTTCGATGTAACCATCCCGGGCGACACCGCGCTCGCGCGACAGGCAGCCCATAGCCTAGCCAACACGCTTCATTCGCGGTTCGGCGTCGGCACGGTGGACTTCAACCAGTTGTGGGGTCGGTGGGCGACGGGAAAGAGGAGCCTGTCGGTGGTGCCTCAGTCCAACGCGGCGTTCGCCGACTCGCTAGGGGCAAACCAGGTGGTGATTGGGAGTGCGTTCGGGACCGGCCGACAGGTCCGTCTCGGCCTGGACGTGTACGACACCAGGAGCTTCGTGCAACTTGGCCACTATGGCATTGACGGCAGCCCTGACGCCATCATCTCGCTCCTTGACCAACTGGCGGAGTCGGTGGCCGTCGCGTTTTGCCGGCAGCCGGAGTTCAATCCACGGAACATCTGTTTCGACAGTCCGGCTCGGCCCGCAGACTCGGTACTGGCGCGATTCGAGGGCGCGATCCCAGCGATGCCGCCCAACTTCGAGGTGTTGGTGTCAGCCGACGGGAGTGTCTCCGACGTGCGTCAACCAGACGGCGCGGCGCAGGATGTGGTAACAGCGTCCTTGAACGCGTTGCGGACGGCGCGGTACCTGCCGGCGCGAAGGGGGAAAGCGGCAGTCGCCGCATGGGTGCGCGTCCCGGTCCACCTTGTGGCTGCGGACCGCGCGCTGGCAGTGTCTGCCACCAGCGCCGTCAATTGTGGCAACCCCGTCGTGTCGCTCAGAAACCCCAACAAGGCGTGTTGGGATATCGCACCGACCCCGCTCTCGGCACCAGTCGTGGCAGTGCCTAACGTGTGCGGCCGGGCAACCTCCGGGGTGGCGGTGCTCGCACATGTGTCCGCTGAAGGTAGCGTGCTGGGCACGCCGGTTGTGACGCAGCGTGTGCAGTGCAGCGCCTTTGGGCAGGCGGCTGCTGCGTTCGCCCGAGACCTGCGGTTCCAGCCGGCCACCAAGAGCGGCTCGGGGGTGGCAGCTTGGACTCAGGTGTTCATCAGGCCCGCTACATGAACGATCGCGTGCGGACGCCAGTCGCGGGCCTCGCAGTGTTGTTTTCGGCGGCGCTGCTGTCGCCCGGGCAGTCGCTCGCGCAATGCGCGAGGATCGCGGATGTCGAGGTGTCACCCCCGGACGCACAGGGCAATGTCGGCCGTACGTTGGCGTTTGTCGCCACGGCGTTCGACAGAGCTAACACCCCGTGTGCTCAGGCCATTTTTGTCTGGGCCTCGTCCAATCCTCGGGTCGCCACCATCGACCAGAACGGAATCGTGACGGGCCTCGCCCTAGGCGTCACGATAATCGCGGCCCGAACCGGAAGTGGCCGGCTGGCCAGGATGGGCCACGCGACCTTGCAGGTGCTCGCCCCGGCGTCCACCGGAAGGAACTCCACACTTGGCAGGCCGCGCACCAGTGGTGCCGGCTGCGCCGCGGAGGACCGGCAACCGGTCGGGAACGGGGAAGCCGTGGGGCTCATAGTCAGCCCGCTCCGCCTCGCACTGGTCAGGGGCGAGTCTTGGGCGCTCGACTATCGCGCGGTGAGATCCGATGGCGGAAACGCTAAGCCGGTGTGCCTCGTGTTCATGGTTGAGCCGAGCGGCGAGCGGGTAGCCGCCGTGGATTCGCTCGGGGTGATCAGCGCCGGTGGGGACACTGGTCGCGCGGTCGTGACGGTGAGCGTGCCGGGGAAGAACTTCCAACCGCGATTGGTCACCGTGCAGGTCCGCGGCGACAGCGTCCGGTTTGCCCAGCGCGAACTGTCGATCCCGCCGGGGGCGGTGGACACGTTGCAGCTGCTCGTGCCGGCGGAGGCCAACCGTCAGGTCAACCCGCACGGGATCTTCCAGTTCGTCTCGTCGGACACCGCCAAGGTCCGCGTGTCGCCCCTCGCCCCGATTGTCAGGGCTGTTGCGCCCGGCACGGCGCGCATCGTGGCGCAGAGCTCGCTCTATCCCGACGTCCAGATCACGATCCATGTTGTAGTCGGTGACATGCTCGTGTACGCGCTGCACGGGGGCCGGTGGGACATCTACATGGTGGAACTCGGTGACGGCAGGCAGCCGCCCGGCGTGTGGCAAATGACTCAAGACCCGGGGATCAAGTCGTCGCCGGCGTGGTCGCCGACGCTTACGCAGATCGGGTACGTGGGATCGCCGGAGGGGAGCTGGAATAGCGACCTGTACATCATGAACGCGGACGGCGCCAACGTGCGGCGGCTCACGAACGATTCCGCGGCTGTGCGGTCCCCGTCGTTCGTGGGCCCAAGAGGCAACCAGATCGTCTTCGCGAGCGACAGGAGCGGCAAGGCACAGCTCTACGTAGTGAACGTCGACGGCACGGGGCGGCGCCAACTGACGACGGGAGACAATTTTAAAGCACAGCCCGACGTTTCACCGGACGGCAAGAGGGTGTTGTACACGTCGGTCCGGGACGGCAACTACGACATCTATGAGATCGGACTGGATGGTACGGGCGAACGGCGGCTCACCAACAGCCCGCGTACGGAGGATTCGCCCGCATACTCCGCCGATGGCCGCTCCTTCTACTACTTGAGGGACGAAGGCGGCCACCCGCTCACCAAGCGGGTCTATCGCCAAGACTTGGTTTCGAGTTCGGCAACACCGATCACACCGGCGGGCCTGTTCGTGCAGTCGTTCAGCGTGAGCGCGGACGGTTCGACCTTGGCGCTACTGACCCTCTCGGCCAACGCCAACGGAGTCCAGACGGCCAAGGTCGTGCTGTTCAACGTGACCACCGGCGTGATGACGCCAATCGTGTTGCCAGGGGCCGACCGCATCGCGGGCCCGGCCTTCCGTCCGGCCACACCGGGGCGGTGATCGAATTCCACGTCCCGCGGGCTTACTGGACGCCCCACCGGCACCCATCCTGAAGGAGTGGCTCGCGATTGATTTAACTCGATAGTCCGTCTATATTTAGCAGTCCTCACCCGAACGGTCATGACCGCTCCGAATCAGCGCGAGAGAATCCTCCCCAGACTGATCGAAGACGAGATGCGCGAGTCGTTCATCGACTACTCGATGAGCGTCATCGTGCAGCGTGCCCTGCCCGACGTGCGCGACGGCCTCAAGCCCGTGCACCGGCGCATCCTGTACGCGATGAACGAGCTGGGGCTGCTGCCCAACCGCCCGTACAAGAAGAGCGCGACCGTGGTCGGCGACGTGCTCGGCAAGTACCACCCGCACGGCGACACGGCGGTCTACGACTCGCTGGTCCGCATGGTCCAGGAGTTCTCGCTGCGCTACCCGCTGGTGGATGGGCAGGGGAACTTCGGCTCGGTAGACGGCGATCCCGCGGCGGCGTACCGGTACACCGAGGCGCGTCTGACGCGCATCGCGCTCCAGATGCTGGAGGACATCGACAAGAACACCGTCGACTTCGTCCCCAACTTCGACGACCGGCTCCAGGAGCCGACGGTGCTGCCGTCCCGGCTCCCCAACCTCCTGGTCAACGGCTCGGCAGGGATCGCGGTGGGGATGGCGACCAACATCCCGCCGCACAACCTGCGCGAGGTGGTGGCGGCGGCGGAGCACCTGGTAGACCACCCGGATGCCGAGATCAAAGAGCTGCGCAAGTTCATCACGGGCCCGGACTTCCCTACCGGCGGGATCGTCTACGGCCGCGACGGGATCGCCGACTGCTACGAGCAGGGCCGCGGCCGGATCATCGTGCGGGCCCGGGCGCAGGTGGAGGAGAAGGAATCGAGCGGGCGCGCGCAGATCGTCGTGACCGAGATCCCGTACATGGTCAACAAGGCGCGGCTGCTCGAGCAGATCTCCGAGTGCGTGCGGGAGAAGCGGATCGAGGGGATCTCCGATCTCAGGGACGAGTCGGACCGCGACGGCATGCGGGTCGTGATCGAGCTCAAGCGCGACGCCGTGCCGATGGTGGTGCTGAACAACCTGTTCAAGCACACGCAGATGCAGACCACCTTCGGCGCCATCATGCTGGCGCTGGTGGACGGCCAGCCGAAGGTGATGAACCTGAAGGAGCTGCTGCAGCACTTCGTCGAGCACCGTCACGAGGTCATCACGCGGCGGACCAAGTTCGATCTCGAGAAGGCGGAGGAGCGGCAGCACATCCTCGACGGGCTCAAGATCGCCGTCGAGAACATCGACGCGGTCATCAAGATCATCCGCGGCTCCAAGACCACGGAGGAGGCGGACGGGAAGCTGCGGGCGCGCTTCAAGCTCTCCGAGAAGCAGAGCAAGGCGATTCTCGACATGCGGCTCGCCAAGCTCACCGGGCTCGAGATCGAGAAGCTGGAGGCGGAGCTCAAGGAGGTACGGGCGCTGGTGGCGGAGCTGAAGAGCATCCTGGCCTCCAAGCCCAAGCGACTCGGGATCTTGAAGGGCGAGCTGGAGGCGCTGGCGAAGGACTTCGGGGACGAGCGCCGCACCGAGGTGGTGGCGGACCAGGGGGACTTCTCGGTCGAGGATCTGGTGGCCGAGGAGGACATGGTCATCACCATCTCCCACACCGGCTACGTCAAGCGCATCCCGGTGACGACCTACAAGCGGCAGCGGCGGGGCGGCCGCGGCCTGAACGGGATGGGCACCAAGGAAGACGACTGGGTCGAGCACCTGTTCATCGCCTCGACCCACGACTACGTGATGTTCTTCACGGCCAACGGCCAGATCTACTGGCTCAAGGTGTGGGATATCCCGCAGGGCGGCCGCGCGGCGCGCGGCAAGCCTGTGGTGAACTGCATCGCCATCAAGCCGGACGAGCGCATCGCGGCCTTGGTGCCGGTGCGCGAGTTCGTCGACGACAAGTACCTGATGTTCGCCACCCGCGGCGGGACGGTGAAGAAGACCGTGCTCTCGGCCTACGGGAACGTGCGCTCGACCGGCATCAACGCGATCAACATCGAGCCGGGCGACGAGCTGATCGACGTGCAGATCACGGACGGCACCAACGACATCGTCCTCGCCACGCGGCACGGCATGAGCATCCGCTTCCAGGAGAAGGACGCGCGGGAGATGGGGCGCGCCACCACGGGCGTCCGCGGGATCGAGCTGGAGTCCGGCGATGCGGTGATTGGGATGGTGGTGGTCAAGCGGGAGGCCACGCTCCTGGTGGTGGCCGAGCACGGCCTCGGCAAGCGGTCGGAGTTGTCTGACTACCGCGTGCAGTTCCGTGGCGGGAAGGGCATCATCACCCTGAAGCGCAACGAGAAGACGGGCGACGTGGTCGCGCTGAAGGAGGTCATCCCCGACGACGAGTTGATGGTCATCACGCGGCACGGCGTCATCATCCGCCTGCCGGTCAACGACATCAGCGTGATCGGCCGGAACACGCAGGGCGTGAAGGTGATCAACCTCGACGAGGGCGACGTGGTGGTGGACGTGGCGCGCGTCGTCAAGGAAGAGGAAGGCGGCGAGGAGGAGCCCACCGGGGACGTCGAGCCAGTCACGGAGGCAGAAGGACGGAGCTAGAGGAGTTGCCAGACGGCAAGTTGGCAGTGGTTACCAGTTGCCAGATGTAGGATTGCAGACTGCGCGCCCGGGGAGGCTTCCCGGGCGCGGCCCGTTTTCGGGGCCAACCTTTCTGGCGGTCCGGCGTGTCCAACGGGCAGCCGTCATCCCAAGGGGGTTTCCCGTGATCTTCTCCGCCCGAACCCTGACCGTCGTGTCGCTGCTGGCCTGCGCCGCCGGACCGCTCGCCGCCCAGCGCGCGCGCACCGGTGACGATTGGCTCGTCTCCTGCCTTCACCGGGATTGGGGAGACGATGCCCGTGCCCATTTCTGCGAGATCCGCACCGCCGGCTTCAAGGCGCCCGGCGGGACGATCACCCTGGATCCGGGCGAGAACGGCGGCGTGTGGGTCACCGGCTGGGATCGGGACAGCGTGGCCGTGACGGCGAAGATCCAGACGTCCGGCGAGTCCGATTCGGACGCGCGGGATCTGGCGCAGCAGATCCGCATCGAGACTTCGGGCGGGACGATCCGCGCCGAGGGGCCGGGGTACCGGCGGCACGCGTCGTGGAGCGTCAGCTTCGACGTGCAGCTGCCGCGCCGCTCCGACCTCGAGGCCGAGACGGTCAACGGCCCCATCTCGGTCGCGGAGGTGAGCGGGCGGATGAACCTGCGGGCGCACAACGGCCCGCTCCATCTCGATGCCGTGGGAGGCGACGTGCACGCGCGCACCGTCAACGGGCCCCTGGTGGTGACGCTGGAGGGCGACCACTGGGACGGCACCGGGCTCGACAGCGAGACCGAGAACGGGCCGGTCGTGCTCACGCTTCCCCAGCACTATTCCGCCCACCTGGAAGCCGGGACCGTGAACGGCCCGATGAGCCTCAACATCCCGGTCACGCTCCAGGGGCGCATCGACTTCCACCGCATCTCGACGGACATCGGATCGGGAGGGCCGCCGGTGCGTGCGGTGACGACCAACGGCCCAGTCACCGTGCGAAACGACTAGTCCGGCACCGGCTCCAAACGGCGGAGCCGCCGCCCGAGTAGCGGGTCGGCGGCTCTTGCTGTTTTTTTCCCCCGAGACACGCATGCCCGGACGTCCGCTGGTAGTGCTCAAATTCGGCAGCTCGGTGCTTGGCACCGAACGCGACTACGCCGCGGCGGTCGCGGGCATCCGGCGGCACCTGCAGCGCGGCGAGCGCGTGCTTGCCGTCGTTTCCGCGCTCAAGGGCGCCACCGACCGTCTGCTCGCCGACGCGCACTTCTTCGGCCCGGAGCCGGAGCCGGCGGCCACCGCCTCGCTGCTCGCCACGGGCGAGGCCGCATCCGCGGCACGGCTCGCTCTGGCGCTCGACGCGGCCGGCGTGGAGGCGGTGCTCCTGGACCCCGGCGCGATCGGCCTGATGACGGCCGGTCCGCTGCTCGACGCGGAGCCGGTGGCGGTGAACGGCGACGCCGTCCGGCGCGGCCTCGAGGACTCGGGCGCGGCCGTCGTGGCGGGGTTCTACGGCCGCGATTCGGGCGGCGGCTACGCGCTGTTCGGGCGCGGCGGGTCCGATCTGACCGCGCTGTTTCTGGCCCACCGCCTCGGCGCGGCGAGCTGCCGCCTCATCAAGGACGTGGAGGGTGTCTACGAGCACGATCCCGGCGCCGGCCGGCGGACGCCGCGGCGCTACGAGCAGCTCTCCTGGGACGACGCGCTCAAGCTCGGCTCGCGGGTGGTGCAACCCAAGACCCTGCATTTCGCGCGGCGCGAGCGCGTCGAGTTCGAGGTGGGCAGGGTCGGCTCCCTGGTGTGCACGCGCGTGGGCTCCGGGCCGTCCACCTGGGCGGGGCCGAAGGGTGCGCGGCGCGTCGCGGCGCGGGCGAAGCCGGTGACGGCGAAGGGGAAGAAGGGCGTGCGGGAAGACGTGGGCGTGTGCGCCCTCGCGCGCTCCCTGGTGGACATCCCGTCGGTGAGCGGCGACGAAGGGGAGATCTCGGCGTTCATGGCGTCGTACCTCGAGCGGCTCGGGTACCGCGTGGAGTTGCAGGAGGCGGCCCCCGGCCGCTCGAACGTGATCGCTCGGACCGCCGCGGCGCCGCGGGTCGTGTTCTGCTCCCACCTCGACACGGTGCCGCCGTTCGTCCCGTCCTACGAGGATGCGGACCACCTCTACGGCCGCGGCGCGTGCGACGCGAAGGGGATCGTCGCCGCGCAGATCGCCGCCGCCGAGCAGCTGCGCGCGTCGGGGTGCCAGCACATCGGGCTCCTCTACTTGGTGGACGAGGAGGCCGGCAGCATCGGCGCCAAGATCGCCAACGGCCACGCCGCGGCGTCGGGCGTCCGGTACGTCGTCGTGGGCGAGCCGACCGAGAACCGCCTGGCCACGGGCTGCATGGGCTCGCTGCGGCTGTCGCTGGGGACGGCCGGCATCGCGGCGCACTCGGCATACCCGGAACGCGGCAGCTCGGCGATCCTGGCCCTGCTCGACGTGCTCGCCGACATCCGTGCGGTTGAGTGGCCGGCCGACGCGTTCTTCGGCGCGACCACCTGCAACATCGGAACGGTCGCGGGCGGGACGCGCGCGAACGTGGTGCCGTCGGATGCGCGAGCGGAACTGCACTTCCGGCTGGCCGTGCCGTCGGGCACGGTGCTGCGCCGCCTGGAGGAAGTGGTGCGGGGCCGGGCGTCCATCGAAGTCCACACGGTGACGGAGCCGGTGCGCCTCATCGACCTGACCGGCTTCGATTCGTGCGTGGTGCGCTACACGACGGATGCGCCGCACCTCTCGCGCTGGGGCTCGGCCCTGGTGCTGGGTCCGGGCTCCATCCTGGATGCCCACACCGAGCGGGAGAAGGTGCCGAAGGCGGAGCTGCGGGCCGCGGTCGGGGAATTCGTGCGGCTGGCGCGGGCGCTGCTGGACAAGTGCGGAGCGGAGGTGCGCGCATGAGGCTGGCGCTGTTCGGGCAGGGCGGGATGGGGAGTCTGGTCGAGGCCCGCGCCCGCGAGGCGGGGCACGAGGTCGCCGCGGTCTTCACCGACCGGGACGCGGCGCGGACGCCGGAGGACGTGGCCCGCTCGCTCAAGGGCGCCGAGGTCGCGGTGGACTTCTCGGTGGGCCCGGCGGTGGTGCCGCACGTCCGTTCCTGCGTGCTGGCGGGAGTGCCGCTGGTCGAGGGGACGACCGGCTGGGCGAAGGACCTCGACGAGGTCCGCCGCATCGTGGCCGAAGGGAAGGGGGCGCTGATCCACGGCGCGAACTTCTCGATCGGCGTCAACCTGTTCTACCGCATCGTGCGGACGGCCGCCGAGCAGCTTAGCCGCGACCCGTCGTACGGCGCCTTCATCGAGGAGGCGCACCACATCCGCAAGAAGGACGCGCCGTCGGGCACGGCGCTGAAGCTCAAGGAGATCGTGGCGAAGGCGTTCCCCGAGGGCGTCTCCGTCGCGAGTACCCGCGCCGGCCACATCCCGGGCACGCACCGGGTGGGGTTCGACGGGATCGCCGACCAGATCACGCTCACCCACACCGCGCGCTCGCGCGAAGGCTTCGCCGCCGGCGCGCTGCTCGCGGCGCGCTGGATCGTCGGCCGCAAGGGCGTCTACGAGTTCACCGAGGTGCTGGACGAGATGCTGGGCTCCGGAAGGGAGAGCCGAGGATGAGCGCGAAACACGAATGGCTGCGCGGCTGCGCGACCGCCCTGGTGACCCCGTTCAAGGCCGGCGGCGCGGTGGACGAGAAGTGCATGAAGGCGCTGGTCGAGCGGCAGATCGCGGGCGGCGTGAAGCTACTCGTGCCCTGCGGCACGACCGGCGAGCGCGCGACGATGGACGACGCCGAAGGGCGGCGCGTGATCGCGCTCACGGTGCAGGTCGCCAAGGGCCGCGCGAAGGTCATCGCGGGCGCCGGGAGCAACAACACCGCCCACGCCATCCACCAGGCGAAGGAGGCAGCGTCCCTCGGTGCGGACGGCGTGCTGATCGTGGCGCCGTACTACAACAAGCCCACGCAGGAGGGAATGCTCGCGCACTTCCGCGCGGTCGCCGAGGCGGTCGCGCCGCTGCCGGTGATGATGTACAACGTGCCCGGCCGCACCAGCTCGACGATCGACGCCGCCACCACGCTGAAGCTGGCGCGCGAGGTGCCGAACATCGTCGCGATCAAGGAAGCCTCGGGGAACTTCGGCCTGATCATGACGATCCTCAGGGACCGTCCGCCGGGATTCCGCGTCTTCTCCGGGGACGACGCGGTCACGCTCCCGCTCATCGCGCTCGGCGCCGACGGGATCGTCTCGGTCGTCTCGAACGAGGTCCCGGACCTGATGGCGCGGATGACCGACCTCGCGCTGGCGGGCAAGTGGGACGAGGCGCGCGCGCTGCACTACCGGCTCCTCCCGCTGATGGACGCGAACTTCATCGAGTCGAGTCCCGGCCCGGTGAAGGCGGCGATGGCGCTGATGGGGTTGCTCGAGGAGCAGTTCCGCCTCCCGCTGGTCCCGGTGAAGGAGGCGACGCGCGCGAAGATGAAGGACATACTCTCCGCGCTCGGCGCACTGGGCGGGAAGAGGGCGCATGCCGCTGCGTGAACGGCTGGAGGCGCTGCTCGCGCGGGAGGCGGGGCCTTACACGGCCGCCGATCGCGCGCTGTTCGAGGAATTCCGGTTGGCGCTGGGCCGCGGTCAGATCCGGGCCGCGGAGCCGGAAGGGGGCGGCTGGCGCGTCAACGCCTGGGTCAAACGCGGCATTCTGCTCGGTTTCCGGATGGGGGTGCTCGCCGACATGTCGGACGGCGGGATCCTGCGCTTCTTCGACAAGGACACGTATCCGCTGAAGCCGCTGGCGCTCGTGGACGGGGTGCGGGTCGTCCCCGGGGGATCGTCGATCCGCGACGGAGCGTACGTGGCGCCGGGCGTGGTCTGCATGCCGCCGATGTATGTCAACGTCGGCGCGTACGTGGACGAAGGGACGATGATCGACAGCCACGCCCTCGTGGGCTCGTGCGCGCAGATCGGCCGCCGGGTGCACCTGTCGGCGGCGGCGCAAATCGGCGGCGTGCTCGAGCCCGCCGGCGCGCTGCCCGTGATCGTCGAGGACGAAGTGCTGGTGGGCGGCGGATGCGGCGTGTACGAGGGCACCATCGTGCGCAAGGGCGCGGTGCTCGCGCCGGGGACGGTCCTCACCGGCGCGACGCCGGTCTACGACCTGGTGCGCGGCGAGGTGTACCGCCGCACGGAGAAGGAACCGCTCGAGATCCCCGAGAACGCGGTCGTCGTGCCGGGCGCGCGCGCCGCGGCCGGCGCACGGGCTGCGGAATGGGGCCTTTCCCTCTACACTCCGGTCATCGTGAAATACCGAGACGCGAAGACCACGGCCGCCACGGCCCTCGAGGAGGCGCTGCGATGAGCGCGCCGGACGCACGTCGACCGGACACCGCCGCCGTCGGTGCGCCGCCCGCTCGATCCGGCACCGACGCGAGTGCCACCGCGCGGCGGCTCAAGGCCGGGGTCCTCGGCGCCACCGGCGCGGTGGGACAGCGCTTCGTGCAGCTGCTCGCCGGCCATCCGTGGTTCGATCTCGTGGCGCTCGCCGCGTCCGAACGCAGCGCCGGCAGATCCTACGCGGAGGCCGTCTCGTGGCGGCTGGACGTGCCGCTGCCGGCCGCCGCGGCCGACCTGCCGGTCCGGCCGACCGAGCCAGGCCTCGAATGCGACATCGTCTTCTCGGCGCTCGACGCCGCCGTCGCCGGGCCCGTCGAGGAGGCGTTCGCCAAGGCCGGGTACGCCGTCCTCAGCAACGCCCGCAATCACCGCATGGCCGAAGACGTCCCGCTCCTCGTGCCCGAGGTCAACGCCGATCACGCCGAGCTCATCGCGGTGCAGAAGAAACGGCGCGGGTGGAAGGGATTCATCGCGACGAACCCCAACTGCTCGACCGCGACCCTCACGCTCGCCCTGGCGCCGCTCGAGCGCCGCTTCGGCATCAAGGCCGTCGCGGTCACCACGCTCCAGGCGGTATCCGGCGCGGGGTACCCGGGGATCCCCTCGCTCGACATCCTCGGCAACGTCGTGCCGTTCATCGCCGGCGAGGAGGAGAAGATCGAGCGCGAGACCCGGAAGATCCTCGGCAAGCGGAGCGGCGACGGCATCACGTTCCACCCGATGGTCGTGAGCGCGCAGACGACGCGCGTGCCGGTGGTGGACGGGCATACCGGGTCCGTGTTCGTGTCCCTCGAGAAGAGGGCGGACCTCGACGAGGTGCGCGAGGCGTTCCGCACGTTCAGCGGCCCGCCGCAGCAGCTGGGCCTGCCGAGCGCCCCGGCACACCCGACCGTGCTCCTCGACGCACCCGATCGCCCGCAGCCGCGCCTCGACATCAACGTCGAGCGCGGGATGGCCACCCTGGTGGGCCGCGTCCGTCCCTGCGAGCTGATGGGGTGGAAGTTCATCGTCCTCGGCCACAACACGATTCGCGGGGCAGCGGGGGCGGCGATCCTCAACGCCGAGCTGCTCAAGGCGAAAGGAATGATCTAGACAGAGTTGCGGAGTTGCGGGAGCGCGAAGGGGTCAGCCTGATCGAGGCTGGCCCCTTTGAACTGGGCAAAGAGACTCCGATAAGTGCATTGCATGATGCTGTGCTGTCACATAAGTTAACCTTATGGCCAGCGAGCCGCTTGGATCGATCACGTTGGAGCGTCTCCGCCTCCTCGTGGCGCTCGCGGAGGCGCGGAGCGTGACGGCGGCCGCCCGGGCGGTGGGCATCAGCCAGCCGGCGTTCTCCCAGAATCTGCGGGTGATCGAGCGGCATTACGGCTTCCCGCTGCTGATGCGTTCGGGCCGGCGCGTGGTGCTGACACAGCCGGCGCGCCGCGTGGTGGAGTATGCACGCCGCATCCTGCGGCTGGTCGGGGAATCGGAGCAGGCGGCGCGGGACCTGGTGGAGCTCAAGGCGGGGAGCCTGGCGGTGGCGGGGAGCGCGACGGCTGCGACCTACCTGCTGCCGCGGGCGCTGGCGGAGTTCCGGGCCCGGCACGCGGACGTGGAGCTGCGGCTTCGGATGGGCGAGGTCAGGGCGATCGAGCGCTGGGTGCTGGCCGGAGACGCGGACCTCGGGGTCATCGGGGAGGTGCCGCAGTCGCTGGAGGTTGTGGTCACGCCCTTCTCTCGCGACGAGCTCGTGGTCGCGGCGGCGCCCACGCACCCGCTCGCTACGGCGGTGCGGCTGGACGGCGAGACGCTAGCCGACCACCCGCTCATCATGCGGGAGCGGGGCTCGAGCACCCGCGAGACGCTGGAGCGGGGAATGTCGCGGGCCGGCCTGGCGCTGCGCGTGGAGTTCGAGCTCGAGAGCACGGAGGCCATCCTTCAGGCGGTTGCGGCGGGCCTGGGAGCGTCGGTGGTCTCCTCGCTGGCGGTCGCCGAGACGTCGCTCGGCCGGCGCATTCGCACGCGCCGGGTCGCCGGTCTCGACCTGGTCCGCTACCTTGCCGTCGTGACCCACCCCGACGCCGAGGCGGGGCCGGCCGCGCGCGAATTCATCGCCCTGCTGGCGCGCGGAGGCACGCCGCCGGCCATCCCGGCGGCATGAACCGCCCCCTGGTTCTGGGAGGGGTGCTGGCCTACTCGGTGCTGGTCGGCGCGCTGCGGTATTTCCGGGTGATCGGGACCACCGGCACGATCGTGCTGTTCGGGATCATGGTGCTGGATCTGGTGGCGACGCACTGGCTGCTCCGTCGCGCGGTGCGGCGGCGATAGGGACAGATCGTGCGGGCGGCGCGAAGGAAGCCGATGTCACGGACGTGGCCTTCGCCGGCGCGGCGCGGAAGCGGTGAGACGGTCCGTTCGGCCTTGCCGCTGCTTCCGGCGAGCCGTAGCTTGCGGCCTCTAAAGGAGTCGTCGCTCGCGTGACGATCGCCTCGCCCCCCGAGCTTGTCACCCTGGAAGCGATCCGTGCGGCTGCGGAGCATTTGCGCGGCGTCGCGGTGCGCACCCCGCTGCTCCCGGTGGACGAGCTGTCGGAGCGGCTGGGCGTGCCGGTGTTCGTGAAGCCGGAGAGCCTGCAGCGGGTGGGCGCCTTCAAGCTGCGGGGGGCGTTCACGCTGGTGCGGCAGCTGGCGGCCGAGGGGACGCGGGGCGTGATCACCTACTCCTCGGGCAACCACGGCCAAGCCGTGGCGTACGCGGCGCACCGCTTCGGGCTGCGCTCGGTGGTGGTGATGCCCGAGACGGCGCCGGCGACCAAGCGGCGCGGCGTCGAGCGGTGGGGCGGCGAGGTGGTGCTCGCCGGGCGCACGTCGGTGGACCGGCACGAACGGGCCGTGGAGATCGCGGCGCGCGACAAGCTCGCGATGGTGCCGCCGTTCGATCATCCGGCGATCATCACCGGGCAGGGTACCGCCGGCCTCGAGCTGGTGGAGGACTGCCCCGACGTGCGCACGGTCGTGGTCCCGGTGGGCGGCGGCGGACTGGCGGCGGGGGTCGCGACCGCGGTGAAGGGGCTGGTGCCGGAGGCGAGGATCGTGACCGTGGAGCCGGAGGGCGCGCCCACGTACGAGCGGGCGCGGGCGGCCGGCGCTCCGGTGACGCTCGAGCACACGGGGAGCATCGCGGACGGGCTCCTGCCGCTCCGGATCGGTGCGCTGACGTTCGCGCACCTTACGCGCTTCGCCGATCGTGCCTGCCTGGTCTCGGACGCGGAGATCCTCACGGCCGTGCGCTACGCGGTGGATCGCCTGAAGCTGGTGCTGGAGCCGTCGGGGGCGGCCACGCTGGCGTGGCTGCTCGCCCAGCGGGGCGGCGACGTGACCGGTCCGGTGGTGGCGGTCCTGTCGGGCGGCAACATCGAGTGGGAGGGACTGCAGACGCTCTTCGCGGGTAGCGCGTGACGCCGGCGAACCAGCTGACCGGCGCGACGGTGCTGGTGGCCGACGACGATACGGCGCTGGTGGGCACCCTGACGTGGATTCTCAAGGGCCAGGGGTGCCGCGTCGTGGCCGTGCCCGACGGCGTGGGCCTGCTGGAGCGCCTCGACGACGAGCACCCGGATCTGGTGCTGCTCGACATCATGATGCCGAAGGTGGACGGCCTGCAGCTGCTGGAGAAGATCCGCAGCGAGCCGCGGTGGCGGGACCTCCCGATCCTGATGATCTCCTCGATGGATCCGGAGGACGGCACGGCGAAGGCGCTCGGCCTGGGCGCGTCGGACTTCGTCGCCAAGCCGTTCCGGGTGAAGGAGCTGCTGGCGCGGGTCGAGGCGCAGCTCAAGCGGGGCCGGGAGCTGCGGTCGGCGCGTGAGGACGCGCGGGCGCGCGGCGCCATCGTGGACATCCTCCACGAGCTCACCGACTCGCTCAAGCCGGACGAGATCTACCACATCCTCGCGCGCCGGGTGGCGCGGGCGCTCAACATCTCGCGCTGCTCGCTGGTGCTGGCCAAGCCGGGGGACGTGTACGGCACGGTGGTCGCGGCCTACGAGAACCCGATGCTGCGGAACCTCCGGATCGAACTATCCCGATATCCCGAGATGGTGCGCGCGCTCGAGACCGACCGGATGGTCACCGTGGCCGACGTTTCGACCGATCCGCTGTTCGACGAGGTCCGCGCGATGTGGACCAAGAACGGGATTCCGGTCCCCACCCAGTCGGTGGTGGCGCTGCCGTTCCGGATGCGCGAAGAGCAGAGCGGCGTGCTGTACCTCCGGACGGTGAAGGGGGAGGCGCCGCTGACCGGCGACGACGCCCAGTTCGCCGACACGGTGATCAAGGCGGCGGTCGCGGCCATCGAGAAGGCGCACGACTTCGAGACGGTGGTTTCCGACAAGGAGCGGCTCGAGTTCCTGGCGTCCACCGACTCCCTGACCGGGTGCATGAACCGGCGGGCGCTGCTTGAGGCGCTCGAGCACGAGGTGGACCGGGCGCGCCGCTACAACCTGGTGCTGACGCTGCTGATGGTGGACCTGGACCATTTCAAGAAGATCAACGACACGCTGGGCCACGTGGTCGGCGACACGGTGCTGCGCCAGCTCGGCGATCTACTGCGGCGCGAGGTGCGCTCGGTGGACGCCGTGGCCCGTTACGGCGGCGAGGAGTTCGTGATCCTGCTGCCGGAAACCGCGGTGCACGGGGCGATGATCTTCGCCGACCGGATGCGCCAGCGGATCGCGAACTACGCCTTCGGCGACCCGGGTCGCCCCGTGCGGATCACCGTTTCCGTGGGAGTCGCCTGCTACCCGGACCGGGCGGTGGAATCTCCCGAGTCCTTCATCGCGCTTGCCGACGCGGCGCTGTATCGCGCCAAGGCGGACGGCCGCAACGTGGTGCGCCAGTGAACCAACGCCGTTGTCCCAAGTGCCACTCGCTCTACGCGGGTGATGCGCGCTTCTGTCCCAAGGACGGCAGTCAGCTCGTCGATGTGGTGGCCGCTTCCGCGCCCGCGTCGCCGGGTTCGACCCAGATCCGGCAGGCGGTGAAGCCGAAGCCGACGACCGGCGATCCGGCCAAGACGCTGAAGGACCAGGTCCTCGACCAGCGCTACCAGGTGCAGCGGAAGCTGGGCGAGGGCGGGATGTCGTTCGTCTACGAGGCGAAAGACATCTCCAGCGGCGAGCTGGTGGCGGTCAAGATCATGACGCCGAAGCTGGCCCAGGACAAAACCGCAGCCGAGCGACTGCGGCGCGAGGCCGGCCTGGCGATGCGGCTCGACCATCCCAACATCTGCCGCATCATCCGCCTCGGCGAGACCGAGGACGGTCTGATCTACCTGGTGATGCCGCTGCTCAAGGGGGAGCTCCTCTCGGACAAGGAGGTCCGCGAGGGCCCGATCGCGCTCGAGGTCGGCGTCCCGATCATGCGCGAGGTCTGCGATGCGCTGAACTTCGCCCACCAGCAGCAGATCGTGCACCGCGACCTGAAGCCGGAGAACATCTTCATCTGCCCCAAGCCGGGAGGCGGCATCATCGCGGTGGTGACCGATTTCGGCCTCGCCAAGGAGCGGCGGGCCGAGCCGGGAATGGCGAAGCTGACGGCGACGGGCATCATCCTCGGCACGCCGGAGTTCATGAGCCCCGAGCAGATCCGCGGCAAGCCGCTCGACGGCCGCTCGGACATCTACGCGCTGGGGCTCGTCGCGTACGAGATGTTCACCGGGAAGCTGCCGTTCGAGGGGAAGAGCGCGCAGGACATGATGATCGCGCGGCTCCGCGGGCAGCCGCTGCCGCTCCGGAAGGCACGGGCCGATCTCGAGTTCACGCCGCAGTTCGAGAAGGCGTTGATGAAGGCGATCGAAGCGGAGCCCACGGGCCGCTACCAGACCGCGGCGGAGTTCGGCGCCGCGCTGGTCGAGGCCGCCGGCGGGACCGCAGGGGGCGGCATGATGGGGAAGCTGAAGAAGCTCTTCTGAGCAGGGGGGAACGGTGATGCGTGCCGGCGCGAGGATCCTGGCAGGGGCGGCCCTGGCCGCCATCGCGACATCGGCGCTGCGTGCGCAGGCACCGGCTGCGGCTCCGGTCGTCGCGATCCGCGCCGGCACGCTGATCGACGGCACGGGCGCATCGCCCGTGCGGAACGCGGTGATCGTCATCCGCGGCGACCGCATCGAGGCCGTCGGAGCGTCGGTGCGCGTCCCGACCGGCGCCCGCGTCATCGACCTCTCGCGCTACGCCGTCCTCCCCGGCTTCATCGACGCGCATGTGCACCTGGCGAGCCGGCCCCTCGGGGTCGGGGACTTCGTCCACCGCGGCGTCACCGACGACGAAGGGGACGACGCGCTGTGGGGCGCGGCGAACGCGCGGGCGACGCTCCTGGCCGGCTTCACCACGGTGCGCGACGTCGGCTCCTCGACCTTCGGGAACATCGCGCTCATGCGCGCGATCGACGCGGGGCGCCTCCCCGGCCCGCGGATGGTGACCGCCGGACACCTGATCGGCATCAGCGGCGGGCACTGCGATCTGGACGGCTACGCGGCCGGGGTCGTTTCCGAACGCACGCCGCTCGAGGGGATCGCCAACAGCCCCGACCAGGTGCGCGAGGCGGTGCGTCTGCAGGTGAAGTACGGAGCCACCGTGATCAAGATCTGCGCGACCGGCGGCGTGCTGTCGCAGGGCGACCAGATCGGCGCCCAGCAGATGACCGAGGACGAGATGCGGACGGCCGTCGAGACGGCGCAGATGCTCGGCCGCCGCGTCGCGGCCCATGCGCACGGCACCGCGGGGATCAAGGCAGCGATTCGCGCCGGCGTGACCAGCATCGAGCACGGCTCGTTCCTCGACGACGAGGCGGTGCGGATGATGGTCGAGCGCGGGACCTGGCTGGTGCCGACACTGTTCGCCGGCTGGTCGGTGGGCTCGCCCGAGGCGTCGGCGCACCTGCCCGCGTGGATGGCGGAGAAGGGCCGCGCCGCCTGGGAGGCGATGCAGCGCTCCATCCGGCTCGCGGTCCAGGGCGGCGTGAAGATCGCACTCGGCACCGATGCCGGCGTCGATCCGCACGGCCAGAACGCGCGCGAGTTCGAGCTGCTGGTCACCGTCGGCGGGATGTCGCCAATGCAGGCCATCCAGGCCGGCACGATGAACAGCGCCACGCTCCTGGGGATGGAGCACGACGTCGGCTCGGTCGAGACGGGCAAGTTCGCCGATCTCGTCGCGGTCGGGGCCGATCCGCTGGCCGACATCACGGCGCTGCAGCACCCCATCTTCGTGATGAAGGGCGGCGAGGTCGTTCTCGCGCCTTGAAGCGGTTCCCCGCCTACGATCCTCCGGAGTACGTGAGCTGGGCGCCCGACGCCCGGCTCGTGGCCGCGTTCGCCGAGACGCTGCACGCCGACACCGAGCGCTGGGTGATCGTCGAGGCGCTGGACGAGGCCGCCCTGCTCGAGCTGTACGCGGCGCTGGTCCGCACCCGCCTCCAGGACGTCACCCTGAAGCGCTGGGTGCGGACCGGGGTGATCTCGAAGGCCTGGCTCGGGACCGGCGAAGAGGCGATGACCGTCGGCCCGGTCCACGCGCTGGACCGCGCGCGCGACATCGTGGCGCCGATGATCCGCAACGCCGGGGCGTGCGCGGAGATGGGGATGCCGATCGCCGACAACTTCCGCACCTACCTCGGCACCGGCGACGGGCCCTCGGGCGGGCGCGACCTGCACGCCGGGTCGTTCGCCCACCGCGTGCTCCAGCCGGTCTCGCACGTCGGCGACGTGGTGCCGGTCGTGACCGGGCTCGCGCTGGCGAGCGGGATGCGGAACGAGGGGCGGGTCGTACTCACCTGGATCGGGGACGGCTCGACCAAGACGGGCACCGCGCACGAGGGGCTGAACTTCGCGGCCGTCCGGAAGGTCCCCGCGATCTTCGTGATCCACAACAACCAGGTCGCCCTCGGCACGAGACTGGGCCAGTTCCATCTCCCCGAGGACTTCGCCGAGCTGCCCGCGGCCTACGGGATGGCGGGCGCGGTGTTCGACGGCAACAACGTGCTCGACGCCTACGCCGCGACGCGGCTGGCGGCGGAGCGGTGCCGCGCGGGCGACGGGCCCGTGATGCTCGTCGGCAACACCTTCCGGATGGGCGGGCACGCGACGCACGACGAGCGCGAGGCGCGCGCCATCCTCCCCGACGGGATGTTCGCCGAGTGGGGGAAGAGGGACCCGATCGGCCTCTACGAGGAACATCTGAAGCGGCTCGGAATCGCGGCGTCCGCGCTCGCGGAGGCGGAGGCGCGCGTCGAGGTGGAGGTCGCCAGGGCCGAGGCGGAGGCGCTCGCGAGCCGGGAAGCGAGCGTGCCGGAGCCTGAGTCCGCAAAACGGGGGGTGTATGGCCCGTAGGCTCGCGGCCGCACTGGTGATCGTCTGGGCTGCGCTCGCCGCTGGCTCCGCCGCCGCGCAGCGCTTGCCGGGGCCGGAGGTGCGGGGCTACCGCTTCACGATCGACCTCCCTGACAGCGGCGCCGAGATCCACGGCGCCGCCGCCGTCTTCCTCACCCGCGAGAGACGGGGAGACGACACCGTGCGTCTCGACCTCGTCGGCATGGTTGTCGACGGAGCGTCGGACCTGGCGACGTCGCGGCCTCTGCCGGTCGACTACGACGGCAAGGTCCTGAGCGTCGCGCTGCCGCCCGCAGATCCCCGATCCCCGCAGCTGGACAGCCTCGAGGTGCGCTGGCACGGCACCCCGCGTGACGGGCTGATCATTCAGCCGAACGCCCGGCGTCGCTGGGCCGCGTTCGGCGACAACTGGCCCGAGCGCGCACGCGACTGGATTCCCACCGTGGACGATCCCGCCCACAAGGCGGCCGTCCGCTGGATCGTCACCGCGTCCGAGCGCATGCGGGTCGTGGCCAACGGCCGGTTCGCGGGCCGCACGCCTGCCGGCGCCGGCCGCGTCACGTGGTCGTACGTCGAGACCCGACCCATCCCCACCTACACGATGGTGATCGGCGCGACCGAGATGACCGTGAGCGCGCACCGGCCTCTGATCTCGGGTCGCGACACCATCCCGATGGAAGTCTGGACCTACCCCGAGGACTCGGCGTTCGCCGACTCCGTGCCGTTCCGCCGGCTCACGGAGGTCGTGGAGACGCTGCAGCGCATCATCGGAGCGTTCCCGTACGAGAAGCTGGCCCAGGTCGAGTCCTCGACGCGCTACGGCGGCATGGAGAACTCCTCGGCCATCTTCTACGCGGAGCAGGCGTACGTGGCGAAGTGGATGGACGAAGGGGTGGTGCGGCACGAGACCGCGCACCAGTGGTTCGGCGACGCCGTGACGGAGCGGGATTTTCATCATCTCTGGCTATCGGAGAGCTTCGCCACCTACTTCGCTCTGGTCGCGGGCGCGGCATTGGACGGCGATTCGGTGCTTTCCCGCGGGATGCGCGACGAAGCCCGAGGCTACCTCAATTCGCGCGTCGTGAACCGGCCCATTCTCGACACGGCGGTCACCGTCCCGACGCAGCTGCTCAATGCGAACAGCTACAACAAGGGCGCGTGGGTGCTCCATATGCTGCGCGGGTACGTCGGGGACTCGGCGTTTTTCGCCGGCATCCGGGCGTACTACGGCACGTACCGCGACTCTTCGGTCTCGAGCGACGACTTCCGCCGCGTGATGGAGACGGCGTCGGGGCGCGCGCTGGGCTGGTTCTTCGACCAGTGGCTCCGTCGCCCGGGCTATCCCAGGCTCGACGTGGCGTGGCGCTACGACCCGTCGGCGCGCGAGGCTGTGCTCGACGTCGCCCAGGCGCAGCCCGCGGCGTGGGGGATCTTCCGCCTGCCCGTCGTGACGCTCGAGCTTCGGGATGGATCGCGGGTGCTCGCGCGCCACGTCGCCGAGGTCTTCGCGGCGCGCCAGACGCTGCGGGTCGCGGTGCCGTCCGCTCCGACGGAGCTGCGCGTCGATCCCGACGGCGCGTTGCTTCTCACCGCGGCGATCGGGAAGGACACGAGCCCCCGGTAGCACGCCCGCGCGACGCCGCTATCTTAGGTCCTCGATGGAGACGATCCACATCCAGAGCTTCGTGTCGGCGCCACGGGCCGCCGTGTGGGAGGCGCTCATCGGGCGCCCCGACATCGTGCTCGACGCTCTTCCAGTCCAGGCTTGGCCCGACCGGCGCGAGGAGCAGGCGCCGTCCCGCCTCCTGGTGCGCTGGCCGTTCTCGAGCGGCGGAACGCCGACGACTAGCGTCGCCATCGTGCTGAACGAGGTCTCCGGCGGCACCCGGGTCGACCTCAAGCACGAAGGGTGGCACGAGGAACCGGGGTGGCAGGACGCGATCGCTGGACACTTCGCCGGGTGGCTGCAGGCGCTGGCGGCGCTGGGGCTGCTGGTGGAGAGCGGGAAGGACCCGCGCGCCGCATCGGCCGCGCTGGCCGGTAAGGAACGGTACTTCGCCTCGGCCGAGATCCCTGCGAGCGCCGACGCGGTCTTCCGGGCCCTCGCCGACCCGGCCGTGCGCGGCCGGTGGACCGACGGCGCGCTGGACGGGGCCGAGATCACCGAGGAGCTCGAGGGCCGTTTTCTCCGGTTCACCCTCCCGGGGAACGCCGGCCCCGGCGAGCTGGCCATCATCCTCCGGCGCACGCCGCGAGGCACGCACTGCGCCCTTGCCGAGTACGGCGTGACCGACAGGTCGGCCTCCGCCCGGTGGCCGAAACTGCTGGAGCGGCTGACCAGGTTCCTGCGGTAGCCTCGCACCACCACTTCGTCTCTCTCTCAAAGCCGACTGGGACAGTCCCCGACGGCGCACCGTCGGGGGAACGGTGTTTGCACGTGGATTCGCTCGGAGCCGCAGCTCGACGCGAACGCCGCACCACGACGGGGGACCGACGCATGGCGGACAAGAAGGCCGACCTGGCAGGGCCGGGCATAAGCACCTACGAGGAAGTCGAGAAGATCCTGCCGAAGGATTACCGGTCGCTACTGGACCCGAAGGAAACGCAGGTCGCCATCACGGCGGCGAAGCGGTACATCGAGGACGGGTTGTGCCGGGAGCTCAACCTGATCCGGGTGGAAGTGCCGTTGATCGTGAGCCGGGAGAGCGGCGTCAACGACTATCTCGATCGCGACGGGTCGCGCACGCCCATCGACTTCCCGTGCGGCCTCGGCCTCGATCATCCGATCGAGACGCAGGTCGTGCAGGCCGCGACCAAGTGGAAGCGGATGGCGCTGAAGCAGTTCGGAATGAAGGTGGGCGAGGGGCTGGTGACCGACATGCGCGCGGTGCGCAAGGACTACTTCCTCGACCACGACCACTCGGCGTACGTGGACCAGTGGGATTGGGAGCGGGTCATCACGCCGGACCAGCGGAACCTGCCGTTCCTCAAGGACGTCGTCCGCCGGATCTGGAAGGTGATCACGGGCGCCGAGCACCACGTGATGGAGCTGTTCCCGAAGCTGAAGGACCCGCGGTACCCGCCGCTGCCCGAGGAGCTGACGTTCATCCACGCCGAGGACCTCCTCGACATGTATCCGGACCTGCCGCGCAAACAGCGCGAGACGCAGGTGCTCCAGAAGTACCCGGCGATCTTCATCATCGGGATCGGCTGGGTGCTGAAGGACGGGTACCCGCACGAGATGCGCGCGGCGGACTACGACGACTGGGTGACGTCGACGACGTCCGAGAACGGGCGGCCGATGCACGGCCTGAACGGCGACATCCTCGTCTGGAACCCGGTGACGCGCCGGCGCCACGAGCTGACGTCGATGGGCATCCGGGTGACGAAGGAGACGCTGCGGAAGCAGCTCGAGATCTCGGGCCAGCTCGACTTCCTGAAGCTCCCCTACCACCAGGCGATTCTGAACGATCAGATCCCGCTGAGCATCGGCGGCGGCATCGGCCAGTCGCGCACGGTGATGTACCTGCTGCGAAAGGCGCATCTGGGCGAGGTGAGCGTGACGGTGTGGCCGAAGGAGCTGAAGCGGATCTGCGAGGCGCGCAATATACGCGTGCTGGAGTGAGAGGTGAGCCGTAAGACGTGAGAAGGCGAAGGGAAACGTGAGAGGTCCAAAGGCGTGAGAGATGAGAGGGTGCGTCCCCTCACCTCTCACGCTTTTCCCCCTCTCCCGGCTCACCGATTCGTCTCACCTCTCTTACGTCTCACTTCTCACATTAGCTTACAGCCCATGCCCTGGCCCTTCTCCCGTCTCTGGGACAGCGCCCTGTCGTTTGAGCGCTTCGTCCGAGAATCCACCCAGCATCGCGACCTGTGGGGCGGGGTGTACCGCACCGCGCGCGTCCCCGACTGGGCGAAGGCAACCGCGGCGCGGTTGGGCGGCAAGTTCCGCCTCGCCGTCATCGCGGAGGACTGGTGCGGGGACGCGTCGAGCACGATCCCGATCGTGGCGAGGTTCGCCGAGGAGGCCGGGATCGAGCTCAGGATCCTGCGGCGCGACGAGCACCCAGAGGTCATGGACGCCTACCTCACCAACGGGGCCAGGGCTATCCCGATCGTCGTCGTCCTCACCGAGGCCATGGAAGAAGTGGGGCACTGGGGGTCGAGGCCGGCGGTACTCCAGGCGTTCGTGATGGCGGAACGGGCCAAGGGGCGGCAGTCCAAGGTGTACTTCCCCGAGGTCCGCCGCTGGTACGCGGAGGACAAGGGCGAATCCACCCTGCGGGAGATCCTGGCGGTGATGGCCGGGGGGCCGGCGCGGCCGTAGCATTTCGGGCCCGCCTCGCGTTTAGTTTCGACGGCTCCCAGCATATACGTCCTTCATTCTCGTCCGGAGGTGTTGAGGATGCGTCGTTCCATTTTCGCCGTGGCGGGCGCGGCCCTCGTGGCCGCAGCGCCGCCGGCCCGTGCCCAGAACCCGCCCGCGCCGGCGGCCCCCGCCCCGACCGTGCTCGACACCGGGGTGGTGGCGCCCGACTTCGCGCTGACGGGTGCGACCCGCTTCGGGATCCTGAGGGACCCCGTGCGGCTCAGCGACTTCAGGGGGAAGACGGTGGTCCTGGCGTTCTTCTTCAAAGCCAGGACGCGTGGCTGAACGATCCAAATGCACGCGTACCGTGATCAGTACGCGACGCTCTTCCACGGTGGTCGGAACATCGTGCTCTTCGCCATCAGCGCCGACTCGGCGCCGGCGCTCGCCTCGTGGGCGCACGACGACGAGTTCCCGTTCCTGATGGCCAGCGACACCGGCTCGGTGGTGGGGAAGCTGTACGGTGCCTTCAGCCCGCGCGGGAACGTCGACAACCGGACCCTATTCGTCATCGGCCCCGACGGCAGGATCGCCTGGCGGGCCGCGCCGTTCCGGGAGATCGATCCTGCGGCCTACACGGAACTCGGCGCGGCGCTGAACCAGATCGCTGGCCCGCCGGATACGTCTCGGGGGCACTAGCGGCGTTCGGATTGGAGCGACGAGGGCCCGGCGAGTGCCGGGCCCTTCTCGTCTCCGGGCGAGCCGGCGCGCGCTAGCTGCCGGTCGCTCGGCGCAGCGCCCCCTCGATGTCCTGGTCCTCCCCCGTGCCCGTGTAGACCACGCGCCCGCGCGCATCCAGCGCCACGACGTACGACGTCGTCGGGGCCTGGTAGGCGCGCACCGCGGCACCGGTCGCGTCCCACAGGAATCGGAACGGAAGCGGATGCTGCGCCAGGTGCCGCTGCACCGACGCCCGCGTCTCGTTGACGGCCACGGCGATCACGACGATGTTCACCCGGTCGCCGAACTTGGCGTGCGCCGCTTCGACGCGCGGCAGCAGCGCCGCGCACAGCGGACACCAGGTCGCCCAGAACTCCAGCAGCACGGGCTTCTTCCCCACGAGCTGCGCGATGTCCACCGGCTGGCCGTCGAGGTCCTGCACGGCGGCCGAGGGCGCCGCCGTGCCGACCGGCAGGCCGACGTCGTCGTCCTGCGCGCGGAGGCTCGTCGGCGCCGCCAGCGCCAGCACCGCCGCCGCGCAGAGCCCCGCACCGATCCTCGCTGCTGCGCTCACAGCACCTGCCCCATCTGGATGAAGTAGTACTCCGCCATGCCGAGGAGTACTACGCCGGCCCCCTTCTTGATCCACGTCATCCACCTGCCGGACCTCGGCAGGGCGGTGAGCGCCCCCGAGAACAGGCCGACCAGCACCAGGATCGCGGTCATGCCCAGCGCGAAGACGAACAGGTAGAGGAAGCCGAGGACACCACTCCGCGACGCCGCGACCCAGGTCAGCACGGCGGCGAACGCCGGGGCACCGCACGGCGCGGCCACGATCCCGGAGGTGGCGCCCATCAGAAAGACCGCGGGATACGAACCCCCTCCGAGGCGGCCCGCCCACGCGGCGAGCCGCCCCGGCGCAGCCACCGGGATCACGTCCAGCATCGCCAGAGCCAGCAGGAGCAGCAGGTTGCCGATCGTGAAGCGCGCCCACGGGCTCGACGACACGGTGCCGAAGAGCGTGCCCGAGAGCCCGGCCACCAAGCCCAGCGTTGCGTAGAGCAGGGCGAGCCCGGCCGTGTAGGTCACCGTCAGCCCCACCGTGCGGCCGCGGGACGGCCGCGACGTCGCGCTCCCACCGATGACGCCGGCGGTGATCGGTATCATCGGATAGATGCACGGCGTCAGGCTGGTGGCGAGGCCGGCTACGAACAGCGACACGAGGGCCAGGAGGGGACGGTCGCGCAACGTCGCGGACAGCCCCACCACGAGGGCGGCGATGTGAGGCATGGAGCGAATAATACTCAGTATCCCAACGTCACCGTGGTGCTGAACTGGAAGTGAGCGTCGGGACTGTAGCCGATCTCGAGGCCGAAGAACGCGCCCCGGCCGAGCTGGGCGATCGCGCCGCCCCCGTAGCCGCTGTGCAGGCCGGACCAGCGGAACCGCTCGTCCTGCTCCCACACCCGGCCGGCGTCGGCGTGCGCCACCAGCCAGAGCCGGATCGGCGTGAGGCCGATCGCCGCGTCCCAATACTTGTAGCGCAGGTCCACGCTGCCCAGGGCGTTGTTGGGCCCGAGCCAGCGTCCCGGCAGGTTCTGGCGCAGGGTGGTTTCGCCGCCGAATCCGTCCTCCGGCCGCCAGATGGTCATGCGCTCGAACGCGATGCAGAACGGCAGCGTGCCGTGGGCGATCTCTACTGCCTGGCGGAATGTGAGGACCACGGTCGAGTCGGAGGCCAGCGGGATGAACTCCCGCGCGTCGGCGCCCCAGCGGATGTAGTCGAAGTCGCCCGGCCCCTTGAGGGCGCGCGCCACCATCACAGCGACGAAGAGGCCGCGGGACGGCGACGCCTCCTCGTCGCGGGTGTCGAAGATGAGCGCGCCGTGGATCTCCATGCTCGTGTACGACCCGGTATCGGTCGTGACCCCGCTCGCGAGGTCGGCCCCGAGCGCGGTGGGTTCGCCGCCCAGCGGCTTGAGACGGTAGTGCCGCCACTGGGCGCCGGCGTCGGCGCGGAGCGGCCCGGCGATGCGCCGTTGGATGGCCACGATGCCGCTGGTGCGCGCCAGCTCATACCGGTAGTAGTGCCGCTCGCCGTAGGCGCCCTCGAGCGAGTCGTTCACGATGGTGGCGTTGCCGAGGCCGAAGTACGGCGCCCGCTCGAGGTCCTCGTAGCCCGCGATGGCCAGCAGTCGCCAGCCCGGAATCCTGCCGGAGTTCTCCCAGGTGAGCGAAAAGGTCCGGCTTCCGCTCGTCGCCAGGCTCGCGTTCGGCTCGATCGCGAGGCCGACGGGGATGGGACCGGCCGGCGCCGACTTGAACCACCCGCCTGTGAGGTTGATGCTCAGGCCTTCGAGCGAGTTGTACAGCGGATAGGGTAGGAGATAGAACGTCCATGGCTCGCTGGGCACTTGCGCGCGGGCGAGCCGTGGAGTGAGCAGCAGCAGCAGGACGGCGAGCGCCGCCCGGCCCGATGTCAGGGCCCGTCTCAGTTGTGCGGTCTCTCTTCGAACAGGGAGGCGGCGTCGGCCAGACGGGCCTCCCGCCCGTCGTGGACGGCGAACCGAACCCCGGGATAGAAGTTCGCCGCGCCGAACTCGCCGCGCTTGTTCAGGGCGTAGTAGCTCAGATCGTACTTCGGCCGCCCGCTCGCATCGAGCAGCCGCCGCTCGCTCATCGCCACCACGCGGCGCAGGGTCTCGAGACACGCGTCGGTGGGCGACATCCCGCGGCGCATGTTCTCGACGATGGAGAACGCGCCGCACACCATCATGTTCGATTCCCCGCGGCCGGTGGAGCCCGCGGCGCCGACGTCGTTGTCCACGTACTCGCCCGCGCCGATGATCGGCGAGTCGCCGAGCCGGCCGGGGATCTTCCACGCCAGCCCCGCCGTGGTGGTGACCGACGAGATGTCGCCGTTGGCGTTGATTGCGCTGCAGTTGATTGTCCCGTGCGGTGGGGTGGGGAAGGTCTCGCCCTCCGGGACGTCGAGATAGTTGTCGTCTGGATTCAGGTTGGCGCGCCAGCGCAGCCACGCCTGCCGCGAGGCTTCGGTGAGCAGGTTCTCGATCGTGAAGCCGAACTGCACGGCGAAGTCCTGCGCGCCCTTGCCCACCAGGAGGATGTGGTTGGTGTACTTCAGGACGCACTTCGCGACTTCACTCGGCGTCTTGATGCCTTCGAGCGCCCCCACCGCGCCGGCCCGCCTCGTGGGGCCGTGCATGCACGACGCGTCGAGCTGTACCACGCCCTCGGCGTTGGGCAGCCCGCCGTAGCCCACCGACTGGTCGTTGGGGTCCAGCTCCTGGATCTTCACCGCCTCGATCACCGCGTCCAGCGTGTCCACGCCCTGGTTCAGGAGGTCCATCGCTTTCGCGACGCCACGGATGCCGTTGCGCGAGGCTACGACGACCGGCTGGGCTGCACGCCGGAGCACCACCGCCGGCGCTCCGAAGCCACCGACGTTCTTCACGGCCGTGCGCACGAGCGGCACGGCCGCGGCACCGCTCAAGACGAAGTCCCTGCGCGAAAGTCTGTCGATCACGGTTGCTCCTGGGTGGAATCGCCGGGGGGAGAAGATATCGTGCCGGGGACCTGGATGGCCACGGCGCCGAACCGGGCCCGGCCCGAGAGCGTGTAGCGGGCGTCCGCGAGCAGCACTTCCCAGCCGTCGCGTTCGCGGAGCACCTCGTACACCGGGAACCGCGCCCACCCGAGGAAGATGCGCCCGCGCCAGTCCGCGGCCGCGGCGGCGCGGGCCTGAGGCGCATCCACGCCGGTGAACCGCTGGATCAGCGGGCCCTCGCGCCGGTATTCCGGCCGACGCAGCCAGTCGAACGACCCCAGCTCGTAGGTGGCGCCGCGCGCGATCACCACCGAACGCCTGAATGGATCGAGGGGTTGCGGCGAGACCATGAGCGCGCCGACGGGAGCGCCCCCCTCGGCCTCGGCGGCGCCGCGCACGATGCCGCGCGCGACCACGTTCGATGCAGCCATCACGAGGACGTAGGTCGTGGCCAGGCCGAGCGCCCACCGGGCCGGCCATTCCGGCCGGGCGGCGCGGTGCCGCCGGAGCTCGAAGGCCACCAGCCATCCGAGGCCCAGCGCGATCCACATCCAGGGATCGATGATGAACAGCGTGTCGCCGTGGAACCAGTGACCGCTGAACGGCATCAGCAGCCGCACGCCGTAGGTATTGCAGAGGTCGAGGAGCGGGTGCGTCAGCACCGCCAGGAGGCTGAGCCACACCAGCGCCCGGGCATCCGCCGGCGGCCGCTCCGGGTGACGTCGCCTCCGGACCCAGCGGTCCCACGCGAGCATCAGCGCGGCCAGCACGAAGGGCCAGACCGCCATCGCCAGGATGCCGTGGGTCCAGCCGCGCCGGAAGCCGAGGGCCTCGACCGGCCGGTTGAGCCAGTAGAGGATCCCATCCACGTCGGGGATGTTCGCCCCGATCAGCAGCGTCGCAGTGGCGAGCGGCGTCTTCTTCCTGAGGCCGGCCTCGGCGAGCGCCGCGCCGACCAGCGTATGGCACAGGTTGTCCATCGAGTCTCAGCTTGACGCCGCACGCGCGGCGTGCATTGTAGTGACCAACCGTCCCCCGACCGTGTACCCTGCTCCGTATCCGAGGTGCCTTCCATGCTCGAGACGCTCGATCTCGACAAGAGTATCTCCAAGGCAGCCTACAGCAAGTCGTTCCCCGAGCTGCGGGACAAGCTGCGCGACCTCCAGCGCCAGACCTACGACGCCAAGATCCCCGTGGCGGTCGTGTTCGAGGGCTGGGATGCGGCGGGCAAGGGGGACACGGTCGGCAGGCTAGTCGAGCGGCTCGATCCGCGCGGCGTGAAGGTGCATCCGATATCGGCACCGCTCGAAGAGGAACGCTTGCGGCCCTTCCTCTGGCGCTTCTGGACCAAGATCCCGGGCCGCGGCGAGATGGCCGTCTTCGACCGCTCGTGGTACGGCCGCGTCCTGGTCGAGCGGGTGGACAAGCTCATCAAGCCCGAGCAGTGGCGCTCCGCCTACAACGAGATCGCGCAGTTCGAGCGGATGCTCACCGACGACGGGATGGTGATCGTCAAGTTCTGGCTGCACATCAGCGAGAAGGAGCAGAAGAAGCGCTTCAAGGACATCGCGAAGAGCAAGTACGACTCGTGGCGGATCACCAAGGAGGACTGGGAGCACCACAAACAGTACGACGATTACGCCCAGGCCGCCGAGGAGATGTTCGAGCGGACCAACACGGCGTACGCGCCCTGGACCATCGTCGAGGCGACCGACAAGCGCTACCGGCTGATCAAGGTCTTCAAGACGCTGGCGGACGCGATGCAGACGGCGCTCGCCGCCAAGGCCGAGAAGGCACCGGCCAAGCGTGTGGCACGAGCCAGCGTGTCGGTGCAGGCGCTGAAGGACATGGAAACGGTCCTCGACAAGGTGAACCTCGACCAGGCGCTGAAGCGGAAGGAGTACGAGGAGCAGCTCAAGGAGAACCAAGTCCGCCTGCGCGAGCTGGAGTTCCGGTGCTACGACGAGCGGCGGCCGGTGATCATCGGCTACGAGGGGTGGGACGCGGCGGGGAAGGGCGGGAACATCCGGCGGGTCACCGAGGCCCTGGATCCGCGCGGCTACTCCGTGGTTCCCATCGCGGCGCCCAAGGGCGACGATGCGACCCACCACTATCTGTGGCGTTTCTGGCGTCAGCTCCCCAAGGCGGGGCACCTGGCCATCTTCGACCGGACCTGGTATGGGCGCGTGATGGTGGAGCGGATCGAGGGCTTCTGCTCGGAGGCCGAGTGGCGGCGGGCCTACCAGGAGATCAACGAGTTCGAGCTGTCGCTCACCAACTTCGGGCTGATCCTGGTCAAGTTCTGGCTCCACATCTCGAAGGAAGAGCAGCTGCGCCGCTTCAAGGAGCGCCAGAAGATCGAGTACAAGCAGTACAAGATCACCGACGAGGACTGGCGCAACCGCGAGAAGTGGGACGCGTACCGGCAGGCGGTGGTGGACATGATCCAGAACACCAGCACCAGCTACGCGCCGTGGACGATTGTGGAGGCGAACGACAAGCTGTTCGCGCGGATTCGCGCGCTCAGCACGATCGTCGAGGCCATCGAGAAGGGCCTCGGCGTGAAGAGCGGCAAGGGCAAGAAGAAGGACAAGAAGGAGAAGAAGAAAGCCAAGGGCGAGGACGACTAGCTAGAATACAGGCGGATTCCGGCGAGGAGGCGGCATGTGGGGGCTGGAGAACGTCTCGGCGGCCACCCCCAAGGGGCGTTTCATCGTCCTTTGCCTCGTCATGGGGGTCGCGACCCTCTTCTCGCTGCTGGAAGTGGTGCTGTTTCTCAACTTGGCGCCGCTGGGGGCGGCGCTGGTCGGGTGGGTGTTCGTGCTGCTGTACGGGGTCCTCGAGGCCGGGATTCTGCATCCCGGGGCGAGCACCGTGGCCGCGCTGACGCTGCCCAGCGGCGCCTCGACGCCGTCGGTGAACCAGCATTCGAACATCCAGGCGCTGGTGGCGAAGGGCCAGTACGCCCAGGCGGCCGAGGCGTATCGGCAGGTGATCGCCGCGCAGCCGCAGGACCTGGTCGCGTGCGAGCACCTCACCCAGTTGGCCCTGCGGGAGCTGAAGGACTACGAGCTGGCGCTGTTCGCCCTGCACGAGGCGGAGCAGCGCGCGAGCGACCCGCGGCGCCGCGCGGGATACGCGCTGCTGGCGGCGAACGTCTATCGTGACAACCTGAAGAACTATGGGAGGACGATGGTGGAATTGCGCCGCATCCTCGCCCGGTATCCGGACGTGCCCAACGCGGACGCGCTGCGGGCCGAAATCGACGAGCTCAAGGCGATGCACTTCGAGGCCCGATGACGCGGAAACAGCGCCTGGACCCCGCGATTTTCCACCTCCCGGTGGAGAAGATGCGCGCGGGCTACTACTCGGACAAATACTTCGTGCGCACGCGCGACATCCTCCTCGCCAACGGCGCCCGGCCGCACGTCACGATGCAGGTCTTCGGCAAGACCCACGCCTTCGTCGGCGGGATCGACGAAGCCATCGCCATCCTCAAGCAGTGTGCCATCGAGTGGAAGGACCTGACCGTGCACGCGCTGTACGACGGGGACGAGGTCGATCCGTGGGAGACCGTCATGCTGATCGAGGGTCCCTACGACGCCTTCGCGCACCTGGAGACGCTGTACCTGGGCGTGCTGGCACGGCGCACGAAGGTCGGCACGAACACGCGGCGCGTGGTGGAGGCGGCGCGGCCCAAGGAAGTGATGTTCTTCCCCGCCCGGCACGACCACTGGCTGGTGCAGACCGGGGACGGGTACGCCGCGCACGTCGCCGGCGCCATCGGCGTGTCGACGGACGCCCAGGCGTCGTGGTGGGGCAGTGAGGGGGTGGGGACGGTTCCCCACGCGCTCATCGCGGCCTTCGGCGGCGACACGGTCCTGGCGACGCGCAAGTTCGCCGAGCACATCCCGGAGTCGGTGCGGGTCGTCACCCTGGTGGACTTCGAGAACGACTGCGTCGGCACCAGCCTCGCCTGCGCCCGCGCGCTCGGCACGCGGCTCTACGGCGTCCGCCTCGACACGTCGGAGACGCTGGTGGACACGTCCATCATCCCCGAGATGGGCACCTTCAAGCCCACCGGCGTCAATCCCCAGCTGGTCTGGAACGTCCGCCGCGCCCTCGACCGGGAGAACTTCCAGCACGTGAAGATCGTGGTCTCGGGCGGCTTCACCGCGGAGAAGATCCGGCAGTTCGAGGAGCTGGGGGTGCCGGTGGACGCCTACGGCGTGGGCTCCTCCCTCTACCAGGGGCGGTTCGACTTCACTGCGGACGTCGTGCTGGTGGACGGGAAGCCCGTCGCGAAGGTCGGCCGCAAGTACAATCCCAACCCGAGGCTCGAGAGGGTGGAGTAGGCGGGAGGCGGGCTGCAGAACAGTTGCCAGACGGCAAGTGGCGAGTGGTCGCGAGGCGTCAGAGGGCGGGCGGCAGAGGGGGGCGGGCGCGGGGCCTGGCCCCCCTCTTGCGTATTCCGCCGGGCAATTGCATATATATGCAGCCGCGTGAATAGGTATTCACCACCTTCTCGCCGGGAGCGTACGTGAAGGACACGAAGAAGCCGCTGCCGAAAACTCCGCCGCCCGAGGCGTTCGGGATCTAGCGGCCCTCCGGCAGCGCATACGGGGCCCGCTCCCAGGGAGCGGGCCCCGCGCTTTTCGGGTATGTTGGCAGCCTCCATGTCCGCGCCTCCCGCCGCCGCGCAGCCCCCGGCCTCGGACCACCGCGCCGCGGTCGCCGCCGGGTTCCTCGGCTGGACCCTCGACGCATTCGACTTCTTCCTCGTCGTCATGACCCTGACGGCCATCGCGAAGGAGTTTCACCAGTCGGACGCGACGGTGGCCTTGTCGATCAGCCTCACCCTGGCCTTCCGGCCCGTGGGCGCCTTCATCTTCGGGCTCCTGGCGGACCGCTACGGTCGCCGCCTGCCGTTGATGGCCGACCTGATCTTCTACTCCGTCGTGGAGGTGGCGTCGGGACTCGCCCCGACCTTCGGCACGTTCCTGGTCCTGCGGGCGCTGTTCGGAATCGGGATGGGTGGGGAGTGGGGCGTCGGCGCTTCGCTCGTGATGGAGAAGGTGCCGCCGCGCCTGAGGGGCGTGCTGTCGGGGCTGCTCCAGCAGGGGTACGCCGTCGGGTACCTGCTGGCGGCGCTCTGCTTCTTCGTCGTCTTTCCGCGCTGGGGCTGGCGCCCGCTCTTCTTCATCGGGGGACTGCCGGCGCTGCTCGCCCTGTTCGTGCGTTACCGGGTGAAGGAGTCCGAGGTGTGGCGGCGCTCGCGCGCGGAGAGCTGGGGCGGGCTGGGGCGCGCCATCGTCCGGCACTGGCGGCTCTTCCTCTACCTGGTGCTGCTGATGGCCATGATGAACTTCGTCTCCCACGGCACCCAGGACATGTACCCGACCTTCCTGCAGCGCGACTGGGGGTTCACCCCGGAGCGGCGCGCGGCGTTCACCGCCTTCTCGATGGTCGGCGCCCTGACCGGGGGCGTGCTGGTCGGCTTGATCTCGGACCGGCTGGGCCGGCGGCGGTCCATCGTGCTCTCCCTCGTAGGTGCGGTCGCCGTGATCCCGGTGTGGGCGTTCGCGCCGTCGGTGGCGTTTCTCGTCGCCGGCGGGTTCTTCATGCAGTTCTTCGTGCAGGGGGCCTGGGGCGTGATCCCGGCGCACATCACCGAGCTGTCGCCCGACGCGGTGCGCGGCTTCCTGCCGGGCTTCGCCTACCAGTGCGGGGTGCTGATCGCGGGGACGGCGGCGACCATCGAGGCAGAGGCCGCGAAGCACACCTCCTACGCGGTCGCGATGGCGGTCACCGCCTGCGTCGTGTTCGTCGGGTGCGCCGTTGTGGCGGCGGTTGGCCCCGAGCGACGGGGCATCGCGTACGGCTCGGAGGGGCGTGATTGACCCCTATCCGGCGGGCGGTCAGGTTTCAGACAGCTTGACGGGAAGGGGACATGGGCGGGGTCGTCTTCTGGGACGTAGACACGCAGGTCGACTTCATGCGCGCCGACGGCAAGCTGTACGTGCCGGACGCCGAGCAGATCGTCCCCAACCTCCGGCGCCTGACCGACTACGCGCACGCCAAGCAGATCCGCGTCATCGCCAGCGCCGACGACCACGTGAACGGGCACCGGGAGCTGTCGGCCAACCCCGACTTCAAGCAGACCTTCCCCGAACACTGCATGCGGGGCACGACCGGGCAGGCCAAAATCCCGGAGACCACGCTCAGAGATCCCCTGGTCATCGAGCCGGAGCGCCAGGATCCGGCCTCGCTCGCCGATCTGGTGCGCGCCCACCCTGGCGACATTCTCCTCAACAAGCACTGGTTCGACGTCTTCACAAACGAAAACATCGAAACCGTGCTCGGGGTTCTCTCGCCGCGGGTGGTCGTCCTGTACGGCGTGGCGCAGGACGTCTGCAACCGGTACGCGATCGAGGGATTGCTGACGCGGCACCCCGAGATTCGGCTCTACGCGGTGAGCGACGCGATGAAGCCGATCGACCGTGGGGTGGCACAGCACTTGCTCAGGCAGTGGACTGAAGCGGGAGTTCGCATCGTGGAAACCAACGACATCGTCGAGGAAGGCCTGCTCGACACACAGGTGGCTGCATGACCATTCCATTCGGGAAGTTCTTCCTGCCGGGACCCACCGAGGTGCTGCCGGAGGTCGCGAAGGCCCAGGAGCAGCCGATGATCGGGCACCGGGGCGCCAAGACCGAGGCGTTGCTCGGGCGGCTCGACGAGCCGCTCAAGGCGGCGTTCCGGACCAAGCAGCCGGTGTACATCGCGGCCACGTCGGCCACCGGGCTGATGGAGGCCGCGATCAGGAACGGCGTGCGCAAGAAGGTGCTCTGCCTGGTGAACGGGTCCTTCTCCGAGCGCTTCGCGAAGATCGCGGCGGCGTGCGGCAAGGAGGTCGTCAAGGCGACGGTGCCGCTGGGCCAGGCATTCGAGGCGGACGCGGTCAAGGGCCTGTTGGACAGTTCCGGCGCCGACGCGGTGACGCTCGCCCATTCCGAGACGTCCACGGGCGTGCTGAACCCCATCGCGGACATCGCGAAGGTCGTCCTGGCGAAGCCGGACGTGATGTACATGGTGGACGCGGTGACCTCGCTGGCGGGCTCACCGGTCGAGACTGACGCGTGGGGCCTCGACTTCGTGCTTACGGGGTCGCAGAAGGCGCTCGCGCTCCCGCCGGGGCTCGCCTTCGGCGTCGCGTCGCCGCGGCTGCTGGAGCGCGCCAAGGGGCTGCCGGACCGCGGCATCTATCTCGACCTGATCGCCTACGACACGTCGATCCGCAAGCGGCAGACGCCGTACACGCCGGCGCTCTCGCTGATGTACGCGCTCGAGGCGCAGCTGAACCGGATCGCCGCCGCCGGCGGGATCGAGAAGCGTTGGGAGCGGCACAACGCGATGCGCGAGCGGGTCGAGCGGTGGATCGCGAAGGAGGAGGGCGGCAAGCTCGGGCTCTCCTACCTGCCGCGCGAGGGCCGGCGCTCCTGGACGGTTTCCTGTCTCAAGCTGCCCGAGGGCGGGAAGCTGCTGGGCAGCGCCATCGCGAAGGCGATGGACGCGAAGTTCGGCTACACCATCGGCGCGGGGTATGGCGACCTGAAGGACGCGACGATCCGCATCGGCCACATGGGCGACCACACCGTCGCCGAGCTCGAGGCGCTGCTGAAAGCGCTGGAGGAGGTCATCAAGAGTGCCTGACCGCATCGTGGTGGCGGACGGCCTCGGCAAGTCGGGGCTGGAGATGCTGCGCGCGATGAAGGGCTACGAGGTCGAGGAGACGAAGGGAAAGGGCCCCGAAGTCCTCCAGAAGGCGCTGAGCGACGCCGTCGCGCTGGTGGTGCGCAGCGAGACGAAGGTGACGGCGGAGATGATCGCCAAGGCGCCTCGGCTCAAGATCATCGCCCGCGCCGGGATGGGCACGGACACGATCGACGTCGCGGAGGCGTCGAAGCGGAAGATCGCCGTCCTCACCGCGCCCGGCGCGAACTCGAACAGCGTGGCCGAGTACACCTTCGCGCTGCTGCTGGCGCTCGCGCGCAAGGTCGCCCCCGGCTCCGCCTCGCTGATGGCGGGCAAATGGGACCGGAAGCCGTATGAGGGATCGGAGCTGCGCGACAAGACCCTCGGGCTCATCGGCCTCGGCCGCATCGGGAGCCGCGTGGCGTCCATCGCGCGCGGGTTCGGGATGAAGGTCATCGCCCACGATCCCGGCGTGGCGTCGGAGCAGGCGGAGTCGCTGGGTGTGGACCTGATGCCGCTCGACGTCGTCATCCAGCAGGCTGATGTGCTGAGCCTGCACGCCAAGCTGTCGTCCTCCACGCGGCACATGCTCGACGAGCGGCGGCTCGGCCTGGTCAAGAAGGGCGTGCTGATCGTCAACACCGCGCGCGGCGCACTGATCGACGATGCGGCGCTGGTGAAGGCGTTGCAGGATGGCCGGGTCGCGGGCGCGGCGCTCGACGTCTACGATCCGGAGCCGCTCCCCGCGGACTCGCCGCTGCGGGCCGCGCCGAACGTGCTGCTGACGCCGCACCTCGCGGCGTCGACGGCGGAGGCGCAGAAGCGCGTGGCGGTGGAGATCGCGTCGGCCTTGGGCGACGCGCTGCTGAAGGGCGATCTGAGCGCCGCCGTGAACCTGGACGCGTTCCCGAAGTAGGGTCGAGCGAATCCGACGGGCGGCGGGGGCGGGGGCGGCGACGGCCGCCCCCGCCGTCGTTTCAGCGCAGCCGGAACGACTGGACCGCGGCCGTGAGACGGTCGGCGGCGACGGCCAGCGCCTGGGCTGAGGCGGCGATCTCCTCGGTGCCGGCGCTCTGCTCCTCGGATGCGGCGGCAATCTCCTGAGCGGAGGCGGCGAACCCTTCGGTGCTGGCCGCCAGCTCCTCGAGCCGCCGGGCGATCTCCTTCACCAGGGACTCGGATTCGGCGGACGCTGCGCTGATCTCCTGGGTCCAGCGGTCGTTGACGCGCGCCGAGTCGCCGACGGCCCGGAGCCCCTCGCTCACCGTCTTCGCAGCCGCCCGCGCGGCGGCGCTGGCGGCGCCCAGCCGCGTGATGGTTTCGTGGGTCGCGGTGACGCGTTTCAGCACGTCCTTGACCGTCCCCTCGGTCGTCGTGGCGGACTGGGCGGCCTGGAGCGCGAGCTTGCGCACCTCGTCCGCAACCACGCCGAACCCACGCCCCTGCTCGCCCGCGCGTGCCGCTTCGATGGCCGCGTTGAGGGCCAGCATGTTCGTCTGCGCCGCGATCTGCTTCGTCTGCGCGACGAACTTCCCGATCTGGGTGGAGGCCTGCGAGAGGGCCGCCGCCTGTGCCATCCCCTGCTCGACCTCCGCGGCGAGCGCCTCCAGGGCCCCGGAGCTCTCGTCCAGCTCCCGCCGCCGCGCCTCCGCCAAGGCGAGCAGCGCCCGGTTCCGCTCGGCGGCGTCGCGGGCGCTTTCCGCCAGGCGGCCGGCGATGGACCGGATACGCCCGGCGTCCGACGCCGCCTCCTTCAGCACCGCGGCCTGCTCCTGGGCGCGCTGCGAGAGATCGTGCGTCGTGCCCGCCATCTCCTGCCCGGTGGACGACATCTGCTCCGTCGAGGCGCCGATCTGCGCCGCCATCGCCGCCGCTTCCTCGGCCGCGGCCCGGATCGCGCCCACCAGTCGGCGCAGCGCCTCGAGCATCCGTGCGAGAGCGCCGCCGAGGCGCCGCACCACGGCGGAACCGCCACGCGCCGCCAGCTCGGGGGTGAGGTCGCCGGCGGCCACCACGTCGGCCGCCTCCGACATCGTCGCCAGTGGACGCGTCACCCGGAGCGCCAGCCACACGGCGAACGCCGTGAAGAGGGCACCGCCGACGATGACGAGCAGCAGCAGGATGAGCACTACGGAGGGCCGGGACATGAGGCAGGCGCTAACCTAGGGATGGCTCGGGGACGCCGCAAGCCGCTATCTTTTCCAGCCATGGCCGATCGCAGACCGTCCGCGTACGACCCCCAGAGCGTCGAGCAGAAGTGGCAGCAGCGCTGGGAGGAACGGGGCACCAACCGCACCGACGTCCCCGGCGCGGCGCGCCCCTTCTTCAACCTGATGATGTTCCCCTATCCGTCCGCCGAGGGGCTCCACGTCGGCAACGTGTTCGCCTTCGTCGGCGCCGACATCCAGGGGCGCTACCAGCGGCTGGCCGGCCACGACGTCTTCGAGCCGCTGGGCTTCGACGCATTCGGCATCCACTCCGAGAACTTCGCGCTCAAGGTCGGGACACACCCCGCCGAGCTGATCCCGCGCAACATCGAGCGCTTCCGCATGCAGCTCAAGCGCATCGGCTTGATGGCCGACTGGCGCTACGAGGTGCAGACCACCGACCCGCGCTACTACCGCTGGACGCAGTGGATCTTCCTCCAGCTCTTCCGCGGCGGATTGGCCGTCAAGCGCCGCGCCGCGGTGAACTGGTGCCCTGCGTGCAAGACCGTGCTCGCCAACGAGCAGGTCATCGGCGGCTTCTGCGAGCGGCATCCCGACGTCAAGGTCGAGCAGCGGATGCTCGACCAGTGGTTCTTCACCATCACCAGGTACGCGGCGCCGCTCCTCGACAACCTCGAGACGGCCGACTGGTCGCACTCGACCAAGACGATCCAGGCGAACTGGATCGGGCGCTCCGAGGGCGCCGAAGTGGTGTTCGAGACGCCGGGCGGGAAGCGGATCCCCGTCTTCACCACTCGGCCCGACACGCTGTTCGGAGCCACCTATCTGGTGCTGGCGCCGGAGCACCCGCTGGTCTCGGACGTCACGACCTCCGAATGCCGCACCGTCGTGAACGAGTACCGGCGGCGCGTCGCGGCCATGGACCTGGTGTCGCGCAAGAGCGTGGAGAAGGCCAAGACGGGCGTCTTCACCGGCTCCTACGCGCGCAACCCGGCCACGGGCGCGAGCGTCCCGATCTGGATCGCCGACTACGTCCTCATGGAGTACGGCACGGGCGCCATCATGGCGGTGCCGGGGCACGACGAGCGCGATTTCGAGTTCGCGATGCAGATGAAGCTCCCGATCGTCCGCGTGGTCGCGGGTCCGGGGCAGGACGCCGCGACGCCGCTGGCGGCGGCCGAGCCCGACATCCCCGAAGGGAGGCTGGTCAACAGCCCGGGCTACGACGGGAAGCCGTGGGAGGAGGCGAAGCGCGCCATCACCGCGGCGCTCGCGGCGAAGGGAGTCGCGAAGCCGGTCACCAACTACCGGCTCCACGACTGGTGCATCTCCCGCCAGCGCTACTGGGGGCCGCCGATCCCGATCATCTACTGCGACACCTGCGGCACGGTGCCGGTGCCGGAGAAGGACCTGCCCGTCGTCCTCCCGGCGCTCGAGGACTTCCGTCCCGACGACTCCGGCGTCTCGCCGCTGGCGCGCGCGGAGTCGTGGTACCGGGTGCCGTGCCCCAAGTGCGGGAAGCTGGCGCGGCGCGAGACCGACGTCTCCGACACCTTCCTCGACTCGGCATGGTATTTCCTGCGCTATCCGTCCGCGGACCGGGACGATGTGCCCTTCGACGCGACGCTCACGAAGAAGTGGCTCCCCGTCGCCTCGTACATCGGCGGCAACGAGCACGCCGTCCTGCATCTGATGTACGCGCGTTTCATCACGATGGCGCTCAAGGATCTCGGCCACGTGTCGTTCGCCGAGCCGTTCGCGCGCTTCCGGGCGCACGGCACGATCGTGAAGGACGGCGCGAAGATGTCCAAGTCGCGCGGCAACGTCGTGAACCCGGACCAGTACGTCGAGCAGTGGGGCGCCGACACCTTCCGGATGTACCTCATGTTCCTCGGGCCGTACCAGGAAGGCGGCGACTTCCGTGACGCGGGCATCTCGGGAATCCGGCGGTTCCTCGACAAGGTATGGGCGCTCGTCGAGACAGCGGGCACGGAGGCACAGGCGCACGGGGGCACGGGAAAGCCGTCGCCTGAGCTCGTCCGGATGATGCACCGGACGATCCAGCGGGTGACCAGCGACACGGCGTCGCTCGACTACAACACGGCAATCGCGGCGATGATGGAATATGTCAACGCGCTCCGTGACGGGACGCCGACCAGGGATCTGCTGGAGTCGCTCACCCTCCTGCTCGCGCCCTATGCGCCGCATTTCGCCGAGGAATGCTGGGAACGGCTCGGGCACACGACGTCGGTGATGGACGCCGGATTGCCGCGCTTCGATCCCGCGCTCGCGGTGGCGGACGAGGTGGAGTTCGTCGTCCAGGTGGGCGGCAAGGTGAGGAGCCGGCTCACGCTCGCCCGCGGCACTCCTGAGGAGGTGGCCGTGGCGGCGGCGCTGGCCGACCCTGCCGTCAGGAAGTTCACCGAGGGGAAACAGCCGAATAAGGTCGTGTTCGTGCCGGATAGACTCGTTAACCTTGTGTTATGAAAGAAGATACGTGAGAGGTGAGAAGGCAAAGACGTGAGAAGGCAAAGTGAGACGTGAGAAGAGGAGAGGCGTGAGAGGTGAGGGGTCGCGTCTCACTTCTCACCCCAGCCTCTCACCTATCATGTCGCCCTCTCACGCTCTTGCCCTCTCACTCCTCACCTTGCTCCGCGACTTCCCCCCTATGACATGCATCTACAGGGTGTGGCGGCAATGACCGACACCCTCCCCCTCGCCGAGGCCAAGAGCCTCGTGGCGCGGGCCCGGGCCGGGGACTTCGCGGCGCTGGAGCGCCTGTACCGCACCTACGAGCGGCCGGTGTACACGCTGGCGCGCCGGCTGACGAAGTCGGCCGAGGATGCCGAGGACGTGCTCCAGGAGACGTTCCTGGAGGTGTGTCGATCCCTCCGGCAGTGGCGTGCCGAGGGCAGCCTCTGGGGCTGGATCCGGACGATCGCGGCGAGCAAGGCGCTGATGCGGTACCGCCGCGAGAAGCTCCGGGAATGGGAGCCGCTGGAGGAAGAGCTTGGCGGAGCGGGCGTCGGGGAGGACGTCCCGCTCAGGATGGATCTGGAGGCGGCGCTGGCGCGGTTGCCGGAGCGCTCGCGGGCGGTGGTGTGGTTGCACGACGTCGAGGGGTACACGCACGAGGAGATCGCCGAGCTGATGGGGATGACGACGAGTTTCTCGAAGTCCCAGTTGGCCCGCGCGCACGAACGGTTGCGGCGCTGGCTCGGCGCAGGAGTGGAAGCATGAGTGAACAGCGGCATGGGACGGGTGAGGAGCTGCTCGCGCTGCGGGACGGCGAGGGCAGCGCCTGGGTGCGCGAGCACGTTTCGGCGTGCGCGGTGTGCGCGGCGGAGCTGGAGCGGCTCGAGCAGGTGCGCTCGCAGCTCCGGGCGCTGCCGGTGTTCGCGCCTCCGCGCGACCGGTGGCCGGTCATCGAGCAGGCCGCGCGGCAGGAGCGGCGGCGGCGCCGGGTATCGTGGTCCGCCGGCCTAGTGGCGGCCGCGGCGGTGGTCGTGCTGGGGTTCGTGGTCCTGCGGCACTCCGGACCGGCACCACAGGACACTGCCCTGAGCCAGGCAATGGCGGAGTCGGCGGCGATGGAGCAGGTCTTCCGGTCGCTGCAGCCCGACGAGCGCGCCCTGACGGGCAAGACGGCAGGGGTGGTGGTGGACCTGGAGGATCGCCTGGCGCAGGTGGACGCGGCGCTGAACGACCCGGCGGCCCAGCGGGCCGATCCGGGACGCGTGGCGGAGCTGTGGAAGCAGCGGGCAGGGCTACTGTCGGCGTTGGTGGACGTGCACGAGACGCGCGCCACCTACGCCGGCCTCTAATCGAAGGGAGTTGAGGATATGCGACGGCTCTTGACGCTTGTGTTCCTGGCCGCGGTGGCCGTCCCCGCGGCGGCCCAGGAGAACCCGCGGCCCCCGCGGCCACCTCGCGACACGGTGGCGGAGCGTGGGTTCGGGAGTTGGTTCCTTCCCCAGGGGGGGATCTACACGGTCGGCCGCCGCGGCCGGCTCGGCGTGGTCGTCGATTTGAGCGCCGATCCCGCCCGCGATTCGATCGGTGCGCGCATCACCGCGGTGACCCCGGGCGGTGCCGCCGACAAGGCGGGTGTGCATACCGGTGACATCGTCGTGCAGATCAACGGCACGCGGCTGGCGGGTGCCGCGGGCAACGAGAACGACGACGAGAGCAACGATGCGTCGCGCCCGGGCCGGCGGCTGGTGGAGCTGGCGTCGCGTCTCCACACCGGCGATACGGTGCAGCTCGAGCTGCGGCGCAACAACCGGCCGCTCAACCTCACGGTAATCGCCGGCCAGTCAGGGATGGAGGACATGGCCCGCTCCCTGACGATGCAGATACTGCCTCGGGCGATGGCCGTGCCGTTCGAGGGCGGGAACATGAACCTCTCGTTCGGCGCGCCGCTCGCCAACCTCGAGCTCGTGAAGGTGAACCCCGGCCTGGCCCCGTACTTCGGCACGTCCGAAGGCGTCCTGGTGGTGGACGCCCCGGGGGACTCCACGCTGGGCCTCAAGGCCGGCGACGTGATTCTCTCGATCGGCGGCCGCCAGCCCAGCAACCCGTCGCACGCGTTCCGGATCCTCGCCACGTACGATCCGGGCGAGACGGTCACCTTCGAGCTGATGCGGATGAAGCACCGCATCAGCGTGAGCGGGAAGATGCCGGAGCGCGGAGGCTGGCGGGTGATGCCCAACTCCTACGAGGATTTCGACGAGCTGCTGAACCCGGGATGGGGGCACATGGACCTGCTGGGCGGGTGGCCGGGGGCGGACCTTCCGCAACTGCTGCGGACGCCCGAGCTGCAGTTCCTCAAGGAGCTGCCGCAGCGGATGATCCGGATCCAAGGGAGCCACAGGATGGTGGAGACCTGATCGGGGCGAGCAACGCAGAGAGAAGGCAGGAGCACGGCGCCCGCGGAAGTGCGGGCGCCGCTGTCTTGGGGGGCGCGCCGCCGCCCCGTTGACAGTGTCGGCCCGCCTCGCCGAATGTTCGGTACACTCTGCCCGGGAGGCGAGTCGTGACGCTCGAAGAGATCCTCCTACTCATTGCCCGCGTTCTGCTCAGCTGGATGTTCCTGCAATCGGCCTACGCGCACTTCACCCAAGTGAAGCCGATGGCTGCGTACGCGAAGGCCGCCGGCGTCCCCCTGCCCGAAGTCGGGGTCGTGGTCACAGGGCTGATGCTGCTGGCCGGCGGGCTTGGCCTGCTGCTGGGCTTCCATCCCCGCATCGGCGCTGGCCTGCTGTTCGTCTTCCTCGTTGTCGTCGCGTTCTGGCTGCACCGGTTCTGGGGCCTGACCGATCCGATGCAGCGCGCCGGGCAGCGGGCCCAGTTCTGGAAGAACATCACCATCGCGGGCGCGATGCTGTGGATCGTGGCCAATCCGCACTGGCCCTGGCCCTGGTCGCTGGGGTAGGGCCGGGCGCCTCACCGGTGGCGTGGCGCGGCAGCTCGGCATCGAGCTGCCGCGCTGCGTTTGGGCCACTCGCACGGATTCTACTCGGCCCGCCCCTCGGAACTTGCCGTCTCGCCACTGTCATGGGCTTGACATATCGTACGTAATGACGCACGTTATATCGTGCGATATAACTTACGATGTATCGTAATTGAAGGAGGCGTAAGATGTCACGGGACAACGAGAACGGGGATTGGCCGTTCGGAAAGTTCTTCGCTGGCGGGTTTGGCCCGCGGGCGTGGGCGTTCTGCTGGCCGGAGGGGCGCGGTGGGCCGCGGCGGCGCTGGCGGCAGCAGATGTTCGAGTCGGGCGAGGTCAAGTATGTGATTCTCCGGCTGCTCAAGGAGAAGCCGCGGCACGGCTACGAGGTCATCAAGGCGCTCGAGGAGAAGCTGGGCGGCTGGTACACGCCGTCGGCGGGAACGATCTACCCGACGTTGCAGCTCCTCGAGGACCAGGGGTACGTGCGCGCGGTGGATACGGACGGCAAGAAGGTCTACCACATCACGCCCGAGGGCGAGGCGTTTCTCGAGCAGCACCGGGACGTCCTCGACGAGATCCTCGAGCGGGTCGGCGGCGCCGTGCGCGGCTTCGCCGGCGGCGCGATGGGCGAGCTGTCCGAGGCGCTCGCCCGGCTGGCCCGGCTGGCGTTCGTCGAAGCGTGGCGGGCCAGCCCGGGCGACCCGCGGGTGCAGAGGATCCTCGAGATTCTGAAGAAGGCGGCGGAGGAGATCGAGGCCGCGAAGGCGCCGCCGGCGTGACGGCTTGACGTCCGGCCGGTCCCGAAGCAGAATTGAACGGTGGTTCAGAAACTGAACCGCCGTTCTGCTTTTCGGCCTGCCGCCCGGCGGCCGGCAAGCCGCCGCGAGCGCAAGGCGCTGGCGGTGCGCCAGGGCATTCTCCGGGCGGCCGCGCGGGTCTTCCGCCGGCGCGGCTTCGCGGCCACGGGGATGCGGGAGATCGCCCGCGAGGCCGACCTCTCGCCGGGCAATCTGTATTACTACTTCGCCAGCAAGCACGAGCTGCTCTACTTCTGCCAGGATCACTCGCTGGACCGGATGATGGAGACGACGCGGTCGCCGGCGGCGGCGCGGCTCGGTGCCGACCAGCGGCTGCGGCGGGTGATCCGCTCCCACCTGGCGTGCATGCTCGACGAGTTGGACGGCGCGGCGGCGCATACGGAGGTGGATGCCCTGCCGCCGTCGCTCAAGGCGAGGATCATCGCGAAGCGGGACCGCTACGAGCGGTCGGTGCGGGAGATCGTCGAGCAGGGCGTGCGCTCCCGGGCGTTCGTGCCCTGCGATCCGAAGCTCGTGACCCGCGCCCTGCTGGGCGCGCTCAACTGGACGGCGAAGTGGTACGACCCCGAGGGCGAGACGCCCCCGGCGGGCATCGCCGACGCCTTCGCGGACTACCTGGTCAGAGGACTGAAGCGATGAGCCGACGGAGGGTGCTGCGGCACTACCCGGCACTCGCGCGTGCCGCAGGGCAGGTCGCGGCGCCGCAGATCCGTAATCTGGGGACGCTGGGCGGCAACCTCTGCCTCGACACCCGCTGCACCTACTACAACCAGTCGCTGGAGTGGCGGCAGGGGATCAACTACTGCATGAAGGCGCCGGGCTCCACCGGCGCTCACGCGTGCACCTCGCCCACAGGCGACGCCATCTGCTGGGTGGCCACTCGAGCCCGCGCTGCTGGGCGGTCTCGTCCACCGATACCGCGCCGGCCCTGATCGCGCTCGGCGCGCGGGTGACGCTGGTCTCGGCGGACGGCGAGCGCGACATCCCGCTCGAGGAGTTGTACGCCGACGACGGAATGGCGTACCTCACGAAGCGGCCGGACGAGATCCTGACGTCGGTGTGGCTGGCGCTCGCCGAGCCCGGGTGGCGGAGCACGTACTGGAAGCTCAGGCGGCGCGGCTCGTTCGACTTCCCGGTGCTGGGTGTGGCGGCGAGTGTGCGATTCGGGGAGGGGGGCGTCGTCGGCGACGCGCGCCTCGTGCTCGGCGCGGTCGCGTCACGACCGGTCCTCGTGACCGAGGCGTCGTCCCTGATCGGGCGCGAACTCACGGACGAAGCGGTCGAGGCCGTGGCGGCCGCGGCCGCGAACCACGCCACGCCGCTGGACAACACCGACCTTGCCTACGCCTGGCGGAAGAAGATGGTGGCTCCGACAGTGACCGGGGCGCTCAAGGAAATCCGGGGACCGATTCGGTCGGCTTAGGACAAGCTGGCGTCGAGAGGGCCGCGCTGGCGGGAAGAGGCGGTCCAAGATTACTTGCTAGGCTTATGAGACGATCCTCCGTTGCCTTGCCATATCTCCCCGAGCGGATTGACGGCCTCCAAGAGATCGCTGCCAACGTCTCCTGGAGCTGGAGCCGGGACGCCCGGGCCCTGTTCCGCGTCCTCGACCGTCCGCTCTGGCACCTGACGCGCCACAATCCCCTCGAGCAACTACGCCGCGTGGACCCCAAGCGTCTGGCGGCCTGCGCCCACGACACCAAGTTCCTCCAGCTGTACGACCGGGTGGTGAGCGATCTCCGGTCTGAGGAGAACAACCTCGGTACGTGGTTCGCCCAGAGCTACCCGGACCTCCAGGGGAAGACCGCGGCCTATTTCTGCGCGGAATTCGGCCTGCACAACTCCGTTCCGATCTACTCCGGCGGCCTGGGCGTCCTGGCTGGGGATCACTGCAAGGCGTCGTCCGACCTGGGCGTGCCGCTGGTCGCGGTCGGCCTGCTCTACACGCAGGGCTATTTCGACCAGCGGATCCGGCTCGATGGCTGGCAGGAGGACACGGATGAGCGGTTCGACGCGCGCATGGGGCCGCTCGAGCCGCTCATCGGCTCCAAGGGCGAGCCGTGGCTCGCGGTGGTGCGCGCCTTCGGCCGGCCGGTGCACGTCGGCGCATGGCGGATGAAGGTGGGGCGTGTCTCGGTGTACCTGCTCGACACGGATCTCGAGGAGAACGACCCCGCCGACCGCACCCTGGCCGGACGGCTCTATGCCGGCGGGCCCGAGCAGCGGCTGAAGCAGGAGTGGGCCCTCGGCATCGCGGGGGTCCGGGTCCTGCGCGCGGTTGGCGTCAATCCGGGCGTCTGGCATGCCAACGAGGGCCACGCGGCGTTCATGCTCGTCGAGCGGCTGCGGGAATACCTGGCGAACGGCATGCGGTTCGAGGATGCGGTGCGTCAGGTGCGGGCGGCGTCCGTCTTCACGACGCACACGCCGGTGCCGGCCGGGCACGACGCCTTCCCGCGCGAACTGGTGGAGCAGTGCACCGGCCCGGAGTGGGAGGAGATGGGGATCAGCCGCGAGCAGTTCATGCACCTCGGCTACCATCCCAAGCGCGACCATGGGCAGTTCCACATGGCGGTGCTGGCCGAGCGGCTCTCGAGCCGGATCAACGGCGTGGCGAAGCGGCACGGCGAGGAGTCGCGCCGCATCTGGCACGATCTGTGGCCGGACCGAAAGACGAGCCAGGTGCCGATCTCGCACGTCACCAACGGCGTGCACCTCGCGACGTGGATGTCGCACCGGATGATGGCGCTGCTCGACAATCACCTCGGCGCCGACTGGGGCAACCGCCTCGACGATCCGGCACTCTGGGAACGGGTGCTCACGCTCGACGACCAGATCCTCTGGTTCGTCCATACGGAGCTCAAGGGAATCCTGATGAGCTTCGTGCGGGAGCAGGCGCGGCGGCGCTGGACGGACGAGTGGAAGGACTCCGCGCACGTCGTCGGCGCCGGTACGCTGCTCGACCCCGAGGCGCTCACGATCGGCTTCGCTCGCCGGTTCGCGACCTACAAGCGTTCCACGCTCATCTTCCGGGACATCGAGCGGCTGCGGAAGCTGCTCGTCAACCCCTGGCGCCCGGTGCAGATCGTGTTCTCGGGGAAGGCGCATCCCGCTGACGAGGACGGGAAGAAGATGCTCCAGGAGGTGTACCAGTTCTCGCGCGACCCCCGGCTGGAAGGCCGGGTGGCGTTCCTCGAGGACTACGAGCTGCACCTGGCGCACCGGATGGTCCAAGGTGTGGACCTGTGGCTCAACCTGCCGCGCCCGCCGCTCGAGGCGTGCGGCACCAGCGGGATGAAGGCTGCGCTGAACGCGGTGCCGCAGCTCAGCACCCTGGACGGCTGGTGGTTCGAGGCGTACGACGGACTCAACGGCTGGGCGATCAAGCCTGCGCCGGAGGGCGGCGACGGCGACGAATGGGACGCCGAGCAGCTGTACACCCTGCTCGAGGACGAGATCGTGCCGCTGTTCTACGACCGCGACGCGCGCGGCGTGCCGGTCGGCTGGACGGCGAAGATGAAGCACGCCCTGAGGACGGTTGGCGAGCGGTACACGGCGCGGCGGATGGTGCAGCAGTACGTACAGGGCTACTACGCCCCCGCGCTGCGGGGCGATGCCGCAGGTGACGAGCCCCCCACCGCCTAGCGAGCGCGCGCCGGTGACCGCGCCTCCCGGAAGCGCCCCCTGGCGCGCTCCCGCGCAGCCGCCGCTGCTGCTCGGCTCGAGTGCGGACGGGCCGGTGGGCGTGGTGCACGTGGTCGCCGAGTACGCCCCCTACGCGCACACCGGCGGACTGGCGGACGCGGTCGCCGGACTGGCGCGGTGCCAGGCCGCGGCCGGCGTGCCGACCGCGGTGATCATGCCGCTGCACCGCTCCGTCCGCCGGACGGCCGAGGAGCTAGTGCCGGTGGGCCGACCGTTCCCCGTGCAGGTGGGGCCCCGCCTCGAGTGGACGCGGCTGTTCCGCGCGCCCGGCTCGCCGCGCGCTCCGCGGGTCTTCTTCCTCGAGCACGACGGGTACTTCAACCGGCCCGGCCCGTACGGCTCCGGCGGAACGGACTACGGGGACAACGGCTTCCGGTTCGCGTTCTTCGCCCAGGCCGCGCTCGAAATCCTGCCGCGCATCACCAACGCGCCCGTCGTCGTGCACGCGCATGATTGGCACGCGTCGCTGGTGCCGGTCTATCTCCGCACCACGTACGCCGGTCGGGAGTTCTACGACCGGGTGCGCGCGGTCCTCACGATTCACAACGCCGCGTTCCAGGGATGGTTTCCCGAGGACATCCTGCGGCTCGTGGGTCTGCCGACGTCGCTGTACGACTGGCGGCTGCTCGAGTGGTACGGCCGAGTCAACTACCTCAAGGGCGGGATGGCGTTGGCGGACTTCGTGACGACGGTGAGCCCGACCCACGCCTTTGAGCTGACGACGCCCGAGGGCGGCTTCGGCCTGCACGACGCCTTCCGGGCGCTCGGCGACCGGCTGCTGGGGATCGTCAACGGCATCGACGTCGAGCTGTGGAATCCAGCGGTGGACCCGCAGATCAGCGCGAACTTCTCGGCGAACGATCTGTCGGGGAAGCGGCGCTGCAAGGCGGCGCTGCAGCGGACCTTCGGCCTGCCGGTGCGCTACAACGTCCCCGTGATCGGGATGGCGGCGCGGCTGGTGCCCCAGAAGGGGCTCGACCTCGTGATCGACAACCCGCGCCTGTTCCGCAACGGCGCGCAGTTCGTGTTCACGGGGCGCGGCGAGCCCAGGTACGAGCGGGTGCTCACTTCGATCGCGGCGTCCTCGCACCAGCGGGTCGGGGTGAAGCTCGGCTTCACCGACCGGATGGCGCGCCGTATCATGTCGGGCGCCGACATCTTCCTGGTGCCGTCGCTGTTCGAGCCGTGCGGGCTCACCCAGATGACCTCGCAGCGCTACGGCACCATCCCGGTGGCGCGCCGGGTCGGCGGCCTCGCCGACACGGTAGCGGACGGCGAGACCGGGTTCCTGTTCGACGGGTACACGCCCGAGGCGCTGGCGGCGGCGGTTCAGGAGGCGGTGGACACGTACCAGACCCCAGCCCGCTGGGCGTGGATGGTCGAGCACGCCGTCGAGCGCGACTTCAGCTGGGAGCGCTCGGCCGCGGCCTACGCCGCGGTCTACCGCCGCGTGCTCGCGGCCTCCGCCGTCGGGCGGTAGGGCGCGGGTGGATTTCGTCCTCGCGCTCCACAGCCACCTGCCGTACGTGCTGCGCCACGGTCGCTGGCCCCACGGCAGCGACTGGCTCTGCGAGGCTGCGCTCGACTCCTACCTTCCGCTGATCGAGAAGGTGCACGAGCTGGCCTCGCGCGGCGTCCGTGCCCCGATCACCATCGCCGTCTCGCCGGTACTCGCCAACCAGCTCGCCGATCCGTTCTTCGGCTCGGAGCTGGACGCCTTCTTCGCCCAGCGCCTGGAGTCCTGCGGCGAGGCCCGCCGCACCCTGCCGCAGACCGGCGAGCACGCGCTCCTCCCGCTGGTGGACTTCTGGGAGGCGCGGTTCCGGCGGCTGCAGGCGCGCTTCGAGGCGGAGGGCCGCGACATCGCGGCGGCGTTCGCGCGGCTCGAGGCGGCGGGCCATGTGGAGGTGATGACCTGCGCGGCGACGCACGGCTACCTGCCGCTGCTCGCGCGCGACGAGAGCATCCGGCTCCAGCTCGCGGTCGCGGTCGCCGAGCACCGGCGCCTGTTCGGGCGCGCGCCGGCGGGATGCTGGCTGCCCGAGTGCGCCTACCGCCCGGGTGGGTGGTGGGAGCCGCTGCCGCTTACGCCGCACGCCGGCCCGCGCGCCGGGATCGAGGAGCACCTGGCCGCGGCCGGCATCAAGTTCATCTTCACGGACGCGCACCTGGCGCGGGCGGGGAGCGCGCTTGGCGGCTACGCCGAGGTGCCGATCGGCGCCGAGCGGTTCGGCGCCGTGCGGCGCGATCGCCCGCGCCACGGGGGCGACGGCGCGTGGCGGACACCCAACCGCGCCTACCTCGTCGCCTCACAGGGGACCGCGGCCCGGGTGGCGGTGCTGGTCCGCGACCCGCGCTCCTCGATGCAGGTGTGGAGCCGGGACCTCGGCTACCCCGGGGACGAGTGGTACCTCGAGTTCCACAAGATCCGCTGGCCGGGCGGACTCAAGCTGTGGCGCGTCAGCTGGCCGCACTCGGACCTCGGGGCCAAGCGGCCCTACGATCCGTCCGCCGCGCTGGCGCAGGTCGCGATGCACGGCTCTCACTTCGCGTCGCTGCTCGCGAGCGAGCAACAGGCGGGCGGCGCCGCCGCCGCCGGCGTCATCGCGGCCCCGTTCGACACCGAGCTGTTTGGCCACTGGTGGTTCGAGGGCGTGGACTTCCTCGGCTCGGTCTACCGCAACCTGGGCGACCGGCCGGCCGTGCGGGCGCTGACGGCGTCCGAGCACCTGCGCCAACACCCGCCGCGCGTAGCGATCGAGCTGGCCGCGGGCTCCTGGGGCGCGGGCGGCGACCACGGGATGTGGCTCAACGAGCAGACGCACTGGACCTGGCGGCGGCTGTGGCCGCTCGAGGACCGGTTCTGGGACGTGGCGCCGCGGGTGCTCGGCTCCGAAGGGGCGGGCCCAATCCTGGCGCAGGCGGCGCGTGAGCTGCTCCTTGCACAGGCGTCGGACTGGCAGTTCATCATCACCACGGGCGCTGCCACCGACTACGCCGAGCGCCGCTTCGCGCTCCACGTCGAGGACGCGGAGCGGCTCGTCGGTTTCCTGGAGTCGGCGGCGGGTGGGACGACGCTTCCAGAGGAGGCGGCGCGCATGGCGGAGGAGCTGCACGCGCGCGACGCGGTCTTCCCGGATGTGCTGCGGCAGGTCGAGACCGTGACGGGGCAGGGCAGCGTGGCAGGGAGGCTCTGATGAGCGTTCGGTCGGTCGTCCTGCACGGGCACTTCTACCAGCCGCCGCGCGAGAACCCCTGGCTCGAGTACGTGGAAGCGGAGGCCACGGCCGCGCCGTTCCACGATTGGAACCGGCGCATCGAGGCGGAGTGCTACCGCGCCGTGGTCGCCGCGCGCATCCCCGACGGGACCGGCCGCATCACGCGCATCGTCAATGTGTTGGAGCGGATGAGCTTCGACTTCGGCCCGACGCTGCTGGAGTGGCTGGAGGACGAGGCGCCGGAGACCTATCGCGCGGTCCTGGAGGCGGACGCGGCGAGCTGCCGGGCGGCGGGCGGCCACGGCAACGCGATCGCCGCACCCTACCACCACGTGATCCTGCCGCTCAGCACCCGGCGTGACAAGGTGACGGAGGTGCGCTGGGGGATTGCGGACTTCCGGCGCCGCTTCGGTCGCGCGCCGGAGGGGATGTGGCTGCCCGAGACAGCGGTGGACGACGAGACCCTCGACGTGCTCGCCGCCCACGGGATCGCCTTCACGATCCTCGCGCCGCACCAGGTGAAGCGCGTCCCCGCCGGCGGCCTGCCGGGCAGGTACACGACCCGCGGCAAGCGGGAGATTGCGCTCTTCATCTACGACGGGGATCTCTCGCACGACGTCGCCTTCGGGCCGCTGCTCAAGGACGCCTACGCGTGGGCGAAAGTGGTGTACGAAAGGGGTGGCGCCGCGCCTTCGGGCCTGGTCTCGCTCGCAACCGACGGCGAGACCTTCGGCCACCACCACAAGTTCGCCGAGATGGCGCTGGCAAAGGTGCAGGAGATCTTGGAGCAACGCTCCGACGTGGCCATGACGAACTACGCCGCGTTCCTGGCGGCGCACCCCGCGGTGCAGCCGCTGGAGCTGGTGGAGCCCAGCTCGTGGAGCTGCGTGCACGGGGTCGAGCGGTGGCGGTCCGACTGCGGGTGCCGCCTCGCGCCGGAGCGGGGCTGGAACCAGAAGTGGCGCGCGCCGCTCCGGGCGGCGGTGGACTGGCTGGCCGGGGAGCTGCACCGGACGTTCGAGCTGGAGGGCGGCGCCTTGCTCACCGACCCGTGGGCCGCCCGCGACGCGTACGGCGCCACGAGGGGCAGCGGCGCCGGGGCGATCGGCGCACTGGTGACGTCCCACGCCGTGCGGCCGCTCACGGCGGCGGAGATCGTCCGGGCGCGCGAGCTGCTCGCGCTGGAGCACGACGCGCTCGCGCTGTTCACCTCGTGCGCCTGGTTCTTCGACGACATCGGCGGGTTGGAGCCGCTGCAGGCGATGCGCTACGCCGCGCACGCCATCGAGCTGGCGGGGCCGATGGCGGCGTGGCTCGAGAACGGCTTCACGCAACGGCTGGCGGAGGCGGTGAGCAACGAAAGCGCGGTCGGCGACGGGCGGAAGATCTACCTCGAGCAGGCGCGACCGAACGTGTCGCCGCCGGCCCGGGTCGCAGGGAGCTTCGCGGCGCTGCGCCGCTACGTCCCCGGCCCGGAGAGCGGCCGGCTCTACTGCTACGACCTGGCAGGAGGGGACGGAGACCGCATCCAGGTTGTGCATTGCCGCAGCGGCCGCTCCGCGGTCTTCGACGTCGGCGTGCAGCCGCTCGGCGGCGGGCGCTTCACCGTCTCCGTGGCGCCGCCGGGCGCCGCGCAGGGGGCGTCCGCGCACCTGAAACTCGCCGACCTCACGGAGCGGGAGCGCTCGGCGGTCACGGCCGCGCTGATCGCGGAGATCATGGACCGCGTCCTTACGCCGGAGGAGTCGGCGGCGCTCTGCCACGGCGGTGGCTCGCTCGTCGAGGTGGCGGAGCGCGGCCTTATGTGGCGCCTCGGCATGCTGCCCCGCGATCCGGCGGACTCCGCCCGCGCCGTGCTCGACCTGCTCGACCTGCTGGAGCTGCTCGGCCGCGCAGTGCCGTTCGACGCGCAGACGGCCTTCCACCGCGCGCGGGCAGCGATGCCGCGGGACCAGGCGCGGAACCTCGCCGCGATCGCCGAGCGGCTGGGCTTCGCCGCCGGCACCTGAAGTGGAGCCGATCCGCTTCGCCTTCGGGGTCCACGACCACCAGCCGGTCGGGAACTTCGACCACGTCATCGAGCAGCACGTGCGCGAGGCGTATCGCCCGTTCCTCGAGCGCCTCGCCGAGCGCGGCTTCGTCCCCATCACCCTTCACGTCTCGGGCCCGCTCCTCGAGTGGCTCGAGGCGCACGACCGCCCCTTCCTCGACTTCGTCGGCCGCCTGGCCGCCGACGGCAAGATCGAGCTGCTCCTCTCCGGCTATGACGAGCCCATCCTGGCGTCGCTGCCGCGCGCCGACCGGGTCGAGCAGGTCGTGCGGATGCGCGAGGAGCTGCGGCGCCTGTTCGGACCCGGCACCGTGGCCGAAGGGCTCTGGCTCACTGAGCGCGTCTGGGAGCCGGACCTCGCGGCAGACCTTGCGGAGGCCGGGGTCCGCTACTGCCTGGTGGACGACCGCCACTTTCTGGTGAGCGCGATAGCGAAGGAGCGCCTGCATGCGCCGTGGTGGACGGAGGCCGACGGGCGCAAGCTCGCGCTGTTCCCGATCGATGAGCGGCTCCGTTACCTGGTGCCGTTCAAGCCGCCGGCTCAGGTCCTCGGTTACCTCGAGCACCTGCGCGCGGCCGGGCATCGGCTCGCCGTGCTCGCCGACGACGGCGAGAAATACGGTGGCTGGCCGGGGACGAGGGCGTGGGTCTACGAGCGCGGCTGGCTCACCGAATTCCTGGACGTGATGCTCGGCGCGGTGGGGCGCGGCGAGGTGCGGCTCGTCACTTTCTCCGGCGCGCTGGCCGAGGTGACGAGCGGGGGCCTGGCCTACGTGCCGGCGGTGTCGTACCGCGAGATGGAGAAGTGGGCCCTGCCGCCCGAGGCCGTGGCCCGACTCGAGGGCCTGGAGCGGGAGATGGGCGAGCATCGGCTCGCGGGTCCCGACGCGGGGCTCGTGCGCGGGGCGCACTGGCGGAACTTCCTCGTCCGCTACCCCGAATCGAACCGGATGCACAAGAAGATGCTGGCGCTCTCGGCGCTGCACCGCGCGCGGGCGCGGCTGCCCGGTGCGCCCGACCTCGCGGCCGCCCGCCGCGCCATCGGCCGCGCGCAGTGCAACGACGCCTACTGGCACGGCGTGTTCGGGGGTCTCTATCTGCCGCACCTGAGGAGCGCGATCTGGCAGAACCTCGCGCTGGCCGAGCGGCTGCTGCGCTCCGGCGAGCTGCTCGCCGCCGACGTCGTGGACGTGGATTACGACGGCCACGACGAGATCTGGGTGCACTCGTCCGCCGTCGCGGCGGTGATCGCGCCGGCGCGCGGCGGCGCGGTCGAGGAGTACACGCGCTTCGCCTCGCTGACCAACTACGCGAACGTCCTGACCCGGCGCCACGAGGCGTATCACGACGAGAAGCTCCAGCCTCACCAGCACGCGGGGGAGCTTCCGCACGAGACGCCGCCGTACGATGCCGACGACCGGGCGCTGTTCGTGGACCGCGTCCTGGTCGGCGACCTGACTCGCGAGGCGTACACGGCGGGTCGCTACGCGCCGCTCCGGTCGTGGGCGCGCGCGCCGATGCGGTACCGCATCGAGACCTCCGCCGGAGCGCTGGACGTCGTGCTCGAGGGCGAAGGCCTTCAGAAGCGGATCCACATCGCCGCCGACGGCCAGCTTGCGGTGTCGTACCGGTGGGAAGGCGCGGGCCTTCCGGGCGACGCGCGCTTCGCACCGGAGATTTCGCTCGCGGCCGCGTTGGACCTGGGGACGGAGCCGCCCGCAGAGCTGTGGCACTTCCCGATCGAGACGGTGGCGAAATCGGAGCGCGGGCTCGAGCGGACGGTGCAAGGCGAGTCCTTCACGCCGCTGTGGCCTCTCGCCGCCGGCGAAGGCCGCGTCACGCTGAGCCTGCCGCAGAGTCCCGGAGCGCAGTAACCTTCGGGCGGCGGCTCACCGGGGTGCGGACGTGGCGTGCGTCACGGCGCCCTCCGCGCACGGCAGCCACCTTCCAGGCGTGCGTCTCTTCCCAGGTAGCCGTCAGAGGAGAGCAGCGATGAGGCGTCTGACCGCGATTCCGGTGCTGGCACTGGCGTTGTACGCCGCTGCCTGCAGGGAGACCACCTCGCCCACGTCGGATCCGACCGCGCTGGCGACCGGCGTGACCGGGCTCAACTCCACCTTCTCCCAGAACGCCGTCTTTCAGAGCCTCGCCGCGTTGTCCGGCAGCTTCACGCTCAGCGCCCCGGTCGCGCGGCCGCTGACGGCGCCGTTCGGGCCGTCGGGCGGCGCGTCGGCCAACGCTTGGGTGCTGATGCTGCGGCTCGCCGAGCGGGCGCCGGGCCCGATGCTGGCGCTGTTCCCGATCAACGTCCAGGGGAAGGTCTTTCAGTGGGACACGGCGGGAGGCGGCAAGTACCGGATTACGGATCCGACGCTGGCGGGCCCGGCGAACGGCGTGCGCTACATCCTGTATCAAGTGAACGCCGCCACCGACCGGCCGAGCCTGCCGCTGACGACCACCGGTTACGTGGACCTGATTGACCAAAGCACCCTGCAGGCGAACGTGTTGCACCTGCTGCTCAAGGTCGGCACCCAGACGGCGGCCGACTACACGATCACGGAGGTCCTGACCACGACGAGCGACACGCTGAAGGCAGTAGGTTACGTCACGGACGTGGTTGCCGGCGGGACGCCGGTCAGCTTCGGCCTGTCCCACGCGCTCACGCTCGCGGACAGCAGCCTCGTGACGGACTACTCGGCAAGCGGGAGTGCCGCGGCGGTCACGATGCACACGAGCTATTCCGGCGCGGGCGGGAACAATGTGACCCTGGACTGGGTCGTCCAGAAGAGCGGCTCGCTTGAGGTTGTGGGGAGCAGCACGTCGTCCACCATCAACTTCCAGTTCAAGTTCAACGGCACGGCCTGGGCCACGGTGGGCGGGACGCCGAGTGTCCCGACCTTCACGGGGGCCGGCGGCCGGACGCTGACCGCGACGGACCTGCTGGCGCTGGCGCAGGTCCTTCAGGGCTTCTACAACATCGCGTCGAACCTGAGCGGCGTGTTCGGGCCGGCATTCCTCGTCTTCTAGGAAGGCGCATCCTCCGGTGCACGGACGACGGGCGGCCTCGGCCGCCCGTTGTCATTTGGAGGCGCCGGGCGGTATCCTCCCCCGTCATGCGCACCGGACCCCTCCTGCTCCTGCTGACGTTCGCGGCCGCTCCGCTCGCAGCGCAGACCGACGCAGCGCTGCTCAGGCACGCGCTGCGGCTCCACCGCGCGGTGCCGATGATCGACGGGCACAACGATCTGCCGTGGAAGCTACGGACGCTGGGGAGCGGCGCCGAGGACAGCCTGGCGATCCGCCGGCCTAACTTCTCGTGGGACAGCCTCGACATCTCGAAGCACCAGCCGAAGCTCATGACAGACATCCCCCGGCTCAGGGCGGGCGGCGTCGGGGCGGTCTTCCTCTCGACCTACATCCCGGCGTGGCTGATGGGGGGCGGCGCGGCCCGGACGGAGCTGGAGCAGATCGACATCGTGCGGCGCCTGCCCGAGCGCTACCCGGCGGTCTTCGCGCTGGCACGCACGGCCGACGACGTGCTGCGCATCCACCGGCAGGGAAGGATCGGGCTCCTGATCGGGGTGGAGGGCGGGCACGCCATCGAGAACTCGGTGCCGCTGCTCCGCATGTACTACGACCTGGGCGCGCGCTACATGACGCTCACCCACTTCGCCACGCTCCCGTGGGCGGACGCTGCCGGCGACGACTCGACCCACCACGGGCTCACGCCGTTCGGCTTCGAGGTGGTGCGCGAGATGAACCGCCTCGGAATGCTAGTGGACCTGGCGCACGTGTCCGACTCGGTCATGGCGCAGGTGCTGCGTGTCAGTGAGGCGCCGGTGATCTTCTCGCACTCGTCGGCGCGGGCGCTGGCCGACGTCCCGCGCGACGTCCCCGACTGGATCCTCCGGATGCTGCCGAAGAACGGCGGCGTCGTGATGGTCAACTTCTACTGCCCCTTCGTGGACTCGGTGACGGCGCGTTACGAGGGTGAGCGGCGGGCGGTCGCGCTCCAGGCCGGCCGGCAGTACGGCGCCGACAGCGCTGCGGTGCGGGCCGCCGTCACTCGCTGGGCCTCGGCGCATCCCGCGCCGCCGCGTCCGGGCATCGGCGTGGTGGCGGACCACATCGAGCACATTCGCCGGGTGGCGGGCGTGGACCACGTCGGCTACGGGAGCGACTTCGACGGGATCGACTGCGCGCCGCAGGGCCTGGAGGACGTGAGCATGTTCTCGGCCCTGACCGCCGAGCTGTTGCGGCGCGGCTGGAAGGACGCGGACGTCGAGAAGGTGATCGGGCTCAACCTGCTCAGGGTGATGCGTCAGACGGAGCGCGTGGCGCGGCGGCTCCAGCGCGAGCGTCGGCCGGCGACCGGCACGATGGAGCAACTCGACAGCCTGCGGAGCAGGTGATCGTGCGCACGTCGAAGATCCGGCTTTCGCGGAGCGTTGCGCTGGCGGTGCTCGTGGCGGCCGCCTGCTCGCATGCGCCGCCGCCACCCGTCCCGCCCGCCGCCCCGGTCGTGGCGCCGCACGCGGCGACGGGGGCCTACGACCTCACCACGACGCTGCCGACCCACCAGCCGTTCCAGACGTCGCGGTCGCGGGGCCGGAGCCGCCCGGTCCCCGTCGCCGCGCCGACGCTCGAGCTCGTCTACCGGCCGGTCGCCGCGCCGGACGCCACCGCGGCGTCGGGCACTCAGCTATCGGCCACGATCAACCTCCCCGGCTACACGCGCTCGCCCCGCGGACGCACCGGCCAGGCCGCCGTGTGGTGGCCGTTGCCAGGGGACAGCGTGATCGTGCACTTCCAGCCGCCCCAGACCACGGGACTCGTGGACCTGCGCGGCGCGCTCCGCGGCGACACGCTCTCCGGCGACGTCTGGTACACGTCGCTGGGGACGGGGGCCTCGTTCCAGATGGGGAAGTTCATGGCGGTAAAGCGGAAGAAGTGAGAGGTAAGAGGGACCAGCGAAGGCGTGAGAAGGCGAAGTGAGACGTGAGAGGGCCGAAAGCGTGAGAGGTGAGAGGAGCTGCTTTGCCCCGTCTCACGGCTCACTTGTCCTTCTCACCTTCCCACCTTCTCACTTCTCACCCATCCTCAAAAAGCCACCCCCGCGAACACGTTCACGTGGTTGGCGCTGATTGCACCCCACGGGTAGGTGGTCTGGAAGCGCCAGATCTCCGCGCCCAGCAGCAGCCCACCGCCGGGCTTCCAGTGCACGTGGCCCTGGTACGCCACGTTCTTGAGCCGAGCGTCCGCCGGAAGCGTGCCGTTGGCCTGGAGCAGGTCCGAGTCCTCCGGGTCGTCCATCCCGAAGCCGCCGCCGAATTCCCACCCGGACACCAGGCGCACGTTCAGCTGCGCCCACCCGCCCTTGGTGCGCACCGGCTGGCCCTGCGGCCCGAAGCCCTGATCGATGCCGCCGCCAAGGTCCGACAGCGCCTGTCCGCTGTATGCTTCCCCCGCGAGCGTCACCGTGCCGAGGAGGACGATGCGGAAGTCGGCGGTCACCGCCTGGCTGGAGACGATCGCCGAGGTTGTCGTCGCAACCCACGCCTGGTGGACGCCGATGCCGATCGTGCTCTCGCTTTCGTCGTCCCCCCAATCCAGGTACACGCGTCCCTCCACGGCCGGCCGGCCGCTCTTCTCGCCCGCATCCACACCCACCGGCGTCGCGAAGGGTTCCTCGTTCACTTGGACGGGATCGAGACCCGCACCCTGGAGGCCGAAACGCAAAGCGCTCCCGAACTCGAGTGTCACGCGCGCCTGGGGAGTCCACTCGTACAGGTTCCCGGCCGCCCAGAACCCCGGCCGCCCGATCTGGGCGTAGGTCACGGGGCTCTGCGGGGAGACAAGGGGTTTCTCCTGGCCGATGAGCAGCCCGAAATGCGGCCAGTCGAGGCGCACGTTCGCCGTGCGGATGCGCGGCGGAGTGTAGAAGCGGTCGTCGCCGCTCAGGGGAGCGCCGCCGAAGAAGTCGAGCTGCAGGTCGGCGCTCAGATCGGCGCCCACCGCGCGTGCGCCGCTCACGGTGAGGCCCAGCTGCGTCTGGCGCATCAGACCGCCGAGGGAGGCGTTCGGCAGCCCCGTCGTGTCCTGGTTCCGGGAGACCCACCCGGGCACGTCCGGAGCGTTCATCTGGGCGCCGTTGTAGAAGCCGTTGATGAGGATCATCCCCGAAAGCTCGACCTTGGTGCGCAGCCGGGATCCGATCTTGGACTGCGCCTGCCCGGCGAGCTGCTGCTCGAGGCGCTGCATGGCGTCGGCGAACGAATCGGCGCGGCCGGCCAGCGAGTCCAGCCGCGCCTGCTGCGCGCGCAGGGTGGAGTCCAGTCGGGCCGCCCGTTGGGCGAGTGTGTCGGGCCGGGGAACTTGGGGGCGAGGCGCCGGCTGCTGGGGCGGCGCCGCCGGCCGCGGCTGCTGTGCGGCCAGCGGGGCCGCGGCGGCACACAGGAGCAGAGAGAATCCCAGGCGAGTGTGACGGCTCACGGGCCTCTCCTTGCGAAGTGCGTCGTGCGCTTGACTACGCTGGGACTTGGGGTCAGACTCGTCCCGATGCCAAACATATGGACAAGCGGAAAGTCTCGCTCGGCGGCTGCCCTCTACGGGCGGCAATCGCCGCCCTGGTGCTGCGCGCCCTGAGCAAGGACCCCGCCGGCCGGCCGCAGAGCGTGACGGAGATGTACGCGGCGCTGGACGCCGTCGCCGGGTAGAGCGACGTCGGTGGCCGACGCCCCGCCTATCCGGACGCGTGGCCTGGCCAAGCGCTACGGCCGGGTGGTGGCGCTCGAAGACCTCTCCCTCGACGTCGAGGCCGGAGAGGTCTTCGGCTTTCTGGGCCCAAACGGGGCGGGCAAGACGACGACGATCCGCCTCCTGCTGGGCCTGATCCGGCCGAGCGGAGGCGAGGCGACGCTGCTGGGGCGGCCCGCGCGGTCGGTGGCGTGGCGCGCCGACGTCGGCTTTCTCCCGGGGGACATGGCTTTCTGGCCGCGGCTGTCGGGAGCCGAGACGCTGGAGTTCCTCGCGGCGCTGGCCGGACGCCCGGCGTCCCTGCGGGGATCGCTCCTGGAACGGCTCGGCCTCGCTGCCGCGGAGCTGGCGCGGCCGGTCCGCACCTACTCAGACGGCATGAAGCAGAAGCTGGGCCTGGTCCAGGCGCTCCAGTGCGCGCCCCGGCTGGCGCTGCTGGACGAGCCGACCAAGGGACTCGACCCGCTGGTGCAGCAGGCGTTCTACGACATCATCGCCGAGCTCAAGGCCCGCGGCTCGACGGTGTTCCTCTCCTCGCACGTCCTCTCCGAGGTGGAGCGGGTGTGCGACCGCGTAGCCATGCTGCGCGCCGGCAAGCTCGTGAGCGTGGGGGACGTGGAGACGCTGCGGCGGGCCGAGCAACGGCGGGTGACCGCGGACTTCGGCGCGGATGTGGACCCGGCGGGACTGGCCCACTTCGGGCAGCTGGTCTCCTCTTCTCCGCGGCGCGTCGAGATGCTCGTCTCGCAGGCCCAGGTCCCTGCACTGGTCGCGCGGCTCGGGATGTTGCCGCTGGCCGACCTGGTCATCGAGCGGCCGACGCTGGAAGAGGCGTTTCTGGAGCACTACCGGTGATCGGCGTTCTGTTCCGCCACCACGTTCGCCTGCACCGGGTGCCGCTCGTGCCGCTCGCCCTCGGTCTGGCGCTGTTCGAGTGGATCATGACGGTGGTGGCGCGGGAGCCGTCCATCTCGCGGTTCGTGGGCGAGGCGTTGCGCGCCGCACCGCCCCAGTTCCTCGCCCTCCTCAACCAGGACATCCTCGCCACCGTGAGCCCGCGCGGGATCATCGGCGTCGGGTACACCCATCCGTTCGTGCTCATTATGATGGCGGTGTGGGCCGTGCGCGTGCCCAGCGCCGCCCTCGCGGGGGAAATCGGCCGGGGCACGATGGACATCATCGCGGCGCGCCCGGTGGCGCGGTCCGCGCAGGTGGCCGCCGCCCTTCTGGCGCTCGTGGCGGGCCTCACCGTCCTCGCAGGCGCGGCCTGGCTCGGCACGTTCGCCGGTCTGGTTGGGCGCCCGATCGAGGGCGCGACGGCCTGGCACTACCTTCCCGTCGCCGGGGCGATGTGGCTGCTCTTCGCCTCGGCGGGCGCCGTGGGAATCCTCGTGTCCGCGCTGGCGCGCGAAGCTGGCGCCGCGATTGCGTGGACCTCGGGGCTGATGGCCGGCTCGTACGTGCTGGACTACGCGGCGCGCGTCTGGCCCAGGATCGCGTCGCTTCGCCCGCTGTCGCTGTTCAGGTATTACGAGCCGCAGCAGGTGTTGACCGCCGGGCTCGCGCGTGAGGATGTGATCGTGTTCGCGGCGGTCGCGGCCATCGCGCTGGCCCTCGCCTTCGCCGCCTTCTCGCGCCGCGACCTCTAAGCCTTCAGTTCGTCTTCGCCGCTTCCGCCAGCTCGGCCGACTTCAGGCACCACTTGTGGCACTCGATGGCGCCGTCACCGAACCGTTCGCACTTCTTGACGTCCTCGAACGGCGTCACGCCGCCCACGAACGCCGCCGGCGGCCCCAGGACCGCCATCGTGCGCCGGACCACGGGACACCACACCGTGCCGCGGATGCCGAGCCGGTCGAGCAGCATGCGACTGGTCGAGATGACGAGCGTCGAAACGATGCCCAGGAGGATCAGCAGCGCGATCCCCACCCAGACCGCGAGGATGCACCAGAGGATGACTTGCAGCATCGGCACCTTCCCTTCGACTCTCCGACGAAGAAGCTAGCGCATACCGCGGGCCGCGGACACGAACCCGCGGGGCGATTGCCGAGGACAAGTATCGGCATTGGCTTGCTTGCGGCGCTTCGGGGTCACCGCAATCTTCGCACGCCATGAGTCCTGCAGCCGTCTACATCATCGCGATCTGCGGTGCGGGCGCCGTGATCGCGTGCGCCGCGTTCGTCTGGGCGGCGCTGAAGGGGGAGTTCACGGACGCGTCGGAGGCGGCGTTCCTCGTCTTCGACGACGCCGACGAGGTGCAGCGCACGCCGGAGCAACGGCCGTGAGCGCGGCCGCCGTGTACCTGGACAGCCCGCCGCCCGACGTCGCGATCGCGGAGCGGGTCGCCGCCGACGAGAGCACACGGCGACCGGCGCTCCTGTTCTTCCACTCTGCGGTCGTCTGGCTCGTGATCGGATCGGTCGCAGGCCTGATCGCGTCGCTCAAGTTCCAGTTTCCCGACTGGCTGACCGGAGAAGCGGCGCTTTCGTTCGGGCGCGTGCGCACCGTGCACCTCAACGCGGTGGCGTACGGGTGGGCCGGCATGTCGCTGGTCGGGCTCGCGGTCTGGATGATCCCGCGGCTGGTGCGCGCGCCGCTGTACCGGCCGGGCATCGCGGTCGCGGCCGCGTGGGGGTGGAATCTCTGGCTGGTCCTCGGGCTCGGGGCGATTCTCGCCGGCTGGAACGACGGGCTCGAGTGGCTCGAGATCCCGTACCCGATCGACGCCATCGTCGTGGTGGCCGGCGGGTTGATGGCGATCAGCGTGCTGGGCACGGTCGCGCGGCGGAAAACGAAGCACTTCTACGTCAGCGTCTGGTACGTGCTCGCTGCGCTAGTCTGGTTCCCAATCATCTTCGCGACGGCGAAGCTCCCGATCTTCGGCGGCGTTGAGCAGGCGGCGGTGAACTGGTGGTACGGCCACAACGCCCTCGGCCTGTTCATCACGCCGCTGGCGCTGGCGGGGGCCTACTACTTCATCCCGAAAGTCCTCGGCCGGCCGATCCAGAGCTACAGCCTGTCGCTGGTGGGCTTCTGGGCCCTGGCGTTCTTCTACTCGCTGAACGGCATCCACCACCTGATCGGCGGCCCGCTGCCGGCGTGGCTGATCACCACCTCGATCACGGCGAGCGTGATGATGGTGATCCCGGTGGCCGCGACCGCGGTGAACTTCCACACCACGATGGTAGGGCGGTTCGCGGCGCTGAAGCACAGCCCCACGCTGCGATTCGTGGTGGCGGGCTCGATGATCTATACGGCGGTCAGCCTCCAGGGCTCGGTGGAGGCGCTCCGCGGCTTCAACCGGGTCGCGCACTTCACGCACTACACGGTCGGGCACGCGCACCTCGGCGTGTACGGGTTCGCGAGCCTGATCCTGTTCGGCTGTCTCTACTTCATCATCCCGCGGCTGGTGGACTGGGAGTGGCCGAGCGACAGGCTGATCCGCTGGCACTTCTGGCTGGCGCTGGGCGGCGTCGCGATCTACGTGGTCTCTCTCTGCGTCGGCGGGTGGCTGCAGGGCGAGGCGATGCTCGATGCGACCCGGCCGTTCATGGACAGCGTGAATCTGACGAAGCCGTACCTGATCGCGCGGTCGGTCGGCGGGACGCTGATGCTCGCGGCGAACGTGACCTTCGCCTGGCACTACTGGCTGGTGGTGCGGCACCGCGGGAAGGAGCGGCCGGAGCCCGCGTGGTCGGCAGGAGGGACGCTCGCATGAACAAGTACCGGGTGATCTTCCTGGGCGCCGTCGCGACGGTGCTGTTCGCGTTCTTCGTGCTCGTCTTCATGCCGCACCTCCAGCTCCTCTCCGTCGAGCCGCCGGCGGGGCTCGTGGCGTACGACGACTCCGCGCTGGCGGGGCGCCAGGTCTACGTCTCGCTCGGCTGTCTTTACTGTCACAGCCAGCAGGTGCGCGCGCCGTCGTTCGGGAGCGACGGAGCGCGGGGATGGGGGCGGGCCTCGTATCCCGAGGACTACGTCTACGACTACCCGCACCTTCTGGGGACGATGCGCACCGGCCCGGACCTGATGAACATCGGTCTCCGCCAGCCGAGCCGCGCCTGGCACTACGCGCACCTCTACGCGCCGCGGGTGGTGACGCCGGGCTCGCTGATGCCCGCGTTCCCGTTCCTCTTCGCGGTGAAGAGCCAGGCCGAGATGGGAGACGAGATCGTGGACCTCCCGGCCGGCGCGGGACCGGCGCTTAAGGTCGTGGTGGCCCTGCCCAGGGCGCGCGTTCTGGTGGGCTACCTGCTCGGCCTCAGGCACGACTATCCGGCGGGACCTGGAGCGGCCCCAGCGCCTGCGGCGGGAGATGCCCGATGAGCGGCTCCCCTCCCAATCGCAGCGTGCCGCCGGAGGAGATCCAGGCGGCGGAGTCGAAGCACGAGGTGGACGTGCTCGCGGTCCATCGCCACGCGTTCCGCGAGGCGGGCGATCCGCGGGAAGGCGCGGAGAACGGCCCCTGGTGGTTCTGGGCGGCGGCGGTGGCGGCGCTGGTCTTCGGCGGCTTCTACATGGGGCGCTTCAGCGGCGCGTTCACGGGCGAGGCGGCGGTGCACCCGCAGCCGGTGGCGGAGCAGCACGGGCCCGGGGCGCCGAACGAAGCCCCGGAGAGCGTGGACGGTGGCGCCATCTTCAGCGGCCGGTGCGCGGCGTGCCATCAGGGCACCGGCCTCGGGCTGCCCGGTGTCTTTCCGCCGCTGGCCGGGAGCGAGTACGTGAAGGGCGACCCGGCGCGGCTGGCGCGGCTGGTGCTGCGCGGCCTCACCGGCCCGGTCACGGTGGCGGGCGCCCAGTTCAACGGCGCGATGCCGGCGTGGGCGGACCAGCTCAAGGACGCCGAAGTCGCGGCGGTGCTCACCTACGTGCGATCGCACTTCGGCAACAGTGCGGGCGCGATAGACGCAGACCTGGTGGCCAAGGAGCGCGGGGCGACCGCGAGTCGCAGCACGCCGTGGACGGTCCAGGACCTGAGATAGGCGCACGGGCGCACGGATGCACAGACGCGCAGTGAGCGGAGGGAAGTGTGGAAGCGAAGCCGAATCGGGTGCCACAGATCTACGGCTACACGGTGTGCGTCATCGCGGTCGTCACGTTCCTGATCTGCGCGACGGTGATCGTCAACAACGTGTTCGATCTGGCCAATCCGATCGCTGCGGGGCTGGGCTTCGAGTCGTCGTTATCCAGCTTCGAGGCGTACCAGGCCACGTACCAGAAGGACCAGCGGTCCGTGATCGGCGGAACGGCGGGTGAGGTGCGCCCCGACACCGCCTCCGTGACGACGCTGCGCAAGCGGTACGAGGCGCTCAGGGCCGATCGGATCTCGCGGGTGCAGTTCCAGTCCTGGAAGGCCATCGTGACGAGCGGGCTGCTGCTGATCATCTCGGTCGTCCTGTTCGTTCTGCACTGGAGGTGGATGAGGCGGCTGGGAGCGGCAGCGGAGGCCGGCGCGGCCTGAAATCGTGCAGTGGGCTGCGGGGCGCCTTGCCAAACCACGGGCGCCCCCGGCAGCTTGAGGATCATTCGCCAGAGAACCCTGTTCCATGCTGTGCTGAGTGGCCGGCTCATCGGCCGGGGTGGTGCCCATGCGCGCCTCTGCCACCGTACCCGCGACTCTCGCCGCGCTGGTGCTGGCGGCCAGGCTCGCCGACCCGGGGCCCCGGGACGGACGCGAGGTGATCCGGGCGATGCACGACCGGTACAGGGCGTGGTATCACACCATCGCCTTTACCCAGCACAACACGGCCACCGACTCGCTGGGCCGCGAGACCCACTCGGTCTGGCGGGAGCACGCGGCGCTGCCGGGCCGGTTGCGCATTGATTTTCTGCCGGCGGACAGCGGCAAGGGCATTCTCTTCCGCAGCGACACCGAGTACGTCTTCGCGCACGATTCGCTGCTGCGCGCGGTCCCCCTTGTGCACCCGCTTCTCCTCCTGGGCTTCGACGTGTATCTCCAGCCGCCGGAGACCACGCTCGCCAAGCTCGAGCGGCTCGGCTTCGACCTGTCCATCGTGCACGAGGAGACGTGGCAGGGGCGCCCCGCGTACGTCGTCGGGGCGGCGGCGGGCGACCGACAGCGTCTCCAGTTCTGGGTGGACCGGGAGCGGCTCGTCTTCGTGCGGCTGCTGCAGCCGGGGCGGCTGGACCCCACCCGGACGGCGGAGACCCGGTTCGAGGACTACCGCGAGGCCGGACCGGGGTGGCTGTCCGCGCGGGTCGTCTTTCTGCAGGACGAAAGGCCAGTCTGGCTGGAAGAGTACGTGGACGTGACGACCGATCTGTCGCTCGAGCCCGGTCTCTTCGACCCCGCACGGTTCGGCGCGGCGCGGCCAGGCCGCTGAGGATCCGCAGGCACGCGCGTACGTCGTGATGCGATTCCCGGTGAACCCCGGAGGAGGCTGACGGGATGCCGAGCCTGCTTGCGGCGCGCGATCGCGAGGCGGCGGTGCGTCGCCTCCGGAGCCTGACGCCGGAGCATCAGCGGCGCTGGGGGAAGATGACGGTGCACCAGATGCTGTGCCACGTGAGCGACCAGATGCGCGTGGCGCTGGGCGATCTGCCGACCAGACCTTACGGCCCGTTCCTGAGCGGCCAGCTCGCGCGCTGGTACGCCATCCACACGCTGCTGCCGTGGCCCAAGGGCAAGGTCCGGACGTCCCCGGAGATGCTGACCGCCAAACCGGCGGCCTGGGAGGCGGACGTTGGAGCCTGTGAACAGCTGATCGCGCGCTTCGCCCGGGAGCGCCCCGCCGCGATCCACCCGCGGTTCGGGCCGCTGACCCCGCGCGAGTGGGGGATCCTCGCGGCCCAACACCTGGACCACCACTTTACGCAGTTCGGCGTCTAGCAGCTCAGGCGATCACTGGGCGGCGGTCAACTGAACGCCGGCTCGGGTCCAGGGTAAGAGGCCTGAACCCGGATAGTTTCAGGGCAGGTCCCGGAGACGGCGCCGCGCACGTGCAGGAAGAGGGGGGTTCCCGGGCAGCTTGACCGATCTGCGCGCCCAGCGCATCGCGTTCGCGGCCACGAGCCGTCTCACCGAGATCTTTCCGGTCGCCGGGGCGCGTGTGCTCGACGCGATACTGCGCTCCATCGTTGGCAGCCGCCTGCTGGCGACGCTGCTCGCGCGAGGATCCCGATCCGCCGTACGGCGGGCCGCCCGGCTCCGCAGGTTCCTCGTCATCCCGGACATCCACATCGGCGACGCGGTGCTGACGCAGTCGGCCTTGAGCGCCGTGCGGGATTTCTTCCCCGATGCCGAGGTGGATTACGTCATCAACCGGACGGTCGCCCCCCTGATCGAGGGGACCCCGGAGGCGAGCCGGATCCTGCCGATCTTCAGCGGCGCGCACCTCCCGACGGCCGACGACGTGGCGGCACTGCGGGGCGTCATCCGCGAGGGTGACTACGACCTGTGCTGGAGCTTCGGCTCGTTCCTGGACCCTTCGGACGTGGCCCCGCGCGGCCTGCCCTTCGTCAGCTTCATGACCCAGGCGCCGCGGCTCATACGCAACGAGAACGACACCTCGGAGATCAACCACTTCAGCTACCAGTTCTACCGGTTCGTGCGCGGGGTGCTCGGGACGGTCGCGCAGCCGGTTCGGGCGGACCGCTATCCGGGAGTGCGGACGACCTACTCGGACGAGGCGGTCGCGCAGGCGGCGCAGTACGCCGCGGAGGCTGGTATGTCGCCCGGATCTCCGGTCGTGATGGTGAACCCGGACGGAGCCTGCCGGTTCACCCTGCTTCCGTTCCAGCAGCAGGCCTCGTTGCTGGAGCGGCTGGCGTTTGCCACGCCGCCCGGAACGGCCATCCTCCTCGGGGCCGGGCACAGCTGGAGCGGGGTGGGACAGCGTCTCGTGGATGCCGTGCCGGCGACCGTGCGCGGGAAACTCCGCATCATCCCGAAGCAGATGTCCCTGGAAGCATACGCCGCCCTCATGGACCTGGCCGACGTGTTCATCACGGGGGACACGGGGCCGCTGCACCTGGCAGCCGCCCGGCGGTACTCCCGCTCGGGGCACCATCAGTTCCGCAACCGCACGGCGGTGCTGTCGCTGTTCGGCGCCACGGTGCCGCGGATGTCCGGGTACGACTCGAGGCAGCCCGGCTACCTGAGTGCGAACCAGGACGCCCCGTCCTGGTGTTATCAGGCGGGCAGCCCCTGCCGCAACCTCTCGTGCCTGAACAAGTACTTCAAGACGTGCCGGACGGTCCGGTGCTTCGAGCAGGTCGATACGGCGGCTCTGGCCGACTTGGTCGTCTCGTATCTCGCGCAGCGGAACCGGGGATCGGCGGGCGATCCGCGGCCGCCTGCGCGCAGGGGCGCTCCAGCGCAGCACGAGTCGCCGGCCGCGTGAGGGGGCTGCTCCTCTTCCTCCTGGCGTTCAGCTTGGGGTTCGTCGCTGCCATCCCGATCGGCGGCTCGCAGGTCGAGATGGCGAAGCGCGCGGTGCACGGGCACCTGCTCGCTGCCGCTGCGGTCATCCTCGGCTCGGTCAGCTCGGACGTCATGTACGGCGCCGTCGCCCTGTTCGGCATCGCGCCCCTTCTCGACACACCGTGGGTGCTGGCGTCCCTGAACGCCGCCGGGGCGGTGGTCCTGTGGGTTCTGGCGTTCCTGACCTTTCGGGCGAGTCGCAGGCCGCACGAGCTCAGCGGAGCGGACTCTCCGCTCGCCAGCCGGCGCTGGGCCTATCTGACCGGCTTCTCCCTGGCCGTCAGCAACCCGCAGATGATGCTGTCCTGGCTGCTGGCAGTCGCGCTGGCCAAGCACCTGGGCCTCGCGTCGCCGTTTCCGGCGAGCGCCAAGGTGCTCTTCATCGGTGGGGGGGTCGCGGGGCTCGGGGGATACCTCACCGTGCTGGGCGCGGTCGTGTACCGGCTCAAGCACTTCATTCCGCTCGCGGCCATCGGCCGCGTCTACGTCTGGCTCGCGTTCACGCTCGTGGCGCTGTCGGCTCTCTTCGTGTACGGCGCGGTGCGGTTCTTCCTCGTCGCTTCCTGATCCGCGGTACGGCGCGCGTCGTTGGACGTGCGCTAGAGGCCGAAGAGGTAGGAGACCTTCGCGAAGAAGCCGTCGGAGAGACGGCCGGTCTGCCGGCCGACCGCGCACCGCGTATCGAACTCGGAGCACGAGGCGCCGTAGCCGAGGTAGACCAGGGTGCCGGGGCTGGGCCGGAACGAGAAGAGCCAGTCCACGCGCAGTAGTCGCGACGTGCTGGGCCCGACGATGCTGCTGCCGAGCACGATCGGCCCGCCGGTCGTCGGGTCCTTGAGCGCATCGCTCCGCAGGTCCGTGTACTGGCCGACCACGCGGAAGAAGATGAAACGCGTCGCCTGGTACTCCACCTTGAGGCGCGGAATGTCCTCGCTCGAGAACCAGCTGCCATCGAGCCGGTGGAGCACCAGCCGCGAGTACTGGCCGGAGATCCGCAGCGCCCGGGTGGGCCTGAGGTCGATCTGCCCGCTCACCGACGCGTAGGTCCCGCGGGATCCCTCGGGGAAGATCGCCGTCGCCCCGCCGCCAGCGCTCACGGTGCCGGTGAACTGGCGCCAGGTGGGCGTCGTGAGGCCCCCGCTCACCGACCACAGACTCGTGAGGGCGCTGGGGATCGCGAACGGGGTGGTGAGGGAGCCGGAGGGTGTGACGGCGACGCGGTACGCGCCGTAAGGCTGGCCGTTGTAGCCGACGGAATTGAGGTTGAAGGTGTAGTCCTGACGCGTGAAAGTCACATTGGGCTGCCACCAGCCGCGCAGCGTCGCCTGGAAGGTGTAGTTCTCGCTCCCCTCGACCGGGGACTGCTTGGCGAAGCCGTCGTAGCTCCACAGCCGGTCGAAGCGCTGGAAGGCGGACCAGGTCTCGACCAGCGCTCCGCGGCTCCCATAGCCGGTGAAGCGGTTGAAGTAGGAGACGTCCACGACTCCGGTCCGGTTGATGAACCCGGCTGCGGCGTCGAAGTCGGGCGCGATGCCCGTGGCGTTCAGGTGGAAGCCCCACTTCGTGCCGGTGCGATCCCAGGTGGCCTGCGTCATCGTGCCGCGGTGGAAGCCGCTCGAGTCGCGGAGCCAGGACGCCACGGCTTGCACCTCCACGTAGTAGAGCCGGGAGTGCACGATGTGGACGTCGGCGCCGGCCAGCCGCGAGAAATCCGCGCCGTCTTCCCGTGTCGTGGCGACGAGGCCGAGGTTGGACGTCGGGCCCAGGTCGTACTTGAGGCGGGTGATGCCGAACAGCGGGTGGTGGCCGCTCGCCGACTGCGACGCGGCATCGGAAGCCGCGATCGCCGCGATGGTCCAGGGGCCCGCCTTCCCAGCGAGCTTGGTGCCCCAGTCGGGATTCACGATCCGGCGGGTGTAGATCAGGCGCGAGGCCAGGTTGAACGACCCATTGGGGGTGTCCAGAAGCTCCAGGCCGTCGAGGAAGAACGGGCGCTTCTCCGGGTAGAAGAGGGCGAAGCGCTGGTTCAGCGTCACCTGGCCGACGTCGGCCTCGACCTGCGAGAAATCGGGCTTGTAGGTGCCGTCGAGCGATAGGTTGGGCGTGAGGCCGTAGTGCGCGTCCAGGCCAAGCCGGGTGGTGTCCGCATAGCGGTACCGACCGGTCGTGTCCGGCGCGCCATCCACGCGCTCGGTGGCCACCGGCGTGAGGTCCAGCACCAGGCCGCGACGCAGGTCGTGCAACCCGTCCAGCCACCCCGACTGGTTCATGAAGCTCGCGCTCGCGCGCACCACGGGCGCCCAGGAGTCCTGATAGCCGGAGTGCTGGGTGCGCCGCAGCACGTTGAGGCCCCACGACTGCACACGGCCGCCGCCGTAGCGCAGGCTCTTGAACGGGATGCGGATCTCGACCTCGTACCCTCCCTTGACGAGGCGGCCGCGGGACTCGAAGACGAAGTCTGGGTTCAGGTCCACGTTCCCGTCGAGGATGTTCATTGACCCGAAGCCACCGCCGCCGCTGTACGACCCCCCCGCGCCGCCGCCGTACGCGTCGCTGCGAATCCCGTCCTGCTGCACCCCGTACGGGTTGACGCCGAAGAGGAAGGCGCGCCGCCGGTCGTTGTAGGTGTCGAGGAGGATCTGGACGTAGTCGTCGGCGTTGATGTTGTCGCGGTCGGCGTGCGTCGCGTGTACCAGGTCCCCGTGTACTTCCCGGGCCCGGATGCCGAAGTAGATCGCCGTCGACGAATACCAGACCAGGACCTCGGTCGGCTCTTCGGCGGGCCGCGAATCCGAAGGCTGGTACTGCGAGAACCCGACCAGGCGCGCCGCCTGTCGCCAGACCGGCTCGTCGAGAACGCCGTCCACCGTGATCGTCGTGTCGATGCGCGGGATCGCCACGTGCAGTTGGCGCTGCCGGCCGTCGAAGACGGGGCCGGAGTCGGTGGGTGCTTGCAGGAGCGCGAGGAGTGCGAGAGCCGGAATCACGGGAGGGGCAATCTACATGCAGCGCGGGCCCGAAGGAACTCGGGCCCGCGCGCTACCGTCTGCCGCCGCACGTCCTATTCGTAGCGCAGCGCCGTGATCGGATCGAGCATGCTCGCCCGCCGGGCGGGCCACACGCCGAAGACGATTCCGACAGTGAAGCTGAAGAGGAACGCGAGCAGGATCGAAACCGGCGAGATCAGCGTGTTCCAATGGAAGATCCTGCTGAGCGCGATGGCGCCCCCACCGCCGAAGATGACGCCGAGGCCGCCGCCCACGAGGCAGAGCACCAGCGCCTCGACCAGGAACTGGAAGAGGATCGCGCCGCGGGTGGCGCCGAGCGCCTTCCGCACGCCGATCTACCGGGTCCGCTCCGTGACCGAGACGAGCATGATGTTCATGATGCCGATGCCACCCACCAGGAGCGAGACGGCCGCGATGCCGGCGAGCAGCATCGTGAAGGTCTCGGTCGTCTGGCTCAGCGTCTGCGCCAAGTCCGCCTGGTTGCGAATCTGGAAGTCGTTCGGCGAGGACGGCTGGATCTTGTGTCTCCGCCGGATCGCCTGCTCCAGGGATATCATCGCCACGCTGGTGTTCGCCTCGTCGTCCACCTTCACAGTGATGGTGCGTACGCGGTCGCTGCCCATCAGCCGGTAGCGGGCGGTCGAGAGCGGGATGAAGAGCTGCTCGTCCGGGTTCATCCAGCCCTGCTGGGCGCCCTTGGTTCCGAGCAGGCCGACGATCTCGAAGGTGATCCCCCGGATCTCGACCGTCTGGCCGATCATCGCGGCGGCGTTCTGCCCGAAGTCGTCGCCGACCGCGGAGCCTGCGACGGCGACGCGGCGGCGCGCCTCGTCGTCACCCGCGGTGAAGAGCCGGCCCGCGACGAGCGTGTAATTCCGGGCCTTGAAGTACGACGGACTGGTGCCCGTCACCTGGATGTTGGCGTTCTGGTTCCGGTACTTCACCTGGAACGAGCGGTTGATCTCGGGCATGACCGCGACGAGATGCCGCGCCGTCTTCTCGATCTCCGTGGCGTCGTCCACGGTCAGGCCGACGCGCTGATCGCTGGCGACCCCGTGCATAAACTGCTGTCCGGGCATCACCGTCAGCAGGTTGGTGCCGAGCGCGGAGATGTTGTCCTGCACCGCCTTCTGGGCGCCGGAGCCGAGGGCGATCATCGTGATGACGGCGCCGACGCCGATGATGATGCCCAGCATCGTCAGGAACGAGCGCAGCTTGTTGGCGCGGATCGCCGCGAGCGCGACCAGCCACAGCTCCCAGACCAACACGCTTACGGCCCCCCGGGCCCCGGCGGCCGCGCGGCCGGGGTCGTCGTCGAGCGCGCGGCGGGAGTCGTCGTCGACCGCTGCTGCATGCCGGGCATCCCGCCCGGGGCCATGCGCTGCATCCGGTCGCGCATCTCGGCCTGCGACTGGATCAGCGACGCCGACGGCAGGAGCAGCACGGTGTCCTTCTCTCCAATCCCGCTGACGACTTCGCTGTAATCCATGTCCGTCAGCCCGGTGCGGACCCGACGCGGCGCCGGCTTCCCGTTCTGCAGTACGAAGACGATGTAGCTGCCGCCGAACTGGTAGTTGTTCCCCTCGCCGAACCGACGGCGGCTGCTGCCTGGAGCGCCTGCGGTTGCCCCGCCGCCCGCCTGCTGGAACTGCTGCCGCACCCGGGCCATGATCGCCTGCTCCTGGGGCGTCAGCTGCTCGCCGCTCATCTGCTTCCGAAAAATCGCGCGCACCTGGTCCTGGGTGACGCCCTCCGGCAGCTGCATCTGGGGCCGGTCGCCGCCGGGCGCCGCACCCTGGCCCTGTCCCATCCCGCCGGGCCGCTGGCCGTCCGTGCCAGCGCCGGGGCTGCGCGCCGCCACGCTCCCACCCTCCGACTCGCGGCCGCCGCGCGAGGGCTGCGGAGCAGCCGCTGCCAGTTGCGGGTTGGCCCGCGCCAGCGAGTCCTGCACCGCGATCTGCCGGTCCACGTCCTTCGGATCGAGCCCGAGCACCTGGGCGGCCGACCCGACGTCGCGCGCCGTCCGCAGCGCAGCGGTGGGAATGGCCAGCACGCTCTCCCGCTGCCCGATCTGAATCGCTACCTCGCCGTTCATCCCCGGCCGCAGCAGCCCGTCGGGATTCGGGATGTAGATCAGCACGGGAAACATCGTCACGTTCTGCGACACGGTCGACTGCGGCTCGATCTTGAGGACGGTGCCTGTGAACTGCCGGTTCGGGTACGCGTCCACCGTGATGCTCACCGGCATCCCCGACTGCACCTTCCCGATGTCCGTCTCATCCACCAGCGCCTGCACCTCCACCGTCGTGAGATCCGCCATCTGGAGGAGCACCGTGCCGCCCGAGACGTCCTTCACGGCGGACGTGATCACGGCGCCGGCCTCGACTTTCCGGGTCAGGATCGTCCCATCCACCGCCGCCAAAACGTTGCAGTCGGTCAGCGCGTCCTGCGCGCTCTGCAGTCCCGCCTGCGCCCGCACCAGCTGGGCACGCGCGTTGGCGTCAGCGAGCGTGGAGTTGTCGTGATCCTGCTCGCTCAGCACCCCGTTCTGGAACATCTGGTCGGCGCGGCGCTTTTGCGCCGCCGCGTTGGCCGCCTGCGCCTCCGCAACCTCGAGGTCGGCCTGCGCCTGGTTGAACGCCGTGGTGGGGTCGCGGCGGTCCACCTTCACCAGCGTGTCACCCTTCTTCACCTGGTCGCCGGTCTGCGCCCGCATCTCGAGAATCTGCCCGGAGGCCCGCGACTTCACGTCCACGATCTGGATCGGCTGGATCGAGCCGTTGGCCTCGGCCGAGACGACGATATCGCGCCGCGCCACAGGCACCGGCTCGTAGAGCTGAGCCTGCTGCTGCTTCTTGCAGCCAGTGGCCAGCAGCGCGACGGCGATCGCCGCCAGGGCCAGGCGATGAGTGGTCATGCTGATTGCCCTTCCGATCTCGTGTCCCGGTCGATGAGGCCGTCCAGGATATGGACCTGGCGCCGCGCGTGCGCGGCGATGTCGTGTTCGTGCGTGACGATGATGATCGTCTGCCCGCGTTCCCACAGCTGCTCGAACAGCTGCATGATCTCCTCGCCGGTCTTCGAGTCGAGGTTCCCCGTCGGCTCGTCGGCGAGCAGGATGCTTGGATGGTTGACGAGGGCGCGGGCGACAGCCACCCGCTGGCGCTGCCCGCCGGACAGCTCGGCCGGCCGGTGGTCCTTGCGGTCGCCGAGCCCGACGGCGTCCAGCGCCCCGATGGCCCGCTCGCGCCGCTCCCTGGACGGCACGCCGGCGTAGATCAGCGGCAACTCGACGTTGTGCAGCGCGCTGGCGCGCGGGAGCAGGTTGAAGGTCTGGAAGACGAAGCCGATTTCCTTATTGCGGATCCGCGCCAGATCGGCGTCGGCCAGATCCGACACACGCTGCCCGTTGAGCCAGTACTCGCCCGCCGTGGGGGTGTCGAGGCAGCCGATCACGTTCATCAGCGTGCTCTTGCCGGACCCGGACGGCCCCATGATCGCGACGAATTCGTTGCGGTGGATGTCGAGGTCGATGCCGCGCAGCGCCTTGATCACTTCGGCGCCGAGCACGTACTCGCGCGTCAGCGCCTTGGTGAAGATGACGGGTCCGCCGGCGGCGGTGGGGTCGGCGCTCCGCCCCGCGGTGGGGAGCGCGGCGGGCGCGGCGGTCACAGCGAATGCCCCACGTACGCCTCGAGCTGGGCCCGGGCGATCAGATAGTTGTACCGCGCCTGAACCAGTCCCACCTCGGCCTGGTTGGTCGAGACCTCCGCGGTCAGCATGTCCACGATCGTCGAGGCGCCGAGCCTGTAACGCTCGCGCTGCATCCGCAGGTTCTCCTGCGCGGCGGCGACCGTGGTGCGGGAGACGTCGATCTGCTGGCCGGCGGCATCGAGCGCGGTCAGCGCCTGCGTCAGGTTGGCGTCGAGCGCCAGCCGCGCGTCCCGGAGCTTCGCCTCGCTCGCGACGGCGTTGGCGTCGGCCTGCACGATGCCGGCTTCGCGCTGGAAGTTGTTGAAGATCGGATACGAGAGCGACAGGCTGAGGCTCCAGGTGCCCGTGTACTTGGCGCCGGTCGCGCCCGCCACCGGCGAACTCCACGGGAACAGGACCGAGCCCGCCCAGCGCTGGCTGGCGCCCGCGCTCAGCGTCGGGAGGATCACCGACCTACTCGCGGACAGGGAAGCGTGCGCCGCGGCCACGGCCTGCACGGCCTCTACCACGGAAGGGGCGTTCTGCAGGGCGTCACGGCGGAGGGCGGCCGTGTCGAGGCTGGTGATGCGAACCTCGAGCATGGTGTCCGGAACGGCGGCGACGGTACCGACGAAGCCGATCGCCCGCGCCAGGTTGGCCCGCGCGGTCAGCGCGTTGGCCCGCGCCTGGATGAGCGCGAGCTGCTGGGTTCCGTAGTCCACCTGCGCGGAGAGCGAGTCGGCGCGCGTCGTCGCGCCGAGGCGCAACTTCTCGGACGTCAGCTTGAGCTGCTCCTGCGAGCGCCGCACCTGCGTCTGGGCGACGGTCACCAGCTCCTCGTCGGCCAGCTCGGTGAAGAATGCCTGCTTGGTCGTGAGGTCGGTGGTGTACTGCTGGGCGATCAACGCGGCCTCGTTCTCGGCCGAGGTGGCAGCCGCCAGCCGGGAATTGGCGCCGCGTTGGAAGCCGGTGAACAGGTTCAGGTTCGCACTGAGCCCGAACGACGAGCTGTTCTGCGGCGCCCCGGCGGTGACCGTGCCGAACTGGTTGACCCGCTGACTGCTGCTCTTGGAGGAGCTGCCGGTGCCGGAGATCGAGGGCAGGTAGGCCGCCCAGGCCTGCATCCGGCCCATGTCGGAGATGCGGATGTTCTGCTGCGCCTGCACCATGGCGGGGGCGTTCTGGCGCGCGTCCTCCAGCGCCTCCCGAAGAGTGACGCGACGGACGTTCGCAAGCTGCGCCTGCAGTGCGCTGGTCGTATCGCCGCTCGTGGGCTGCTGGGCGAACGCCGCGGGGGCGGCGGCCAGCACGGTCAGGATCAGGGCAAAAGTGCTGCTCGTCGTCATGGCTTCCTCTGCTGCGCCGCCGCGGAGCTGTCGGCCCGGGCGCGCTCGGCCCGGTCGCGATCCAGCAGCTTCTGGTAAGCCGGCTGCTGCGCCGGGGTGAGCACGGCGCGGATCTCCTCGTTGACGCGCGAGCGCGCCGAGTCGAGTTGCGGCCGGATGGTTAGGAAGATGGTGTGCATTTCGGGCCTGTGCCGGCGGAGGATCGCCGCGACCGAATCGTGCTGCGCGGACGTGAGGCCCAGCTCGTGCGTCAGATAACCGGAGTAGCCGTCACCGCGCCCGCGGTGCGATGCCCAGCTCTGCACGGCCATCCCCGCTGCGAAACCGGCGGCCGCGACCGCGATCAGCAGTCCGACGGCCCAGGCCTTCGACTTGTTGAACATCTCGTGTCCTAGTTCCCCAGAGTTTCCGCGAGGACGTACGCCGTCCCCGTGCTCGCGCCGACCAGATCGGCCGTGAGCGTCGGGGTCGACGCCGCCACGGCCTTCGCGGCCTCCAGTCCCGGCAGCGCCATGACCAGCGCGAGGCCAACGATGGCGGCGATGATCCACGGGCGGGCCCACGCCTCCAGCGCGGCCCACGGCAGCGCCACGGCCGTTTCGTGCGCCGCGTGCCGCCGGTGCAGCGCCCCCGCCGCCCGAAGCAACACGGCGTCGGTGAAGGCGCGGCCGTCGTCCTCGGGCTCCAGATGCCGCCTGAGCAAGTCGTTCATGTATCCTCCATCTCGGCGCGCGGGTCGTAGGCCGCCAGCGCCACCCGCAGCGTGCGGCGGGCATGAAAGACGTCGGATCGCACGGTTCCCTCGGGAATCTTGAGAACCGAGGCGATCTCGGCGTGCGAATATCCTTCCACGTCGAACAGCGTCACGGCCACCCGCTGCCGCTCGGGCAGCTCGGCGAGGGCCGCAAATAGCCTGCCGCGAACCTCCGCCCCCATCGTGTCCGACACCGGCGACGGCGTGCGCGACGGCGCCCGCTCGTCCAGCGCGTCCGCCCGCCGCACCGTGCGCCGCCGCACCAGGTCGATCGCCGCGTTGGTGGCGATCCGCATCAACCAGGGACCGAACGGCCTCGACGGGTCGTAGGTCTCGATCCGGTCGAGCGCGGAGAGGAAAGCGTCCTGCGCGGCGTCATCGGCGTCGTGCGCGTCGCCGGTCACCGCGCGGGTCAGGCGGCGGACCGCCGCCTGGTAACGCTGGACCAGCGCGCCGAACGCGTCGCGATCGCCCGCGGCGGCCCGCACGGCCAGCGCGGCGTCGCTGTCCTCAGGTGTATTACGCAGGGGACATCAGGGGCGTTGGGGGACAGTTAGCCGGCGGAGCCGAGTCCGAGCTCGCGCTCCATCGGCCGCAGGGCCTGGATCACAAACAGAACGTGATCGTCGAGCGGGACGCCCAATTCCTCGGCGCCTTCCCGGATTTCGTCGCGGTTCACGTTCCGGGCGAACGCCTTGTCCTTGAGCTTCTTCTTCACCGACGGCACCTCCAGGTCGGAGAGGCTCCGGCTGGGGCGCACCAGCGCGCAGGCGACGAGGAACCCGCACAGCTCGTCCACCGCGTAAAGCACTTTGGCGAGTTGTGAGTCGCGCGGCACCCCCGTATAAGATGCGTGACCCAGGATCGCCCGTCGCAGGTTCTCGGGGTAGCCCTTGGCCGCGAGGATCTTCGCGCCCTCCGACGGATGCTCCTCCGTCGCGCTGCGATTGGGATTGGGCCACTTCTCGTAGTCGAAGTCGTGGAGCAGGCCGACCACGCCCCACGTCTCCTCGTCCTCGCCGAGCTTCTTCGCGTACGCGCGCATGGCAGCCTCGACCGCGTACATGTGCTTCCGGAGGGGCTCGGAAGGGGTGTACTCGTGCATCAGTTGGAGCGCGTCGGTGCGGTTCATGAGTCCGTAAAGGGTAACGGGTAACGAGTGAGAAAGAGCGCGCAGCAGGTGATAGGGTGATCAGGTGAGGGGGAGAAAGGCAAGGGCGGTCGACGTTCCAGGCCGGCTGCGGGCTGCGCGCCGTCCACCCGCCTGGAAAGACGAGGCAGGACAGGCATTCTGCGTCCATGGTGTAACGGTGCTGTCTAGTTGATGGTTCGCGGCGTGTGAGGCTGCGGAGTCTCCTCGGCGGCCAGCGCGAGCGCGACTCCGTTCGTCCAGCCGAACCCATCTTGCGCCGGGTACTCGCCCCCGCCGCCACGCCGCGCGGGGTCCACGACGTCGTATTTCTCCATCATCCTGCCGGTCGCGCCATAGGTGCGCCGGTTCAGCGCGAGCCATCTGCCCCGGACCGTGTCGGCGAGGTCCGCTCGGCCGTAGCGCCGCACCCCCTCGATTGCCATCCACTCCAGGGGCGCCCACCCGTTGGGCGCGTCCCACTGCTGACCAGACGTCACCAGCGTCGTCACGAGGCCGCCGCGCCGGAGGAAGTCCTGCTCGAGTCGCGCGGCCACCGCATGCCCCTGCGCCGGGGTGGCGAGTCCGAAGTAGAGCGGGACGGCGGCCGCGAGCGTCGGGCGGTCGATCACCCGCGCTCCGGTCCGCCACCGCACGTCGTAGAAGAACCCGGCGGCGGAATCGTACGCCGCGGCGAGCAGACTCCTCCGACGCTCTGCGGCGGCAGCCCAGAAGCGCCGGGCGACGTCCGCGTCTCCCGCTTTCGCGCGGACGGTCCTGAGCGCGGCGATCAGGCGCTCGGATTCATACAGCAAGCTATTGAGGTCCACCGGGACGAGGTCCGTCGTCTCCAGCGAGCGCAGGTCCCTCGGATCCCTCATCCATCGGCTCGAGAAGTCCCAACCGCTCTCCGCGGTCGCTCGCACGTTTCGGTAGAACGCTTCGCGTTGCCCATCGCTCATCCGCGCACCCAGCTCGGCGTCGTGGCGGTAGGCTTCCGGCCGCGGCTCGGCCAGGTCGTCCCAGTAGCGGTTGAGGACGGTGCCGTCCTTGAGCCGCACGACGCGGCGGTATGCCTCGCCCGGCGCAAGCCGCTCGGCGCCAGCCATCCAGAACGCGTGCTCGCTCTCCAACGCGCCGAGGTACCGGAGCGCGTGCGCGGTGTCGGTTGCACGTGCGAAGAGTGCGACCATCGCGGCGAAGAATGGCGGCTGGCTGCGACTGAGATAGTAGGAGCGGTTCCCGTTGGGGATGTGTCCGAAGCGCTTGATCAGGGAAGCGAAGTCGCCGAGCATGCTGCCCACAATATCGGTGCGGCCGCTCTCGATGAGCCCCAGCATCGTGAAGTAGGAATCCCAGTAATAGATCTCGCGGAACCGTCCCCCCGGGACCACGTAGCGCTCGGGAAGTGAGATCAGCGAGGTGGGCGCGTCCGAGGCGTCCGGCTGCGGAGCGCGCGTGAGGACGGGCCAGAGCGCGCGGAGATGCGCCTCCATCGTTGCGGAGGTGTCGGTGGGGTAGATGGTGCCGTACTCCGCCGGCAGCTCGAAGTGCTGCGCGACGAACGCGTGCAGGTCGAAGCCCGCTTTGCCGCGCGATTGCTCGAACGCCGCGACGAGCGCGGCCGGCGGAAGGAGGGGCCGGGCGTCCGCGAACGTCTTTGAATCCGGGAAGATCCCCGCGAGCTGGACGGCAGAGAACAGCGCGCCGAGATCGTGGGCCGGGTCGTAGAGGCGTGCGGTTTGGCTGGGCGCGCGGGCGCCGGAGCGGCATCCGGTCGCCAGTATGAGGACCGTCGCGAAGACGAGGCGCAATGCCTGTTCTATCGCGATGATGTAAAGATGGTGTTTAGTTGATGATCGGCGGGGTTGGAGGCATCGGAGGCATCTGTGGCGGCGGCGCATGGTGCGCCGGCACCGGCATCTGCGCCACAGTGATCGGGACCGACACGGCGTGCGCACCGTCCACCGTGATCTCGAAGGTGTAGACGCCCACGCGCTCCAGCGGGACATCGAAGGCGAGCACCGCGGCGGCCTCGATGTCGACGACGCCCGCCGGGGGCTCGCCGATCTGCACGTTCCCCTCGCCGCGCAGGACCTCGCGGCCCGCGTCGTCCACCAACTGGATCAGGACGGCGTGATCGCCGATCTCGGTGCGCCGGCCCTTGAGCCGCAGCACCAGATGCAGCCGCGGATGGATCGCGGGGAAGCGCTCGACCCAGATCCGGTCGAAGATCCCCAGCACCGACAGCTTGCCGTGCTGGTCGATGATCGCGTGGTCGCAGACCAGTGCGAGCTGAACGTTCACACGTCCGACACGCGGATGCTGGTCACCACGTCGCCCTGTTGGATCCTGTAGACGGCGTCCAGCCCGGTCTCGACCTTCCCGAAGACGGTGTGCACGCCGTCCAGGTGCTTGAGCGCGCCGTGGCAGATGAAGAACTGGGAGCCGCCCGTGTCCTTCCCGGCGTGGGCCATCGAGAGCGACCCCGCTTCGTGCTTGTGCGGGTTGCCCTTGGTCTCGCACTTGATCGTGTAGCCGGGTCCGCCGGTGCCCACGCGCGGGTTCTTCGGGTCCTTCGAGAGCGGGTCGCCGCCCTGCGCGACGAAGTCCTTGATGACCCGGTGGAACCGCGTGCCGTCGTAGAAGCCGCTGTTCGCGAGCTTCTCGAAATTCGCGACCGTTCCCGGCGCCTCCTTCGGGAACAGCTCGGCCACGATGCGGCCCTGCGCCGTCTCGAACACCGCCTGCTTCTTCACGAAGCCTCCTGCTTCTCTGCGGCGAGCTGCTTATGGAACGTCGTCAACTCCACGATCTTCAGCTTCCGTGCCCCGCCGGGCAGCTGCACGACGGCCGTCTCCCCCACCTTCTTGTCGAGCAGGCCGCGTCCCAGGGGCGAGGCGACCGAGATCTGGTTCCCGTCGAACTCCATCGCGTCGGGGATCACCAGCTCGTACGTCTCGCGCTCCTTCGTGCCGGCCACCTCGACGACGACCCGTGAGCCGAGACCCACGCGGTCGGCGGGGATCTTGGAGAGATCGATCTGCGAGAGCTTGGAGAGGCGCGACCGGAGATGGGTCAGGCGCGCATGGATGAACTGCTGCCGCTCGAGCGCGGCGTGGTAGTCGCCGTTCTCACGCAGGTCCCCCTGCTGCAACGCCTTCTTCAGCGTCTCGGGCAGCGTGATGGCCAGCTCGTGGTTGAGCCGCTGGACTTCCTCTGAAAGCTTCTGTCGGATTTCCTCTAGCATCGGGTAATCCTACCCCGTGCGCCCGAAAGTCTCCAGCGTCGTGCGGAGCGACGCAGCATCGGACACCGGCGCGGCGCAGGCGGTTCCCGCGCAGACCAGAGCCACCGGGGCCGGCTGGCCGGGGACGGGGGAGGTGGCCGAGTGCACGAGCACGCGACGAGGCCGGCAGGTGGCCAAGGCAGCCGTCGCCAGCGGTCTGTTAGTAGTAGTATCTGCTACTACTATGCGGCAGGTGCCGTTGATCAGGAAGTCGAGCCCCCGGAGCCAGGTGGCTGCGAAGACACCCAGGTCCGCGGCGCCGGCGAAGCCAGCGAGCGTGCGCTCGCCGGCAGCCCGGTAGCCGTCGTCCTCCAGGATCGCGGCCAGGCGGAGGAGGACGAGGGCGGCGACGGCGTTCGGGGCCGGGGTCGGGGCGTCCTGGATCGGCACCCCCCGCTGGGCGAGGAGGCCGGCCCCCGACTCGGCGGCGCTGTCGAAGAAGCCGCCCTCCGGATCGGCGAACCGTTGGAGGACGAGGTCGGCGAGGCCGCGGGCGCGCTCCAGCCAGACGGCCTGGCCGGAGAACTCGTACGCGGCGATGGCCGCGGAGGCGGCCTGCACCTGGTCGTCGAGGAGCGGCGGGGCTTGGAGGCCGGCACGGTGGCGCAGGAGCCCGCCCTGATCCTGCGCGCTCGACCAGAGGCGCTCCAACGCGCGGAGCGCCGCGGCGCCGCAGTCGGGGCGCCCGAGGATGGCGGCGGCCTCGAGCAGCGCCTCGGCCAGCATCGCGTTCCAGCTCGTGTAGACGGCGCGGTCCACGACGGGCGCGATGCGTCCATCGCGCACCGCCTTGAGCTTCCGCTTGGCGGATGCCAGCCACTGCTCCACGTGCAACTCTGTGGTCTGCAAGTCTGCTGCTATCGCTGCGATCCCACGCGCCACCCACAGCACATTCCTCTTGGGATCGTGGTGCATCTCTCCTTCGGAGTAGATATCCCAGCGGCGGCGCGCCGCCTCCCACTCCTCGCCGGTCAGCGCGGCATGGGCTTCCTCCTCCGTCCAGGTGAAGTAGTTCCCGTCGTCGTCGAGGCCGACGTCCGCGTCCTGCGAGGCGCCGAACCCGCCCTCGCCGTCCGCGAGCACTTCGAGCGTCCAGTCCACGATGCCGTTCGCGGCCGCGCGGAAGCGCGGATCGCCGAGCGCGGCGAAGGCGTGGAGATAGACCTTAAGCAGCTCCGCGTTGTCGTACGCCATCTTCTCGAAGTGCGGCACGATCCAGCGCTCGTCCACCGAATAGCGGTGGAAGCCGCCGCCGATCTGATCGTAGACCCCGCCCTCGGCCATGCCCGCCAGCGTCTTCGCGACGATGTCCCGGAGCCGGTCCTCGCCCGTGTCCCACCAGCGCGAGAGGAGAAAATCCACAGCCGCAGGGTGCGGGAACTTTGGTTGCGATCCGAAGCCGCCGTACCGCTCGTCGAAGAGCCGCGCCATCCGCTCCGCGCCCCGCTCGAGCAGCGCGGGAACGAGCGGGCCGCTCGCGCGCTCGCGGAGCAACGCTCCCACGTGCTCGCGGACCTCGCGGCCGCTCCCCGCCACCCGCTCGCGCTGCGCGCAAAAGACCTCGCGCACCTTCTCGAGGACTGTGTGGAACGACTGCCGGCCGAAGCGGTCGTACGGAGGGAAATAGGTGCCGCCGTAGAAGACGTCGCCGTCGGGCGTCAGGAAGGCCGTGAGCGGCCAGCCGCCCTGGCCCGTGAGGGCGTGTACCGCGCGCTGGTGGCGGGCGTCCACGTCGGGGCGTTCGTCGCGGTCCACCTTGATGCAGACGAAATGCGCATTGAGGAGCGCGGCGACGGCGGGGTCCTCGTACGATTCCCGGTCCATCACGTGGCACCAGTGGCACCACACCGCGCCGATGTCGAGCAGGATCGGCTTGTCCTCGACGCGGGCGCGGGCGAACGCTTCCTCGCCCCACGGAAGCCAATACACCGGCTGGTGAGCGGCGGAGGCGAGGTAGGCGGACGCCTCGCCGGCCAAGCGGTTCAGCGCAGGTACTCCCGGGCGAGGCGGTCCAGGAGCTCAACGCCCGTCGGCATCGCGTCTTCGTCGATGTCGAAGTGCGGGCTGTGGTGCGGGGCTGCGAAGCCCTTCGCGGGGTTCTGCGAGCCGACCCACGCGAAACACCCGGGCACGCGCTGGAGGAAGAAGGAGAAGTCCTCGCCCCCGAGGGTGCGGGCGGCCGTGAGGACGTTGGCCTCGCCAACGAGCTGGGCGGCAGTTCGAGCCGCGAGTCGCGCCATCGCGTCGTCGTTCGCCGTGGCCGGCGTCTGGCGCACGTAGTCCACGGTGGCCGTGCACCCGAGCGCGCCCGCGACGCCGCTGGCGATTGCGGTGAGCCGCCCGGGCGCCTCGTCGTACGTGCGGCCCCCCATGCTGCGCACCGTGCCCGCCAGCTCGGCCGTCTCGGGGATGACGTTGAAGGCGTCTCCGGCCTTGAACTGCGTCACGCTGACGACCAGCTGGTCGAACGGGTCCGTGCCGCGACTGACCATGGATTGCAGCGCCGCGACCACGTGCGAGGCAGCGAGGATCGGGTCCACGGCTTCGTGCGGCATCGCCGCGTGCCCGCCCTTGCCGCGGATCGTGATGTTGAACTTGTCCACCGAGCCCATGATCGGGCCGGGGGTCGCCGCGATCGTGCCGATCGGCAGGTTGTTCATGACGTGGAGGCCGAAGGCGGCGTCCACGCGCGGGTTCTCGAGCACGCCGTCCTCGATCATTGCCAGGGCGCCGTTACCGCCCTCTTCCGCCGGCTGGAACGCGAACTTCACGGTGCCGCGCCAGCTTCCGCGATCCGCGGCGAGCCGCTGGGCGACCGCGAGGCCGATGGCGACGTGCGCGTCGTGGCCGCACGCGTGCATCACGCCGGGCGTGGTGGACCGGTACGCCACCGCGTTGGCTTCGTGGATCGGGAGGGCATCCATGTCGGCGCGCAGGAGCACGGTGCGCTCGGGGCCGGAGCCGGCCGCCCCGATACCGCGCAGCACGCCGACGACGCCCGTCTTGCCCACGCCGGTCTGCACCCGGTAGCCCAGGGCTGCGAGACGCTCGGTGACGAGCGCGGCCGTACGGCGCTCCTCGAAGCCGAGTTCGGGGTGGGCGTGGAGATCGCGGCGGGTGGCGACCAACTCGGCGAACTCGGCGGCGCGCGCGGCGGTGCCGGTCATTCTTCGCTCACGGGCAGGGAGCCCGGGTAGTCGCCGGTGCCGATGCCGAGCCGCGCGAGAGCGGCGACGGCGGCCTGACGCACCCCGGCGTCGCTCTCGGCGCGCAGCGCGCGCTCGAGCGGGCCGCGCGCGGCCGCGTCGCCGATCTTGCCCAGCGCCTCGGCTGCGGCGCGACGGACTGGAGCGGAGCTGTCCTGCTCGAGCACCTGCATCAACTCCCGCACGCCCTCCTTGAGACGCGAAGCCCCGATGGCGCGGGCGGCCTGGCGGCGCACGACTGCGTCGCGGTGGTGCAACTTCTGGAGCAGTTCCTGGCCGGGCTCGGCGGTCATCCTAAATCCTCGATGATGGACAGAGGTGCGCGAGAGTGCAGACCTCGCACCGCGGCTTGCGGGCCACACAGATGGCGCGGCCGTGGTGGATGAGCAGGTGCGGAAACAGCGTCCACCGGCGCTTCGGCACCACGCGCATGAGGTCCTGCTCGATCTTCACCGGATCCGTCTGCCGAGTCAAACCGAGGAGCTTGCTGATGCGGGCCACGTGCGTGTCGACCACGATCCCCTCGTCCTTGCCGAAGGCGTTGCCGAGGACGACGTTCGCGGTCTTGCGCCCGACGCCGGGGAGCGAGGTCAGCGCCTCCATCGTGTCGGGCACCGTGCCGTCGAAGCGCTCCACCAGGCCCTGCGCCATGCCGATCACGCTCTTGGTCTTGTTCCGGAAGAAGCCCGTGCTCCGGATCTCCGTTTCGAACACGGCCGGGCTCGCCGCGGCGTAGTCCCCGGCCGTGCGGTATTTCCGGAACAGGTCCTTCGTCACGAGGTTGACACGCGCGTCGGTGCACTGCGCCGACAGGATCGTTGCAACCAGCAGTTGCAGCGGGTCGGTGTGATCGAGCGAGCACTTCGCCTCCGGGTACCCGCGCTCCAGCAGGTGCAGGATCTCGCCGATGCGCTGCGCGCCGGAAGGCGCTGTCTTCCGCTTGGCTGCCGTCTTGGGGCGCGCGCCGCGAAGGCTCCTAGCTGGTCTGGTGGCCGTTCTTCCTCCTTGCCGTCTGGCAACTAGTGCCTGGAGCGGGCATGGTCGAGGAACCCCTCCGCGTCCAGAGTGTTGAGTATGTCGCCGGCTTCCAGACCGCCTTTCCTGGCAATACCCAGCCCCCACTCCGCGTTCTCCAGTCCGGCGAGGCTGTGGGCGTCGGCGCCGATGACGATCTTGATGCCGGCCGCGCGGGCTTCGGCGCAGAGCCGCCAATCGAGGTCGAGCCGGTGCGGATCGCCGTTGATCTCGATCGCCACGCCGCGCTCGGCCGCCCGGGCGATCACCGCGTGCATGTCGATAGGGTACGGATCGCGCGCCAGCAGCAGGCGCCCGGTCGGGTGGCCGAGCACCGAGAGGTGCCGGTCGTCCATCGCGCGCAGCACGCGCTGCGTCATGGACGCGCCGTCCTGCTCCATCCGCGAGTGGACCGAGCCGATCACGAAGTCGAACCGGTCGAGCAGCTCGGACGTGTAGTCGAGCGAGCCGTCGGCCAGGATGTCGGCTTCGATCCCCTTCAGGACCCGGAAGCCGCCCGGGCCGCGGTTCAGCGCGTCGATCTCCTCGTGCTGGCGCTGCACTTTGGCCTCGCCCAGCCCGCCGGCGTACGCCGCCGCAACCGAGTGGTCGGTGAGGCCCAGATACTCGTAGCCTGCGCCACGACACGCGTCCACAAGCACGGGAAGGGTGTCGGTCCCGTCGCTGTACACGCTGTGGCAGTGCACGAAGCCGCGGAGGTCCGCGCGCGTCACGAGGCGGGGCAGCGTTCCGGCCGCCGCGCGGGCAATCTCGTCTCCGCCCTCGCGCAGCTCCGGCGGGATCCACGCCAGGCCGAGCGCCGCGTAGAGCGCCTCCTCGTCGGGGCAGGGCACCGCCTCGCCGTTCCGCCAGAGCCCCACCTCGTCGAGGCGCAGGCCGGATTGCGCGGCGCGCTGGACCAGGAGGTCCCAGTGCCGCGCCGAGCCGGTGGCCCGGACCCATGCGTGGCCGAACCGGTCGGCGCTCACGCAGTAGACGTCGGCCGAAGGGATCGGCGGCGCGCTGCCGCCGCACACTGCCACCAGGTCCAGGTCGCGCACGACTTCTGCGCGGCGGCGGACGCTGCCGGCCACCTCCACCCGCTCGACGCCGGGCAGCGCGGCGAGCGCGCGGCGCGCCTCTTCGGCCGCAACCGCGGCGTCGTGCGGCAGCAGGAAGGCGCTGGCCCGGCGCACGAACTCGATCCCCTTGAGGATCTTCTCCGCCGTCTTCTCGCCGAAGCGCGGCAGCGTGGCCAGCCGGCCGTCGCGGGCGGCGGCCTCCAGCTCTGCGAGGGTGCTGATGCCGAGCCGCTCGTGCGCCGCGCGGATCTTCGTGACGCCGAGGCCCGGAATGCGCCGCATCTCCACGAGGCCCGCCGGGACCTCGCGCTGCAGCGACTCCAGAGTGCTCGAGCGGCCGGTCCGGGCCGTCTCACGGATCACTTCGAGCGTCGCGGGGCCGATCCCCCTCATCTCGGCCAGCGCGCCGGAGTCGAGCGCCTGCGCGAGGTCGCCCGTGAAGCTCTCGAGCACCTGCGCCGCGGTGGTGAAGGCGCGGACCTTGAAGGGGTTCTCCCCCTTCAGCTCCAGGAGCGAGGCGATGGATTCGAGGACGTGTGTGGCGGCGCGCTTGTCCACCGCCGGGGATTCTAACTCCGCGCTGCGGCGAGGGCGAGCAACGCGAGGAGCGCGAGTTCCGCCGTGGAGACGACCGAGAAGAGACCCAGGCGCTCCCCCGACGGAAGCACTGTGGCGAACGGCCGCGAGCCGTCGGACCGCTTCTCCGGCCGGGGCGGAGCCGGCGCGTCCGCCTCGATGGTCGTGAACCCCTGCCGGTCGGGCCGGAAGCCGAGTACGGCCAGCGCGCGACAACGGCCCGGCGGCTGGATGACGAACACGCCGTCCATCGGCTCGTGCGGCGCGCCCGGCACCGGCGCCGCCCAGACGAGGCGCTCGGGAAGCTGGACGTAGGCGACGGACGGCTCCGCGGGAAGGTTCGCGCCGTCCGGGGGCGACGACAGCAGCGCCGTCGCCGCGTCGCGTTCGAGCACGCGCACGGGCGAGCCGTGGGACCAGTGCAGGTAGAGCACGTGGAGGAGGGCGCCGTACTCCGTCACGGCTTCGGCGGGCGCGTCCGCGGGGACGAGGTCGCGCAGCACTCGTCCGACCGCGCCGTCGAGGAGGAACGCGTCGCGATCGAACGGGTCGGTCCCCACCTTCGCCAGCGCCGCGCGCATCGTCTCGAAGCGGTCCTCGCCCAGCGCTGCGATCAGCGCAGTCCATGGAAGGGGCCGCGGCACGGTCACCAGCCCCGCGGCAGGAACGCGTCGAGCTCGCGCACGAAGCGGTCGGTCTCCTCGACGTACAGCGCGTGCCCGGAGTCCTCGAACACCACGAGCCGCGCGTGGGGCAGGAGCGCAACGAGCGTCTCGGACGCCGCGAGGGGGATCGGGTCGTACTGGCCATGGAGCACGAGGGTCTCGGCGGTGAGGTCGCGGAGGCGCGCCCGGAGATCCATCCCCTCGAGGCTGTGCCACACCGCCTGCTGGGCGCGCGCGGCGACGCGGAAAGGCGTGAGGTTCGCCGCGCGGGAGGGTTCCTTGAAGTAACCAGCGACCGACAGCTCGAAGGCGCGGCGCCAGAAGGCGTCTGGGTCCCGCTCCCGGAGCCCCGACCGCGAGAGCGCGGCGCGCGCCTGCACGATCTCGGGCGCTGCCTGTCGCTCGGCGAAGGTCTGCTCGAACTGGCGCCGAACCTCCATGTGGGTGCCGGCAGGCGCCACGAGCGCGAGCCGCGTGACGAGGGCGGGGTGCTCGAGCGCGAAGAGGATCGCGAGCAGGCCGCCCCACGAGAAGCCGAGCAGCGTCAGCGGCGCGGGGACGGCGGAACCCGCGATGGCCGCCAGGTCGGCGACGTGCTCGCGCCAGCCGAGTGGGACGTTGCGCGGCACCTCGGACCGGCCGCCGCCGCGCTGATCGTAGTAGAGCAACGTCCGACCCTCGGCCAGCGCGTCGAACTGCGGGCGCAGGTAGTCGTGCGACGCTCCGGGGCCGCCGTGCAGCGCGACGACGGTGGGGCCGCCATCGCCCACCCACCGGGCGAATAGCTCGACGCCCGCGGCCGCCCCCGGAAGGCGGCCGGTGCGCTCGATCAGGGCCTCCGGCCCAGGGTCGCGGTGAGCGTGAGCACCTGGTCGCCGCGCCGCACGCGGATCTCCACCGTGTCGCCGGGGTGGTGCTTGACGAGCGCATTCTGCATGTCGTTCAGGTTGGCGACCGTGTCTGCGCCGATGCCCACGATGATGTCGCGCGCCCGGATGCCCGCCGCGTCCGCCGGGCCCCCGGCCCGCACGCCCGAGAGGCGGACGCCGCCCGGCTCCTCCGACATGTCGGGGATGGAGCCGAGCCAGGCGCGCTCGCCCGTGCCGGTCGCCATCTGCGGCGGGGGCGCATCCACGAACGTGAGCGGCCCGGATCGCGCGGCGAGCCGCCGGGCCACATCGGCCGCGAACTCGGCCACGGTGGCGATACCGGAGGCGTTGATCTTGTCCCAGGTGTCGGACGGGCGGTGGTAGTCCGCGTGCAGGTCGGTGAAGAAGAAGAGCACCGGGCGATGCTTGGCGAAGAAGGAGGCCTGGTCCGACGCTCCCCAGCCGTCGCCTGAGGCGTGCACGTCCAGGTGGTACGCGGCGTTGACCGAGTCGAGCAGCGGCTGCCATTCGGTCGCGGACCTGGCGCCCTGAATCAGCAGCTTGTTGTCGCGCAGCCTCCCGACCATGTCGAGGTTGATCATGGCGAGTGTGGAGTCCATCGGGATGGCGGGGTGGTCGGCGTACCACGCCGAGCCCAGGTCGCCCTCCTCCTCGCCGCTGAACAGGACGAAGACGATAGTGCGCCGGTCCCGCTCGTGCGACCGGCCGAGGAGCCGCGCGATCTCGAGCACGGCGACCGTGCCTGAGGCGTTGTCGTCCGCTCCGTGGTGAATCAGGTGAGCCGAATCGCCGGTTGCCAAGGAGTTGGCAGGCCCGTTGCCGAGGTGATCGAAGTGCGCCCCAATCACAATGTCCTGGCCAGCCAGGCCACCCCGGCCGGGCAGGATGGCGACGACGTTCTCGGTGCTGCGCCCCGCTACGGTCGCCTCGCGCGTAGCCGCCGTCGAGCCAACGGTCCAGTGCTGGAGCCAGGTGCCCTCGTCGCCTCCCGGCCGGAGCCGCAGCTCCTGGAGGCGGCGGGCGAGATAGGCGGCGGCCGAGTCGTTCCCCGGGTAGCCGGTCAGGCGGCCGTCGAGGGCGTCCGACGCCAGATAGCGGATGTCGTTCCTGATCCGGGCGGTGTCGGTCTGTGCGCTGCCGGCGGCGTTCTGCGCGCGTGCCGGGAGGCTCAGCACGAGCAGCGCGGCGATGGCGAGACGGGTGGTGGTCATGCGCTGAAGCTAGTGCGGGCGGCGCTCGGGCGGGAAGGGACGCCTCTGGTAAGGCCCCCGCTGTCGCTGCATCATTCCGGGCACCATGGCACACGACGGCTCTCTCTCGATCCGGCCTGCGCGGTCCGGCGACCGGGAGTGGATCCTGGCGCTCGCTCCCCGGCTCCATGATTTCGGGCCGCCGCCGTGGCGAGCGCGCGACGTGATGGACCGCGCCGTGACGTCCTCCATCGATGCGGGTCTGACGGCGCCCGAGCCCGAGCAGACGGTGCTGGTAGCCGAAAGCGCGGAGCACGAGCCACTGGGGTTCGTCCATCTCCACGGCGCAACCGACTTCCACACCGGCGAGCGGCACGGGCACGTCTCGGACATCGTCGTCGCGCCGGCGGCTGAGGGGCGCGGCGTGGGAGCGGCGCTGATGGCCGCAGCCGAGGACTGGGCGCGCGCGCACGGCTTCCGGCTCCTGAGCCTCCACGTGTTCGACGCGAACCGGCGCGCGCGGGAGCTCTACGAGCGCCTCGGTTACCGGCTCGACATCGTGAAGATGATCAAGACGCTGCGGTGACGGTCGCGCCCTTCGAGCTCCCCATCCAGGTGCAGCCGTCGGACATCGACGAGCTGGGACACGTCAACAACGTCGTGTACCTGCGCTGGGTGCAGGACGTGGCGGTCGCGCACTGGCGCTCGGCGGCGACGGCGCAGCAGCAGGCCGACGTGCTCTGGGTGGTGATCCGGCACGAGATCGACTACAAGCATCCGGCGCGGCTCGAGGACGCGCTCGTGGCCCGCACCTGGGTGGGCGCGGCGACGCGGAGTACGTTCGAGCGGCACACCGAGATCCTGCGGGCAGGCGACCGCCGGCTGCTCGTACGTGCGCGCACCCTCTGGTGTCCGATCTCGCCCGGCACGTTCAGGCCGATGGACGTGGGCGACGACGTCCGGGAGCGCTTCTCGACACCGTAGCCGGGCCGCCCGTCGCGGGTGCCCGCTGAACCCTCCAACCGGGAGTGTTTGATGGCCGGCATCACGATCGCTCGCCCGGCGAGCACCGAGTACATCCCCTACTTCGCCCGGTACGTGGATCTCGTGCCCGAGGGGGACATCCTCGACCGCCTGCGGCGCCAGGTGGACGAAACGGCTTCCTTGGTGGGGAAGCTGAGCGACCACGACGCAGACTACCGGTACGCCGAAGGGAAGTGGAGCGTCAAGGAGGTGATCGGGCACCTGGTGGACGCGGAGCGGATCTTCCTCTACCGGGCGCTGTGCTTCGCGCGGGGCGAGTCCAAGGAACTGCCGGGATGGGACGAGAACGAGTACGTCGCGCGAGCGAAGTTCGGCGCGCGGCGGCTCGCGGACCTGGTGGCGGAACTGCGCACGGCGCGCGCCGACACCGTGAGCTTCTTCTCGGGCCTCGATGCGGAGGAGCTGATGCGGCGCGGGACTGCGAACCAGCGGGGCTACTCGGTCCGCGCCGTCGCCTACATCGCGGCCGGCCACGAGCGGCACCACGGCAACATCATCCGGGAGCGCTACCTGCCGGGGCTGAAGAAGCAGTGATCTCCCTGATCGTGCCGGCGTACAACGAGGAGCGGTTCCTTCCCCGGCTCCTCGACTCGGTGGATGCAGCCGCGGCGGCGTTCCGCGCCACCGGCGGTGAGATCGAGGTCGTCGTCGCCGACAACGGCTCGACCGACGGCACGGCGCGCATCGCCGCGGCCCGGGGGTGCCGGGTCGTCTCCGCCGTCCCGCGCGCGATCGCGGCGGCACGCAACGCGGGGGCACGAGCCGCCGGCGGCGAGATCCTGGCGTTCGTGGATGCGGACGCGCGCATCCATCAGCTGACCTTTCACGAGATCTCCCGGCTCCTCGCCGACGGGCGTGTCATCGGGGGCGCCACGGGTGTGACGCTGGATCGCTGGTCGCTCGGCATCGCCGCGACGTGGATGGTGATGATTCTCCTGGTCTGGATCACGGGGTTCGACACGGGCGTGGTTTTCTGTCGCCGTGCCGACTTCGAGGCCGTGGGCGGGTACGACGAAGGACGCCGGTTCGCGGAAGACGTCGCGTTGCTCTACGCGCTCTGGCGACTCGGCCGGCGAACGCATCGCCGGCTCGTGCGGGCGCGGCGAGCCAAGGCCGTCGCCTCCACCCGCAAGTTCGACGAGCACGGTGAGTGGCACTACTTCGGCCTGATCTGGCACGGGATCACGCGCTGTTTCGGCTCTGGCACCATGGACGAAGTGGTCGAACGCTACTGGTACAGGCCCAGGCGGTGAGCGCCGCGTGACCGCGCTGCTGGACGAACTGGATGCGCGGATCGCCGCGTCGCCGTTGGCCGCGGCGCCCCTGCGACGAGTGCGGCGCGAATTTTCGAGACGTCTGAAGACGGAGGAGCCGGCGAAGGTCGTGAAGCTGGCGCTCCAACTGCAGCGGCGCGGAGGAATGGCGCGCCGGTTCGTCGCGTACGAGCTGGTCAACCACCACGGCGGGGCGCTCGCCAGCCTCAAGGCGCGCGACGTGGAGCGACTGGCGCGCGGCCTTGACGGCTGGGGTGTCGTGGACGCGTTCGCCTGCTGCGTCGCGGGCCCCGTGTGGCGCGAGCGCCAGGTGAGCGATGCGCTGATCCTCCGGTGGACGCGGTCGGCGGACCGGTGGCGGCGCCGGGCCGCGCTGGTGAGCACCGTGCCGCTGAACAGCCGAGCGAGGGGTGGCCGCGGCGACGCGCCGCGGACCCTCGCCGTCTGCCGGACGCTGATCGCGGACCGCGACGACATGGTCGTGAAGGCGATGTCGTGGGCGCTGCGGGAGCTGGCGAAGCGTGACCCTGCGGCCGCGCGCCGGTTCGTCGCGGCGCATCGGACCGAGCTGGCTTCCCGTGTGGTGCGGGAAGTCGGCAACAAGCTCGCCACGGGCCTCAAGAACCCGCGCCGCGGCGCTCGGCGCCGCCAGAGCGCGTGACGCTCCGCGATCTCGTGCTGGTCCGCCTGGGGGTGGCGGTCAACCTCGTCATCGGCCAGATCGTCGCCGCGCTGCTCCTGCCGGTCTACCTCGACACGGTGGGCACGATCCTGGTCGCCGCCCTGGTGGGCCCGCGGGCGGCGATCACGGCCGGACTCGTCTCACAGGTGCTGAGCGCCGTGCTCTCGGGAAACTTCGCCTGGCTGCCGTTCGCCGTCGTGCAGGTCGTCATCGCGCTGTACGCTTCGGCGGCGGCGCGGCTCGGCCTGTTCCGACGCCTCCGGACGGCCGTGGCCGCCGGTCTCGGACTCGGGTTGGTCGCTGCCTCCTGCTCGGCGCCGATCTCCTACTTCCTGTTCGGCGGCGTCACGGCAGGCGGCGTCACGCTCGTCACTACGGTGCTGCGGGCGCTCGGGGCGCCGCTGGGGATCGCGGTGGCGTCCGCGAGCTACGCCACGGATCTCCTGGACAAGGCGATCGCCTGCGGGCTGGTCTGCATCATCCTGCGCGCGCTCCCCAGGACGCTGGCGGCGCGCTTTCCCGCGCTGGCCCGATGATCGGATACATCGCAGGCCGGTCGCCGCTTCATCGGGCGCACCCGTACACGACCCTGGCGCTAGCGGGCGCGGTGCTGTTCGCCGCGTTCGCGATGACGGAGCCCGCGACGGTCTGGCTGTTGGTGCTGGCGGGCGCGGCGCTCGCGGCGACGGGAGGCGTGCTCCGCTCGAGCGTGCGCACCGCGCTGGTGCTGTCGCTCCCGATCTGGGCGCTGCTCTTCGTGCTGTACGGCCTCCTGGGCGCGGCCCCCCGCGTCGCGCTGGGCCCGGTGTCGTTCTCGGCGCCCGGCATCGCGCGGGCGCTGGTCCTGGGCGGGCGCGTGACGGCGATCGTCCTCGGCTTCCTCACGGCGCTCGCGACCACGTCGCCGCACCGGCTGGTCGAGGCGATGACGGCGCGCGGCGTGCCGTTCGGCCGGACCTTCCTCCTGGCCTCGACCCTCACCGTCCTTCCGCGGATGCGGGAGCGGGCCGCCCGGATTCTCGAGGCGCAGCAGTGCCGGGGCCTCCGGCTCGGCGGCTCGGTGCTGGCGCGCGTTCGGGCGCTGGGGCCGCTGGCCCTCCCGCTGATTCTCGGCGCTCTCGCGGAAGTGGACGAGCAGGTGCTGGCGCTGGACGTGCGCGGCGCCGCGGCGGGAGGGCCACGTACCGCCCTCGACCCGCCGCCGGATTCGCGGCCGCAGCGTGCGCTGCGGTGGGGATTGCTCCTGCTGGTCGCCGCGGCGTACGCCTGGAAGTTTCGGAGGATGCGCGGATGACGCCGCGCGTGTCGCTGGCGGGCGTCACGTTCACCTATCCGGGCGCGGATCGCGTGGCGCTGCGCGGCGTGTCGCTGGAGATCGCGGCCGGCGAGATCGTGGTGGTCGCAGGCGCCGCGGGCGCCGGCGCTTCGACGCTGCTCCTGGTGGCGACGGGCCTTGCGCCGCGGCTGGTGGGCGGAACCCTCGCCGGGAGTCGCACCATCGAGGCGCGCCGCTGCGGCATCGTGTTCGCGCGTCCCTGGACGCAGCTGACGGGGCTCTGCTCGACCGTCGCGGACGAAGTCTCGTTCGGCCCCGCCTGCGCCGGGCGGCCGCGCGCGGAGGTGACGGAGCTCGCGGCGCGCGCGATGCAGCAGCTCGGCATCGCGCACCTGGCGCTCCGCGATCCGGCGCACCTCTCCGGCGGCGAGCTGCAGCGGGTGGTGGTGGCCGCGGCGCTCGCGCTGCAGCCCGAGCTGCTCGCCCTCGACGATCCCGCGGCCGAGCTCGACCCGGCGGCGGCGGACGCGCTCTACCGCATGCTTCCGCCGCTCGCGGCGGCAGGCCTGGCGATCCTCCTCGCGACGCCCGACATCGAGCGGGCCGCCCGCGTGGCGACCCGTGCCCTCGTTTTGGAGGAGGGCGCCCTCGTGGCCGACGGGCCCCCGGCAGTTGTGCTCCCGGCCACCGAGGTGGGCGTGCTCGCGCGCGCGGCCGGCTGCCCGGCGCCCTACCCCCTGGATGTGCCCGCGCTCCTGGCGCGGATCGCGCGATGAGCGGCTGGGATCTCCGCGTCGAAGCCGTCCGCTACTCCTACGGCGACGTCGAGGCGCTCCGGGACGTTTCCCTCACGATCCGCAGCGGGGAGCCGGTCGCGCTGATCGGGAAGAACGGCGCGGGAAAGACCACGCTGACGCGCCTGCTGGTGGCGCTGATCCGTCCCGCCGCGGGCCGTGTCGCGGTCGGCGACTGGAACGTCGCCTCGAAGCGTCCCGACGAGATGGCGCGGCGGGTCGGTTACGTCTTCCAGCACGCCGACCAGCAGCTGTTCGCGCGATCGGTGCGGGAGGACGTGGCGTTCGGGCCGCACCGCCTGGGCCGCCGCGCCGCGGTGAGCGCGGTGCTGGAGGAGCTGGCCCTCGCGCCGTGGGCGGACGTGCACCCCTACGACGTGCCGGCGCCGCTGCGGAAGCTGGTGGCCCTGGCGGGCGTCCTCGCCATGGACCCGGGCGTGCTGATCCTCGACGAGCCGACCGCCGGGCTCGACCGGAGCCAGCGTGATCTGGTCGTCGCGGCGCTGCGGCGGCGGAGCGCTCAGGGCGTGACCGTGCTCGTGGTGTCGCACGACCTCGGCTTCGTGGCGGAGATCGCGGACCGGGTCGTGGTGATGGAGGGCGGGCGCATTGCGGCCGACCGCGCGGCGCGGGAGCTGCTGTACGATGCCGACGCACTCGCGACGCTGGGCCTGCGCCCACCCGCCACGGCCGAAATCGGCATCGCGTTGAGGTTGCCGGGCGCGCCCCTACGGTCTGAGGAAGTGGCTGCCACGCTGCGGGGAGTCAGGTGGAAACAGAGCGCAGAGTAGTTGCCAGACGGCGAAGAACTGAAGTGGTTACCAGTTGCGAGAAACGAGAAGCCAGACCAGCCGCAAGTACTGACAACTGGTCTGGCTTCCGCTCACTTCAATCTGGTAACCACTTCCCCCTTGCCGTCTGGCAACTGTTCTGACGTCAGTTGACTGCCTTCAGTATTCCGAGCAGGAAATTCCAGAACTTCTCGACCGTGTCGATGTGGATCTTCTCGTCCGGCGAGTGGACGCCCTCGAGCGTGGGCCCGAACGACACCATGTCCATCCCCGGATAGCGCTCGCCGATGATGCCGCACTCGAGCCCGGCGTGGATGGCCTTGACCTCGGGGTCCTTCCCGTGCAGCGACCGGTACGTCGCCTTCGCCGTCTTCAGGATCGCGGAACCGAGATCGGGCTTCCAGCCGGGGTACCCGTCGGATGTATGCGCGGTGGCGCCGGCCATCTCGAGGACGGCGCGCACGCCGAGGCAGGCCTCGTCGAGCTCCGACGCGACGGAGCTGCGCTGGCTGGTGACGAGCTGCAGCGACCGGGCCGTGGTATGCACCGCGGCCACGTTCGTGGACGTCTCCACCAGGCCCGGGATGTCGGCGCTCATCTTGAGCACGCCGTGCGGCATTGCCGCGACGGCCTGGGCGAGCTTCTGCTGCAGCGCGCGCTTGAGAACCTTACCCTTCCTGGTCCCCTGCTTCTCGAGCGTGACCGTGAGCCCTGGCTCCACAGTCGCCAGCTCGGCCTGCGCGACCTTCTGGAACGCCGCCACCGCCTGGGCGGCCGCGTCCCACTGCTTCGCCGGCACGTAGATCACGGCCTCCGTCTCGCGCGGAATGGCGTTGTGCTTGTCGCCGCCTTCCAGCGACGCGAGCCGCCCGCCGAGTTCCGCCACGGCGAGCACCGCCCGATTCGCGATCTTGACGGCGTTGCCGCGCCCCTTGTCGATCTCCAGGCCCGAGTGCCCGCCCTTGAGGCCGGTCACCCGGAGCAGGCCGGCGACGGCGCCGGCGGGCGAGGCGTCGGTCGCCATCTTCCAGGTGCCGATCGTGTCGCGTCCGCCCGAGCACCCCACGTACAGCGCCCCCTCCTCCTCGGAGTCGAGGTTCATCAGGGTGCGGCTCTCGACGAAGCCGGGTTGGAGCCCCGTCGCCCCGGTGAGTCCGGTCTCCTCGTCGATGGTGAACACGAACTCCAGCGGTCCGTGGACGAGCGACTTGTCCTCCATGATCGCGAGGTTCGTGGCGACGGCGATGCCGTTGTCCGCGCCGAGCGTGGTGCCGTTCGCCATCAGGAAGTTGCCCTTCCGCACCAGCTCGATCGGGTCCTTCGAGAAGTCGTGCACCGTGTCCTTGTTCTTCTCGCAGACCATGTCGAGGTGGCCCTGGAGGGCGACGCTCCGCACCCGCTCCTTCCCGGGCGAGGCCGGCTTCTTCGCGACCACGTTCCCGAGCTTGTCGGCCTTCGCCTGCAGGCCGAGCTTCTTCGCCGTCTCGAACACGTACTTCGAGATCTTCTCCTCGTGCTTCGAGCCGCGCGGGATCTTCGCGATCTCCGCGAAGTACTTCCACACCAGCTCGGGCTTCAGTCCTTCTATGGCGTTGCTCATGCAGAATGCTCTCCTCTGAAGTCGAAGGTCTCTACATCACCGCGCTCGGCGGCGCGGGCTCGTCCGGCGCCCCGGCGTTCCAGAGCGGGACCTGCACCAGCAGCCAGCCGAGGAACACGAGCACCACGAGCGCGAACCAGAAGCCCAGGACGGCCCCGCTCGGCAGCAGGAACGTGGCGTAGTTGACGCTGCCGAACGCCAGCGCCGCGAACAGCAGGCCGATGAGCGCCTCGCCGGCGATCAGGCCGGCGGCGAGCAGGATCCCGGTGTTCTCTACGCGCGCCTTCTGCGCGGCGTTGTGCTTCAGCCGCTCGACGAACCAATTGACGATCGCCCGGATGACGCCGCCGATGAAGATGGCGAAGGTCGTGCCGAGGTTGATGTACATCCCGACGCACACGAGCATCGGGCTCGGGACGCGCATCAGGATCATCCCGATGCCGAGCATGATGCCGACGATGATGAGGGGCCACGCCATGTGGCCGCCCACGATCCCCTGGGAGAGGAGCGCCATCAGGCTGGCCTGCGGGGCGGGGAGCATCGGGCCCCCGAACCCGCCCTGATAGGGCGGCACCGCCATCTGCCCGGCCTTGATGTCCCCCATGTGCAGGACCACCAGCGGGAAGAACATCACGGATGCGGCGAGCGCCATGCCGAGCAGGTCCCCGACCTGCATCTTCCACGGCGTGCCGCCCAGGATGTGCCCGACCTTGAGGTCCTGCAGCATCTCGCCCGCGACGGCGGCGGAGACGCAGACGACGCCGGCGACGCCCAGCACCGCCGCCACCCCTTTCGTGCCCGTCATGCCCAGCGCCACCATCAGGAGCGCCGCGACCACCAGCGTGGACAGCGTCAGCCCGCTGATCGGGTTGTTGCTCGAGCCGATCATCCCCACCAGGTAGCCGGAGACGGCGGCGAAGAAGAAGCCCGCGACGATCATGACGATCGTCGCGACGAGCGCGGCGCCGGCAGCGTTGCCCGTGAAGAAGTTGTAGATGAAGAAGGTCAGCACGCCGGTGGCCAGGACGCCGATCATGACCCAGTTGAACGGCAGGTCGCGCTCCGTCCGGTCGCCGACCGGCGCCCCCGTCGCCGCCTTCCTGACGTCCCCGACCGAGCGCTGGATGCCGGCGATCAGGCTGTTGCGCATCCGGAACAGCGTGTACGCCGCGCTCATCAGCATGCCGCCGATGGCGATCGGCCGCACGATGGTGAACCAGACGTTGTTGGCCAGCGCCATCCACGTCTCCGTCGTCGGCGCGGGAGCGCCGGCCGTGAAGACCGTGGGTGCGATGAAGTACGTGAGGATCGGCACCATCAGGCCCCAGGCGACCACGCCGCCCGCGAAGTTCAGCGACGCCAGCTTGGGGCCGATGATGTACCCGACGCCGATGAACGCCGGGCTGATCGAGGGCGAGGAGAGCAGCATGCCGCTCTGCCCCGTGGCGCTGCCGCTCGACCGGAGACCGATCGTCGTGCGCGCGAACGACACGAACTTCTGCCAGCTCGACGTGAAGAGGTTGATCTGCGCCAGTCCTTGGATGACGGCGCCGATGCCCATCGCGCCGAACAGGAACTTGGCGCCCGTGCCGCCGCTGCGCCCCGCCTTGTGGATCTCGGAGGCCGCGACCGACTCGGGGAAGGGCAGCTCCTTGTCCTCGACGAGCACCCGCCGGAGCAGCGCGACGAACATGATCCCGAGCACGCCGCCGGCGATCATGATGAGGGTGGACTGCACGTAGTGGCCCGTGGTCGCGAAATCGGTCCAGATGCCCGCGATGTAGAACGCCGGGATCGTGAAGATCGCGCCCGCGGCGACCGATTCGCCGATCGAGCCCACGGTGCGCGCGAAGTTCTCTTCCAGGATGGAGCCCCGCATGGTGCGGAGCACCGCCATCCCGATCACCGCCGCCGGATACGTCGCGGCGATGGTCATCCCCGCCTTGAGGCCCAGGTACGCGTTCGCCGCGCCGAGCACCACGCACATGATCAGGCCGATGATCAGCGCGCGCACCGAGAACTCCGCCATGTCGGTGTTCACGGGCACGTAGGGCTTGAACGGTTGGCTCATGAGGGCTCCGCTCCGTCAGAAGGGGATGAACGAGGTGTCGCTCTTCAGGCGCCGCGCCCACGCGGCCAGCAGCGCGGCTGCGCGGTCGAGGTCGTCGAGCGCGACCATTTCGTTGGGGCTGTGCATGTAGCGGCACGGCACCGAGACCAGCCCGGTGGCGATGCCCCGCCGCGAGGTGTGGATGGCATCGGCGTCGGTCGAAGTGCCGCGCGGCGCCGCCTCGATCGTGAACGGGATCTTCTCGGCTTCGGCCGCGGCGACCAGTTGGTCGAAGACCACGGGGCTCACCGCCGAGCCGCGGGAGAGCGCGGGCCCGGAGCCGAGCTTGAAGTCGCCGACCTCCTTCTTCTCCACGCCGGGGTAGTCGGTCGCGTGCGTCACGTCCACGACCACCGCGGCGTCGGGCTCGAGGCCGAAGGCGCTGGTCCGCGCCCCGCCCCCGGAGTACGCGATTTCCTCCTGCGTCGTCCCCACCGCCATCACGGACGCGGCGGGCGGGTCGTTCGCCAGGCGCCGCAGCGCCTCGAGAACCACGAAGGAGCCGATCCGGTTGTCGATGCTGCGCGAGACCAGCCGCCCGTTGGGCAGGTCGAGCGGCGCGGCGGCGAGCACGCCGACGTCCCCCACCCGCACCCGCTCCGCGGCCTCCGCCCTGGTCGTCGCACCGATGTCGATCCAGAGGTCCGTGGTCTTCGAGACCTTGTCCCGCTCCTCCGTCTTCATCAGGTGGATCGCCTTCTTGCCGATCACGCCCTCGACCGGGCCGGAACGGCCCTCGAGCCGCACCCGCTGGCCGACCAGCACCTGGCTGTCCCAGCCGCCGATCGGTCCGAAGTGCACGAACCCCTCGTCGTCGATGTGCAGCACCATCAACCCGATCTCGTCGAGGTGGCCCGTGAGCATCACCCGGGGCATGCCGCCGGTCTTCAGCCGCGCGACCGAGTTGCCCGCGACATCGGACTCGACCGTGGCGAAGGTCGCCGCCTCCTCGCGCCACAGCCGAGCGGGCGCGCGCTCGAAGCCCGAGGGCCCGGGCGCGTCGAGCAGGCGCTTCAGGAAGGCCAGCGCGCGCTCGTCGAGCATCAGTCGCCCTCGGACGGGAGCAGCCGCGCCGTCGCCGTCCCCACCAGGCGGAAGGCGGCGAACAGCATCACGATGAATATCACGATGGTGAGCCCGCTCCAGGTGCCGTAGGCGGCCTGCAAGAAGAGGTACCAGCCGATCTCGACCCCGACGTTGAGCGGCCGCGCGAGCACGGCGATCGCGATGACGAGCGGCACCGCGCTGGCGAGCACGATCAGCGCGCTGGCCGCTCCGGTGAGCGGCCGCCGCGTCGGCCCGATCCAGGGCCAGAGCCACGCCGCGAGCACGAACAGCCAGACCGCCGCGAACGGGTCCTGCACGATCGTCACCACCACCACCAGCAGCAGCGTGGTGAGCGCGACGGCGCGCCCGGCGAGCGGGTGCGACAGGGTGAGTCCGGGCTTGCGGCGCATCGAGTTCAGCAGCAGCCCCACTACCGCCATGATCACGACCACGGCGAGGACAGGCACCCAGCGCGTCGAGTAGAGGAACGGGTCGCGCACGGTCGGAGGCGCGGCCTCGTACTCCGGGAGCAGCCCGACGCGCACCGTCGACCACGTGGCCAGGAGGCCGACCACGCCGATCAGCCACCAGCCGCCGGCCCGCACCAGCTCCGAGCGGATCGCGAGGCGCGACGCCGGATCGGCGCGGGCCGACAGCCATGCCTCCCAGGTGGCCAGCGCCAGCGGGATGAACAGCGCGATGGCCGCCAGCAGGATGGCGAACACCTTCACCATCCGGTCGCCGCCCAGGCCGAGGTAGTGCACGGGGCCGCGCGCCCGCGGGGCCGCATCGAGCGCCCTCACGAGACGCTCGGTGCCGATCCCCAGCAGCGGGAGCGAGCGCCGATCGAGCGTCTCCCAGCGGTCGCCCGGCGTATGGTAGAGGAAGGTGGCGTACTCCGGCCGGCGCGACTGGACCTCGAAGTTGACCGCCGGGACGTCCGCGTCGATGAACGGGCCCTGGTCGGTCAGCGTGGCGCCGAGGGTCCGGTGGATCCACTCCTCCAGCGTTCCCACGTCCGAGGTGCGCACGTCGCCGGCCCCGAACGCCTCGGCGGCCGCCCGGCGGAGCCACAGCGGCGCGTAGTCGTCCTCGATCCCCTCGGCGTTGATGAGAATGCCGCCGCCCGGGCCGTTCTGGACGTGATCGAGCGAGACCGCGGCGACGATCTGGCGCGGATCCTCCAGGCCCTGGACGAAGTGCCGCGTGCCGGCCATCCCCCATTCGGTCGCGTCGGCGGCGAGGTAGACGATGGGGTGGCGATGGCCCTCGTGCTCCAGGACGCGTGCCAGCTCCAGCAGCACGGCGACCCCGGCGGCGTTGTCGCCCGCAGACTGGTCGGAGGTCGGCTGCCCGTCGTAGTGGGCCAGGAGGACGATGGTGCCGCTCTCCCGTCCCCTGCTCCGGGCGAAGATGTTGCTGCCCCGCAGCAGGACGCTCTTGATGACGATCGGGAAGTCTTGCCGTTCCGGCGTGAGGCCGAGGGCCTGAAACCGGGCCGCGATGTAGGCGGCCGCGTCCTGGGCGTGCGGGCTTCCGGTGACGCGGTTCCCAAAGCTCTGCGAAAGGATGCGGGTAGTGACGAAGGCGGAGTCGCCGTTGAACTGCGGAGCGCTCCTGGGGACCGGTACGTGGTCGGCACGGGCCCCGGCGAGGCGCAGGAAGAGGAAAGCGGCGACCAGCGCTCCGGCGAGCGCGGACAAATCAATCGCCGGGTGGCGATGCAGCCTGATGCCGCTGACGTCCATGCGGGCACCAATGTACGGCGCGGCGGGGGAGCGCTCAACCGCCGTCCGGCCCGCGGCGCCGGTACGGGCCGCGCGGCTCTCGTCCGGCGCTACGTCAGGTCGTCGCCGATGACGTCCAGCGCCGCCTTGAGGCGACGCACGAACTCCGGCTTCGGCACCTCGCGCGCCGCGTACGCCTTGACCAGCGCGTCCAGGAACCGGAGCTGGAACTCGTACTGCGGGTGGCAGTGGGCGCACGCCGAGAGGTGCTGGCGGATCTCTTCAGCCTCGCCCGCGGGCAGCTCCCCGTCCAGGTACTCCCAGAGCTGCCGGATGACGTCCTGACAGTTGCTCATGCGTCGCTCCCGGGAGGGGGCAGGAGCCCCGCGTCGCGCGCGTAGTCCACCAGGGCCTCCTGGAGCAAGCGGCGGCCGCGGAACAGGCGCGACTTCACCGTGCCGAGGGGGACCCCGAGCACCTGGGCGATGTCTGCGTAGGACTGGTCCTGCAGATCTGACAACTCGACGACCTCCCGGTATTCGGCGGGCAGCTTGTCCAGCTCCCTTCGGATGACGTCGCCCAGCTCCGGCGCGTCGAACAGGGCGCGGCCGGCGTCCGGCGGAGCGGCGAAGGCCCGCGCAGCGGCGGCAATGCCGTCGAGCACGGCGGCCTCGGTCGGCTCCTCCCGCGAGCGGCGCTCCCGCTGGCGCAGGAAGAGGTTGCGACAGATGGTGAACAGCCAGGCCCGAGCGTTGGTTCCCGGACGGAACTGGTCCCAATGGCGCAGCGCCTGAAGGAAGGTGTCCTGGGTGAGGTCCTCCGCCTCCGACCGGTCGCGCGAGAGCGCGTACGCGTAGCGGTACACCGCGTCGAGGTGCGGGAGGGTCTCCGCCTGAAAGGCGGCGCGCCGGCCGTCTGCGGGCTCTTTCACTGGCCGTGTAGATTACCCGCCCATGACCGGCACGGGAATGCCAGCCGAAGTGACCCCGCAGCGCGGCCAGATCGCGGCGTTCGTCATCACCGTCCTCGCCGTGCTCACCGCTTGCTGGCTCGTGCTGGCGGTGCTGCTGGCGCCCGTGGTCCCCGGCGGCGGGGCGACCGTCGTGCTGGTGTACGCCCTGCTCACGGAGATCCCCCTCGGCGTCTTCATCCTGACCCGTGCGCTGGGCCTCTACGCGGGCGCCGCCCTGCGCCTCCTGGTCTTCCGCCCGCTCTGGTACGCGCAGTTCGTCGTCCTGCTGCTGGCGCCGCTTGGGATTCTGGGAGTGTTGGCCGGACTCCCGTTCGGTCGCGGCGGAGACGTGGGCCGCGCGGCGGTGCTGGGCGGCGGCGTCCTGGTCGGCGTGCTCTGGGTGGCGGGCTACGTGGGGAGTCGCCGGCTCGAGGTCCGGCGCCTGGTGGCCGCTCTCCCAGGCCTTCCGCCGGCGCTCGACGGCCTCGTCATCGCGCAGCTCTCCGATCTGCACGTGGGGCCGCATACCTCGGGCCGCTTCCTGGCACGCGTGCGCGACGCGGTGCGGGAGGCCGCCCCCGACCTGATCGCGGTCACCGGCGACCTCGTGGACGATTTTCCCGGCGACGTCCGGCACTACGCCGCAGGCCTCGGCTCGCTCGCGGCGCCGCTGGGCGTGTATGCGATCCCGGGCAATCACGAGGTGTATACCGGGTGGCGGGAGCTGCGCCCTCGTCTCGAGGCGCTCCCGCTGCAGCTGCTCGTCAACCGGTCGGTCGCGGTGCGGCGCAACGGCGGCGCGTTCTGGGTCGCCGGCACCGGCGATCCGGCCGGCGGCAGCGGCGCCGAGGTCGCCCCCGACATCGAGCGGTCGCTCGAGGGCGTCCCGCGCGGCAGCTTCGTCCTTGCGCTGGCGCACAACCCCGCGCTCTGGCCCGCGCTCGCGGACCGCGGCGTCGCCCTCACCCTGAGCGGGCACACGCACTGGGGCCAGTTGGCGTTCCCACGCCTGAACTGGTGCCTCGCGAGTCCCTTCCTCGAGCTGGCGATGGGCTCGCACCGACGTGGGGATTCGCTCCTCTATATCCACCCTGGGACGGGCTACTGGGGGATCCCCTTCAGGCTGGGGCACTCGGCGCAGGTGGCGATCATCACGCTGCGACACGGAGAGAAGGCAGAAATCAGGGGAGAGTGATCAGAACAGTTGCCAGACGGCAAAGGGGGAAGTGGTTCCCAGCGGGTCAGATTGCCGAAGCAGAGGGGGCATCCGCGAACTTCCGGATCAGCCCGTAGACGGTCTTGGCGCACTCATCGCGAATCGCCTCCAGCTTGGCCAACTCCTCGGCACGGAAGTAATCGAGGGCAACAGCCAGGTCGAGAATCGCTTCGATCTCGTCGAGCGACGCGCGGGCAATCCCTAGATGCCTGCGGAAATCCCTGGTACCGCGACGGCTGGCGCCTTCAGCGATATTGAGGACGACGCTGTACGAGGCGCGCCGCCATTGATCTGCCAGGCCATCGCGCTCCTCGGCCGGGAGTCGCGCGATGGCCGACTTCGAGAGAACGGCGAGAGTCCGAGCGTGCTGCCAGGCCTTGAGTTGTTTGAAGTGTCCCATGCCGAGACGTTAGCAGCCGGCCGTGCGCGCGGATCACCGAATGTGCGCTGCTCGTACCGTTTCCTTGCCTCTGCTAACTAGTGTAGTGTCGCTAAAGTGTCTTGCATAATGACGAGGCCGGCGGTATCTTGGCGGCCATGCCGCTCCCCATCCGTGTGGTGGCGCTGCGCCGGGGCGACCGCGCCCGGCTCGAGCGCC